>Ga0209705_10001472_pt1 | contig 12419 bp, 9 predicted proteins | sample PPLLaktember2015_5_FD_187262 | JGI IMG/M metagenome (GOLD analysis project Ga0209705, IMG submission 187262) | Freshwater sediment microbial communities from Prairie Pothole Lake near Jamestown, North Dakota, USA - PPLs Lake P8 Core (1) Depth... | ecosystem: Environmental > Aquatic > Freshwater... | reverse complement strand
ATTGCCCACCGGCGTGCTGGTCGATCGCTACGGACCCAGCCGGCTCTTCTTCTTCGGCGCGCTGGTCGGCGGCGCCGGGGCCTTGCTGTTCGCGCTGGCGCCGAACGCGACGATCGCAGCGATCGGACGCGGCCTGATCGGCGGCGCGCACGCGGTGGCATGGGTATCGATGTTGAAACTCATTACGCACTGGTTTCCCGCACATCGGTTCGGTCTGATGTCGGGGCTCTCGCTCGCCGTCGGAACGGTGGGCGCCGTTCTGTCCGGGCCACCGCTGCGCGCGATCGCGGACGACCTTGGATGGCGTCCGATCATTGCCGGGGCCGGCGTAGGAGCGGTGTTGCTGGCCATCGTGATTCGCCGCTGGATGCGCGACGACCCGAGCGACACCGGCCACGAGAGCTTTGCGCCTGAAGCCGCGCGGCGCGGTGGCGGGCGTTCGGCTCCGATTCTGCAGGGCCTGCTCGAGATCTGGCGCTATCGCAACACGGGGCTGCTGTTCTGGGTCAACTCGGGCATCTGCGGCTCGTTCCTGACCTTCGCCGGCCTCTGGGGCGTGCCGTTTTTGACTCAGCATCACAATTTGAGTGTGCAGCGCGCGTCACTGATCACCTCGCTGATGCTGGCGCTGTTCGCATTGGGCGGAACGGTGGTCGGAACCGTGTCGGACCGCATCCGCCGACGCAAGTCGCCCTACCTCGCCGGCGCCGCCGCTCTCTCACTGGGTTTCGGCGTCCTTGCAGTGGCGCCCGCCGCACCGCTGCCGCTGCTCGTGCCGCTGCTGCTGGCCGGTGCCTTCGGCGCCGGCGGCGGCACCGCGTTGTCATTCGCCTACGCGAAGGAGTCGGTGCCGGCTCGCCTGCAGGGCACCATGACCGGCGCCGCCAATCTCGGCGTGATGACAGGCACCTTGGTCCAGATGCCGCTGATCGGCGTGATCCTCGACCTGAACTGGCGTGGCGAACTGGCCGGCGGGGTGCGGGTCTACGACCTGGCTGCCTATCAATCGGCGCTACTGTTCCTCGCCGCGTGGACTGCGCTGTCGACGGTGCTGCTGATCTTCACGCGCGAGACTCACGCCAGACAGGCAAGCTGACACAAAAAACGGCGTGCCGATGCACGCCGCTCCTTTGACGACCTGACTGTCAGTGCAGGACGACGGGCTGGTTCATCAAGCCGGAAAAGCCCTGGAGGAACTCGTCGACCTCGTCCGAGGTCGGGCCCTGCTCGATCAATTCCTGCACGCTCCGGCGAAATGCCTCCGCGTCCTGGCCGCCGAGAAAGATCTCGCGCCGCAGATTCTTGTCCATGATCTCGTAGCCGCCGATCTTGCCGGGATCGGCCGACGAGCCTTCGAACTCGAATACGCAGAAATGCGGGCTGTTGTAGATCATCGTGACTGACATTGCATTCCTTTCGCTGCCGCTTCGGCGCCTGACGCAACCTTCCACGGCTTATCTGCAATATCGGTACCCGCAAGCTTGAATCAAGCGTGAAAATACTTGCTTTGCAAGGAAAGGATCTCGATGACAGTGACCGCTAACTATTAGCCGCCAGGAACTGCCGAAGCACTGCGTTGAAGCGGTCCGCCTGCTCGATGCTCGACAAATGGGCGGCCGGCAGGACCTCCAGTCTTGCGCCCGCAATCGCCTGCACGATCTCTTCGGCCATCGATGGCGGTGTCCCGAAATCCTCGTCGCCAACCACCACCAGCGTCGGACAGTCGATCGTTGGCAGCCGCGCCGTCAGGTTGATGTGCGAGATCGCGAAGGCACAGCCCGCATAGCCGGCGACGGGCGTCGAGCGGATCATCTCCGCGATTTGCGCAACGACCTCCGGCTGCGCGTCGCGGAACCCTGCCGTGAACCAGCGCTCCAGCGTGGACGGCACGATGGCGCCCATGCCCTGCGAGCGCATCAGCGCCAGACGCTGCTCCCAGACCGTCGCTGCTTCGGCCGGGTAGCGGCTCGTCGTGTCGGCCAGCGTCAGCGTGGCAAACCGTCCGGGATACCGCAGCGCGAATTGCTGGCCGATCATTCCTCCCATCGACAGGCCGACGAAATGGCAGGTTGCTATGCCCAGCGCATCGAGCAGGCCTTTCAGATCATCGGCCAATGCCTCGAGCGGATAGTCACCGGCCGGTACCTCGGAGGCACCGTGGCCGCGTGTGTCGTAGCGCAGCAGCCGGTAATCGGGGAACGCCGCGACCTGCGGATCCCACATGCGGTGATCGCAGGCGAGTGAATGGCTGAAGACGATCCACGGCCGCGCCGTGGTCTCGCTGCCATCGACGCGGTAGGCGACGCGAATCCCGTTGGCGACGATCGACTTCATGTCTCCTCCAATTCCAGCCGGACGCCAAGACTGCCATCGGTCAGCAACGACTGGATCCGTGGCAGGTGCCCGTCGTCAGAAACCAGCAAAAGTAGATGCTCGGGCCGCTCAGCGCGCATCAGCCGGGTCAGCGTGACGCGCAACAGCACCTGGCCGACGCAGCAGACGCAGCCTCCGCCCAGCCCCGCGACCGCGATGCGGTCCGGCGCCGTGAATGACCCGAACCCTTCCGTCAGGATCGCGCGTCGACCTTCAGGATGCGATGCGACCCAGCGGTCGACCGCGCCCTGCCGATCGACCGGCGCGACCGTGCTGATCTGAACTTGCGTCACTTGCGCCAGAACGCCGGCGTCAGCAGCACCAGCACCGCAAACAGTTCGAGCCGGCCGATCAGCATTGCGAACGTGCAGATCCAGGTCTCGAAGTCGTTCAGCGCCGCGTAGTTCGTCGCGGGCCCGACCTGGTTGAGCCCAGGGCCCATATTGTTGATGCAGGCGACCACCGCGGTGAAGGCCGAGATCACGTCGAGCCCGGACAGCAGCATCAGGAACGTGAGCCATGTGATCGACGCGCCGTAGACCAGCATGAACGCGAGCACCGCGAAAATGACGTTGTTCTCGATGACATGGCCATTGACGACAACCGGGTTGATCGAGCGCGGATGCAGGATTCGCGTCATTTCGCGGCGCGCCTGTTTCAGCAGGATCAGTCCCCGGATCATCTTGATGCCGCCGCCGGTTGAACCCGCGCAGGTCGTGAAACCGCAAAGGAAGAGCATCAGGATCGGCGCGAAGATCGGCCACTGGTTGTAGTCGGTGCTGGCATAGCCGGTCGTCGTCGCGATCGACACCGTGTTGAAGATCGCGTAGCGCAGCGCGGACTCCCAGTCCGGGTAGACCTCTCGCCAGAGCAGGAACGCCGTGATCGCGAGCGAAGCCGCCGCCAGCGTGAAGACGTACGCCTTGCTCTCCGAGTCGCCGAAGTAGACGAAGAGCGACCGGCGGCGCCAGGCCAGGAAGTGCATCGAGAAATTGAAGCCCGCGAGCACCATGAACACGACGGCCGTGTATTCGATCGTCGGTGAGTTCCAATGGGCAAAACTGGCGTCATGCGAGGAAAAGCCGCCGAGACCCATCGTCGAGCACATGTGCATGAAAGCGTCGCTCCAGCTCATGCCGGCCCAGCGATACGCGAAGAAGCAGGCGAGCGAAATCGCGAAGTAGGCCGCATACAGCGCCTTCGCGGTGTCGGCGATGCGCGGCGTGAGCTTGCGTTCCTTCAGCGGCCCCGCGGTCTCCGCCTTGAAGCACTGCGCGCCGCCGACGCCCAGCAGCGGCAGGATCGCGACCACCAGCACCAGGATGCCCATACCGCCGAGCCAGACCAGCAGGTGACGCCAGACGTTGATCGACAGCGGCAGCGTGTCGAGCCCGTTCAGCACGGTCGCGCCGCTCGTCGTCAGGCCCGACATCGCCTCGAAATAGGCGTCGGTGAAGCTCAGCCCGGGCAGGTGCAATATCAGCGGCAGCGTCGCAAACGCCGGCAGCAGTGTCCACGCCAGCGTGACGAGCAGGAATCCGTCACGCGGCTGCAGCTCACGCCTGAACTTTCGGGTCGCCAGCAAAAGGAAAGCGCCGGAGCCGGCGGTCACCAGCACCGCGATGTCGTAGTCCCGCAGCGCCTTGTCGCCGCCGAAGAAGGCAAATGCGAGCGGCACGAGCATCGTCGCGGCGAACAGCAGCACGACATAGCCGAGCACGTTCAGGACCGGCAGGATCAGGCGGGCGAACGCGTACATGAGTGAGGTCGTGAGCGGCGCGAATTATGCGCCGCGGCGCACGCGAGTCGGCGCTGCGCGCCGACGGTCACGCCGGCGCGCCGCTGCATGCTCGACTAGTTCCCGTAGAGCACGCTCGGCAGCCAGAGGCCGATCTGCGGGAATACGTAGAGAAGGAAGATCGCGACGATTTGGATTCCCATGAAGGGCAGCATGCCCGCGAAGATCTGGTTCAGCGTCACGTGCGGTGGGCTGACTCCCTTCAAGTAGAACGCCGCCATTGCGACCGGTGGCGACAGGAAGGCCGTCTGCAGGTTCAGCGCGACCAGCAGTCCGAAGAACAGCGGATCGACTCCGAACTTCGCCAGCAACGGGATGAAGATCGGCATGAAGATGACGATGATCTCGGTCCACTCGAGCGGCCACCCGAGCAGGAAGATGATCACCTGCGCGAGGATCAGGAACTCGATCGGTGATAGCCCGAGCGACAACACCCACTGCTCGATGATCTCCTGCCCTCCCAGCAGCGCGAACGAGGCCGAGAAGATCGACGAGCCCACGAACAGCCAGCAGACCATCGCCGAGGTCTTCGCGGTCAGGAACACCGAATCGCGCACGACCGCGTAGTTGAGCTGGCCGTAGGCGGCCGCCAGCAGCAACCCGCCGAGCGCGCCGGCAGCCGCGGCTTCCGATGGTGTGGCCAGCCCGAAGACGATCGAGCCGAGCACCATGAGGATCAGGATCGCCAGCGGGAAGAACGACGACAGCAGCATCTTGAAGATCTCGACGCGCGCGAAGTTGAACCGCCAGTAGAAGATCGCCCCCGCCAGCAGTCCCACGCCCAGTACGACCCAGAACCAGGTCGGTGCGGGGCGCTCGGCAGGTTCGGCAGGAGTGGGTTCCGCCTGGGCGGCGGGAGCGCTCGCAGCCGGAGTTTCAGCCGTCGGTTCGGCCTGTTCCGCGGCCGGAGGTTCTTGCAACCCACTGTCGGATGGCGGCTCGGCCAGCCCGCCGGCATCACCTGATTCTTCCCCGCCGGCCTCCTCGGCCATGCCCATTTCCTGCAGGCCGCTGATGTCCTGGACAACGAGGGGTGCCGTCACTGACTGGTAGACAAGTCCAATGATGAGTACGAACGCTGCAAGCGGCAGCAGCATGACCAGACCCTGCTTCAGCAGCGCGCCCGTCGGTACATTGACGTTACGCCGGCCTTTGAAGGCCCTGACGGTCGCAGCCAGGGCGCTGTAACCGAGCCCCGACAGACGTTGCGCGACCGGCGGCAGCGGCACCTTGCGGTCTTCCTCGGACAGTGGCGGCATGAGGCTTGGCTTGATCTTCGCGAGGATCACGACGTAGCCGACATACAGTCCGGCCAGCATGATCCCCGGAAAGAAAGCACCTGCATAAAGCTGGACGACCGACACACCGGCCGTCGCCCCGTACACGATCAGCAGCACGGACGGCGGGATCAGAATGCCGAGGCAGCCGCCCGCGGTGATCGAGCCTGCGGCGACCTGGATGTTGTAGCCGGCTTTGAGCATCGCCGGCAGCGCCAGCAGGCCCATCAGCGTCACGACCGCGCCGACGATCCCCGTGGCCGTCGCGAACACCGCGCAGGTGACGATCGTTGCCACCGCAAGCGAGCCGGGCACGCGCGCCATCGCCAGATGCAGGCTCTTGAACAGCTTCTCGATCAGGTTCGCGCGTTCGACCAGGTAGCCCATGAATACGAACAGCGGGATCGCGATCAGCACGTCGTTCGACATCACTCCATAGGTGCGCTGGACCATCAGGTCGAGGATCTGGAGCATTGCGAGATCCGGGTTGACGCTGCGGTAGGAGAACCACCCGAAGAGCATCCCCATGCCCATCAGCGTGAACGCGGTCGGGAAGCCGAGCATGATCGCAACCACAACGAGACCCAGCATCAGCAGGCCCAGGTGACCGTTCGTGATCACCGGTGCGCTCGCCAGCATGTAGATGCAGCCGGCGACCAGGATCGCCATCAGCGTGAAGCCGAACCAGAGTTCCTTCCTCATTTGGTCGGCTCCTTCTCGACGAAGCGGTCCAGCTTGGCGATGTCCTCGTCCTTGACGTGGACCATTTCCTTCAGCTTGTCGACATCGACCTCTTCGACGTCCTGTTCACGCGACGGCCAGTAGCCCTGCCGCAGGCAGATCACGCAGCGAATGATCTCGACGAAGCCCTGCAACAGCAGGATCGCGCCGGCGATCGGGATCACGGTCTTGAACGGGTAGATCGGCGGTCCTTCGGAGGTGATATTCGAGTGTTCGTTGATCGCCCAGGACTCGGACGCGTAGTTATAGCCGGCCCAGGCCAGCGCCACGACGCCCGGGATGAAGAACACCAGGTAGAGCGTCAGGTCGATCGCCGCCTGTACGCGCGGAGTGAAGAACCCGTACAACACGTCGCCCCGCACGTGTCCGTTCTTCGCCAGCGTGTAGGCGCCCGCCATCATGAAGAGCGTTCCGTACAGCATGATCATCACGTCGAACGCCCACGGGTGCGGGTTGGAGAGTGCGTAGCGGGAGAACACCTCCCACGAGATCAGCAGGGTCAGTGCAATGATCAGCCAGGCGAATGCCTGCCCGATCCAGGTGCTCAGCCGGTCGACGAATAGTAGGAATTTCTGCATGCCTGCTCCTGCCGCCCGCGTTGGCCGCGAGTCTTCCGGTGAGGTCCTGAAAGTCCGGCCGCGTGTCCGATGCGGGACCGATGGCCGATCGCTTGTCGGCATCATGACCCGGAACTCAAAAAAAAACACCATCCGGGGTCGCCGGATGGTGCCTTTCGCTACGCCGTTTAATCAGGCCTTCTTGGCCGGCGCAGCCTTCCTGGCGAAGTAATGCTGATAGGCCATGCGGCGGTTGACGTTGGTGTCGAGGTCCCACTTGACCGTCCGCTCGGCGAATGCCTTCTGCGATGCGGCGATCTCCTTGAACAGCGGGTTCTCGCCCGCCTTCTTGTCTGCCGTCTTGTCGTACGCAACCAGCTGCTCCTGCAGCATCGCGTCGGGCGTCTTGTAGAACTTCACGCCCTGCTTGGTCTGCATCTCGATGTAGTCCTTCGAATAGCGGTCGATCGCCTTCCATGACATGTCGGCCGATGCTGCCTCGACGGCGTTCTCGATGATCGCCTTGAGTTTCGCCGGCAGCGCGTCGAACTTGGTCTTGTTGAACATGATCTCGAACTGCTCGGCGTTCTGGTGATAGCTCTGCAGCATGCAGACCTTTGATACATCCGGGAAGCCCAGCAGGCGATCAGAGCTGGCGTTGTTGAACTCGGCCGCGTCGAGCAGCCCACGATCCATCGCCGGCACGATCTCGCCGCCCGGCAGCGCGTTGACCGCCGCGCCCAGCCCGGTGAACACGTCAATCGAGATACCGACCGTACGGAACTTCACGCCCTTGAAGTCCGACAGCTTGGTGATCGGCTTCTTGAACCAGCCGAGCGGCTGCGTCGCCATCGGCCCGTACGGGAACGACACCACGTTGGCATTGATCGACGAATACAGCTTGGTCAGGAGTTCCTTGCCGCCGCCGTACTTGTGCCAGGCGAGCAGCATGTTGGCATCCATGCCGTAGGCCGGGCCCGAGCCCCACAGCGCCAGGGCGTTCTGCTTGCCATAGTGATAGACGAGCACACCGTGGCCGCCGTCGAGCGTGCCCTTGGACACTGCGTCGAGCAGGCCGAAGGCCGGGACCACTGCGCCGGCAGGCAGCACCTCGATCTTCAGCTCGCCGCCGGTCATGTCGTTGACCTTCTTGCCGAAGTCGAGCGCGTACTCGTGGAAGATGTCCTTCGACGGCCACGTCGACTGCCAGCGCATCGCGATCGGAGTCGCCTGCCCTTTGGCGATCATCGGGAACCCGAGTGCCACTGTGCCCACGCTTGCCGCAGCCGCGCCTGACAGGAAACTGCGGCGAGTCGGTGCCGCTTCCTTCGCTACTTTCTTCTTCAGGAAATCCATCAACACGTCTCCTTGGTCTTGCGACCTATCGTTGTGGAAAATCGATACGACTCACAGGCACGAGGCCATTGCTTCCTGGCGTGCGGCAACTGCAAGAGTCGCTAGAACAATGCCGCAGACATGCATTCTATTCAAAGCTGGTGCCCGGTGTGGCGTCACGGACGCTCGGTTGGCGTAACCCCTAGCCTGTCCAAGCTTGCGGCAGCGCAGCAATCCCTAGAAGAAGCCGAGCCCGACCGCGAACAGCTTCTCGACGCGCGGGATGATGCGCTTGTTCTCGACAAAAACGATCAGGTGATCCTCGGGCTGGATCACGATGTCGTGGTGCGCCATCAGCACCTGCGTCGTGTCGCCCTGCCCGCGCACGACCGCGCCGATCGTCGCGCCGCGCGGCAGCTCGATCTGCTCGACGGCCTTGCCGATGACGCGCGAGCTCTTGGCATCGCCGTGCACGATCAGTTCCAGCGCCTCGGCGGCGCCGCGGCGCAGGCTGTGCGCGGCCACGACGTCGCCGCGCCGCACGAATCGCAGCAGCGCCGACAGCGTCGCGTACGAGGGGGAGATTGCAATGTCGATCTGGGTGCCCTGCATCAGGTCGCCGTAGCTCTTGCGGTTGATCAGCGAGATGACGCGGCGGGCGCCGAGGCGCTTGGCCAGCAGCGCGCTCATGATGTTGTTCTCGTCGTCGTTGGTCAGCGCGAAGAACAGGTCCGTGTCCTGCACGCCCTCCTGCGACAGCAGGTCCTCGTCGGTCGCGTCGCCATACAGGACCAGCACGTTGGCCGACAGCTGCTGCGCAAGCTGTTCGGCGCGTCGCTTGTTGGATTCGATGATCTTCACGTTGAAGCGTTCGGCGATGTCGAGACCCTCGCCGGTGTCCAGCGCGCGGGCGAGGCGCAGGCCGATGTTGCCGCCGCCGGCGATCATCACGCGCCGGACCGGCTTGTCCATGCGCCGCAATTCGGCCAGCACGAGGCGGACGTCACGCGTGGCGGCCAGGAAGAACACCTCGTCGCCCGGCTGGATCATCGTGTCGCCGTCGACGCGGACGCTCGCTTCGTTGCGGAACATCGCGACGATCCGGGTATCGACGTTCGGAATGTGGCGCCGGATGTCCTTGATCGGGTGCGACACGAGCGGTCCACCCGCATAGGCGCGCACCGCGATCAGGCTGGCCCGGCCGTCGGCGAACTCGAGCACCTGCAGCGCCTCCGGGAACTCGATCAGCTTCAGCAGGTAGTCGGTGACCGTCTGCTCGGGAAAGATCACGTGCGTGGCGCGGAAACCCTCGTCACCGATCAGTTTCGGGTGCTGCTGCAGCTCGACGTTGCGCACACGCGCGATGCGCGAAGGGATGTTGAACAGGTCGGCCGCCACCTTGCAGGCGACGAGATTGGTTTCGTCGGACGCGGTGACCGCGATCAGCATGTCCGCGTCGTCGGCACCGCCCTGCTTCAGCGTTGAAGGCAGCGCAGCGTTGCCGACCAGTCCGCGCAGGTCGAACCGGTCCTGCAGTTCGGCGACGCGCGCGGCATCGGTGTCGATCACCGTGATGTCGTTGGCCTCCGACACGAGAGCTTCCGCGACCGAACTGCCGACCCGGCCGGCGCCAACGATGATGATCTTCATGTGTCGGCTAAGCGCCTGGACGGCACGGAAGTCTCAGTCTTCGTATTCGTCGCGGGGAACGTAGACGGGAGCTTCGTGGCGGACCGGCGGCGGCGCTGCCGGCGGCAGTTCCTCAGGCAGCCGCTCGGTCCGGCGCGCGCCGCGCGCGAGTTCGATGCCGAGCTGCTTCAGCTTGCGATACAGATGGGTGCGTTCGAGGCCGGCGCGGTCCGCAACCCGCGTCATGCTGTAGTTCTCGCGCGCCAGGTGAAACTCGAAGTAGACGCGCTCGAATTCGTCGCGCGCATCGCGCAGCGGCTGTTCCAGCGCGACCCCGTTATGCCGCGCCGCTTCATTCACCTCGCCCACGGCCGGCACGGCCGGCGGCACTGACTCGACCGGAGCGCGCGGAGGTTCGATCAGCGGCGAGGCGACCGCCGAACGGACATTGCGCATGATGCGGCCGCGTTCGAGGCCCGCACGAACGGCAGACAGCAGCCGTGCCATCGCGATCGGCTTCTCGAGAAACTCGAGCGCGCCGAACCGCGTCGCCTCGACCGCGGTATCGATCGTCGCGTGGCCCGACATCATGATGACCGGCATCGTCAGCTGGCCGTGCGATGCCCATTCCTTCAGCAGCGTCACGCCGTCGGTATCGGGCATCCAGATGTCGAGCAGCACGAGATCGAGTTCCTCGCTCAGCCGCGCCGCGCGCGCTGCAGCGGCATTTTCGGCCGTCAGCACCGTGTGCCCCTCGTCAGCGAGGATTTCCGAAAGCAGTTCGCGGATGCCGATCTCGTCGTCGACGACAAGAATATTTGCCATGAAGGTCAATGGGCCTCGCGTTCACTCGACCCTGCGGGTCGATCGTTCACTCGAAGCGCTCTGGTTAGGGCAGCCTTGCGGGCGGCCGGGAGGCCGGCGCACAGATCGCGACCCGAGAGGCTGCAGACACAGCGGAGATTACACCGAGCGCTCAGGCGACGCGACGCGGAGCCCGGTGGTACGCCGTGTCTGCCTGCGCCAGGCGCCGGAACACGATCGTGACGATCGCTCCTCCCGCCTGGCCGACACCGGCCCCGCCGGTGCGATTGATGACTTCGATGCGGGCGCGGTGTTCGTCGACGATCTTCTTGACCATTGCAAGGCCCAGCCCGGTACCGCTCGGCTTGGTCGTCACGTAAGGCTCGAACGCCCGGCGCAAAATGTTCGCCGGGAAGCCCGGCCCGTTGTCCTCGACCGCCAGCCTGACGGCACGCGCGGTCGTATTCGCCTCGTCGAACTCGACCAGTTCGGTACGCACCAGTATGTGCGGCCCGGGTCGGCCGACCAGGGCGTCCTGCGAATTGACGACCAGGTTGTGGATCACCTGGCGCAATTGCGTCGCGTCGCCTTCGATCAAAGGCAATCCGGGTTGCAGCGCAAGCTGAAGCACGCTGCCTTCGGTTCCTGCACCGTAGAGCGCCGCGACCTCCTCAATCAGCGCGTTCAGGTCAAGCGGCGACAGCCGTGCCGGCGGGACCCGCGCGTAGTCCCGGAAGTCGTCGACCATGCGCTTCATCGCGGCGACCTGGTTGACGATCGTGGAGGTTCCTCTCTTCAACACGTCGGCATCCGCTAGCGGCAGCTTCTCGACCAGCTTCATCTGCAGCCTCTCGGCTGCCAGCTGGATCGGAGTCAATGGATTCTTGATCTCGTGCGCCAGGCGCCGCGCGACTTCGCCCCACGCGACCGCGCGCTGCGCCGAAATCACCTGCGTGATGTCGTCGAACACGACGACATAGCCGAGCCCGTCGTCCAGCGGCAACCGGGAGCCTCGTGCCAGCAGCATCAGCGGTTCACCGCCACCGCTGCTCGCGGTTCCACGCTTGACTTCGATCTGTTGCTGCCAGGAATCCTTCGGCGATGCCGTCAGCGCCTGGTCTGCGAATGCGTTTGCGAACGACGTCGCCAGCGCCCCCTCGAGCTCGTGCAGCGATCGTCCGGCCTGCTGCATCAGCGAATGCCCCAGGATGCGCGATGCGCCGTGGTTCGCAGTGACGATCCTGAAGTCCTTGTCGAGCACGACGACACCGGCCGACAGGTTGGCCAGAACACGCTCCAGATAGGTCTTCGCGTTTTCCAGCTCGCGCTGCTTGCCTTCGACTTCGTCGCGCGCCTCGGTGAGCTGCCGAGTCATCGCGTTGAACGACTGCGTGAGCAGGTTCAGCTCGTCGTTGCCGGGAAACTCGCGGACCTGGCGATAGTTCCCTTCCGCGACCGCCTTCGTGCCCTCCGCCACCTGCAGCAGCGGGGCGGTCATCGAACTCGCAAGCAGCACGCTTGAGGCGATCGCCGCGAAGATCGCCAGCAGCAGTGTCAGCGTCAACGTCAGGCCGTAAATCGTCTGCAGACCGCTGCGCGCCAGTGACAGCTCCTGGTATTCGCGATAACCCGTTTGCAGCGCTTCGGCATTGGCGGCAATCGATGCGGGCACCGGCTGGATCAGCTGCAGGTACCGGGACTCGCTCGGCGGCGAAATGCTCCCGATCGACGCACCGGATCGAGGCGCAGCACTCCCGGTCCGGTCGCGCAGCCCGGTACCGGCGTCATCGAGCGACAGCAGCAGTCCGCGCGATGCGACCGGCGCCGATGCCGGAATCGGCACGATCACGCGGGCGCGCAGTCCCTGCCGCGCCGCGGTTTCACCGGCCTCGCCTTCTATCAGTG
>Ga0209705_10001470_pt1 | contig 12439 bp, 11 predicted proteins | sample PPLLaktember2015_5_FD_187262 | JGI IMG/M metagenome (GOLD analysis project Ga0209705, IMG submission 187262) | Freshwater sediment microbial communities from Prairie Pothole Lake near Jamestown, North Dakota, USA - PPLs Lake P8 Core (1) Depth... | ecosystem: Environmental > Aquatic > Freshwater... | reverse complement strand
GAAGGTCGATAAAAGCACGAAGATCCCCTCGGGCTACGAGATCGTCATCCAGGGCGGCCGGCAGTACATGGGGATCGACGCCCTGTGGTGGGCCAGGGAAGCGGAGAACCTCGGGGCAGGGGAGATTTGCCTGAACTCAATCGACGCCGACGGGACCCAGGAAGGCTACGAATTGGAGCTTACCCACCTGATCACGACAAATGTGAAAATTCCGGTCATCGCATCGGGAGGGGCGGGCAGGAAGGAAGATCTGCTGGACGTGCTGACAACAGCCAAAGCCGATGCGGCCCTCATCGCCTCCATCGTGCACTACGGGACTTACACGATCGCAGAGTTGAAGGAGTATCTCTCCGGAAACGGTGTGAAGGTAAGGGAGGTTTGGTAAAAATACAGGCTACAGGCTAAAGGCTAAAGGCTAAAGCTAAAGGCAGGGAAACACTAGAACCCATTTTTTAGAATTCAAGGAAATGATACCCCCACGGTCGGAGGTTCACGAACAGCCCCGGGTCTGCCATCTCGTCCCCACTGCGCTCGAAGACATCCCCTGACAGCAGATCGACAAGACGCCAGGACCGCCCGGCCGTTGTTATGCCCGGCATGCGAACGCGACCCTGGGACTGCCTTTCCGTGAGGTTGACGACAACCAGGTGATGCTTGCCGCTGCCGGACCAGCTCCATGCCACGAGATTCCTGAAGCTTTCATTGTCCGGCCAGCCGGAGAGTTCGCACAGCTCCCATGCGGCCTCCCGTAACCGCGCATTCCTGACGCTGTCCAGCAGCGTTCGGTAGAAACTGCGGAGCTCGAGATCGGGGGATTCATCCGGCTGGCGCCCGAGCTGGACAGGCAGCTTCACCTTGCGCCCCTCGAGCTGCCCGTCGTGAAAAAGCCTTGCCCCCGGAAGCGTTGCGATGACCATCGCCGCCGCTCTCGCCTTCTCCGGCTCAAAGGTTGCCGCTGCTCTCGGCTCGTCGTGATTCTCGATGAAGCGGACGAGCCTGTGCTGAATCTCCCGGTCTCCTGACAGGTGAAGCCGGATCGTTTCGGCCGACTCATGGGTGAGGCGGTCATAGAGGCGCTTGTCGTAGCAGTAATCGAAGCCCTGCTGCTGAAGCTCACTCTCCAGGCCCCAGTAAGCCTCGGCGATGAATGTAAAGTCCGGGTAGCGCCTTCGGACACCCTCGATCACTTCCACCCAGTATTCGCTCTGCGGCTCTCTGCCGGCGCGGCTTCCCCAGGTCTTGCGGAAGATACGGTTGATGAGCAGGATCGACATGTCACAGCGAACCCCGTCACATTGGCTCGCGATGCCCAGAAGAGTGCCGACGGCGGCCTCCCTCAGGCCGGGGTGAAAGGCGTTGAGCTGGGCCACGTCCTCCCAGGGTGGGTAGTTGGGGTCCCGGCCACAGGCAAAGACGCGGCCGCCTGACTGGAAGAACTCCCGCGGCGCCCGGATCAGGTCCGTGGCATCCCCCTGAATGATGAATTCGGGATGTTCGAGGATCCAGTCGTGATCCAGGGCCACGTGATTCGGAACGAAATCCAGGATCAGGCATAGTCCGCAAGCAGCAAGGGCCATGCGGGCCTTGCAGAGTCCTTCGGGTCCTCCGAGCTGCGCGTCGACGCTGTAACCCCGTATGCAGTAGGGGGATCCGGGTATGTCGTCAGGGGTATAGTCGGGAAGCGCCTTGCGGTATTCCTCGAGGAGCGGGGCCATGCCCCGTGCGAGTCTCATTCCGGCCTGACTTCGCTGCCAGACCCCCATCAGCCAGACGGCATCGAATCCGAAGGAGGCGATGGATTCCCACTCCTTTGCAGGGACATTTGCCAACGTGATAGGGCTTTTGTACTTGCGGCCAAGTTCGGCGAGCCAGACCCAGGTGTTGATCTCGTAGATCAGGGGCTGTTTCTGTAAAGGCGACATGCCGCTCCCCTTTCCTGGCATGGAAGTCTTTGAAGTGAAATCACCGGTGCGCCGCCGAACTGTCCTTCACAGTTGCCCCGCTCCCTCTCTTTTTCCTCACCGCCTGGGAGAGAAAAGCGAGCACAAAGAGGATCAGCCCGGCAACATCCGTGATCCAACCTGGCTTGATGAGCATCAGCGCAGCCACCATGAGAGCAATCCTTTCGTACCAGCTTGCCCTGATCATGAGGCAGCCCTGCACGGAGGCGGCCAGGCAGACGACGCCGAGGGTCGCGGTGCAGACGGCCATGAGGATGCCGGGCCAGCTGCCGATCATCAGAAGCTCCGGAGCATAGACGAACATGAAGGGGATGATGAACCCCGCGATGCCGAGTTGGAAGGCCGCAAGCCCCGTTTTCCAGGGATCCGACTGCGCGATTCCCGAGGCGGCGTAGGCCGCGAGCGCAACCGGGGGCGTGATATCGGCCCGCGTGCCGAAATAGAGGATGAAGAGATGGGCCGCAATGGGCAGCACGCCCATACCGATGAGGGCCGGGGCCACCAGTGAGGTGATGATGATATACTGCGCCGTCGTCGGCACGCCCATTCCCAGGAACAGGCAGGCGATCATGGTGAAAGGCAGGGCGAGGAAAAGATAACCCTGGGATGCGTCGACGACGAATGACGAGAACTTGAGGCCCAGGCCGGTCATGGTGATGCTCCCGATGATGATCCCCGCCGCAGCGCAGGCGGCGGCGACCTGGACGGAGCCGATGGCGCCGTCGCGCAGTCCCTCCAGGATTCCGAGACCGAAGGCTTTCAGGGACTCTCTTTTCGCAATGGCCATGAATAACGAAGTCAGGATCGTCACGGCGATGGCCCAGAAAACGGCTCGCTCGGGCGAATAGTCCTCCATGAGAAAGGTGATCAGGGCGAACACGGAAAAGAGATGATGCCAGCCCCGTGCGAAGGTTTTACGGATGCTGGGAAGATCGGACTTGGGCAGCCCCGTCAGACCGAGCGAGACGGCCCGGAAGTGAACCTGCATGAAGGTGGCGAAGAAGGCCAGCGTGGCGGGGATGAAAGCGGCGACACAGACCTTGAAATAGGGGATCGACAGGTATTCAGCCATGATGAAAGCAGCAGCGCCCATGACAGGCGGCATGATCTGTCCCATGGTGGATGCCGAGGCTTCGACGCCCCCCGCAAAGTGGGCGGGATAACCCGTCCGCTTCATCAGGGGGATCGTGAAGGAACCCGTTGTTACCGTGTTTGCCACGGAGCTTCCCGAGATCATTCCGAAAAACGTGCTCGACACGACGGCCGCTTTCGCAGGTCCCCCTTTCGTCCACCCCGTGAGGGCGAAGGCGATATCGGTGAAGAACTCGCCCGCCCCGGTTTTTCGGAGGAGGGTTCCATAGAGGATGAAGAGGAGGATGAAGTTGGCCGAAACCCCGATCGGGACCCCGAAGATCCCGTCCGTGGAAAGCGAGAGATAGGTCGAGAGGCGCTTGATGCTGTACCCCTTGTGTGAAATGACATCGGGCAACCAGGGACCCAGCAGAGCATAGAGGATGAACACAACGGCTATCAGCGTGACGGAGAGTCCCGTGGACCGCCTTGACGCCTCCAGGACGATGAGGGCCAGCAGGCACCCCATCACGACGTCCAGGGTCTCGTAGGAGCCGGCCCGGTTCATGATCGGAGTCGAGTAGATAAAGAGCCAGATGCAGATGGCCCCCGATGCGATCAGGAAGGCCCCGTCGAGCACCGACATGCGATGCCAGGGCGAATGCTTCTTCGACAGGGGGTAGAGTGCAAAAACGAGAACGGACATGAAGAACCAGTGCAGCGCCCGGTGATCGAGGGCGAAGAAGGGGTGTGCGTACGCGTAATAGAGATGGTAGAGGCTTGCCGCGATGGCGAAGACTGTGAGCAGCACATTCGCAGGTCCCCCGTATGTGCGGATTCTCTCGAATTTCTCGAGGATTTTCTGCCCGAGTTTTCTTTCCTCCTCGAATTCCTGCTGGAGCTTCTCGATTTCCGCCATACGATTTCGTGCCTAGCGTTTTGCGATTCGGATCCGGATCAAGCTCCCCCCCGGCGCAAGCTCGGCAAGGGCGATCCTTGAGTTCCCAGACAAGATCTCCTGATTGGAAACCCGGCCGACCCTGAGAAGAAGCTGCTCGAGACGCCTGTTCACCGTGACGCGCGTACAGTCGCCGTCAAAGGAAATGATCGCCTGCGGGTGCGATTCCAGCCCCGCCCCATACCATAAATAATGCTCTTCCAAAATGACAAAGTGCCCGTCCTCCTCGACCCTGAAAATGTCCCGAACGGGGGTTCCATCGGATGAGTGGGTGTATTGAAGCCGAAAGAGTTCCCCGGGCCTGACGGGCACCTGCCAAAGCAGATCGCCTTCCGGATAGCGCAGGATCTGAAGCAGAAAACTGTCCGCGGTCTCCGCCGGCCAGGTGGGGAGGGGCAGCAGCAGGGTCGCCGCAAGGAGAAATGCCGTCATCCGTCGCATCGTAAGAAAAAAGCCCGGCCGAGATAACCCCGACCGGGCAGCCGGTCGTTACTTGAGTGCTTTGATTTCCCTGAAGTACTTCACCGCGCCGGGATGAAGCGGGATCGGGCTGTTGACACCGTTTGCCGGTGTCAGTTGAGCCGCGATCGGGTGGATGTTGACAAGCGCATACTTGCCTTCCTTAACGTTGCTGAAGATGGCTTTGGTGATCTTGTACGCCACATCGTCGGCCATCTTCTTGTTGGCCACGAGCACGTTGGAGTCGCCGAGGCAGAGAATTTCCTTGTCCTGTCCCGGATAGCTCTTGGCCGGGATGGGGATCTTGATGTAATAGGGATATTTCTTGACGATCCGGTCGGCCATCGCCCTGTCGATGGGGATCATCATGATCTCCCGGGAGGCAGCCAGATCGAGAACCGCGGCGCCCGGGTAGGCAAAGTTGAAGAACACGGCGTCGACGACCCCGTCCTTCAGGGCCTGGACGGATTCATTCTGCGAGAGATTGGCGATGGTCACGTCCTTGTTGAGCGTGAAGCCGTGCTCCTCAAGGATGATCCTGGCCATGTTGGCACAGCCGCTGCCGGGAACGTCGATGGAGACCTTCTTCCCCTTTAAATCCTTGATGGATTTGATCCCCGACTGTTTCGTCGTTACGATGTGCTCCGGCGCCGGGTACATCTGGAAAAGGGACACGAGGGGAAGCTTCTCCTTGAAGGGTTCCTTTCCCTCCACGGCGTTGTAGGCGATGCTGCCCATCACCATGCCCATGTCGGATTCGCCGTTGCCGACGAGGCGGCTGTTCTCGACGGATGCGCCCGTCGATTCCGATGCGCAACGGAACCCTTCCACGGTTTTTTCGATGATGACGGCCATGCCCCCGCCGAGGGGGTAGTAGGCGCCGCCGGGGCTTCCCGACGAGAGCGTGAGGAAGGTCTTTCGTTGTGCCAGGGCATCGTCCCCGTGGACCAGCGCGAGGACCAGCATGAAGGCCGCTACGCACAGGACTGCTCTTTTCATGACTCCACCTCCTGCGTTTTTTGAACTTTTTTTATACCGTTTGCAGTCGAATGCGTCCAGCTTTTTCCGCGGATGAACTCTGTCAGGCGGTGTGAAAGGTGGGCAGGCGAATGGGAAGGGGCGAATTTCCGGCGGATCGGAACGGGCCGGGTGCAAGGCGCACTGAAACACCGGAAGTTAGGAGGCGTGGAAGAGAAGAAGAGCGGAGTAGATGCAGAATTCTATTCTTCTTTGATCCGCTCTTCCTTTCTTCTGATCTTCCGATCTTCACAGGCTTGATACCGGTAGACGAACAAAAGGCAAATAACGGGATGCTCCCCGGGTCATCTGCCTACTTGAGGCCCAGGACGTCCTGCATGTCATAGAGCCCGTTTTTCTGCTTCACAATCCACTTCGCCGCGGCAATGGCCTCGCGGGCGAAGGTGTCGCGGATGAAGGAGCGATAGATCAGTTCCACCCCGGCGCCCATCTCGCTGAAAAGGGCGGGGCTGACGTTGGGCACAAGGACGCAGCGTGTCTTCTTCGTCAGTTCACGGATACGTTCCATCTCGTCGAGCATGAACCCCATGGTCCCCATGACCATCGATGTCTTGTGCTCGGCGGCAATCTTGAGGTGGGCCAGGGAAGACTCCTTCTCCGTGAAATCGATGACAACGCAGCTGTGTTTGATGCAGTTTCTCAGGTCTTCGGCAATCGGCACGCCGAAGAAACCTTTGTGATGATATTCCCCGACATCCTGTCCGATGGCGGAGCTGTCTTTCGAATCGACGGCGCCGATGAGCTCGATGCCTTCGGTTTCAAAAACGAACTGCACCAGCCTGCCGCCCATCTTGCCGCTGACGCCCGTCACGATCGCCTTTACCATGGCTCTCCTCTTGTCACCTTCAGTCGTTCAAATAGACGCGGACCCATGTCAGCGGCAGATTGCCGGTACGGTTGGAGGACCGCCTGGCCGCACTGTCCATGATATACACCCGTTGCCAGGGTTCACACAGCCTTTTATCGCAACCGGGCAAGAGGGTTTAACCCCGGGCCTGTCTGTCCCTAGAGCAATAGGAATGCCACCGGGGCAATGTTTTGTAACCATCAGATATTATGACTAAATCTGTGCCCCGGGGTGCCGGGAAAGGCTGCAAAAAAATACAAAAGTGTATAACCTGCAACACAGTATACAAAATCGTCGTGACCGCAATGGAGGGAAGGGGGCAAGAGCCTCCCCCCGTGAAGGCCGGTGATGAGCCTCCGGGGGGCGGTGCGAATCTAGCGGAACTGGCCGGTGTCAATACGGTATTTGCGGATCTTGTAATGTACGATTCGTTGGGATGTGCCTAGAATCCTGGCTGCGCGGCTCTGATTGCCCTTGGCGCGCTTGAGTGCCTGAAAGACCAACTGCCGTTCGTAGGCATCAACGCGCAGCCTGAGATTCTCCATATTCCCGGTTTCATTTGCTGTTTTCATGAGATGACCCCGATGTCCGGGGCCCGAATTTCGGGCATCGGGAAGGATAGGAGTTCTTCTATCCCGAATCCCGATGCCCGAAACCCGGTTCCCGCTATTTTACCCTATTGCGGTGCCGCCCCGTTCACCGGTGCGAATCCGATAAACATCGGGCAGGTCCAGGACGAAGATCTTGCCGTCGCCGATCTCGCCCGTGCGGGCGCCCTTGGTGATGGCCTGGATGGTCGGTTCCACAAAATCCTCATTGACGGCGATCTCGAGTTTTACCTTCTTCAGAAGGCTTCCCACTTCCTTGGTGCCCCGGTAGACCTCCGTCACACCCATCTGGCGGCCACGGCCGAGCACATTGGATACCGTCATGAGGTTCACATCCACCTCTTCCAGGGCCTTCATGACGTCGTCAATCTTGTGAGGCTTGATGATGGCGATGATGTATTTCATGTCTGAATCCTCCTAATCGACCAGGGTGTATGCCGACTCGCTGTGCTGAGTCAGGTCGAGTCCGACGATTTCCTTGGTTTTCTCCACCCGGACACCGATGAGAGAATCCACCAGCTTGAAGATGACCCAGGTCATGGCTGCAGCGAAGACCACGGTCACGACGACAAGCATGCATTGGATTAGAAGCTGCTGTGCGCCGCCGAAAAACAGCCCGTTGGCGCCTGCTTCGTTCACGGCTTTCTCGGCGAAGAGACCCGTGGCGATGGTGCCCCAGATCCCGCCCACGCCGTGGACGCCGAAGACGTCCAGCGAATCATCGTATTTGAAGTAGGACTTCACCTTCGCGATTGCGATGTAGCACAGGAAGCTGACGATGATGCCGATAAAGATGGCATTCATGGGGTTCACAAAGCCGCAGGCCGGGGTGATGGCCACGAGTCCCGCTACGGCACCCGTAACCGCGCCCAGCGCGGTTGGTGCCCCGTTCTGCTGCCATTCGATCAGCGCCCAAGTGAGCCCCGCGGCCGCTGTGGCGACCGTCGTCGTGACGAATGCGGTGGCTGCGAGTTCGTTGGCCGACAGGGCGCTCCCTGCATTGAACCCGAACCAGCCGAACCAGAGAAGCGCTCCTCCCATGACCGTGAAGGGCAGGTTGTGGGGGGCAAAGTGCTGTCTTTCCATGCCGATCCTCTTGCCGATGAGAAGGGCCAGCACGAGAGCGGAGACACCGGAGCTCGTATGCACGACGATACCGCCTGCGAAGTCCAGAGCGCCGAGGTTTCTCAGCCAGCCGCCGGTGCCCCAGACCCAATGTCCCAGGGGATCGTAGACGAAGGTCGCCCAGAGAACGGTGAAGGCGAGGAATGCGGAAAACTTGATCCGCTCGGCATAGGTCCCGATGATGAGGGCCGGCGTGATGACCGCAAACATGCACTGAAAGATCATGAAGGCGTAGTGCGGGATCGTCGCCGCGTAATCCGTGTTGGGCTGGCCGCCAACATTCCGGAGGCCCAGCCAGTCAAGACCGCCGATAATCCCCTGGCCGGTGTCAGGGCCAAACGTCAGGGAGTAGCCGAAGAGAACCCACTGAAGTGTAATGACGCAGAGAATGATCAGGCACTGCATCAAAACCGAAAGAACGTTTTTCCTCCTCACGAGCCCACCGTAGAAGAATGCCAGGCCGGGCAGGGTCATGAGAAGAACAAGTGCCGATGATGTAAGCACCCAACCGGTATCACCCGTGTTCATAATAATGACCTCCTGAAATGAATTTGCTCAATCGCTGAACAACGATTGAGCAATAAGAGTGCCAGGCGATCAAAAATGTGTAAGTATTCGATATTGCGTATGTATAGTTGTTGACAGAGCGTAAACGGCAAGACATAATAATACAATAATGTATACATAATAATTATATTAAACATATATGTATTTACATTTGATTGTAAGTACAATATTGGGTAAGGCGGGGCACTTGTCTGATAAATAATCTTTTATTACGAGTACTTGTATTTTTTAAAGCTTCGAGAAGTATCCGGTACAGTTCCATGCTCGAACACGGTGGCAGCTGCCCGGATCGAGGGGTTTTGATCCTGTTGTTCAAGCGGAGGGCGGTTCGATCGACAAAAAAGCGGAGCCGTATACGGCCCCGCCCTCGTTTTCCTGTGAATTCCTGGCAATGTGACGCTCAACCTGTGCTCTTCTTTTTCCTTTCATCGATATCACCGGGATACATCATGGCATCCTGGCCGCGTTCGCCTGTCCGTATGCGGATCACCTCTTCAACGGGCGAGACAAAGATGAGTCCGTCGCCTGGCTCACCCGTATAGGCTGACTTGAGGATGGCATCGATGGCGGCCTCGATGTTGCGGTCGCTCAAGACAATGTTGACCTGAATCTTGGGCAGCATGTTGACCTGGTAGGTTCCCGCACGGCCGACGAGTTGAATGCCTCCCTGGCGTCCATGACCCCGGACCTCGAAAATGTTCAGTCCCATAATGCCGATATCGGCAAGGGCATCCTTGACGTCATTGACCTTGTCTTCGCGAATGATGGCTTCAATTTTTTTCAACATGACACAATCTCCAAGTGTGAAATGGATGATTTCGATGACGGCAATCGCCGCTGCAGGTTTACGAGTAGGATCTCTCCCCGTGGGAGCTGATATCGAGTCCCACTTCCTCCTCCATGGCGCTCACCCGCAGGCCGATACTCGCATTGAGCGCCTTGGCAATCACATACGTCATCGTGAAGGCGAAAAGAATGGTAACGGTTACGGCGAGCAGCTGGATGCCGATCTGACCGGGATTGCCCGAGAAAAGGCCGTTGGCGCCGTCACTGTTGACGGCAACTGTTGCAAACAGGCCGGCTGCGATCATGCCCCAGGTGCTTGCGATGCCGTGGCAGGCCCACACGTCCAGTGACTCGTCCAGCTTGCGGCGGTCCCGAAAACGCATCGCGTAATAAGAGAGAGGCGCCGCGACGGCTCCGACCACCATGGATGCCATCGGCGTGATGAAGCCCGATGCGGGTGTGACAGCCGCCAGGCCGACCACCATTCCCGTGGCGATCCCGAGGGTGCTGGGCCGGCCGTCGAGCCAGGAAAGCACCATCCAGACAAGGCCTGCTGTTGCCGCAGAGGTGTTGGTCGTCAGAAGTGCATTCACGGCCACACCGTTGGCGGCCAGGGCAGAGCCTGCGTTGAAGCCGAACCAGCCCACCCACAGGAGCCCGGCTCCCAGCACCGTCAGCGGAATGTTATTGGGCTCCATGGGGGACTTTCCGAAGCCCTTGCGCGGCCCGATCACAAGGGCAAAGGCCAGGGCCGAGAAACCGGCTGCGATGTGCACCACCGTCCCGCCGGCAAAATCCAGGACGCCCAGGTTTTTCAGCCAGCCTCCCTGTCCCCAGACCCAGTGGCAAAGGGGGTCGTAGACCAGTGTCGCCCAGAGCAGACTGAACAGCAGGAAGCTCTTGAATCGGACCCGCTCCACAAAGGCGCCGGTAATCAGGGCCGGCGTGATCACGGCGAACATCATCTGGAAGGCGGCGAAAAGACTTTGGGGTATCGTTTTGCTGTAGTCGGGATTGGGCAGGGCATCCACACCCTGGAACCCGATGAAGTTCAGGCCGCCAATCAAGCCGCTGATGGACGAGCCGAAGGCGAGGGAATAGCCGAATGCCACCCACTGAACCCCGATCAGGGCCATGAAGATGTAACTCAAGGTCAGCGTAGACAGGACGTTCTTCCGTCGGACCATCCCTCCGTAAAAAAGCGCCAGGGCCGGTGTCATCAGCAGCACCAGAGAACAGCAGACCAGAATCCAGGCGGTGTCACCCGTGTTGATTTGATTCACCATGATTTCCCTTCCCCCTCAATGAGTTGTAGAAGGTTTTGCAATTCCCCGGCCACCGTAAAATTGTATAGATATCGATATGATAGAAACAATAGGTCCGCGACAATATATACACGAATGTATAATTGTTTAATGCTTATACATTATTGTTTAGATAATAAAAAAATAGACAATCAAGTGCTGGCGAGGGGCGGTAGGTTGGCTAATGCCATGAGAATATGATTCAGCGTGAAATGAGAGGATCGATGGATAACGGGTTTCCTATGGGCAGGTCAGAAGAGGCCAGATGCAAGGCACCGCGAAAGGACGGAAGTTAGGAAGTTATGAAGAGCGGAAGAGCAGAACGGGGGATGGATTCCTGCAATTTTCCGCTCTTCCTCACTTCTGCTCTTCCTCGCTTCGCGTTCTGGGGGGCTTGAAGCCGAACGCAAATAAACAGCGGGGCATGTCTGATTGCCTGACGTTAGGAAATAAAGGGGAGATCATCCTGCTGGGGCTCGCAGCTCACCCGGTCCTCCATGCAGTACTTGTCGAGTTCTTCCTCGACGGGGAGGGGATATTTCCCGGAGTAGCAGGCAAGGCAGAAGCTTTTGGGGTCCATCTGGGTGGCTTCGACCATCCCTTTCGGACTGAGATAGTAGAGCGAGTCCAGGCCGATGAAGCGGGCGATGGCGTCGACGTCCCCTTTTTCGGCCGCGACGAGTTCCCCCTTCGAAGAGAAATCGATGCCGTAGGGGCAGGGGTTGCGGGTCGGGGGGCAGCTGATGGCCATGTGGATTTCCTTCACGCCGATCTGACGGAGGTTCCGAATTCGGTTACGGCTCGTGGTTCCACGGATGATGGAATCTTCCACGATGAGGACACGCTTTCCCTGGAGGAGGGGCTTCACGGGGTTGAGTTTCACTCGAACGCCGAAGTCGCGGATCGCCTGGGAGGGCACCTCGTCCAGGGTCACGTCGACGCCCAGCCTGGTGCCCAGGTTGACCTCGACGCCGAGGGAGACGATGGCGTCGAGCTCGGCCTGGAGGAGCCTGCGGTCGAGCCGGTACTCGGGGATGCCGAGCTTCATCATGCCGCCGAGCTGGGCGGTGGCCTCGTAGACGGTCACCCGGTACCCGAGGCGACGCAGGTCGTGGGCACAGGCCATCCCGGCGGGACCGCCGCCGACGATGCCGATGCTCTCCGCCCGGTCCGGGCCCTCCGGGGCGGCGACCCGCCTCCACACGTCGTCGGCGTCCGACTCGACCCCGTACTTCTCGGTCACGAACCGTTTCAGGGCCCTGATGGCGATCGGCTCGTCGACCTCGCCGCGGCGGCAGGCATCCTCGCATGGGGCGGCGCAGACCCGTCCGCACACCGAGGCGAACGGGTTCGGGAGCCGGGCCGTCAGGTAGGCGGTGAGGTCGTCACCGTCTGCGATGGCGGCGACGTACATCCCTGCGTTGGTGTGGACCGGGCAGGCGGCCAGGCAGGGGATGTTCTCGTCGTAGAAGCTGAGCGGCTCCATCAGATCACGTCGTCTCTCTGGGCGCGGCGCAGCGCCCACAGGCCGAGCCCCAGGGCGACCAGCCACACCCCGGCGCCGATGAGGTCGCGGACCGTGCCCCACAGCTCATCCGAGAAGAGGTCGAGGTAGACGCTCGGCGGCTCGGCGAGCAGGTCGGACTGGAGCACGTACGAGGGCACGACCACCGTGGCCGCGATCAGGTAGAGCACGATCACCGCGGTCTTCAGTG
>Ga0209705_10001468_pt1 | contig 12444 bp, 11 predicted proteins | sample PPLLaktember2015_5_FD_187262 | JGI IMG/M metagenome (GOLD analysis project Ga0209705, IMG submission 187262) | Freshwater sediment microbial communities from Prairie Pothole Lake near Jamestown, North Dakota, USA - PPLs Lake P8 Core (1) Depth... | ecosystem: Environmental > Aquatic > Freshwater... | reverse complement strand
TCGGAGAGGGAAACCGACCTGCCATAAAATCTTTGGAGAGGCCATCGGCATCTTAGCTGGAGATGGGCTTTTGACCGAGGCTTTCAAATTGATGACGAACCGCTCCAGCTGGGACGGTCCCTCCAACAATACAGAATTGATGCTCGACATCGTTCATGAGATTGCTCAGGCTGCTGGCATTTCAGGGATGGTGGGAGGGCAGGCGGCAGATATTGAATCTGAGGGGAAAGAAATCGATCTCTCTCAGCTTCAATATATCCATACCCATAAAACCGGGGCCATGATCCTTGTCTCTATACGGGTGGGCGCAAGGCTGGGAGGAGCCAGCGGAGAAGCCCTTCGGGCTTTTACTCGATATGCGGAGAGAATCGGACTGGCCTTCCAGATTATCGATGATATTTTGAATGTCGAAGGGAAAGCGATTGCCCTAGGAAAAAGCACGGGAACGGATCTCTCCAGAGGCAAGGCTACATACCCTTCTTTATTGGGGCTTGAAGAATCGAAGAGGAGGGCCACAGAGCTGGTGGAGTTGGCGGTGGAGTCCCTGAAACCCTACGGACCAGAAACCGACCCATTAACGGGAATCGCTCGATTCATTATCGCAAGGGAGAATTGAAAGATGTCCAAGGTGCTCGACCAAATCGAATGTCCATTCGATGTTAAGAAACTGGATCCGGAGGAATTGGAAACGCTTTGCAGCGAGGTAAGAGAGGAGATCCTTTCCACGGTTTCGAAGAATGGAGGACATCTCGCCTCCAATCTGGGAGTGGTGGAGTTAACCGTTGCCCTTCACTATGTGTTCGACTTTCCAAGGGACAAGGTGATATGGGACGTAGGCCATCAGAGCTATACTCACAAGCTCTTAACGGGAAGGAAGGATCGATTTCACACCTTGAGACAATATGAAGGGATCAGCGGTTTCCCCAAGAGGGATGAGAGCCCTTACGATGCCTTCGATTCGGGTCACAGCGGAACCTCCATCTCCTCCGCCCTTGGAATGGCTGAAGCCCGGAGGCAGAAAGGCGAAGAAGGCAAGATGATTGCTCTGATCGGCGATGGCTCGATGACGGCCGGTCTTGCTTTCGAGGGTCTCAATCAGTCAGGACATATTGACCGGGATCTCATCGTCATCCTGAACGATAATGAGATGTCCATCTCACCCAATGTGGGAGCCCTCTCTTCTTATCTCAACCGCCTGATGACCGGGCAGTTCGTCAATCGATTTAGAGAAGACTTCAAGGCCTTTCTTGAGACCCTCCCAAAGATTGGAAAATCTGCGCTCCGCTTTGCCAAACAGGCAGAGGAATCCTTGAAGGGGCTACTGATGCCTGGCCTTCTCTTTGAGGAATTGGGCATGAAATATATCGGCCCCATCGACGGCCATCGCCTGGATTATCTCATCGAGACTTTTCAGAATGTAAAGAAGTTGAGAGGTCCTATTCTCATCCATGTGATCACGAAAAAAGGCAAAGGTTATGCCCCTGCCGAGGCGAATCCAGCTCAGTACCATAGTGTCCCTCCCTTCCACATCGAAACCGGAGAGCCAAAACAGGGATCGATCGGTAACGTTCCCACCTACACAGGGGTTTTTGGAGAGACCCTTTGCCAGTTGGCCAAGGAGAATAAGCGTGTGATTGCAATAACGGCGGCTATGCAAAGCGGGACGGGATTGGAGAGGTTTTCAAGGGAGTTTCCAGATCGATTTTACGATATTGGAATTGCAGAACAGCATGCCGTCACCTTCGCCGCCGGTCTCGCCCTCGAAGGAATGAAGCCCGTCGTCGCTATTTACTCCACGTTCCTCCAAAGGGCTTATGATCAGATTCTACAGGATGTCGGCCTCCAGAATCTTCCAGTGGTCTTCGCTTTGGATCGAGGAGGCGTTGTGGGAGAGGATGGTCCGACCCACCAGGGGCTCTTCGATTTCTCATACCTCCGTCATATTCCCAACCTCATCATCATGGTCCCCAAAGATGAAGACGAACTTCAACACATGATGAAGACGGCCATGGAATGTCCTAGCCCGGTGGCTTTCCGGTATCCAAGGGGAAAGGGGGAGGGTGTGAAGAGAAACCCTGTGCTCCGATCGATCGAAATTGGAAAGGGGGAGGTCCTGAGGGAGGGCAGGGATATGCTCATATTGGCCATTGGGACGACGGTCTACCCCTCGATCCGAGCAGCGGAGAGATTGGAAGCCTCCGGGATCCATGCCGCCGTCATCAACACTCGATTTTTGAAGCCTTTGGATGAGGATCTCATCGGTGAATGGGCCAGGACGACGGGAAAGGTCCTCACGGTCGAGGAAAATGTCCTCCAGGGAGGTTTTGGCAGCGCTGTGCTCGAACTCCTTCAAGAGAAGGGCCTCTCTTCTGTTCAGGTGAAGCGTTTGGGCATCCCTGACCTCTTTGTGGAGCATGGTCCTCCGTCTGTTCTGAGAGCAAAATATGGAATCGATGAGGCTGGTATCTATAGAGCGGCGAAGGAGATGGTGGAAAAGGAAAGCTCACCCTCCCTCTATTCAAGGGAGACCCGCAATTCGATCAAACGAGTCATCCGCAACTCGAAATAGGTCTCTTCTCTCGGTAACCCTTTGAAAGGGAGGTGCATGAAAGGGGGATCCTGTCTCCCTTTGAAGTTGAGGGGTCGAGTGTTGAAGTGACCAGAAAGGAGCGATGCGACAAACTACTCGTTGAGAGGGGAATGGTCCAAAGCCGGGAAAGAGCAAGGGCTTTGATCATGGAGGGGAGAGTCACGGTCGACGGAGAGACTGTCGAAAAACCAGGTACCCTGGTCAAGGTGGAGGCAACTCTCCAAATTCAAGGAGACGACATTCCCTATGTGAGCCGGGGAGGGTTAAAAGTAGAGGCCGCCCTCAAGGCCTTCAAAGTCGATCCTGAAGGGAAAGTGGTGATCGATGTGGGCGCTTCCACCGGTGGGTTTACCGATTGCGTCCTTCAGAAGGGTGCAAAGAAAGTTTATGCCATCGATGTGGGATATGGACAATTGGCATGGAAACTTCAAAAGGACCCCCGTGTGATCAATTTAGAGAGGGAGAATATCCGCTACCTCAAAAGGGAGGAGGTTTCGGAAGAGGCGGACCTGATCCTCGTCGATACCTCTTTCATCTCCATTGAAAAATTTCTTCCCCACCTCGTAGCATTTCTGAAAGAGGGGGGTGACCTCCTCTGTCTCATCAAACCCCAGTTTGAAGTAGGCAAGGGCGAGGTGGGCAAGGGAGGCGTGGTGAGGGACAGCAAGCTCCACCAGAAGGTGGTGGATCAAATTTCTCATTTCAGCCTGGGATTGGGCTTAGACGTCGGGGGAGTGATCGAGTCGCCCCTCCTTGGTCCCAAAGGGAATAAGGAGTTCTTCATCCATTTGAAAAAGTGATCAACCCGATGGGGAAAACAAAAGAACCTGAGCCCGCCAAACTCTTTATGAGCATGATCACATCAAAGCAGGATCTCCTTCAAAAGGGCATGGACGACCTCCGAGAGATTTTTGGAGAGATCGATTTCATCAGTGACGTCCTGCCTTTTCACTTCACGGACTATTATGCTAAGGAGATGGGAAACGATCTCTTTCGGCGGTTCATCACGTTTGCGTCCCTCATCTCCCGAGCGCTGCTCCCGGAGATCAAACAGAGGACCAACCGTCTGGAAGAAAAATATTCGACTCCGGGGGGTCACCGGAAGATCAATATCGACCCAGGATATCTCTGTCTGGAACATGTCATCCTCGCCACCACCAAAGGATATACGCATCGCCCTTATCTCCAGGAAGGCATCTATGCCGATTTGACCTTGATCTATCGAAATAAGTCCTATCAGCCCTTGGAATGGACTTATCCCGATTATCGGCAAGCGGAGGTCATCAGACTCTTTAATCAATTTCGCAAGGCCTATCTGGAAGATTTGAAACGGAGGTTAGAGCACCTATGCTGAAGTCCATGACAGGATTTGGTCGGGGAGAGGGGGAAACAACCCTCGGAAAGGTTTTTGTCGAGACCCGCTCCGTGAACCACCGCTATTGCGATATCAATATCAAACTTCCCAAGAGGCTGACCCCCTTTGAAAACCGGATCAAAGAAATCATCCGGGCCCAGGTTTCGAGAGGAAGGATCGACATCTTCTTGAAACTAGACAGCCTCGGAGAAGAAAATGCCCAGCTCAGTGTAAACCTCCATCTGGCCAAACAGTATTACCAGGTCCTTCAATCCTTGAAGGAAAGCCTTCACCTCAAGGATAAGATCACGTTAGAATTGGTGGCCGGGGCAAAGGATGTGATTACGGCAAAGGAGGAGACCGGGGATCTAGAGCCCTTCTGGCAGGAGGTCCTTTCCGTCCTGAAGCGATCTTTTCAGGACTTAGATGACATGAAGCGTTCAGAGGGAGAGATCCTTTCGAAAGACCTCCGGCAGCGATTGGAACGAATCACTCAGCAACTGGGGGAGATCAAACATCTCTCTCCTTCCCGGCTTGAGGCTTATCGAAACCGGCTCCATGAAAGGGTCCGCTCCCTTTTGGGGGAAATCGATGTAGACCCTTCTCGCTTTCAGCAGGAGGTGGCCTTGCTGGCCGAACGGACAGACATCACCGAAGAAATCGTCCGAGCAGAGAGCCATCTTGGCCAATTCCTCACCTTAATGAAAGCAGAAGAGCCGGTGGGGCGAAAAATGGACTTCTTGCTTCAGGAGATGCACCGGGAGGTCAATACCGTTAGCGCCAAGATCAACGATGCTGAGATTTCCCAGCGTGTGGTGGAGATCAAGGCTGAACTGGAAAAGATCCGCGAACAGGTGCAAAATATAGAATGATTTTCCCCTCACCTTAGAGAGACTGTGTCATAATCGCAAGCAGAGGGGAGAGGCAGTCGGGTTCCAAAGCTTTAGAATGCGGGTCTTTTAGATGATGGGAAATCGCCGATTGTACAAAATCGAACCTTTTCGTACCCCTGGCACGTCTGAATCCGAACGGCTAAAGGTTACCGCTCTAAATCTTTTCCACCCGACCGCCTCTCCCCCTTTTCCGGAAAATCGGTTTTTTTATATTGCGACACAGTTTCAGAGGCGCCGGAAAAGGCAAGGGTGACCCATGGAGGAGGAATGGGAGAAAAAGGCGAAGGATTGATATTCATCATTTCCGCTCCCTCGGGAGCAGGGAAGACGACCCTCTTGAGAAGGGTGATGGAGGAATTATCGGGCCTCCGCTTCTCGGTCTCCTATACGACCCGTCCCCCAAGGGCCAACGAGAGAGACGGAGAGGACTATCATTTCATCTCACTTTTCCTCTTTCAGAAGATGGTGGAGCGGGATGAATTTTTGGAGTGGGCAGAAGTCTTGGGGAATCGTTATGGGACGGTCCGGAAGAATATGGCCATTCTGAAATCGGAAGGGATCGATCTGATTTTGGATATCGATACTCAGGGGGCGAAACGAGTGGTTGAACAGATCGAGCCCGCGATCCTGATCTACATCCTCCCTCCTTCGCTGGAATCCTTACAGGAGCGATTGACCAAGAGGGGACTCGATTCCCCCGAGAGGATCCGGTTCCGTTTGGCCAACGCCAAGAGGGATATGGAAGAGGCCCGATGGTACCACTATGTGATTTTGAACGATCGGATCGAGGAGACCGTGGAAAAGTTGAAAGCGATTATCACGGCGGAGCGTTGTCGCAAAAAGAAGAACGCTCTTCTTGAAGAAAAAATGAGACAGTGGGAGGAACCTCATGGCTAGAATTACCGTGGAAGATTGTCTAAAAAAGGTGGATAGTCGGTTTGCATTGGTCATCCTGGCTGCTCGAAGGGCCAAGATGCTGATGAAGGGGGCGCATCCTTTGGTGGAATCGGATAACCGGCCGATTGTGAACGCCCTTCGAGAAGTAGCCGCGGCAAAGGTACAGTTCATCGACCCGAGGAATAAGGAGAACCAGAAAGAGCCCTCAGCCGATGAATCCTAGAACAGGTCGCAGGGGATGAAAGGGACGGAAGAGAGTCAAGTCACCGGACTGATCGCAGATCCCATTTACCATTACATTCTGATGACCGACCGTGTGGAGGGGGAGCGAACCGAGAGGGACATTATTGACACGCCTTGGGTTCAGCGACTTCGGCGCATCTTTCAACTTCAGAGTGCCCGTTGGGTTTTCCCCTCAGCAGAACATACCCGTTTTCAACATTCCCTCGGGACGATGCATGTGGCGGGGGTCTTTTCTGAAAGGCTCTATCCCTCTCTATCGCGCATCTTTCGTGAAGACCTTCCTTCTCCCCCTTATATCGAAGAACTCCTCCGGCTCGCTGGTCTCCTCCATGACATCGGCCACGGACCCTTCTGTCATTTCTTCGACGAGCAATATCTTTCTCGATTCAAAACGAATCATGAGGAGATCGGCCAGCATATCATCCGGGAAAAAATTTCTCCCCTCCTGAAGGGAATCCGGCGGAGCCCTCATGGTTCCTTGAAGAAAGGGGAATCCATCGACCCGGAGCATGTGGCGTTCCTCATTAAGAGGCCGCTGCGGAAAGAGGATCGAAAATATCCGAAGTGGCTTCTCCTGCTCCAACAACTCTTCCGGGGCATTTTCACTTTCGATAATATCGATTATGTCCTGCGCGATGCATACATGACCGGTGTTTCCATCGGTCCCATGGATTGGAGACGGCTCCTCCACTACACCTCCTTTCACAAGGAAGGACTCGTCCTCGACAAAAGAGGGCTCGATGCCTTGGCCATGTTTCTCAACGCCCGCCTCTATCTTTATTCCAATGTCTATTATCACCGCACCACCCGCTCCATCGATCTTCAACTCCAGGAGATCTTCAAAGAGACCATGGAGATCCTTTGTCCCTATCATCCCATGGAGGAGATCGATCGGTATCTTTCTCTGACCGATTGGTTCTTGATGGAAAGGGTCTTGGAATGGGAAAGATGTCCACAGTTACGGGAGAAGAGGTTGGGGAAAAAGTGGGCTCAAGTCCTCTCGAGAAAATTGAGATGGACCAGTGCCTTTGAGGAGAAATTGGCTCTCCGGGAAATGGAGTTTGGAAGGCCTTTCTTCCTACCCCCGGAAGAGGTGAAAAAGCGAATGGAGGCCATTCTGCCCAAGCACCTCAAAGGGATTGAATTTCATGTCGATATGGCTCATCACGATCCCAGGCCGCTCAATCCCTGGTATGAATCGGAAGGAACAACGCTTCTCATCTACGATTCAGGATCGAAACGAATTTCGCGAGAACCTCTCCGGAGGCTCTTTCAATATATTCCGGCCAAGGTGGCCATCTGCCGGGTTTACGCCCCCACCCATCGGTATGATCGAGAATTGAGTAAGGCCGCAAGGCAAGCCCTTGCTTCAGAGGGGTATTTGGAGGCCTATGAAACGAATGTGTAACCTCGGATTCACGAAGCGAAGGGGACTTCTTCTAACCCTCCTGGGCGCCACTTTCTATGGGGGTAGGGGGAGGGTCCGATCGACGGACATGCTTTATTGAGACTGATCACGGAAAAAAAGAGGCAACCCCTCTCAATCCGCTGCCTTGTCTTACGCTGGGGATCATGTTATCATTTGGAAGTTGAACATCTTTGTCAGGAAGGAAAACCGTGAAGAAAAACGCATTCCAAAAACAAGTGATGGAGCTTTACCAATTCATCCATGACCATCTCTATTTCAATCGACCCGATCTTGAAATCAAAGGAGAACGATTTAATTCGACGATCCTCTTCAGCCTCTTAACCGGACTGAAGAAAGGGAAAGAACTCATCATTGGGGAACCCGGGTTGGGCAAGACGACCTCTGCAGAGTTCGTCTGTTCTTTAATCTATCAATTTCCCCTGGGTGTCATTTGGGGCAGTGAAGTTTCTGGCCATCCAGAACAGACCGAAGAAAAAATCGTAGGCCGACCGGATTTAGGAAAACTGAACCGAGGGGAAGAGGATGTCGTGTGGACCAACTTTTCTCAAATCCCCACGAAGATCGTCGATGAGATCAACCGCCTTCCAGAAACCAAACAGAGTATGATCCTCGACGGGGTAGACCGAGGGAACTGGGAATACCTCAATGAGATGATTATCAACGAAGAATATTGCCTGTTCGCCACGGCCAATTATCAGGATGGGGGAACCAATACGATCATCGCACCTTTGGTGGATCGTTTTGATGTGATGGTGGAGTCCAGATATCCTGGGGCCAACCTCTCCTTTCTCATTGGAAAGTCCAATCGCAAGGATCACATCCTGAGGCATGTCAAGTATGAGAAGGAGCTCCATCGGATCTTCAACGCCAAAACGCCCTACGAGAAGAAGATCCCTCTCGTTGAAGAGGTCTGCAATTCCTTTGGCGAGTATATTCACGAGACCTTAGGAGTGAAACCTCTCCAGAAACGGGATCGTCAACAAATTCGCCTCGAGATGGACGATACCGATTTGGACCAGGATGCAAGCGCCTTTACTCGAATGCTTCTGGCCGAACTCTCTTTCTGTGACCGCTATGGGCAGAAACGGTCCCTGGAAAACTGTGAGGAAGGATGCCATTACACAGGTTATCTCTGCCATGAGATCAAGAATTGTGCCTCCAATCGGCTCCCGATCTCCATCAAACAGTACGGCCAGGCCTTGGCCTGGCTTCTCGAAGATTCTGAAGTCGATATTGAACATGTCAAATCGGTCATCCCCTACACCCTGGCCCATCGAACCCAGTGGAAAGATGAAATCGTTTCCCAGAGGGAGAGGTCGAAGAGGGACGATCCCTTCCCCATCTTTCTGGCCAAGGAGGCAGTGAAAACGGTATCCCAACGATATCGTGAGCAGAGTGAGCATCTGAAGGACGCCCTTGCCGTTGGATCGAAAATCTTCCAGGGAGAATCGCTGGAACCACTTGAGGGAGACCATCCTCTCTATGCCGAAATCAAAAAAGACCTTAGCACCCAACGGTCCTAACCCTCAACCCGTATGAACGGAATGGATGGATGAAAGGAAACCTCTCAACCAAAAAAGGCTTCACAGGAACCCACGACAAAGACAACCGGGGGATTCGGAATCCTTTCGAGGAATTTGACACCTTCACCTTCCATAAGACCCAAATTCCCCTAGATCAAATTATTGAGTCCACCGAGGTCGTCATGGACCAGATCCGGCGGGGCTACGAAAAGCTCTTGGAGGAAGAAGCCAAGGAGCTCGTCTGGATGGTCCAATACAACACTATTATCAAGGCTTATGAGGTGGCCGAGAAACATGTCCGGGAGATCGATTATTCCGCGGAGGACATTGAAGATTTCTGTTTTGCCTTAGAGAATACACAGAAGATCCCATACTTCATCCCTGGCCCTGCAGGGCTCTATATCTCTGCTCTCTGTAACTATGCCAAGGAAGAGGAGATCCTCTTGAAGCTGTCTGAGCTGAAAACGGAGATCAATCTCATTGGCTTTCGTCTTCCAAAAGGGAAGCGATTGGTCATCGAGGGAGATGCCGGCGATTTTACCGGAATTGGCTTGGAGGGCGGGGAACTGGTCGTGGAGGGCAATACAAAGAATTGGACCGGGGCAGGGATGAGAAGCGGTAAAATCTTGATCAAGAAGAATATTGGCCTTCATACCGGGGAATGGATGATGGGCGGAGAAATCTATGTGGGGGGGAGGATCAGAGGGTTAGGAAATATTGTGGAAGGGAAGGTTTTTGAGAGGGAGAAACTCGTCTACCCAGGGAAGGCCCGCCATCCCAATCTCTACTACTAAAAACAGGAAGCGCCAATGCTTGAAGAGAAAAGATATCAAGCGATCATCGATGAACTCTGGCCCAAGTTGAAGAAGAAGCACCTCTATCCCGAGATCCCTATCCCCAAGGTCGGAGAGGTTACGCCTTCTGCTGCGGAAGAGGAAGAACAGGGTGAAGCAGTCGGATTAGAGATGAAGCAGAAACAGATCACCCTCAACTCCACGTTCCTTTCCAGAACGAGAGAGAAGATGACGGAAGAGGGGGTGATCGAAGCCCTCCTCGACCATGGAATTACCCATTATACCTTCTGCCCATGGGACTTTCATACCCACCTGATGCTCTATGCCGAGGCTAAGAAGGTGATGGGTGACAAGGAAATGGCCAAACAGGTAGCGAATTACTTCATCGACGTGACGGCCGACACGTATTGTGTGAAGAAAAGGTTCACCGAAATCCCTGAACTCCACCGGGTTCTGAAGAAAGGGGCGGTGGAGAAGGTCATCGCCTCCCTTTATGAAAAAATATGGGGAGTCGATCTAGGGATTTTGGATTCCAAGGCTGCGAAAAGGGGTCATGAGGAGATTGTCCGGCGTCTCGCACGGATTCCCTACCTGGATCGATCCCGGTGGCCGGAGAGTATGAAAAAGTTCGCTCGCTCCCTGAAACCCCTCCTCCTGGAAGAGCAGAAAGAGCAAGAAGCCATAGGAGGGAAAGGAGACAGCAACCCCCAGGGGGATCACGACCTCAACTCATATTCTTACGAAGAGATCGACCAGGGACTGAGGGATTTCGCCAAGAAGAGTATGGCCCTGCCTGAGTTTAAAGATATTGTTGAAGACTTTTCGGAGGAGCTGAAAGAAGCAGGTTATGGGATGGAAGGAGGCATGGGACGGGGCCGAGGGGCTCCGATCGATGCGGATATCCTCTTTTATATGAAATTGGCGGAAAGTTACTCCATCCCTCTCAGGAAAGTTCCATTAGAGAAGAAGGGATATCTCCATCCCCATTCGCATTCTCCTTGGGAGGTGGGATCCCCTTTCCAGGATATGGACATCTGGACCAGTTTCGGGAAGATCATGCCTGGAATCACTCAGATTTGGAAGAAACGAGAAGGGAAGGGAAGGGGAAAGATCGAAGGGGCGCCCGATTGCTTGATTGCCATCGATTCTTCGGGGAGTATGATCAACCCTCGAAAAAATCTCTCTTATGCCGTCCTCGGTGCTGCCTGCGCCGCCAATGCCTACCTACGAAACGATTCAAAAGTAGGGGTTTATAATTTCAGTGATGCTCCTATGGGGGGAAGGGACGTCTTGAATTTCACAGATCATCATGAGGACATTTATCGAGTCCTCTGTAAGTATTTTGGAGGGGGAACCGCCCTCGATCTGGAGGATCTCGTCCCGCTGATCCATGGAAGAAAAAATCTTGACCTCTTCATCATTACCGATATGAAAATCACCAATTTAGAATCGCTGATTGGATTTTTCGCACAGATCCAGAACCGAATCACGGCAGTCCATATCGGAGAAAATCCTTATGCCGCCAGATTCCAAAGGGCCGTTGAGAAGAAGAGAAATATCAGCATCTTCACCGTTAAACGAAAGGAGGACATTCCACACATCGTTCTCGGGAAGATTAATGAATATTTCGGTGCGACCTGCAAGGATTGAATGAGCATGTCTGAGCCAGTCACAGAAAACAATCACAAAAAATTCTTGACTCGTTTCCTTTAAATCCTGTAAGTCATTTGAATCTTTTTCCAGCACCAGGAATGGTAAGAATCAAATGAACCAAGAGATTTTAGAGGCGCGCATCCCTCCTGAGCAGATGGTTCAGAAATACAATCGGATTGCTTCGATCTATGACCTTTTCGGATTTCTCATGGAATCGAAAGCACGCCAAAAGGCATTGGATGTTGCCGCCATCAAGGATGGAGAAAAAATTTTGGAAGTCGCTCTCGGGACAGGTCTCAATTTCGTGGAGATATTGAAGAGGAATCCATCGGGCTGGGTTGAAGGAATCGATATCTCTGTGAATATGCTGGAGAGAGCACGTAAAAGAATCTCCAGGATGGGCTGCGGAAATTACAGCCTCAACCTCTGTGATTGTCGTCACCTTCCCTTCGAGGATAAAACATTTGACATCTTGATGAACCAGTACCTGTTCGACATCCTTCCCATTGATGACTTCTTCCCCATTCTGTTTGAGTTTAAAAGGGTATTAAAAGATGGAGGGAGGATCGTCTTGGTCAATATGACAAAAGGGGAGAGACGGTTGAATCAAATTTACGAAGAAATCTATAAATTGAAGCCTCCTCTTTTGGCAGGATGCAGGGGAGTCTTTGTGGCACCCTTTCTTGAGGTCCTTGAGTTTAAGAAGATAAAAAGAGAATTCGTATCTCAATTAGGATTTCCCTCTGAAGTCGTGTGCGCTTTGAAGCAAGACGGACTCGATTAATCTTATCTGCTGTCATTATAATCGATTAAGACTATTAAGGATTTGAGTGATTAAAGAATAGGCACTTTGGTAAAGAAATTGGAGAGTAGGCTCTTCTAAGATGAAACGACGCGAGTTATCAACAGGGTTTTCACAAAAAATGTGGGAAACAAATATAAGTTCTTAGATTTACTAAATAAATTTAAAGGGATCAGTTAGAGGAGGGCCATAACTGATCCCTACCAGTACATTAAATGGGGGTGAAACAAGGAGGTGATATGGTTTAACGTACTGGCTAACCTAAA
>Ga0209705_10001466_pt1 | contig 12451 bp, 11 predicted proteins | sample PPLLaktember2015_5_FD_187262 | JGI IMG/M metagenome (GOLD analysis project Ga0209705, IMG submission 187262) | Freshwater sediment microbial communities from Prairie Pothole Lake near Jamestown, North Dakota, USA - PPLs Lake P8 Core (1) Depth... | ecosystem: Environmental > Aquatic > Freshwater... | reverse complement strand
GCACCACGCTGTGGTCGCGCGTCTGCGCCACGATGCTTCGATCGCGGAAGCAATACAGTCTGGAATCGCCGAGGTGGCCCCACGATGCTCCGCCGCACTTCAAGTCGATCGCGAGCGCGACGATCGTCGCACGCATCTGCGCGTACTGGGTCTGCACCTGCTGCTCGCGCACCAGCGCTTCATTCGCGGTGCGCATCGCGGCTTCCAGCGCCTGGGCGGTGCAGGATTCACCCGCGCGGAGCGACGCGAGCGTCTCGGCGAGCGCGAGCTTCGAGGCGACCGCGCCCCCCAGATGGCCTCCGGCGCCGTCGCACACCACGAAGTAAGCGGCGCTCTCCCCCATCCACTGGCCGCACGCGTCCTGGTTTTCGGTGCGGCCTCCGCGCTCGGAGAGGACTGCTACGTCCAGTTGCATCATCGGATCTCGCGTCTCAACTGTTGCCGGAGGTGCTGTCCACCGGCTTACCGGGCTCGTAGCGGTACTGTATGAGGTCGCCTGGGTTCTGGTCGGGCAGCACCCCGAGCGAGATGACGCCTTTGCCGGTGAGCGGCACCCCTTCGCGCTTCACGAACTGCTGCGCACCGCCTTCGACCGCGATGTAGGTGCCGTTGCTGCTGTGGTCGGTGAGGACGAAGCGGTCGCGCTCGACGTCGATGGTGGCATGGCGCCGGGAAGCCCATTCGCTCGGCACCACCAGCCGGCAGCCGGCGTCGCGGCCCATGAGCAGCGGCCCGCCGCGCGTGTCGAGACGCACTTCGGTGCCTCGATAGTTGAATAGCACCGCCTTGCGGCGCTCGATGATGCGGGTCGAGGGCACGATGATCGTGACGTTCTCCTCGTCGCCCATGACGCGATAGATCTCGATGGGGTCGGGACGGCCCTTGACCGCGGTCGTGTCGAGCAGGCTCACGCTCGAGCGGTAATCCGGGCGGATCGTCTCGAGGCAGGCGCCGGTGAGCAGAATCTCCCCCGGACCCGAGCGTGCGAGCACGCGCGCGGCGAGATTGACGGTGTCTCCGAATACGTCGCCGTCGGCCACCAGCACCGGCCCGATGTGGAAACCGATCTTGATTCGAAGGTGACCGCCTCGCAGCGCGTCCTGGATTTCCATCGCCGCCTGGTACGCCAGGTCGGTCGTCGGAAAAGTCGTCATCGCGCCGTCGCCGATCGTCTTCACCACCGTGCCTCCCGTGCGCACGGTGACTTCGCCGATGAGCGTGAGGCACTGGGCCGCGAGCGCGTGGGCCGCGGCATCGCCGAGGTCGTGATAGAGCCGCGTGCTGTCGCACAGATCGGCGAACAACACGGCGAGGACCTCCTCGCGGTCGGCGCCCGCCGAAGGCGTCTTTTGCGTATCTATGGGTTTTTCCGTTGACATCGCGTGTCCGAAGACATCACATTTGCGGCTCGGTCGGGAGAAGGCCGCCATCGGCCCGCGCTATCCTACTACCACCCCTATGGGCTCTCAAGCAAGCGGCAGGCGTCACGAAGCTCTAAAATCGAGCACTTAAGCCATGACATCAGCACCTCCCGGCGGCGACGAAGAGCGCACGCGCATCGCGGAACCTGACGAAGAGCGCACGCGCATCGCGACATCGCAAGAGGAGCAGACCCGCATCGTCGAGCGCGAGGACGAGCCGACGCGGATCGCGCCCTCCTCCGCGAGTGCCGCCACGCTCATGGTGACGACGATGGCGACCAAGAGCGCCACCACGGGGGCGCCTCCCGCGTCGCTCGGCCACAACGCCTTCGAAGTCGGCACCAAGATCGGCGAGTTCGAGATTCTCGACCTCGTCGGCGAAGGCGGCTTCGGCATCGTCTACCTGGCCCACGATCATTCACTCGATCGCAAGGTCGCGCTGAAGGAGTACATGCCCGCGCAGCTCGCGGCGCGCGAAGGCGGAACCGTCGTCATGCGCTCGGACCGTCACGCAGAAACCTTCTCCGCGGGGCTGCGCAGCTTCATCAACGAAGCGCGCCTGCTCGCGCAGTTCGATCATCATTCGCTCGTCAAGGTCTATCGCTTCTGGGAGGCGAACGGCACCGCCTACATGGTCATGCCGTTCTACGAAGGCATCACGCTCAAGCGTGCGCTCCAGGACCTCGGCACGCCCCCCGACGAGGCGTGGCTGAAGTCGTTGCTGGTTCACCTCCTCGATGCGCTCGAAGTGATCCACAACCGCCAGTGCTATCACCGCGACATCGCTCCCGACAACATCCTGATCCTTCCCGACGGTTCGCCGCTGCTGCTCGATTTCGGCGCCGCGCGGCGCGTGATCGGCGACATGACCCAGGCGCTGACGGTCATTCTGAAACCCGGCTATGCGCCGATCGAGCAGTACGCGGAAATGCCCAACATGAAGCAGGGCGCATGGACCGACCTCTACGCGCTCGCTTCAGTCGTCTATTTCGCGATCACCGGCCGCGCGCCGGTACCTTCGGTGGCGCGGGTCATGTCGGACGCGCTGGTGCCGCTCGTCAAGAGCGCCGCCGGACGCTACAGCGAGCCTTTCCTGCGCGCCCTGGACCAGGCGTTGTCGGTAAAGCCCGAGGACCGGCCGCAGAACATCGCCGAATTTCGCCGCGCGCTCGGATTGCCCGAGCGCGAGCCGGCGACGCGTTACGTACCCAGCGGGAGCGCGCAGGCGGCGCCGGCCGCCAAACCCGAGGCACGCGCGCTTCCGGCTGCCGCGCCCGCGCCGGCGCCGGTGCAGGCGCCGGTGCAGGCGGGCGGCCCCCGCGGCGGCCGCTACGCGATGATCGGCGGAGCGGTCCTGGCAGTGCTGGTGGTCGGCGGCTATCTGCTTTACGCGTTCATGGGCACGCCTCGCGAGGCGCCGAAAGGACCCGTCGATACACCCGCCGAAGCGCCCGTCGCGAGCCCGGGAACGGCCGCCGCGCCGAATGTGGCCGAAGCGATCAGGCAAAAGCTCGCGGGCTTCGACTGTGCTCGACTCGACGCGGGCGTCGACCAGGGTGCCGCACGCATCCGCGGTCACGTCACCTCGGATGCGGACCTTCAGAAGCTCACTACCGATCTGGGCGGCGTGAAAGGCATCTCGCGCGTCGATGCGAGCGCCGTCCAGGTCGTGCCGCCTTCTTACTGCGCAGTCGTAGCCATGCTGGCGCCGGTCGCTGCGCCCGCGGCGGGTCCGCCTTCCATCGGACTGAAGAACGGCGAGGCCGCGGCTTTCGAAGGCGACAAGCTCGTCACCGAAGTGACCACGGCGGGTTTTCCGGGTTTCGTGTACGCGGATCTCTACGATCACGAAGGCAATGTCGTGCATCTGCTCCCGAATGCGAAGGATTCGAAAAATCAGGTGCAGCCCGGACAGCGCCTCGTGATCGGCGACGACGCCATCTTCGGCATGCAATGGGACATCGTCCCGCCTTTCGGAAAACACCTGCTCGTGGTCACCGTCAGCCGGTCCAAGCTTTTCGACCGCGAACGACCCGACATCGAAGCGGCCCACAAGTACGTGGGCGCGATGCAGGTCGCGCTCAAGAAAAGCCCGCAAAACGCCGTCGCGAACTACCGCTTCGTCGATTTCTCGGCGCGCAGGTAGCGCCTTTTGAACTCGGGCTTCGCGAGCGGTGCCGAGTGGCCGCGGCACGGCGTTAGCTACGCGCTGCCTCCCCGCGCATCCGCCCGATTCCCCCAAGCGCGGCGGGATTGGGTATATTTGGGGTACGAAGACTGCAGTGGAAAGCACACGCCGTAACCTCCGACCGCAAGAGATGAACCGAACCTTGACATCCATCGCGCTTCGCCTCGTCCTGGCGGCCACTCTCGCACCGCTGGGCATGAGCGCGGTGCTCGCGCAAAGCAGCCCTTACGTCGCAAGCGCGTCGCAGCGCGCCGACCTGCGCGGGGAGAGCGTGTCGGCCGCGGTGCGGCACATCGCCGACTGGGCGGTGCACTCCGGCGATCACCAGAAGCTGCCTTTCATCGTCGTCGACAAAGTGAATGCGCGGGCAGTCGCTTTTGACGCGAGTGGGCATCTCATCGGTGCGACGCCGGTGCTGCTCGGAATGGGCGTCGGAGACGCCTTCGCGCCCGGCGTGGTGAACATGGACATGTATGCGACCAGGCCCTCACAGCGCATCACCCCGGCAGGTCGTTTTTTTGCGGACGAGGACTTGAATTCCAGCGGCGAGCGCGTGCTATGGGTCGATTACGACAGCGGCATCGCGCTCCACGAGCTGTCCGCGAAGAGGACGAAGCAGCGGCGCCACGAGCGCATGCGCTCGAGCGATCCCGAGCAGCACCGCATCACCTACGGCTGCATCAATGTTCCGCCGGCGTTCTACGATCTGGTCGTGCGCCCGCACTTCAGGAAGAAGGGCGGTATCGTCTACGTCCTGCCCGACTCTACGCCGCTCAAAACCGTGTTCAAGTCGTATGATGTCGACGCGCCGGCGGCCTACGCACGTGTTCAGACCGGCGCCCGGCGCGCTGCGCCCCCTGTGCCGAGCGCATCCGGGTTCTAGGCACCCGCTTTTCGCACCACCGAACTGCTGAGAATCGCCCCATGAGCGTATCGACTCCCCTCAAGTTCTGTTACCACGGGCAGCATTACAGGCCGCGAGAGCAATTCAAGGCGCTGCCGGGCGGCACGCACCGTCGCGAGGTGTGCTCCGACTGCTACGCGAAGATCATGGCCGACCGCAAACAGAAGCGGAAAGGCGGCCTCAAGGCCGGATAAAGGTACGCCGCTCCTTCAACGCTGCTCCTTCGTCGCAGCGTCTCCGGGCGCGACAGCGCGCTTAAGCGGCTACCGCCGCTACATAATATTCCGCTCCTTCGCGCAGCGCTGGGCGCAAGAGCCCGCTTAGGCGGCTATCCCCGCTACATCGGATTTATTTTCTTTCGAGCAGCAGTTTGACGGGGATTTGCGACTCCTGCGCAACCTGGGCCATGGTGCATTGTGCGGGCGCCTTGTCCGGGCGCCATCGCAGGAACTTCGTGCCGTGACGAAATCGCCCGCCGCTGAAATGGTCGTACTGCACTTCGACCACGAGTTCGGTCGCGAGCGGCTGCCACTCTCCGCTGCGTTCGGTGCTCCAGCGGCTCGGGCCGCCCGGACGGTTGCCGGTAAAGCCGGGCTCCTTCACCAGCGCTTCAACCTTCTTCGTGAGCGCGGGCTTTGCCTCCGCCTTGATGCTCGAAGAAAAGCCCACGTGGTGCAGTAATCCCGCGCCGTCGTAGAGCCCCAGCAGGAGCGATCCCACGACCGGCGCTTTGGCTGCGTAGCGGAAACCGCCGACCACGCAATCGGCCGAGCGCATGCGCTTGAACTTCTGCATGCCGGTGCGCTCGCCCGACTGGTATGGGAGGTCGCGCCGCTTCGCCATGATGCCGTCGAGGCCGGTCCCGAGCGATTCAAGCCACTCATCCGCGTCGCCGCGCTCGATCGCGCGCGGAGCCAGCCTGACGAGCGAATCGGCGTCGGCATTGCGCTCGATGAAGCGCTCCAGCGCCGCGCGGCGCTGATCGAGCGGCTCGGCGACGAGCGCTTTCCCTTTCTCGTCGACGAGCAGGTCGAAGACGACGAAAAACGCGGGATGCTCGCGGGCGAGCCTGGCGACGCGGCTCTGGGCGGGGTGGATACGCATCAGCAGCTCGTCGAAGGACAACGCGTCGCCTTCGGGCACCACGAGCTCACCGTCGAGGACAAAACGGCGCGCAGGCAGCGCGCCGAGCGCTGCCGCCACTTCCGGGAAATAACGGTTGAAAGGCTGCCCCGATTTCGATCTCAGATCGACTTCGCCGTTGTCCTTGAACGCGAGGCAGCGAAAGCCGTCGAACTTCGGTTCGTAGTGCCATTCCCCGCCCGTGGGAAGCTCCGCCACCAGCTTCGCTTCCATCGGCGCATACGATGTCGGAATCGGCAGCGTCACGAAAGCGGTTGCGGAGCGGTGGGCACCCCCGGGCCCGAAGCAATGGCCGGACCCGGGCTTACGTCACCCGCGAGATCGATTCGAGTGGTTCTATTGCGGCTTGATTCCCGCCGCTTTGGCGACGCGCGCCCACTTTTCGGTTTCCGAGCGGATGTACGCGGCGAATCCATCGGGCGTGCTGGCGACGATTTGCGCGCCTTCTGTTGCGAGCTGCTTGCGCACTTCGGGCGACTTGAGCGCCGCCACGGTTTCCTTGTGCAGGCGGTCGATGATGGCGCGGGCCGTGCCGGCCGGCGCGAGCACGCCGAACCAGTTCATCGCCTCGTAACCGGGCAACGCGGCTTCGGCGATCGTCGGCACCTCGGGCAGGGTCTCGGCGCGCGCGCTGGTCGTCACGCCCAGAGGCCGCACGCGTGCGGTCTTGATGTGGGGCATCGCGGAGGCGAGCGACGGGAAAAATATCGCCACTTCGCCGCTCATGAGTCCGACGATCCCCGGCCCCGACCCTTTGTAAGGCACGTGCACGAGCTCGAGACCCGCCATGCTCCGGAACAGCTCCATCGACAGGTGCGGATTCGTCCCGGTGCCCGCGGAACCCGCGACGAGCTCGCGAGGACGGCTCTTGCCGAGCGCGATCAGGGCTTTCACGCTGCGCACGGGAAGCGACGGATGCACGACGAGCACGTTGGGCACGCTCACCGCCTGGGAGATCGGTGCCAGATCCTTGAGCGCGTCGTAGCTCACTGCCTTGTAGACCGCCGGAATGATCGCGAGCGTCGAAAGGCCCATCAGGAGCGTGTAGCCGTCGGGCGGGCTTTTGGCCACGAGCTCGTTCCCGATCCGCGTGCCTGCGCCGGCGCGGTTTTCCACGACGACCTGCTGCCCGAGAAGCTCGGTCAGCTTGTGCGCGAGGATGCGCGCCGTGATGTCGGTGCCGCCTCCCGGCGAAGACGGCACGACGAGCCGGACCGGCTTCGCGGGATAGGTTTGCGCGGGCGCGCCGGTCGCCGCGAGACACGCGAGCGCGGTGGCGATCGCTGCAAGATGTGCGTGCATGCTTTCTCCTCTTCGTCGGGTTTGCGCTAGGTGTGCGCGTAGAGCTTCTTGCCAGCCACCGGCATACGCGCGGTGAGTATCTCGCCCGTCAATGCCTGCACGATGTGCAGCGTGCGCCGCTCGGCGCCGCCGAAAGCGATGTTCGCGAGATTCAGGTGTTTCGGATCAATCGAATAGACGAGGTGCGTGGGCAGCATGCGCGCATCGAAGCGGTATACCCCCACGCCCAGATGGCAGACCAGCAGGCCGTCTTCGGCGTCCATTTCGATGCCGTCCGGGCCTGCGATGCCGCCGGTGAACTGGAGGGCGACCCGGCTCTTGGTGATCGCGCCGTCGGCAAGCAGGGGAAGGCGCCAGACCTGCTGCACTCCGGTGGCAGCGACGTACACCTGCCGGTCGGCGCCGTTCAACGTGATGCCGTTCGCCCCGGGGACGTTGTCGGCGAGCCGATCGACCGCCCCGCTCGTGCGCAGCCTGAACACCCTGCCGGTCGGGTCGATGCACCCGGTCTGCCCCTGGTCGGTGAAATAGAGGTCTCCGTTGGCCGCGAAATGAAGGTCGTTCAAGCCTTTGAAGCTCTCGCTGTAGAAGGTCCCGAGCACGGTTTCGAGCCGCGCGGTCTTCGGGTCCAGCACGAGCAGGCCCTTGCGATAGTCGCAGATGAAAAGCCGCCCGTCGCGGTGGATCTTCATGCCGTTCGGCCAGCCGTCGTACTGGATCACGAGCTCCCACTCGCCGCGCGGGTCGATGCGGAAGATGCGCCCGAAAGGAATGTCGACGACCCACAGGTTGCCGTCGCGGTCGAACGCCGGGCCTTCGAGGAAGCACTCGACCTCGATGCCCCCTCGATTGGCTTCAGTCCACTCGTTGCGGCCCTTCTTTCGAAAACGGGCCGGGAGGGCGGTGAAGACTTCCGCCCTGACGAGCTCGGTCTGCTGAAACGGATGATGCACGTCTCGCTCCTCCTTCGCGCCGGTCTGCGACGCGGGCCTTCAGTCGGCGCCGCATGCGCCGTTATTGAATGGTCCTGCGGGCTTCGGCGCGTTCGCGCCTATGATTGCACAGTTTCGCGACTGTTCCGGCGGGGTTTGCAGGTACAATCGTGCTCTCAACCACATACACTTCTCGCGCACGGTCGCCAATGGCTGAAACCTCAGGCCGCACGCTCGTCACCAGCGTGCTGTTTCTCGACATCATCGGCTATTCGAAGAAATCGGTGTCCGAGCAGATGTCGATGAAGCAGGTGTTCAACGAGGGACTGGCACGATCCCTCAAACCGATTCCGGTCGGCGAGCGCGTGATACTCGACACCGGCGACGGCGCCGCGGTCACTTTTCTCGGCAACCCCGAAGACGCGCTTTTTTCCGGGCTGATCCTTCAGCGCGAGGGCACGCTGCCGGTGCGCATGGGGATCAATCTCGGCCCGGTGCGCGTCGTGAGAGACCTCAACGGCCAGACCAACATCCTGGGCGACGGCATCAATGTCGGCCAGCGCGTGATGAGCTTCGCCGAGCCCGCACAGCTCCTGGTGTCGCGCTCTTTCTACGAAGTCGTGTCCAGGCTTTCCGACCAGTACGAAGACCTTTTCACTCACGTCGGCGAGCGCAAGGACAAACACGTGCGCGCGCACGAGGTCTACAGCGTCAACCTGCCGCCCGAAGCGCTGCCTGAATTCGTCGAGGCAACGTGGGGCGCCCCGTGGGCGGAGGCGGTCGGGCTCCCGACTCGCGCATCGCTGCTCGCCGACCTCGCTCCCGACCAGCCGGCGCAGGTGTTCGACGGCGGCGAGAACCTGATCGTTTCGGGACCGAGCCAGCTGAGCGTGCTGAATGCGCTGGAGGAGCTCGCTGAGACCGGCGCGACAGTGCTGTCGCCGATCCAGAAAGTCGGCAACAAATGGATCGCGACGTGCGCCCGCCCGGAACCGAAAGCGAGCGGATGCAAGGTGGAGGAGCTGGGGTTCATGCGCATCGTCACCGGTCCGACGCGCGAAGCGGTCTCGGAAAAGCTCGAAGAGCTGCTGGGAAGCGGCGCGCGCCTGATACACGACCTCGAGCAGGCGCAGGGTATGTGGACCGCCGTCTGCGAGGTAACGCCCGAATAGGCAGACCCCGCGGCGTGCAGCGATTACTTCGGTGCTACCGAAGTAATCGCTGTAAACAGGTTCTCTACCATCGCGCGCTCGATGCCTTTGGTGATGAAAACGAGCCGCGTCGCGCGATCGGCGCTCGGCCAGTCCGCGAGCTCGATCGGTGGGTGGAAGAGGTGCTGCACCCCCTGCACGATCAGCGGCCCTTTGTGGCCTTCGACGTTCACGAGCCCTTTCACGCGCAGCAGGTCCGGTCCGCGGAGCGCTGTCAGCACTTCCATGCACTGTGAGAACGTCGACCACGTGAACGGCCGGTCGTAGCGCAGGCTGAACGAGGTGACTGAGGCGTCGTGGCGGTGGACGTGACCGTGCTCGTCGTGCTTCTCCTCGCCCATCCAGCGCTCGACTTCCTCCATCCGCGAGCGCGCGCTCGCGAGCCCGACGTTGATCAGGAACGGAAGGTCGATCTCGCCATTGACCGCGCGCTTCATCGGCGCCTGCGGATTCAATTCCCGCAGGCGCGCTTCGAGCGCCGCTACGGCGGTTTCGTCCGCGAGATCCGATTTGGTGATGACCAGGCGGTCGGCAAGGGCCGTCTGCTTGAGCGGCTCGGGCATCGTGTCGAGCTGTCCGGCGCCGTTGACCGCGTCGACGAGCGTCACCACGCAATCGAGCCGGTATTGCCCCTGAAGCATCGTATCCGACATGAGCGTCTGCATCACCGGCGCCGGATCGGCAAGACCGGTCGTTTCGACCACCACGCGATCGAAATCGATGATCTCGCCGGTACGGCGCTTGACGAAAAGATCGCGCAGCGTTTCCTGCAGATCGCCTCGCAGCACGCAGCACAGGCAGCCGTTGTTGAGCAGCATCATCTGCTCCGACGAGACCTGCACCAGGTCGCCGTCGATGCTTTCCTCGCCGAACTCGTTGACGATGACCGCGACGCGGTTCATGTCGGGGCGCTTCAAGAGCTTGTTGATGAGCGTGGTTTTCCCGCTGCCGAGGAAGCCCGTGACGATGCTCACGGGAATGCGCCCGGCGAGAGGATCGCGCGTCTGGACTGCGGGTTCGGCTTGTAATGTCATGGTCTCAACCGTCGGTTTTCATTTCCTGCGTCGTCCCGGGGCAGCGGCGGTTCCGGCCATGCTCTCGAGCACGGCACAAATCGCCGCGGTGTCGTCCTTGGCGTGTCCCTGCGCATAAGCGCTCGCGTAGAAGGCCTTGCTCGCTTCGAAAAGCGGCGTGGGGCAGTGCAGGCCGGAGGCGTAGGCGCCGATGATATCGATATCCTTCTGGTAGACGTCGATTTTCATCGTTGCCCGCGCATAGTTTCGCCCGATCATGAGCGGCGCGCGCACCTCGAACATGCGCGAAGTTCCCGCGCCGTCCTTGATCACTTTGTACAGCAAGTCGAGATCCAGCCCCGACCGGCGGCCGAGCACGATCGCTTCGGCCGTCGAAAGGTTGTGGATCGTGACGAGGAGGTTCGCGATGAACTTCAGCTTCGAGCCGTTTCCGAAATCGCCGCAATAGTGCGTGCTGCGCGCAAAGCCTTCGAATACCGCCCGGCACTTCTTCAGCGCGGCTTCCGGGCCGCTTGCGTACACCGAGATGTCCTTGTCCGCCGCTTGCGCCCCCGTGCCGCTGATCGGGCAATCGAGCACCGTGATCCTGCGCGCGGCGCAGCGATCGCGCAGATCGCTCTTCACTTCGAGCGGCAGCGTGCTGGTCTCGATGACGATGGTTCCGGGCGACCCGCTGTGCAGGATCCCGCCGGTTCCGAAAAACGCTGCATCCACCGCCGCGACGCTCGGCAGCGAACTGATCAGCACGCGCGCGCGGGCGGCGACGCCGGCGATCGATTTTTCCGCGACGCCCCCCAGGCGCCTCAGCGCCGCGCGCCGCGCGGGGTCGAGATCGAAACCGGCCACCTCGAATCCCGCCGCGCGCAAATGCTTCGCATACGCGCCGCCCATGATGCCGAGGCCCACCTGCCCTACTGCCCCGGCAGCGGCGTTTTGTCCTTTTTTCGCGGCTTTTTTCATCGGTCGGCGCGTGAGTCTGGCGTCACGCGCAAATCAATTGGCTCTCAGGTTGACCCGCGCCTGCTCTGCTTCCTCGGGGCTCATGGAGTCGATGCGGTTTTCCAGCCAGGGCGTCGAGCACACCAGCGCATAGCGCGCGAACGGTCCCGTCACGGTGAGGCGATAGCGCTCCCCGCGCGGGACGTGAATGATGTCCCCGCTCCCCACGTTTTTCCTCTCGCCGCCCGCCTCCGCGTTCATGCGCCCTGAAAGCACGTAAAAGAACGTCTCGCGCGCGGCCTCCATCTCGGGCTCGTCGTAACCCCCGGGTATCTCGAAGTAGCCGAACGCGAGGCGCTCGCCTTCGATCCAGCTCACGCGGCGCGCGGAGCATCGCGGCGCCTCCAGAGAGTCGACGATCGGATAGAAGCATTCCGGCAGGCCTTCGACCACGGCCTGCGATTCGCCTTCCGCCTTCACGTGCTTCTCGCGCTCGCCGACCTGGTACTTGAGGTTGACCTCGTCGACGGTCATCGCCTTGTCCGGCACGGCTTCGTCCTCGGCGAGACCGACGACCGTCCAGGTCTTGTCCTTGATGTAAAGGTACTGGAGGTTGCCATCCTCGGTCGCGCGCATCGAGTGGCGCGCGTAGGCGGGCGCGTGAACGAACGTCCCCGGCGAAACGATGCGGCGGTCTTTTCCTACGATCGCGTTGATCTTGCCCCGCAGCGGGAAGATCAGGAGCTCGTTCGGGTGGTAATGCAGCTCGGACCCGGTGCCCGCGTTCTTGTGCAGCAGGCAGAAGTACATGTACCGGCCTTCGATCACCGGCGCTTTGCCGGTCGAGAGGTGCGGCGTGAGGTAACTGCTTTCGAGGTCTTCGAAACGATAGAACGGCATGATCCACCAGTCGGGTCCGTCGGAAGCTGCAAATATACCGGGTATTGTCCCGCCGACGCGATCTTCGTGATCTGATCGCGCTATCGCTTCCTGGCGAGCACTTCCGGAATGAGGCCGGTGTGGACCTCGCCGGCGCGAAACGGCTCCGACCGCAGTACCGCGATCACCGCGGGGATGTTGTTCTTGAGGCCCTGGATCTCGAACGCTTGAAGCGCGTCGACGAGCTTGTCGATCGCGGCTTCGCGTGTCGGCGCGTGCGCGATCACTTTCGCGATCATCGGGTCGTAGTGCGGCGTCACCTGGCGTCCTTCCTCGAACCCGGTCTCCACGCGAACGCCCTCGCCCTGTGGCGGACGGAATACCGTCAGCGTGCCCGGCGACGGGAAGAAGTTCTTCGGGTCTTCGGCGTAGACGCGCGCCTGTATCGCGTGGCCGCGGAGCTCCAGGGTCGGAGGCAGGATGTCGGAGAGCTTTTCT
>Ga0209705_10001465_pt1 | contig 12455 bp, 11 predicted proteins | sample PPLLaktember2015_5_FD_187262 | JGI IMG/M metagenome (GOLD analysis project Ga0209705, IMG submission 187262) | Freshwater sediment microbial communities from Prairie Pothole Lake near Jamestown, North Dakota, USA - PPLs Lake P8 Core (1) Depth... | ecosystem: Environmental > Aquatic > Freshwater... | reverse complement strand
ATGTTGATCTCCATGGGGCAAACATAAGTGCAGCGTCCGCACAGGCTGCACATCCAGACCCAGGGGTGCCCGGTGATGGCTTCGTCCAGGCCGAGGGCTGCCAGCCGCAGGAATTTGCGGGGGTCCATATCCTCCAGGCCGGTGGCCGGGCAGCCCGAGGAGCAGGCCCCGCAGGTGAGGCACAGATTGAGGTTGCCGCCCGCGGGCAGCAGACCCCGAACTTGGTCCATGAAAATCCCGTGCTTCTTTTTTCCCAGCACTATCGCTTCCGTCATCGGTGCTCCTTTCGGTGGCCGCCGGGGCGGCCGTTGCCGTCGACCTCGCACAGGAAAAGCCGCAGCGGCAGCCTCCTGGCGGGGCACGCAAAGTGAACGGGTAAAACGATCGGACGGATTAAGACGGAAAGGATCAGGGAAGGGTGAGTATCCGCCGGCCAATCGGTTTTACCCTGTGCCCGCCAGCCCGGGCGGCACACATGTCAATACCTCAAGTAAAACCGGAAAACCGTTTCATCGGAAAACCCCGGGAAGAGAAAAAAAGCAAGAGATGATCATAACGTCATATTTTTAAAGGGATTTAAAACCGAAGTCAATTTCAAAATATCAATATAGAAAATAAAATCGATAGAAAAAATCTATTAAATTCGTTTTCAGCGGATGCCAGTGGGCGCGGCTGACCCGCTTTCCCTGCACCGGGTTCATGGTCGCAATGTCTCGACAACCTCCACAGCGGCAGAATCGATCTGATGGGGAAAATCGCGCACTCTCCGCGGCGCGCCCAATTATTCGATTGCGGCAATTTTGCAACTGCCTGAAAACAAATATGATAAATTGAAATGGATTGGTTTGACAGCGTCAGCGGGCGTGCTTAAAAGTCTTTATGTCAAAAATTGTGGCAACCCCTGAAGAACTTCGTAGAGGGAGGCGAACATGTCCAACATCCTGCAGGTCGGCGCCAAGGCGCCGGGGTTCACGCTCAACAACCAGGACGGCAAGGCCGTCCGTCTCGCGGATTATGAGGGAAAGTGGCGGGTGGTCTACTTTTATCCCAAGGACAACACCTCGGGCTGCACCCAGGAGGCCGTCGACTTCAGCGCCCTTTTGCCGGAATTTGAGAAAGAGGGCGCCGTCGTTTTCGGGGTGAGCCCGGATTCGGAGAAATCCCACGCCCGCTTCGCGGAGAAGCACGGTCTCAAGGTGGAACTGCTGAGTGATCCGGAGCACACCGTGATGGCCCAGTACGGGGTCTGGCAGCTCAAAAAAATGTACGGCAAGGAATACATGGGGGTGGTGCGGTCGACCTTTCTGATCACCCCGGAGGGCGTGATCGCGAAAAGCTGGGAGAAGGTCAAGGTCAAAAACCACGCCAGGGAAGTCCAGAACGCCCTCTGCGAGCTGAAAGGATGATTCTCCATGACCCCCATCGCAGGGTGAGCCTGGGTGATTTCGGGATTACGATCCCCATCGCGGACGACCGCGCCGAAAAAACTCTGGCGGTCCTCAAGGCCCACCCGTGGCTGGGCCAGCGGGTCGCGCGATGGTACCGCACCCCCTCGGCCGAAAGGATCACCCGCGCGGACCTGCTGCGGGCCCACAGCCCGGGGTATGTGGACAGGCTCTTCGGCGACGGTCTGGAGCAGGAGATTGTGCGCACCTACGAGCTCATCGATGCCCGCGGGCGCCCCAATCGCTACCATCCCGAGCTTGCCCGGCGGTCGCTGAGCGGGATTCTGGAGCGCACCCTCGGCATTCTAGGCGGCACCTGGCAATGCTGTCGGATGGCCCTGGCCGAAGGATTCTGCTTCTACTTCGGGGGCGGGATGCACCACGGCCAGCTGGATTTCGGCAACGGGTTCTGCCTGCTGAACGACATCGTTGTCGCCATCCGCAAACTGCAGGCCGACGGGCTGATCCGCACCGCCTGGGTGGTCGACGTGGACGCCCACAAGGGCGACGGCACCGCCGCCCTGACCCGCGATGACCCGACCATCCTGACCCTCAGCATCCACATGGCGGCCGGCTGGCCCCTGGACGGTGCGCCCCGCGACCCCCAGGGTGTCCCCAACCCCTCGTTTATCCCCAGCGACATCGATATCCCCATCGAGTCGGGGGCAGAAGACCAATATGTGGCGCGCCTGGCGGCGGGCTTGGCGCAGATGGCCGCACGGCTGCCGGCGCCGGAGATCGCCGTGGTGGTCTGCGGCGCCGACCCTTACGAAAAGGACGGGCTGCCCTCGACCGCCGGCCTGAACCTGACCCTGGCGCAACTCGACGCCCGCGATCGGCTGGTCTACCACTTCCTCAAATCCCACCGGGTCCCCCAGGCCTATCTCATGGCCGGAGGCTACGGCCCGCATGTCTGGGAGGTCTATGCCCAGTTCCTACCATGGGCCCTGCTGGATCATCTTTACGCCGAGGCCCCCTGATGGCAGGCGCCACAGCCGTCGATGCGCCGGAATAGCTCGGGCCTTCAACCGCGCTTGGGGTTGAAGGCCCGAAGAATTTCAAGCAATCGTTTTTTCGGCAGCCCGCCTGTTTCAGAAGGGGATGTCGTCATCGGAGGTGTCGGGGTAGGGCGGCCCGGGATAGTCGCCCCCGCCGCCCCCGCTGGCTCCGCCGCTACCACTGCCGCCTCCGCCGGTCATCGGCCGGCCGGAATCCTGCTGGTTGCGGTCGCCGAGGAACTGCACGTCGCCGGCGACGATCTCGGTGGTGTAGCGGGTCACGCCATCCTTCTCCCAGCTGCGGGTCTGGAGGCGGCCCTCGATGTAAACCTGGCGGCCCTTGTTGAGATACTGGCCGCAGATCTCGCCCATCTTGCCGAAGACCACGATGCGGTGCCACTCGGTGCGCTCTTTTTTCTCGCCGGTGTTCTTGTCCTTCCATTCATCGGAGGTGGCGATGCTGAAGTTGGCGATGGCGCGTCCGTCGGGGGTGTAGCGAACTTCGGGGTCGCGGCCCAGTCGGCCGACCAGAATGACCTTGTTGATGCCTGCCATGTGCGTTCCTCCCTGTGCTCAAAGGGGTTTCAGTCCGTGCCTGCAAACGGGGCGCAACGGCCCGCTGCCTGTTCTTGTTACCGAAAAGCCCGCGGGATGTCAAACCCGACCGGGGCCGCGGCAGGCCGCCGAATTCAATTTACAACAGCGGGCGATCCCTGTTAGAGGATTCACAAACGCTCCCCTCTTTTGCCGTCGTCCGCCTCAAGGCCGGGCAAATTTACGCAGATTCAACCTAAGGCCAATCCGATAGCGCCTATGAAGCCCAGCCGCCCGCTCAAAATCGCCAACCCGGGCTACCTGTATGTCATGCTGGCCGCGATTTTATGGGCGACCTCCGGCACGGCCGCCAAAATGCTCTTTTCCCACGGGATCTCGCCCTTTCAGCTGATCCAGCTGCGCCTGGGGATCGCCGGCGCTTTTCTCTTCGTCTGGCTGATACTGCGGCGGCCCGCGCTGCTGCGGATCGCCCGACGCGATCTGCTCTATTTTGCCCTGCTCGGCGGCGGCGCCTTGGCGGCCGCCCAGTTCACCTACCTTTTCGCCATCAGCCGGGTCAACGTCGCCACCGCCATCTTGCTGCAGTACCTCTCGCCGACCTTCATTGCCATCTACGCCGCGGTCTTCACCCGCGAGTATCCCGACCGGACCACCCTCACCGCCATCATCGGGGCGGTGGCCGGCTGCTACCTGGTGGTCGGGGCCTACGATCTGGACGTGCTATCCCTCAACGCCCTGGGTATTTTAAGCGGGTTGATGTCGGCCGTGACCTTTGCCTGGTACGCGATCCAGGGGGAATCCGGCATGCGCCGCTATCCGCCGCTGACCGTTCTTTTCTACGCCCTGCTGTTCGCCTTTCTAACCTGGAACCTGCTGCACCCGCCCTTGGGCGCCTTTTTCAGCCCCTATACGCCGGGGGACTGGGGCTGGATTCTCTATATCGGGGTGATGGGCACGCTGCTGCCCTTCGGGTTCTTTTTTCAGGGGGTCACCCGCATCCGCGCCACCCGCGCCAGCATCACGGCCACCCTGGAGCCCATTGCGGCCGCCGTCATCTCGTATTTCCTGCTGCACGAGGCCCTTACCCCGCTCCAGCTCCTGGGCGGGGCCCTGGTGATTGGGTCGGTGGTGCTGCTGCAGGTCCGGCAGGAGATGGGGCCGGTGGCCCCCGGCCGTCCGGCGCGCAGGCCCGCAGAGGCGGATCAGGCATGAACGTCGCCGCTGACAAGCCGCTGCAGAAACGGATCAAGCGGCACGTCAGCGGCCCGGGCCACACCTTTTTCGTGGTCGTCGCGCCGGGGCTTGAAGCGCTCTGCCGGAGGGAGCTTGCGGCCCTTTTGGGCGACGGCCGCAGTTTGACACTGGTTCCCGGCGGGGTCAGCTTTGAAGGACGCCTGGAGGACCTGTATCGGGCCAACCTGCAGTTGCGCACCGCATCCCGGGTGCTGATGCGCATCGCGGAGTTCAAGGCCGTGGGGTTTGGCGCCCTGGAAAAGCGGCTGCGGGAGATTCCCTGGGAGCTTTACCTGCCGACCGGCGAGGTGCCGGCCGTGCACGTGACCGCCCGGCACTCCCGGCTTTATCACAGCCAGGCGGTGGCCGAGCGCGTCCGTGCCGCCGTCGCCGACCGGTTCGCGGTCTCGGCGGGCGGCCCCTCCGCCCCCCAGCAGGTGTTTGTCCGCCTGCTGGACGACCGCCTGACCCTCTCGCTGGACAGCAGCGGGGAGAACCTCTACAAACGGGGCATCAAGACCCACGGCGGCCGCGCGCCGCTGCGGGAAACGCTGGCGGCCGCGATTTTGCAGATCGCCGCCTACAGCGGTGCGGAACCGCTGCTGGACCCGATGTGCGGCAGCGGGAGCTTCTGCCTGGAGGCCGCCCTGATGGCGGCCCGGATTGCCCCCGGACGCCTGCGGTCCTTCGCCTTCATGCGCTGGCCGGCCTTTCGACCCGCCCGCTGGCGCCATCTGCTGCGGGAAGCCGATGCCGCCGCAGTTGTCCCCGTCCGCCGCCAGATTTTCGCGCTGGACAAATCCCCCCAAAGCGTCCAGCGTCTTGCGCAAACGCTGGAAAAAATGGGGCTTACGGCGTGGGTCGGGGTGGAACAGGGTGACTTTTTCGAATTGGACCCGCGGTCGCTGACCGCTGGCAGCGGGCTGGTGGTGATCAACCCGCCCTACGGGCGTCGCCTGGGAACACCGGCTGCTAGCGCGCGCCTGTTCCGGCAGATCCTGGACCGGCTGCAGGCGGTTTACCCGGGGTGGCGCTGTGCGCTGATCGCACCGGACAGCAAACTGGCCGAGACCCTGCCGTTTGCGCTGCGCATTTTCCCGCTGACCCACGGAGGCCTGCGCCTGCCGCTGCTGGTCGGCCGGATTCCCTGAGGGGCCGTCGGGCCCCGGGGCCAAGCGGCTTGATTTATTGTGGTGCCGATACAATCATAGGGCGAGATGCCGACCGGGTTGCCGCGTCCCTGGTTCTCAGTTGACTTACGGGATTCTTTGCGCCGCCCGACTCAACTCCCGTTGACTCCCAACCGTCGTCAAGGAGGGGCCCCCGAGATGTTTCAACTCGTTTTGCTGCGACACGGCGAGAGCGTCTGGAACCGCGAAAACCGGTTCACCGGATGGACTGACGTGGATCTGACCCCGAAAGGGGTCGCCGAGGCCGGCGACGCCGCCCGGCTCCTGTCGGCCGAGGGCTTCACGTTTGATGTGGCCTACACCTCGGTGCTCAAACGGGCCATCCGGACCCTCTGGATCGTGATGGACGCGATGGACCTGATGTGGATTCCGGTGATCCGCAACTGGCGCCTGAACGAACGCCACTACGGGGCGCTGCAGGGGCTCAACAAGGCCGAGACCGCCGCCCGCCACGGTGAGGAGCAGGTGCATGTCTGGCGCCGCAGCTACGACATTCCTCCGCCCCCGCTGGACCCCGGGGACGAGCGCCATCCCGGCCGGGACCCGCGCTACCGCGACCTGGCCCCCGAGGAGATCCCCTGCACGGAATCCCTCAAGGACACCGTTGGGCGCTTCATGCCCTACTTTCACCAGGAGATCGCGCCAGCCGTCCGCCAGGGTCGCCGGGTGCTGATCGCCGCCCACGGCAACTCCCTGCGGGCGCTGGTCAAACACCTCGACGCGCTTTCCGATCAGGCGGTCACCACCCTGAATATCCCCACCGGGGTGCCTCTCGTTTACGAACTGGACAACTCCCTCAAGACCATCGGCAGCCGCTACCTGGGCGACCAGGCGGCCGTTGCAGCCGCCGTCCGGGCGGTGGCCGACCAGGCCAAAAAACAAACCTGAGCGTGCCGCCGGTGCGGCGCAAGGAGGCTGTCATGCTGGCCAAAATACTCATCAAACGGCGGTTCAAAAAAGGGTGCAACAAGGAAGTCCTGGCGCTTTTGAACGAGTTCCGGGCGGGGGCCATGAACCAGCCGGGCTACATCTCCGGTGAAACCCTGGTGGACAGCCGCGACCCCCAGACCCTGTTGGTGATCGGTACCTGGCAGGACATGGACTCCTGGCACCGCTGGAAGGAGAACCGGGCCCGCCGTACCTTCGAGGCCATGTTGGAAATCTACCAGGAGGGGCCCGCCCTTTACGAGGAATACTTTCTGGGGGTTCCCGGTGCGCATGAGGGCGATGAGTGAAAGCCGTACGCCACCGACATGATCGTTGATACTCACGCTCATATCTGTGACCCGGTTTTCGACGCCGATCGGGCGGCCGTTCTGGAGCGCGCCCGCGCCGCCGGGGTTACCGCGGTGGTGGCGGTGGCTGAAACTCTGGCCGACGCCCGGCGCAACCTGCAGCTGGCCGAGCGCTTCCCGCAGATCAAGCCGGCCGCCGGGCTCTACCCGGCGCACCTGGACCTGGAAGCGGCGGCGGCTATGCGGGCCCTGATCCGGCGGGAGCGTCAGCGCCTGGCGGCCATCGGCGAGGTCGGGTTGGACTACTGGCTGGTGGCGGATGAGGAGGGCCGGGCGCGTCAGCGGGAGATCTTCGCCGGGTTTATTGCCCTCGGACGCGAGCTGGACCTGCCGCTGAACGTCCATTGCCGCTCCGCCGGGCGCCAGGTGGTAGACCTGCTGCTGGCAAACGACGCCGCCAAGGTTCAGCTGCATGCATTCGACGGCAAGGCCGCCGCCGCCCTGCCGGCGGTGGAGGCCGGTTTCTTTTTTTCGGTGCCGCCGTCGGTGGTGCGCTCCGGCCAGAAACAGAAGCTGGTTCGCCGCCTGCCCCTGGACTGCCTGCTGGTGGAAACCGACAGCCCGGTTCTGGGGCCGGACCCGGCGCTGCGCAACGAACCGGCCAACGTTGCGGCGGTAATCACCGCTGTGGCGGAACTCAAGCAGGTGCCCGCAGCCGAGCTGCGGGCCACTCTTTACGCCAATACCCGCCGGCTTTACGGGGAGCGGGTCGCCCCCTGAGGCGGCGCGCCGTGTGGAACGCGACCCCATGACCCTCACCCAGATTACCGACCAGTTGCTGAAAGACCTCGAAGGACTTCGCTTCGGGCCGCCGGTGACCCATGTCTACAACCCTCTGACATACGCCGGCGAGGCTTACGCCCGCTACCTGGCCCTTTACGGCAACACCCCCAAGGAGGTGCTGCTGCTGGGGATGAATCCCGGCCCCTGGGGGATGGCCCAGACCGGCGTGCCCTTCGGGGAGGTCCGCCTGGTGCGCGACTGGCTGGAAATCGAGGTCCCCATCGCAGCGCCCGCCGCAACGCATCCCAAGCGGCCGGTGACCGGCTTTGCCTGCACCCGCAGCGAGGTCAGCGGCGCCCGTCTGTGGGGCTGGATCCGGGAGACCTTCCAGACCCCGGAACGCTTCTTCGCGCGCTTTTTCGTGGCCAACTACTGCCCCCTGATCTTCATTGAAGCCAGCGGCCGCAACCGCACACCCGATCACCTGCCCCAGGCGCAGCGGCTGCCGCTTCTGGCCGCCTGCGACCGCGCCCTGCGCCGCAGCGTGGCGGTGTTAACCCCGCAGTATGTGGTGGGGGTCGGCAGATTTGCCGAAACCCGCGCCCTTGAGGCATTGAGGGACCTTCCGGTCACCATCGGGCGCCTGACCCACCCCAGTCCGGCCAACCCGGCCGCCAACCGCGGCTGGGGCGCCCTGGCCGCCCGCGAATTGGCCGACCTGGGGATTCGCCTGGAAACCCCAAGAGACCCCTGACGGGGGTGCGCTGCTGCGCATCCTGGCGATCAGCCTGTCCTTCGGGATCGGGGCGCTGATCATCGTAACCGCGCTGGAGATTTTGCAAGGTGGGCATCTCGGGGATGGATTTCCGCCGGGAAAGGGTGCTGACCCGACCGGGCATCACCTGTCCGGGGTTGACCCGGGTTGGGAGAGGGCGCGACGCTTGAGAGCGCTGTACCAGCGAAAACGACTCACCACCATCCCGTAACAGATCCGCACCGCGATGTAGGTCAGAAGAAAAGAGGGGAAGTAGTGCACGCTCCGGCCGAGGAGCGGCAGGTTTACCGGAAGCTCCAGCGGGGCCTGGTTGAAGCGCAGATGCAGCCAGGCCAAGGCGAAGGGCAGCGGCCAGATGGAGACGCAGAAGATCGCCGCGCCCATCGAGAAGGAGTGGCCGAAGGCGTCGAGGGCCTGGCGATTGACCGCCCGGTAGCTCGCCTTGTCGCCCATCATCAGCGCGGTCTCGGAAAGCTTCCGGTTGCGCTCCATCTTTTCGCTGATGGTGCCGAGGTAGCGGCGGTTGATATAGGTGATGAGGGTTGCCGAGAGATCGCCGATCACGACACACTGCAGGGCGAGGATGGCGACGCCGAATAAATACCCGGCCATGGCGGCATCCGGCCAGCGAAAGGGGGCGATCAGCCAGGGGTCGAGGGCCAGCAGGAAAGGCGTGAGTGAATTCATGGGAGAACAAGGCTCCGGTGGATATGCCCCCGGAGCCTTGCTGCAGTCCGAAGTGCTTCTTTAATCAGCCACCAAACATCCGAATGTTGAAGAATCCTCTTAAAACATAATCGATACCGACGTAGAGTGCCAGGACGATGAACAGTCGCTTGAGCCACTTGTCGGAAAAGTACTTGGAGGTCCGCGGGCCGATCACGGAACCGGCGGCGATCCCGATCAGCTCAAGGCCGATCAGGGCCCAGTCAAACTGCACCCCTTTGGAGATCAGGGTGACGATGCTGGTGATCATGCTGATCAGTACCGCCAGGGCCGAGGTTCCCGCCGCCAGGTACATCGGCAGGTCGGCCACGGCGGTCAGAAAGGGCACCAGCAGGAAGCCGCCGCCGACCCCGAGAAAGGCGGCAACGGCGGAAATGGCAACACCACCGATGAGGGGGATAAGCGGGTTGAAGCGGAACTCGACCCCGTAAAAGGTGAAGACGATCTCGGTCACGCCCATCTTGGTGACCTTGACGCCGAGGGCGGCCGTATCGACCTTCTCACCGCTCTTTTGCTTTTTTACGGTTTCCTCGAAGGCCTGGGCGGCCATCTTGGCCTTTTTCTTGCCGGCCTGGGCGGCGGCCGAGGTGTCGTAGAAGAGATAGCAGCCCAGCGCCAGGACAAAGAGTCCGAAGTAGCCCTGGTACTGGGAGAAGGAGATCTTGCCGGCGCTGAGGGTTACCGAACCCCAGGCGCCGAGGATCGAGCCGATCCCGAGAATGACCGCCAGCGGCAAAACCAGCCGGCCCATACGGTAGTAGTTGAACGACGAGATCAGGGCCGAGAGACCGACCAGGAACTGGTTGGAGCCGCGGATCGAGTCGGTGATGGTCTTGTTCAGCATCGGCGCGGTCTCTTTAAAGGTCTTGGCATAGTCGCCCAGCCCAAAGACCGTCATATGGCCGACCCCGGCCATGACCCCGCCGAAGGCGCCGACGGTGGAGAAGATCCAGCCCACCCACACCGCCCAGCAGAAAGCGAGTATCAGATTGACCTGCGGGCCGCCGGGAATCCCCAGAAAACCCACCGGTTTAGTGGCATCGATCTGTCCCTTTTCGGCCCCCTGCGGCGCCGCGGCAATGGCCTCCTGCAGTTTGTCGGCCCAGGCCGGTTCTTGCACCAGCCCGACGACACAAACCGCCAGAGCGGCCAACAACAGATATTTCATCCCTTTTGTCACAGTACACCTCCCCAATGTGTTGTTGATAATCACCTTACTGAACGAGCTGGGTGCGTCGGAAATCTCCCGGAAGGGAATTTGCGGCCAGCCCTAAAAAACGGATTCCCGCCCGATTGACCGGCGTCGGACAGGTGCCTCCCAGCGCGGCCCCAGGAAAGACCACTACCCAGAATAGCAGATAGAGATCGGAGCTTGCCATCCAAAGACGGGTTAATGTCTAAATTGCGATTCATTGTCAAGGAAAAAACAGGTCAGACAAGGACCTGGCCTTTCGCATGGTTCATTGCGGAGGAAACTTTGTGAGGAATTGATCGCTATGGGCCTCCACGTCGGCCGTGTCTTCAAGCTTCTGGTCCAGCAGCCGGGTGAACCCCAGCAGGAACCCCAGCATTTCAAGTTTTTTCTCGATGTCGGGTAGCCCGATGCCATGGCGTTTGACGTGGATCCCATCGCCCTCTGAATTGGCTTCAAAACCATGCTTGCCCAGCACATGGGAAAGAAACCGGACCCGAAGCCGTCTGCGCTCAGGAGCCGCGCCCCCGCCCTTGAAGTGCAGCGAAATATAGTTCTGCTCGGAAACCGGGCCGAACAGGGCGTCGATCACGACAAAATGATATCCGAAGCGAATGTGGATGTTCAGATAATCTTTTGAGATGACCGCGAAACTTGCCAGCATCTGGGAGTCGAGGCTGATGATGCCTGCGCTGAGCCGGTCGAACTCCTGCCAGTCAAAATGAGGCACATCCGAAGACCAGGCAATCTCGGGATCGCCGAGCCCTTGCCAGAGGGCGCGCAGCCCACGGTTTTCAACCTTCTCCAAGGGCAGCCCGCCACGGCGGGTCAGACCCTTGGGGCGTGGCTTTTCCAGATCCAGGACATAGAGCGTCACCGGGATTTGGCTGATGAGTTTCCTGGCGCCCCTTGCCCTTCGCATCCCTTTTGATCCGAGGGCGAACATCTCCTGGACCGCCTTTTCGTGGACGAAGCGGACGATGTCGTGAAGGGTCTCGCACCTTTCGGGAACAAAGTTGTCATCCTGCGGGTCCAGAAGGTTGAGGGGGGCGCAATGATCGAGAATGAGGCTCAGGCGCTGCATGACCGGACTGTCCACCGGGAGCCTGCTTTTCTCGCAGGGGCTCCCGGGGAGTCCCGCCACCGCGCCGGCGAAGACCTTTGCGCTGTCCGCGACGACGGTCACCGTGTCGCCGGGCTTCAGGCATCGCGTGGCTTGCCGGGTGTTGACCAGAGTGGGCACGCCCCATTCGCGCGCAACAGAGGCGAAATGCCCGGCCACCGCGCCGAGGTCGGTCACCACCGCACTCAACCGATCCATCACCTGCGCATATTTGGGAGGAGTGGAGTGGGCAACGAGAACCGAGCCCCTCGGCAGATCTTGCAGGTCTTCATGGGAAGACACCACAAACACCTTTCCCGATCCGATTCCGGAAACCGCCCTGTCCCCCCCCGAGAGCAGAACGGGGTTGGAGACGCCGGACAAATCAATTTCACAAGTTGCTTCTGTCGGCTTTTCCACACCCAGAGGCCGCGATTGCAGGATCAGCACGCGGCCCTGACGGTCCCTGGACCACTCAACGTCCTGGGGGCTTTCGAAAAAGCCTTCCAGCCGGAGCGCCCAGGCTGCAAGGCGCAGCGCTTCATGGTCGTCAATCGGCGCCGTGTTTTTCTCGGAGGCCTCCAGCGGGACGGTTTCTACCCTGCCCTGTGGTGTGAGGACCGCTTTAACCTCCCGTGCGCCCTGAGTTCTGTGGACAACCTCCGGTCGGTCATTTTCCATCGAGACCCCGAGCACGTCCGGAACCGTGTCGCCTTTGACCAGCAGCTCGCCCAGTCCCCAAATCGCGTAAATGGTTGTCCTGGCCTTTGAAGCGGAAAAGGGACTCTGGGAATACACGATGCCGCTGGCAACGGCATCCACCATTTCCAGAGCAAGGACCGCCATGGGCGTTTCGCGGTCCAGGAATCCGTTTTTGACGCGGTAGAAGACGGCGCTGGGGGAATATTTGCTTGCAATGACTGCCTTGTAGGCTTCAACCAGGCGGATCGAATTGACATTGAGAACGGTTTTGAACTGGCCTGCAAAAGAATAGGCCGAGTCTTCCCCTACGGCGCTGCTTCTTATGGCGCACCGGGCCGCACCGAAAATGCCGGCGTAAGCGTCCTGAATGGCTTTTTCCAAACCGGGGGGCATGGCGCCTTTCAGTATCAGGGAGGTCAGACGGGCCGATGTCTCTGTCAGAGAGCGGGGCGAATCCAGATCGAGGGTTGCCAATGCCTTCTCGATTTCCGGGCCAAGGCGGTTGGTTTCACAAAAAGC
>Ga0209705_10001463_pt1 | contig 12457 bp, 12 predicted proteins | sample PPLLaktember2015_5_FD_187262 | JGI IMG/M metagenome (GOLD analysis project Ga0209705, IMG submission 187262) | Freshwater sediment microbial communities from Prairie Pothole Lake near Jamestown, North Dakota, USA - PPLs Lake P8 Core (1) Depth... | ecosystem: Environmental > Aquatic > Freshwater... | reverse complement strand
GTGCAGGGCCTGGTATTCCAGATTCGCCTGCTGTCGCTTGCGGTCTGTGATGTCGGTAATGGATCCGGACATGCGCACTGCCCGTCCGTGCTCGTCGCGCAATGCCTTGCCGCGCATCAGCAGCCAGCACTCCCGTTCCGCGCCCGTCTGGCCGCGAAACTCGGCCTCGAACAGTTCCTCGGCACCGCTCTCCAGATAACGCCTGAGCCTGGCTTCAGTGATCTCGCGGTCGTCGGGGTGGATCAGCGTATGCCAGACCTGCAGCGGCTTGGATACGGTTTCGCCAACCGCCGCCTGACCCAGAATTTCGTTCAACCGCTTGGAAAAGTAACCCTGGTCGGTGCGCAGATCCCAGTCCCAGATGCCGTCGTTGGCGCCACCGACCGCCAGTGCGAACCGCTCCTGGCTCATGCGCGTGGTCTTTCCCAAACGGCGCGCGCGGACGAACAACATACTGGACGTCATGCCGGCCAACGCCAGCAGGACTGCCAATCCGATCAGGCGCTGCAGATGGCGTGTCTTTTCGGCCAGCTCCAGGGCGGCTTCACGGGACCGCAGTCCCGCGTCCAGGTGCGCCGCCGGGGTAAAGATCTGCGTACCGTAACGGTCTTCGCCGAAATGCCGGATACGCTCCTGACCCTCGTCCGACACCAGATAGTCGAGAAAGGCTTCCGCCAACGGCTGATTGGCCGCCGGAATGCGTTCTTTACTCACCACCGTTGCGTAATACTCGTTGCGCAGGGCGACATTATCGCGCGACAGCGGAACCAGCCGACCGCCCAATGCCTCGCGACTGGCGAAATACGTGCCCATGTCCGCGAACGCGTAGGTGCCGAAGGTGGCGGCATTGCGCAAGGTGGCACTGGAACTGGCATGGGCGACCTCATAACCGGGCCAGTCCGGCTCAATGCCGGCAGCGGTCCACAGCTCGCTCAGTTTCTTGTGCGTTCCGGAACGTTCGCCTGGCACCATGAATGAAACCTGCTGCCGTGCCAGTTTGCGTAATGCGTCCGTGGGGTCGCGATCGTCACGCAGCCGCAGCGGGTCGCGCGCCGGACCGAAGATCGCAAAGTCGTTATACATAATGAGGGTGCGGAGAATGCCGTATCCTTCACCCACAAAAACAAGTTCACTCCCGGGGTGATGGGTAATCAGGAGATCGGCCTGACCGGCGCGCCCACGATCCAGCACGGCCAGCGCGCCCGCATATTCGATCAGCACGGAAATGTCCGGATGCTGCGCCTCAAACCCTTTGGCCACCCACTTGATGAGGCCGGTATCGCCAACGGTATTGGCGGCGACCACACGCAATACCTTGCCGTTCGGACTGCCGGTCGCGGCGACTGCGGATAGGCTGGACAGGAGGCAGGTGATGGCCAGCAACGCAATTCGCATCATGCACCCCCGTTGACAAAGTGCAGGAAACAAACGGGTACAAACGCTTGACTGGTCGCAACGGACCAGAAATCAGGGACGATCATGGGTTGGATGCGCTGCGTGTTTGTGCTTTCGGTCCTTGAGGTAGCCTGTCCAAGCTTATTGCCGGACAGGGGTGCCCCGGCCGCCATGGAAATACAAGCTTTTCAATTTATATGGACTATAGGCGACAAAGCGCGGTTGTGCAGGGCCAGTTGAGCTCGGCAATCACCGCCAAAAGCTCGTCTGAATTGGCTTGGCGATGATTGCCGCACAGTCTTTCAAGCCATATATAACATTCTGTTTTAACTATATTTTTCATGTTATCGAGACCCGACCCCGTTGTGGCTTCGCCTGCGAGCTCGCCTCCGCGTTACCCCGACTTGAGCTGCAAGGCCAGATTATACAGCTGGTTCTTCTTCTGGCCGGTGATCTCGGCCGCGAGTGCGGCGGCCTGACTCACGGGCAATTCCTTAATAAGGATGCGCAGTACGCGCACGGCGTCTTCGCTGTTCTCGGCCTCGACCGGGACGGCGCCGTGAATCAACACCACCACCTCGCCGCGCTGCTGGTTGGCATCCTCTTGCACCCAGCGGGCGATTTCGCCCAGATTCGCATGGCGCACGGTTTCGAACTGCTTGGTCAACTCGCGCGCATATACCGCCTCGCGCGTCTCACCGAACGCCGCGACCATGTCCTGCAAGCTCTCGACGATGCGGTGCGGGCTTTCGTACACGATGAGCGTGCGTGGTTCGCTGGCCAGCGCCTCGTACCAGGTGCGGCGCGCGGCGCTCTTGACGGGCGGAAAGCCCTCGAAGGCAAAACGGTCGGACGGCAGGCCGGAGGCGGAAAGCGCCGCAATCGCGGCGCACGCCCCGGGCAGGGGCACGACGCGGATACCGGCCGCGTGCGCGGCACGCACCAGGCGGTAGCCGGGATCGCTCACCAGCGGCGTGCCGGCGTCGCTGATCAGGGCGATGGATTTACCATTAATAAGGAGTTCCACCAGTTCCGCGGCCTTTTCGCGCTCGTTGTGCTCGTGGAAGGCGGTCACCGGCGTAAGAATGCCGAAGTGCCGGAGCAGCTTGCTGCTGTGACGCGTGTCCTCGGCAGCGATCAGGCTCACCTCGTTCAGGGTCAGTAATGCGCGTGGCGAAAGGTCGTCGAGGTTCCCGATGGGAGTCGCGACCACATACAGGACCCCGGGCTGGTTTGACACAGGCGCCTCCGGTTGCGGATACTTCCGCGCAGTTTACCCGACACCTGCCATGAAACCGATCTCCCGTCGTACCCGTTGCGGTTTTTTTCTGCTCGCTGCCCTGCTTGCCCTGGCGGCCTGCGAAACCCGCCCACCGCTGCGCCCGGAGGTCGACCGACCTGAGCCACCGGCGGCGGCCACCGCCAAGACCGCGGAACTGGCCGAACAGGCCGGCGAATTCGTGCTCGCGGCGCGCGAGTACGAATCGCTCGCCAAACAGGCGACGCCCCCGCAGCGCCAGCACTACGCGCTCAAGATGGTCGAGTCATTCATCAAGGCCGGGCAGGCGCGCGAAGCACGCGAGCAACTACGCGGAATTGATCTCACCAATCTCGATGCCGCGTTCCAGGCACGCAAGCTGATTCTGGAGGCGCAGCTCGCCGCACTCGAAGGCCGGCCGGATGAGACCCTGCGCCTGCTGGTGCAGGCCGAGAAAACACCGAATCTCAACCCCGCACTGATTGCCGAGATTTTCCGGGTACGCGCACTCGCCGAGGTGACACTCGATCGCCCGTTCAGCGCCGTCAAAAGCCTGATTGCACGCGAGAACGTCATTGTCGCGCGCGAGGAAGTCACCCGGAATCAGCAGGGGCTCTGGCAGATCCTGGCCACCTTGAGCCGCGCCCAGCTCGATCAGGAACTCACGGCAACGCGCGACCCGGTGTTGAGTGGCTGGCTGGCGCTGGCGATCGCCGCCCTCGAAAATGCCGGCAGCCGCACGGCACTCGCGAATGCCATCGACGGCTGGCGCAAGTCCCATGTCGGGCACCCGGCCTCGGACGATTTCCTGAAAAGCATCGCCCGTCCACGTCCGGGTCAGATCGGGCGCGTGGACCATATCACCTTGCTGCTGCCACTGACCTCCGATTTCGCGCAGGCCGCCGCCGCCGTGCGTGACGGCTTTCTCGCCATGGACGGCGCGAACCGCAACCCGGACAAACCGAAGGTAAGCGTGGTCGACACCGGGGCGGACCCGGCCACCATTCTCGCCGCCTACGAAGCCGCCGTGCAGGACGGCGCGCAGCTGATCGTTGGACCGCTCGGCCTTGAGGCCGTGGACAACATTGTGCGCAAAACCAGCCTCGACGTGCCGACGCTGCTGCTGAGCCATGCGACCGACGAAATTGATGCCAGCAAGACCGTGTTCCAGTTCGGCCTGCCGCCCGAACAAGAAGCGACGCAGGCCGCGGAGCGCGCCTGGCTGGACGGTCATCGTCAGGCGGCGGTGCTCTATCCGGCTTCCGCCTGGGGGCGGCGCATGCAGACGGCGTTTGTCAGCGCCTGGCAGCGACTCGGCGGGATCGTGGTTGCCGCGCAGGATTACCTGCTCGATCAGAGCGACTACACCGATCCGGTAAAACGTCTGCTCAACATCGCCCAGAGCGAGGCGCGCAAGGACCGGATCGAGAGCGTCGCCAAGATGAAACTCAAGTTCGAGGCACGGCCGCGCGAGGATATCCATTTCATTTTCCTCGCGACCGACCCGCGGCATGCGCGCCTGATCAAACCGCAGCTCAACTACCACCACGCCGCGCGCGTGCCGGTGTACGCCACCTCGCATGTGTTCACCGGACGCGGCGATCCAAACAAGGACACCGACCTGGACGGCATCCTGTTCCCGGACATGCCGTGGATGCTGGTGGGCGACGGACGCGTGGCCGAGCTGCGTAAACTATTGCAACCCAATTGGCCGTATGCACACAGCGGGCTCGACCGGCTGTTCGCGCTGGGGGTGGACGCCTATGCGGTCATTCCGCACCTCAATCGTCTGAGCAGCGAGAACGCCGTGCGATTCGGCGGCGTAACCAGTGGCCTGTCGCTCGAGCGCGGTGGGCGCCTGCATCGCCAGCTGCTGTGGGCGCAGTTCCGCAAGGGCGTGCCGGTGCTGGTGGATACGTTCTTCCGCCACAAGGACCAGTTCGACATCGACACCGACGCGCCGGCGGCGCGCCCGGGTGGCTGACCCGCTCAGCGGTGTGCAGGCCGAAGACCTGGCCTGCGCGCACCTCGAACGCGCCGGACTCAAGCTCCGCGCCCGCAATTACCGCTGTCCGCAGGGTGAGATCGATCTCGTGATGGACGACCGCGACGCGCTCGTGTTCGTGGAGGTGCGCTACCGCCGCTCGAACGCCTTCGGCACACCGGCCGAGACTGTCGACCGGCACAAGCAGGCGCGCCTGCAAGCCGCCGCCGGGCACTACCTGCTTGCGCACGCCGCCGACCGCGCCTGCCGCTTCGATGTGGTGGCAATTAGCGGCCGCGATGCACGTATCGAGTGGCTACGCGACGCCTTCGGCGTTACCGATTGATTATCCGCCCTTCCCGCTTCCGCTCGTTTCGCCTAAGATTCGCTGCAGCAACTGATTTTCTCCGCCCTGTTCTGAAATGGAGTCCGCCCGAATGGATTTACGCTGGTTACTGATTGCCATCCTGCCGCTGTCGGTACTACTCCAGGGCTGCGTGCCGGCGGTTATCGGCGGCGCAGCGGCCGGTGCCGCCGCCGCGCACGACCGACGCACGTTGGGCGCGATCATCGATGACCAGAACATCGAACTCAAGGCGGCCGCCAGCATCCGCATGGATGCAGAACTCAAGAATCTGGTGCATGTAAACGTCACCAGCCTGAACGGCATCGTGCTGCTCACCGGCGAGGCAGCGACACCGGAGGCGCGCGACAATATTCTGACCCACGTGCGCGGCGTCAACGGCGTGCGCCGCATCACCAACGAACTGCGTATTGCCGAACCAAGTTCACTCGGCAGCCGCAGCAAGGATTCGCTCATCACGAGCGCGGTCAAATCGCGCTTCGTGGTCGACCGGAATATCGATCCGACACGCGTCAAGGTCGTCACCGAGGCCGGCGCCGTTTATCTCATGGGCCTGGTAACCCAGGCCGAGGGGGATCTCGCCGCGGATCGCGCCGCGAACATCGAGGGTGTCGAACGGGTTGTGAAAGTGTTCGAATACATCGACTAAGGAAGTCCTGATTAAGTATGGCGATTTGCCGCGAAGGCGCGAAGGCGCGAAGATAAGTTCCAATGAATCAACAGGAAGAACCTTTGCGTTCTTTGTGCCGTGCATGGTTGCACAAATGTCGCGAAGCGCATGGATGCGCGAGAGCAACCGCCTTGGCGGCGGAAATTTCTTATTTAGAGGTTCCCTAAAACGCATGGGCATCTCTCCCGGGTTCCGTGACCGCCTGTCGGGCATCACCTGCGCGAAGCGCGTGCTCACCGACCCGGCCGACACGTGGGTGTACGGCTACGACAATTCGCGCAAGCATGCGCCGCCGGACGTGGTGGTGTTCGTCACCAGCCACCGCGAGGTGCAGGACATCGTGCGCCTGTGCCACGAGCACGGCGTGCCGATCGTGGCGCGCGGGCGCGGCACCGCCACCACCGGTGCGGCGATACCGTTGCGCGGCGGTGTGGTGCTGTCGCTGGAACGCATGAGCCGCATCCTGAGCGTGGACCCGGCGAACCGTGTGATGGTGGTGGAACCGGGTGTCACCAATCAGGCGGTGCAGGAGGCGGCCGCGCCGCATGGCTTCTTCTGGCCGCCCGACCCCACGAGCGCCGCGTACTGCACGGTGGGCGGAAATCTCGCGGTGAACGCCGCCGGGCCGCATGCCGTGAAATATGGCAGTACGCGCGAGAACACTCTGGGCTTGCGCGCCGTGACCGGCGCGGGCGACGACATTCACACCGGCGTGTACACGACCAAGGGCGTGGTCGGTTACGACCTGACCCGCCTGTTGATCGGCTCCGAAGGAACTCTGGCCATCATCACCGAGGCCACGCTCAAGCTCACGCCGCTGCCGGAAGCGCGCCGCCTGATGCAGGCGGTGTATGCCACCGTCACGCAGGCGGCGACGGCGATCTCGCGCATCATGGCGCAGCCCGCGACACCCTGCGCGCTCGAGTTCATGGATGCGGCGGCCATTGAAATGATCCGCAACTATTCGCAGGCCGAGCTGCCGCGAGGCGCCGGCGCGCTGCTTCTGATCGAGGTCGACGGACCGGCGAGCGCGCTCGACAGCCTCACGGCGGCGATCCGCGCGGCCGCCGCGGACAGCGGACTGATCAGTTTCCACGAGGCACGCACCAAAGCAGAAACCGAGGCGCTGTGGGCGACGCGCAAGGCGCTGTCGCCGGCATTGCGCACGATCGCGCCCAACAAGCTGAACGAGGACGTGGTGGTGCCGGTGTCGCGCCTGCCGGAGCTGATCGACGGTCTGGTAGGGCTGAGCCGGGAGTTCGGGATTCCGATCGTGAATTTCGGCCATGCCGGCAACGGCAACATTCATGTGAACCTGTTGTACGACTCGCAGGATCCGCAGCAGGAAGCAGCAGCGCGCCCGTGCCTCAAGCAGGTGTTCGATCTCGTGATCCGCCTCGGCGGCACACTGTCCGGCGAGCACGGTATTGGCCGTGAGAAACGCGACTACATCGGACTGGCCATCGACCCGCCAACCCTCGACCTGATGCGCCGCATCAAGTCCCAGTTCGACCCGAAGGGCATACTCAACCCGGACAAGATTTTTCCGCCCACCCCCTGATACCCACAGGAGACACCCGCGTGAAGGCCCATACCCCGAGCCGCAACACCGCGCTCATTTGTCTGATCGTTTTCATTCTCGGTTTGATCGGATTGTTCGTGCCACTTGGCCAGATACAATACATTGGTCCGTACATCAAGTTCATCAACCACGTCGCCGTCTATCTGCTGATCGGTGGCTATGGCCTGCTGCTCGCCGCGGTCTATATACTTTGAAGCAATGATTCACTGCCTTTCCGGCAGTATTAACCAACAGGAGAATCCCGTGATTCGTCGCATCCTCACCTTTTCGATCCTCGGTCTCGCGAACCTCGTTCTGCCGGCACACGCGGCCACCGACCTCGATCTCGGCGGCACAACCCTGCAAAGCGATTTCCGTCTGCTGTCCGAAGATCTGGGCGCTGGCCTGAGCTACAAGGCACTGATCCCGGCCGAGCCCCTGGGCGTGACCGGCTTCGATCTCGGCGTTTCCGTCACCGTGGTCAAGCTCGAGCATGCCGCGATCTTCGACAATGCCGTGAGCGGCGACGCCCCCGATACCCTGGCGCTGCCCAAGGTGTCGATCCACAAGGGCCTGCCGTTCGGTTTCGACATTGGTGCCTCGTATGCGGCCGTGCCGGACAGCAACATCAAGCTGTGGGGGGCCGAGTTACGCTACGCGATCGTCAAGGGCGGTACCGCGACGCCGGCGGTCGCGCTGCGCGGAAGCTACAGCGCGCTCGAGGGCGTGGACCAGCTGAAACTCACCACCACCGGCGTGGACCTGTCGGTCTCGAAGGGTTTTGCCCTGTTCACGCCCTACGCCGGTATCGGCAGGGTGTGGGTGCGCAGCACGCCGGACGAGACTACCGGGCTGGCACCGGAAGACTTCGACCTCAACAAGGTGTTCGTTGGCCTGAACCTGAATCTCGCCGTGTTGAACATCGCCGTCGAAGGCGACAAGACTGGCGACACAACCTCCTACGGCATCAAGTTCGGCTGGCGGTTCTGAAACAGCGCGCAGGTGAAACTCCATCCTGCGTGCGTATTGGCGTTGCGCCTGAAGGCACTTCACCAAATCTCTGCCTGTGCTCGCGCTGCGGGCTACGTACGTTACTCCGCTGTTTCCGCCAACACCTGCGCGTAAAGCGCCGTGTCGGCGGCGCTGTGACAGCAGGCGATTATCTCGTCGAAATCATCCTGGTACTGACGCATGATGGACACGGCAATGCGCGCCGCCTGCTCCTTTGGATAGCCATACACGCCGGTGCTGATCGCCGGGAAGGCGATGCGGCGCACGCCGTGCTGGCGCGCCAGTTCAAGCGACTTGTGGTAACAGGATGCCAGCAGCAGCGGCTCGCCGGCGTGCCCGCCGTGCCACACCGGACCCGCGGTGTGAATAATCCACTTTGCCGGCAACCCGAAACCGGGGGTCAGCGTCGCCTCACCGGTCGGACAGCCCTGCAGCGTACGGCAGTAGGCCAGTAGTGCCGGACCGGCGGCACGATGGATGGCGCCATCCACACCGCCTCCGCCCAGCAGGCTTTCGTTGGCCGCATTCACGATTGCATCCAGTGCGAGCGTCGTGATGTCGGCCTGCATGGCCCGGATATCGCCCATCTGCGCCGCGCTCACGGCCGCAGCGCCGGCGCGCCATCCGGGCGCGGGCGGCTGTCGGCACCGAATCTGAGTAACAGTCCGTCGTTCACCTCTACTAACGCGCCGGCGTTGCGGCTGGTTTCGAACCTGTCCTCTTCTGCCATGTCCACGCGCGGCGCGGCCGCGCGACAAGACTTGCCGTGTTGGCTACGGACGTCGCTCAACACATCGGAAAATTTATCAAAACCGGCGGAAGCCTCCGCTGGCGCGGACCGCAACTGACACAAGCACGGAAAAAACATGGGGAACCCCCAAGATCGAACGACATGCGCTTAAGGGAAGCATAGTCCAGGGGGCAGGGCCTCGGGCGGGCCCTGCACCTGGGCTACTTCACGCGCTTGAGGTGCGCGCCTTTCCTTGGACCAAGCGGAGCCGCGGGAGGCTCCGGCGTTGTCGGCGGCTCGACCCCATCTTCCTCGGCGGGGAACTGGATGCCACGGCCATTCTCGCGCGCATAGACCGCGAGCACCGCGCGAACCGGAATTACGACCGGCTCACTCTTGCCGCCGAAGCGTGCAAAAAAGCTGATGGTATCGTTGCCAAGCTTGAGCTGATGGACAGACTGCGGGTGAACATTGAGCACGATCTGGCCATCCTTGACGAAAGCATGCGGCACCTGCACACCGGGCACCGTGGCATCGACCGCGATCTGCGGCGTAAAACCGCTATCGAGGGCCCATTCGTGCAGCGCGCGGATCAGATAAGGACGGGTGGAGCGGTCGGCGGACACAGCAGTTAATCAACGAAAGCAGGAAGTGCGGAGCGCGAAGCCGTCCCCACGGGGACAAATGCAGGAGCAGCTTTTGCGTAAACGCAGGAGCAGTTTTTCCGCAGCCACATTACGAAAAGCATGCTTGCACATAAATAACCGAATTACTTGATTACTTGCCGCGCGGACGCATGTCGCGCTCGGCGTCGGTGAGACTCAACTTGAACGATTTGCGCGCAAACAGGCGGTCGGCGTAGTCGAGAATCGACTTGGCCTGGCGCGGGAGCTCGATGCCATACAGCGGCAAGCGCCAGAGAATCGGGGCGAGTGAACAATCGACCAGCGAGAACTCCGCACCGAGGATAAACGGCTGTTCCTTGAATACCGGCGAAATCACCGTGAGGCCGTCGCGCAGCTCGTTGCGTGCGTTGTGCGTGCGCTTCTTGTCGCCGCCGAGCAGATCCGGAAGCAGGCTGTACCAGTCGCGATCAAAGCGCATGAGCATGAGCCGCGCCTTGGCGCGCGACACCGGGTCAACCGGCATGAGCGGCGGGTGCGGCAGGCGCTCGTCCAGGTATTCGTTGATGATGTGCGAGTCGTACAGCACCAGATCGCGATCGATCATGGTCGGGACGGTGTTGTACGGGTTGAGTTCGCCGATCTCGCGCGGTTTCTTGCGGATGTCGACCTCTACAACCTGACACTCTACGTCCTTCTCGTGCAGGACGATACGCGTGCGATGGCTATGCGGATCGGTTGTGCCCGCATAGAGCGTCATGATGTGCTTGCGTGTAGTGAGTGTGGCCATATCCGGTTACTCCTGCGTTGTGCGGTGCCGGGAACGGCAAAGGGGATCCTGGCAGACAGGACCCCCTTCTCGGGTTACTGAATACATTCGGTCAATGCACGTCCTTCCAGTATTCCTTCTTCAACAGATAGGCGACCACGAAGAAGATAGCCAGGAACACAAGCACGTAAACGCCGAAGCGGTAACGCACCAGCTTGGCCGGCTCACCGAGGTAGACCATGAAGTTGGTCAGGTCGCGCATGGTGTCGTTGTACTGCTGCACGCTCATGCTGCCCGGCTTCTCGATCTCGAAGTGATCGAAGACCTGCTCCTCGGTCACCTTCTTGACCTTCTTGCCGCCCTGCTCCACCACCGACTCATGCTTCTCGGTGCGGTACACGGCGCGCTGCTGGCCCTGCCATTCATGCAGCACGTGCGGCATGGCGACATGCTGAAACACGATATTGTCCCAGCCGGAGGGCGACTTGTCCTCACGGTAGAAACTGCGCATGTACGTATAGAACCATTCCGGGCCGCGCGAGCGCGCCACCAACGACAGATCAGGCGGCGCCGTGCCGAACCACAGCTTGGCGTCGTCCCGGGGCATGACCGCCTTCATCAGCTCACCGGTCTTGTCGGCGGCGAACATCAGGTTATCCTTGACCAATTCGTCGCTGATGCCGAGATCCTCGCCCATGCGGTTGTAGCGCATGTAGGATGCGCTGTGGCAGGACAGACAGTAGTTGATGAAGGTGCGCGCGCCGCGCTGCAGCGACGCCTTGTCGCCCAGGTCGATCTTCACGGAATCGAGCTTGACGTGTCCGTCGCCGGCAGCGAGGCTTACCTCCGGCAGCGCCGCACACAACAGAATGAGGATCACTTTCTTCATTTTGTCACCCTTTCCGGAACCGGCTTGGTCTTGTCGAGCTTGGTGTACCACGGCATCAGCGCGAAGAAGGCGAAGTACAAGATCGTGAAGATCTGCGCCCAGTACACATTCGCGAACAGGATCAGATTGATGGCCTGCGGGCTCTTGGTGCCGAGATATCCCAGGATCAGGAACGCGACCACAAACATCCCCAGCGCGGTCTTGAAGATCCAGCCACGGTAGCGGATGGACTTGACCGGCGAGCGATCGAGCCACGGCAGGAAGAAGAACACCATGATCGAGAGCGCCATGAAGATCACACCCCAGATCTTGGCATCGATCCAGAGGAAGTTGACCGTGTTGGCGCGCAGGATCGAGTAGTACGGCGTAAAGTACCACAACGGCACGATCTCCGGCGGGGTCTGCAGGATGTTGGCCGGCACGAAATTATCGTGTTCCAGGAACCAGCCGCCCAGCTCGGGCGCGAAGAACACCACCGCCGAGAACACCATCAGGAACACGATCACACCGACGATATCCTTGACCGTGTAGTACGGATGGAACGGAATGCCGTCGAGCGGGATGCCGTTGGCGTCCTTCTTCTTTTTGATCTCGATGCCGTCCGGGTTGCTTGAGCCAACCTTGTGCAGGGCCACGAGGTGCACGAACACCAGCACCACCAGCACCAGCGGGATGGCGATCACGTGGAACGCGAAGAACCGGTTGAGGGTCGCGTCCGCGACCACGAAGTCGCCGCGGATCCACTCGGACAGCACCGGGCCAATGTACGGAATGGCGTCAAACAGCGAGATGATCACCTGCGCGCCCCAGTAGGACATGTTGCCCCACGGCAGCAGGTAACCCATGAACGCCTCGGCCATGAGCGCCACGAATATGATCACGCCGATGATCCACAGCAGCTCGCGCGGCTTACGGTGCGAGCCGTACAGCATGGCGCGGAACATGTGCAGGTACACGACGATGAAGAAGAACGAGGCACCGGTGGAGTGCAGGTAGCGAATCAACCAGCCCCACGACACGTCGCGCATGATGTACTCGACCGACGCGAACGCGACCTCGGTGTCGGGCTTGTAGTGCATGGTCAGGAAGATGCCGGTGACAATCTGCAGCACCAGCACCAGCAGCGCGAGCGAACCGAAGTAATACCAGAAGTTGAAGTTCTTCGGGGCGTAATATTTTGACAGGTGCTCTTCCCAGACCTTG
>Ga0209705_10001459_pt1 | contig 12467 bp, 11 predicted proteins | sample PPLLaktember2015_5_FD_187262 | JGI IMG/M metagenome (GOLD analysis project Ga0209705, IMG submission 187262) | Freshwater sediment microbial communities from Prairie Pothole Lake near Jamestown, North Dakota, USA - PPLs Lake P8 Core (1) Depth... | ecosystem: Environmental > Aquatic > Freshwater... | reverse complement strand
AGGAGGTCGTCATCCGGGCCCCGGTCGTGAACTCGATGACGTCCCAGAGGAACTCCCTGGCCTTCATCATGTAGAGGAAGACGGTGAAGGCGCCGTTCTCCATGGCCATGGCCGCGAGACAGGTCAGATGGTCGGAGACGCGCGACAGCTCGCTCATCAGCACCCGGATGAGCTGGGCCCGCTCGGGCACGATGACGCCGAGCATCTTCTCGACGGTCATGACGTAGCCGAGGTTGTTGATCAGCGGCGAGACGTAGTTCAGCCGGTCGGTGTAGATGAGGAGGTTGAAATAGGTCTTGTTCTCGCAGGTCTTCTCGAAGCCGCGGTGGAGATACCCGATCTCGCACTCGGCGTTGAGGATCTTCTCGGCGTCGAGCTCGAGCATGATCCGAAGGGTGCCGTGCATGGCCGGGTGCGACGGGCCCAGGTTGAGGAGCATGCTCCCGGGCCGAGCCTCCCGCTGGATCCTGGCAAGCGGTTCCATCTCAGACGTCGTCCTTCAGCGGGATGCGGGGCTGCTCGAGCCGCCAGGGATAGGACTTGCGCAGGGGATGGCCCTCGAAGCCCTCGTACATCATGATCCGCCTGAGATAGGGATGGCCCTCGAACCGGACCCCGAACAGGTCATAGACCTCGCGCTCGAGCCACTCGGCGTTCTTCCACAGGCCGACGAGGGTCCCGATGGACGGGTCGGCGGCGTTTACCGAGGCCTTGATCCGCAGGCGGACGTTTCGGGACATCGAATAGAGATGATAGACGAGCTCGAAGCGGCCTTCGGCCGCGGCGAAGTCGACGCAGGTCAGGTCGAGGAGGACGGCGTAATCGAACGGCGCCTCGCGCAGGGCGGCCAGCGAGGGCCGGACATCCTGGGCCCGGAGGATGAGGACCGTGTCGCCGAAGGAATCCGCGACGCCCTCGACGGCCGGGCCGAGCTTCGTCCGGATCGCCTCGATCAGGGTCTCTTGGCCCATCGCCAATCCTGTTTCTGGTGCTGGATCCTGTCCTGGAGCTTGAGGATGCCGTCCAGGACCATTTCGGGGCGCGGCGGACAGCCGGGGATGTAGATATCGACCGGGATGACCCGGTCGATGCCCTGGAGGACGGCGTAGTTCTGATAGATGCCGCCGCTCACGGTGCAGGCGCCGAACGCGATGACCCACTTGGGCTCGAGCATCTGATCGTAGACCGTCCTGAGGACGGGCGCGAGCTTGTGGGTGATCGTGCCGACGACGAGGAGGAGGTCGGCCTGGCGGGGCGAGAAGCGGGTCAGGCCGGCGCCGAAGCGGTCGATGTCGAAGTGGGCGCAGGCGGTCGACATGTACTCCATGCCGCAGCAGGCGGTGATGAAGGGGTAATGGAAGAGCGAGAACTTGCGGCCCCAGCCGATGGCCGTGTCGAGCCGCGTGGCGACGAAATCGAAGCCGCTCATGACCAGCGGAAGATCCCTTTCTTCCAGGCGTAGACGAACCCGAGCGCGAGAACGACGAAGAAGCCGCCGAGGGCGGCGAGACCGCCGAAGCCGCGGCCGCGGAAGGCGAGTGCCAGAGGGTAGAAAAAGACGATCTCGACGTCGAGAAGGAGAAAGAGCAGGGCCACGAGGAAGAACGGGATGTGGACGGGACCGATGGACGCCTGGAGGGGCGGGCTGCCGCACTCGAAGGGCTTCTCGCGCGCCGGGTTGGGCTTCCTCGGCCCGAGGATGAAATTGACCAGGATCATGACGGCGGACAGGAGCCCGAAGACGAGGAAGGCGATCGCGAGTTCCAGCATGATCCCTGGCCGTGACGATTGTATAGAATCGCGGGCTGATTTTCAACGGAGGACTGCCCTCGACGGGCGTCGGTTGGCCGCCGGGGGCATGGACCTAGGGTACGTGTCCCCGTTCTGTCAACTATTCAGTATGTGCAAGGCCGCCCCGTTGGCCTTGAGGGCCGCCTCGCCGATCGTCTCCGAGAGCGTCGGATGGACGTAGATGATGCGGTCGAGCTCCCCGAGCGTCATCCCCTTGGCCACGGCCATGGTCAGGACGGGGATCATGTCCGACGCGCCCGGCGAGAGGACGTGGGCCCCGATGACCTTGTCGGACCCGTCGGCCAGGACTTTGACCAGCCCGTCGGTCGCCTCCATGGTCATGGCCCGGCCGCTCGCCTGGAGCGGGAAGACGCCCGATTTGACCCGTATCCCTTTGGCCGCGGCCTCTTCCTGGGTCAGGCCGACCGAAGCGAACTCGGGCTCGGTGAAGACGGCCGCGGGCAGGGCCGCGTAGTCCGCCGCCCGGCTCATCCCCGAGGCGTTCTCGACGGCGACGATGGCGTCGTGGTAGGCCTTGTGGGCCAGGAGCTTGCCGCCGATGACGTCACCAACGGCGTAGATCCCCTGGACGTTCGTCTCGAGCGACGCGCTGACCTTGATGAAGCCCCGGTCCATATCGAGGAACGGCTCGCCGTCGAAGAGGTCGGCCGTATTGGGCTTGCGCCCGGCCGAGAGCAGGACCTTCTCGGCGCGGTATTCGAACGGCGCTCTCGTCTTCAGGCCCGCGCCCTTCAAGGTGACCCCGCCGTTCGCGACCACGGCCTCGTCGATCCTCATCTCGGTGAAGATCTTCAGGCCCTGCTTCTTGAGGGCCCGCTCGAGCCTCGTCACCGTCTCCTTGTCGGAGCCGGGCAGGATCTGGGGGAGGATCTCGAGCACGGTGACGTCCGTCCCCAGTCTCCGGTAGATCGAGCCCATCTCCAGGCCGATGGCGCCGGCGCCGATGACGAGCAGGCTCTTGGGGACCTCGGCGAGCGTGAGGGCTTCGGTGCTCGTGATCACGATCGCGCCGTCGACCTCGAGGAACGGCAGTCCGGCCGCGCGGCTTCCCGTGGCCACGATGACCTTGCCGGCCTCGATCCGCCTCTCCCCTTCCGCTGTCCGGACGACGACCGATCGATCCGCCCTCAGCCGGGCCGCGGCCTTGACGATCTCGACCCTCCCCTTCTCGAGAAGGAAGATGAGCCCCTTGACCAGCTGGTCGACGACCGCCTGGCGGCCCTGCTGAACCTTGGCCCAATTCAGGCGGACGTCCCCGACCGGGCCCACGAGCGTTTTCGTCCCGCCGATCTCCCTGAGGACCTTGGTCTGATGCAGGAGGTACTTGGTCGGGATGCAGCCGTAGTTGATGCAGGTGCCGCCGATGCGGTCCTGTTCGATGAGCGTGACCGTCTTCTTGAGCTGGGCCGCCCGCATCGCGGCCAGATATCCGCCCGGCCCGCCGCCGATGATGACGATGTCTCTCGTTTCGGCCATGGACGTTCCTTTCGATCGGTTCGCTATTCGGGTTTGATGTTCGCCCGCGCCTTGACCTCCGCCACCATCGCCTCCCAGCGGGAGCGCAGGAACGGCGGGGCTTCGAGGCTGGCCAGCGCATAGGCGCGATCGGCCCGCTCGAGGTCGAGAACGGCGGTGACCATCTCTTCTTGATAGAAGCCGGCCTCGGCCAGGGGCATTCCGTCGGGCTCGCGGATGAAGGATTGCCCGCTCGAGGTCTGCCTGCCGTCGGGCGACTGCCCGACGGTGTTGGCGACGCAGTGGAAGATCCGGGTCGTCGGCCCGGCCGGCTGCTGGGCCCGGCCCGAGGTCCTTTTCCAGATGACCGCCTCGATCTCGTCCGAGCTGCAGGACGGGTGGAAGAGGATCTTCGCCCCGGCCATGGCCGGAATGCGGTAGAGCTCCGGGTGGCGGCCGTCGCGGCAGATGACCAGGGTCGCTTTGACGCCGTCGATCTCGAAGAGGGCCAGCTTGTCCCCGCCCCGGCAATAAACCCGTTCGTCGCGCCCGGCCATGTGGACCTTGGCGTACTCGTAAACGATCGCGCCTTCGGGCGAGATGACGTGGGCCAGGTTGAGGCAGCGGTCCGGGGTCTTCCGGATCGTCCCCACGATGGCCCAGATCCGGGACTCGGCGGCCGCCCGGCAGGTCCGCTCGAGCGCCCTCTCGACCGCCGCCGGGTCCAGGTTGACGGCGTCGGGGAAGTCATAGCCGGTCAGGTTCGCTTCGGGGAACAGGACCACGCGGCTGCCTTCGCCGGCGGCCAGCCGGATGTAGCGCTGCGCCTGATCGAGGTTCCGGTCCAGCGACTTGGCCCAGTGGAGCTGGACGCAGGAGACCTGGAGCGCCTTCGGCGTCATGGGGCGACGGCTCTCCGCCGTTTCACGAAGGTCTTCACCGACAGCATGACGACTCCGGCGGACAGGGCCAGCAGGAGGACGTCCGCGCCGATGAGGATATAGTTCGCCTTCTTGACGTAGCCCACGAGCAGGATGCCGAGCGAGACGAGCGTCGTCGCGACCATGAAGACCGCGGGGACGAGGGTGAACCAGTTGCGCCGCTTGCGCAGGAGCAGCCAGGCCGAAACCGTCAGAAGGGCCATGGCCGCGAGCAGCTGATTGGCCGTGCCGAATATGGGCCACAGGGCGTTGAAGGCGTTCGAATAGGCCAGGCACCACATCAGGACGACCGACAGGCCGGAGTTGAACCAGTAATGTTTCATCAGGGCCGGGACCTTCTTGAGGACGATCGACCACAGCTCCTCGAAGAGATAGCGGTTGAGCCGGACGGCCGCGTCGAGCGTCGTGATGACGAAGCCTTCGACGAGCAGGATGCCGAAGACCGTGCCCAAGGCGACGGGGATGCCCAGGCCTTCATGGAAGAGCCTGCCCGCGGCCAGCGAGAAGCCGAGGATGGGGTTGGATCTCACGGCTGGGTCGGCCGGCCAGACGATGGCCTTGTAGTCGGAGAAGGCCATGACCGCCCCGAGGGCCAGGAGGACACAGACCGACAGCAGCGACTCGAGGAGCATGGCGTTGTAGCCGACGCGCCGGGCGTCGGGCTCCTTGGCCAGCTGTTTGCCCGTCGTCCCCCCGGCGACCAGGCAGTGGAAGCCCGAGACGGCCCCGCAGGCGATGGTGATGAACATCATCGGCCAGATGAAGCCGAGGTTGAGCGTGCCCTCGGCCAGGTTGAAGCGCGGCATGGTCACCCTCATCCCCTGGAAGCCGCAGCTGAAGAGCGAGACGATCATCAGGCCGATGCCGCCGTAAAGGATCTGGACGTTGATGAAGTCGCGCGGCTGGAGGATGAGCCAGACCGGCACGCCGGCGGCGAAGAGGACGTAGATCGAGATGATGATCATCCAGGTCGTCGGGGCCAGGGTCACCGGGACAGCGATGCCCAGGAAGACCGAAGCGACGCAGATCGCGGCGGCCAGGATATAAGCGGGGACGGTCTTGAGGTTCTTCTTATAGAGAAGGAAGCCGAGGAGCGGGGAGCAGAGGGTGATGAAGATGACCGAGGTCGAAGCGATGCCTCCGATCCGGCCCATGACGACGCCGTCACGGACGACGGTCTTGAGGAAGGTCTCTCCTTCCTTGACGCCGATCTTGGCCAGCGGCCAGAGCGAGGTCAGGGAGATCGAGGTCGCGCTGAGGAAGGACGACGTGACCAGGACGATCATGACGATGGTGAAGGCGATGAACAGGTTGAAGCCCTTGCTCCCGAGGGTCTTGCGGGCCACCTCGGCCATGGACTTGCCGCCCTCGCGCATGCTGATGAACAGGGTCGTGTAGTCATGGACGGCGCCGATGAAGACGCCGCCGAAGACGACCCAAAGCCAGGCCGGGACGAAGCCGTAAAGGATGGCCATGGTCGGGCCGAGGATGGGACCGGCCCCGGCGATGGCCGAGAAGTGATGGGCGAAGACCACGTAGCGCTTGGTCGGGACGTAATCCCGGCCGTCGCAGCATGTTACCGCCGGCGTCGGATGGGCGGGGTCCTCGCCGAGGCTCTTGGCGATGTAGCGGGAATAGAGCCGGCCGGCCACGACGAAGACGGCGACGGCGGCGAATAGGATCACGAGAACGTTCATGAAGGTCTCCTCGGCAGAGCGCTCGCTTCGCTCCGGAATACGGTTTTTAGCATAGCTGGAGGGGGCTGTCAAAGCCGGGGAGGGCTCCTCCCCCGGCGCCCCGCCCCACGCCGTCGCGTGCGCCTTCTCCGGGCTATGACTGGCTTGCTCAGGGTCTCAAGCCTCGGATAAGTGCCTTTCGATGTTTGACAGGATAGTCCTAAAACTGTAAAAAGGGGCCGCAAGGAGACCCGGCATGCTGACGACCCCGGAAAAGATCGTTTTCGTTTTGCTCATCTTGGCGACGGCGGCGGCGTTCCTCGTGCCCATCGTCCGCCGGATCAGGATCATCCTGGCCGGCCGGCCCGAGGACCGGTTCGGGGACCTCGGGAAACGATCCATCCACGCCGTGACCAAGGTTCTCTTCCAGAGATGCACCCTCCGGAGCGAACGCCTCTTCACCGGCCTCATGCACGTCGGGATCTTCTACGGCGCCCTGTCGTTCGATACGATGACGGTCTCCCACACCCTCGAGGGCTTCTTCGACGGCTTCTATCTCTTCGGCAAGACGGACTTCGGCCTGCTCTTCTCGTTCATCATCGACGCGGCGGCGATCTCGGTCATGGCCGGCGTCGTCTTCCTGGCCTTCCGCCGCTTCGTCATCCGGCCCAAGGCCTACGCCACGACGCCCGGCGATTCGGCGCTCATCTATCTCCTGATCACCCTGGCCACGGCGACCTACCTCTATTTCGAGGCCTTCTCGATCGCTCATCATCCGGAAACTGCCCGCTGGTCGTTCATCGGCCAGTGGCTCGCGGCCCTGGTCGGCCGGTCGGGCCTCGACGCCGGGGCCGTGGCCTCGCATTTCAAGATCGCCTGGTGGTCTCACGTCATCGCCGTCTACGGCTTCATCGCCTATGTCCCCCACTCCAAGTACCTGCACATGTTCGCCGGGCCATTCAACGTCTTCTTCCGCCGGTCGACGCCGGGCGGCGAGCTCGCGCCGATCGACCTCGAGAAGTCCGAGGTCTTCGGGATCGAGAAGATCCCCGACTTCACCTGGAAAGACAACCTCGACGCCTTCGCCTGCATGGAGTGCGGCCGCTGCCAGGACGCCTGCCCGGCCTTCGCCAGCGACAAGCCCCTCTCGCCCAAGATGATCGTGTTGAACATGGAAAAGGCCCTTCTCGCCGGCGACAAGGCGCTCGCCGGCAAGAAGCGCGAAGATCTCGCCGAGCTCGTCCCGGCGACCTTCACCGAGGGCGAGATCTGGACCTGCACGACCTGCGGCGCCTGCCAGAAGGAATGTCCCGTCGAGATCGAGCACATCCGCAAGATCGTCGGCGCCCGCCGCTCCCAGGTCCTGATGCAGAGCAAGTTCCCTCCGGAGCTCAACGCCTTCTTCCGCAACCTGGAGACGAACTCCAATCCCTGGGGCCTCGGCTTTGCCAAGCGGGCCGAATGGGGCGAGCGGCTGGATGTCCGCCACATCAAGGACGTACCGGGGGCCGAATATCTCTTCTGGGTCGGCTGCATGGGCGCCTTTGACGACGGGGGGAAGGCGATCGCTGCGGCCTTCGTCAAGATCCTCCGCGCCGCCGGGGTCGCCTTCGGGACGCTCGGGACCGACGAGAAGTGCTGCGGCGATTCGGCCCGTCGTCTCGGCAACGAGTACCTCTTCCAGAGCCTGGCCCAGGAAAATATCGCCCTCTTCAAACAGCACGGGATCAAGAGGATCGTCACCATCTGCCCCCACGGCTACAACACGTTCAAGAACGAATACCCGAAGCTCCTCGAGCTCGTTCCTGATCTGACCGCCGAGGACAGGGCCCGGCTGCGGGACATCGAGGTCGTGTCCCACGCCGAGCTCATCCGCGATCTCATCGCCTCCGGACGGGTCGCGCCCAAAGCCGCCGGCCGGGCGGAATACACCTTCCACGATCCGTGCTATCTCGGCCGCCACAACGGGTTGATCAAGGAGCCCCGGGCCGTGCTGGCCTCCGCCCTGGGCGGCAGGCCGAAGGAACTGGCCAGGCACGGGAACGACAGCTTCTGCTGCGGCGCGGGCGGCGGGCTGATGTGGACCGAGGAGTCGCTCGGCCGGCGCATCAATCACCTGCGCACGGACGAGGTCATCGCCGCGGGGACGACGCTCGCGGCCGCGGCCTGCCCCTTCTGCCTGACCATGCTCCGCGACGGCCTCAAAGACAAGGGTTGTGACTCCGTCACGGTCAAGGACATCGCCGAGATCGTGGCGGACCGGATCGCCTGAGGCCGGACCGGTCAGGGCCGCCGCGGGCAGGGCAAAAACGCCGGTCTTGGGTCTTGATGTCTTACTGAGAAAAACGGCGTTTTTATGAATGAGTCCAGGCTAGAAGACTTTCTCGACTTGGATGCCATGCCCCCGCAGGGCCTTGGCCAGCCTGGCGGCCTGCCTCAGGAAGAAGCCGTCCGTGAGGGCTTCGAGCAGGCCGTGACGCGCATAAAAGGCTTTGACGGCCGGGAGATAGTTCATCCTGTCGATGAGGACGCGATCGACGGCCCCGGCCAGCAGCCCGGCCAATCGCTCCGGGTTCCCGGGCAGGAGCGGTCCGGCGAACGCGTACGTAGAGACGCCGGCGGCCTTGAATTCCCGCAGGACCTCGATCCTTTCCCCGACCGGCGAGGACTTCCGTTCGAACAGCCGGATGACCGTCTCGTCCTCCGTGGCGATCGAGAAGCCCACCTGGACGTCCGGGATCCGGAGGATGACGTCGAGATCGCGGCGGACGCGGGCCGACTTCGTCTGGATCACCACCGGGAAATCCCGGCCGGCCAGGACCTCGAGCGAGCGGCGGGTCAGCGCCTGCCGCTCTTCGAGAGGCTGATAGGGATCGCAGACCGAAGCGAACCAGACCGTCCCCCGCTTGGCCCGGACGATCTGCTTGGCCAGCAGGGCGGGCGCGTTGACCTTGGCGTCGACGAACTCGCCCCAGGGCTCGCTGTGGCCGCTGTACCGGCGCATGAACAGGGCGGCGTAGCAGTAGGCGCAGCCGACCTCGCAGCCGGTGTAGGGATTGACGCAGTAGTCGTAGATCTTCGAGGGATTGAGGATGGACTTGGCTTCGATCTCGCGAATGGCAGGGCCGACCATAAGGCCATTATATCAAAGGGGGACGGCCCTCCTTAGGCCAGGATCTCGTGGAACGTCCGGACCGCCCGGTCGACGTCCTCGTCGCCGACGTCCTTGTGGGTGACCATGCGGATGCCGCCGCTCACGGCCAGGGCCAGGATGCCCTTCTCACGCATCTTCTCGAGCATCGCCGTCACGGAGATCGACGGATGTTCGAAGCCGAAGATGACGATATCGGTCTCGACCGTCGCCGGGTCGATCGCGACGCCCGGAAGGCCGCTGATCCCCGCGGCCAGCTTCTTCGCCCGGGCGTGATCGTCCTTGAGCCGGTCGACCATCTCGGTCAGGGCGATGATCCCGGGGGCGGCCAGGACGCCGACCTGGCGCATGCCGCCGCCGAGCGCCTTCCGCAGCCGGCGGCCGAAGTCGATGCGCTCCCGGCTGGCGACGAGCAGCGAGCCCACCGGGGCCGACAGCCCCTTGGACAGGCAGAACTGCACCGAATCCACCTGCCCGGCGTAGTCTTTGACCGGGACGCCGGCCGCGACGCTGGCGTTGAAGATCCGGGCCCCGTCCAGGTGGACCTTCAGCCCGTTCTCGTCGGCGATCTTGCGCATGGCCTTGAAATTCTCGAGCGGGACGACCGCTCCGCCCCAGTTGTTGTGGGTGTTCTCCAGGCAGATGAGGGTCGTTTGGGGCGTGTGGACGTTCGGCTTGCGGATGGCGGCGACGACGTCCTTCGGGTCCATCGCCCCGCGCGCCGAGCGCACGGGCCTGGGAGTGACCCCGGAGATGAAGGTCATATGGGTCGATTCCATGTTATAGATGTGCGAGCGCTCCTCGACGATGACCTCCTCCAGGGCGTTCGTCCACATCTTGACCGCGATCGAATTGGCCATGGTGCCGGACGGGCAATAGAGGGCCGCCTCCTTGCCCATCGTCTCGGCGGCCAGCCGCTCGAGGAGGAGGACGGTCGGGTCGTCGCCGAGGACGTCGTCGCCGACCACGGCCTCGGTCATGGCCTGTCTCATCTTGGCGGTCGGTCTCGTGACCGTATCGCTCCGGAAATCCGAAAAGGTGATCGACATGTCTCGCCTCCGAAAGCGCCATTATATCGCTTCTGCCGAGATGGACGCAACGCCTGCGGCCGCCCGAGGTCGCGGAAGGAAGGACCGAGGGGAAGAATCACCGCAGCGAACGGAGGCGATCCCCGAGGTCCCCCAGCGACCGGAGACCGGCCGGACGGACGGAGGCAACGCTCGGTTCGTTTACTAAGTTCGGAAGATATGATAATAATAGATTTCGATTCCCGAGCGTGACATCTGCAGATGGCGAAGAATATTTTCTATAACGCGGCTCTGTCTTCGCTCCTCTTCCTCATCCTGTTCTTCCTGAGCGCCGTCATCTTCTCCCAGGTCCTGCTCAAGAGCGAGGTCGTGACCGTGCCCGACGTCACCGGAAAGCCGGTCGCCCAGGCCCGCTCGGAGCTCCTGAAAAAGGACCTGAGCCTCGTCCCCAAGGGCACCGAGGCGAACGACCGTTACGAAAAGGGGCTCATCGTCCGGCAGGACCCGGCCGCGGGCTCGCGGATCCGCATCACGACCGTCGTCCAGGTCATCACCAGCTCCGGGAGCGGCACGGTGACCGTTCCCGAGCTCGTCGGCAAGACCCTCGACGAGTCCATGACCCTGCTCCAGGCCGCGGGCCTGAAGAAGGGCAACCTGACGCAGGTCCACACCCCCCGCACTTCGGCGGGCCGGATCCTGGATCAGCGGCCGGCGCCCGGCACGGTCGTCGAGCGCGGCTTCCCTGTCGGGCTCCTTCTCAGCCAGGGCGATCTCGACGCCCGGTATATCATGCCCGACCTCATCGGGCTCAGGGCCGATGGGGTCATCGGCCGGCTCGACGCCTGGGGCTTCAAGGTCGCCGACCTCCGCTACGTCTACTACCCGGGCGCCCCGGCGGGGCTTATCGTCAAACAGGACCCCCCGAACGGCTTCCGCGTCCAGAAGCGCAACCGCATCTCGCTCGAGGTCAGCCGCTGATGGTCCTCATCGCCCCCTCGATCCTGTCGGCCGATTTCGCCCGGCTCGGCGAGGCCGTCCGGATGGCCGAGGGGGCCGGAGCCGACCTCATCCACGTCGATATCATGGACGGGCACTTCGTGCCCAACCTGACCCTGGGCCCTCAGCTCGTCGCGGGCATCCGCCGCGAGACGCGCCTGCCCATCGACGTCCACCTCATGGTCGAGAATCCCCGGGCCTTCGTCCCCCTGTTCCACGAAGCCGGGGCCGATTGGATCTCCATCCATGTCGAGGCGACGGCCCATCTTCACAAGGACCTGAGCCTGATCCGCTCGCTGGGCCGCAAAGCCGGGGCCGTCCTCAATCCGGCGACGCCCATCGGCGCCCTCGAGGAGGTCCTGGGCGAGCTCGACTACGTCCTGATCATGTCGGTCAACCCGGGCTGGGGCGGACAATCTTTCATCCCCTCCTGCCGGGAGAAGATCCGCAGGCTCCGCGACCGGATCCGCGCCGAGAAGCTCACCGTGCCCATCGAAGTCGACGGCGGCATCAAGCTCGACAACGTCGAGGACATCATCCGCGCCGGCATGGAGATCGTCGTCGCCGGTTCGGCCGTGTTCGACGCCCCCGATCCGGCCGCCGCGATCCGGGCCCTGAAAGACATCGCGAGGAAGACCTCATGACCAAACCCGCCCCGAAAATCCCTCTCGCCGCCGTCGGGCTCCTGCTTTTCGCTCTCGGCTTCGCCGCGGGCTGCGGCAAGAAGACGGCCGAGATCGCGCCGGACCTGGCATCCTCGGACGAGACCCTCTACAAGCTCGGCGAGCAGTTCGTCAAGAAGGACACCGAGAAGGCCCTTCTGTACCTCCGGCAGGTCATCGACTCGTTCCCGAAGAGCTTCTACGCCCAGCGGGCCAAGCTCCTCATCGCCGACGCGTATTTCCGCAAGGGCGACGAGAGCAGCATGATCCTGGCCGCGGCCGAATACAGGGAGTTCATCCGCTCCTACCCCTACTCCCCGTCGGCCGCCTACGCCCAATACCAGATCGCCATGACCTTCTACAAGAAGATGCTGAAGCCCGGGCGGGACCCCTCCAAGACGATCCAGGCGCTGGCGGAATTCAGGAAGGTCATCACCGACTATCCCGCCTCCGACCAGGCCAAGGAGGCCCAGGCCCGGATCGCGGAGTGCGAGGAGCGCCTGGCCGGTCACAGCGCCGAGATCGCCATCGGCTATTACAAGCGCCGCGGCTACACGGCCGCCATCGGCCGGCTGACCGAGATCATGAACACGTATCCGGACTTTTCCGGGCTCGATCAGGTCTACTTCTATCTCGGCGACTGCTACTTCATGACCAAGCGATACGACCAGGCCCTTCCGTACTTCACCAAGGTGGTCACGGACTACCCGGGGCGGAAGCTGGCCGAGACCGCGACGCAGCGGCTC
>Ga0209705_10001458_pt1 | contig 12471 bp, 10 predicted proteins | sample PPLLaktember2015_5_FD_187262 | JGI IMG/M metagenome (GOLD analysis project Ga0209705, IMG submission 187262) | Freshwater sediment microbial communities from Prairie Pothole Lake near Jamestown, North Dakota, USA - PPLs Lake P8 Core (1) Depth... | ecosystem: Environmental > Aquatic > Freshwater... | reverse complement strand
CAGATAAACACAGGGCAAACAGCGTGATGCCCTGACCAGCCTTGGCTAATCCACCTGGTGGGCTTCCAGGAACATCGCCTTCTCGAGGGAGTTGAAGAAATTCTGGTAGGGCTTTGGCTCCGTGACAGGCGCCCTCATGTATTCCGCATTCGCCCTGACAAGGAGCTGCTTTTCGCCCCTTGGCCGCACCGTCACGGTCACCCGCAGTGAACCCGGCGCCTGCATGACGTCCGCCCGAGCCTTGCTGGCCGCGACGACGCCGAGGGTGTAATCGGCCCTGTCGAGCATGAAGCCGAGATCCTGCAGGGTGGCGATGATGGCCCGCATCGTCTTTTCCTTGTCCGTCGTGTCGAAGGCCCTCGATTGGATGCTGCGCAGCTGGACCTGGCTGGTGTCCATGTCGAGCAGACGGTCGTGGGTCGTCGCGCACGCCGCCACCAGCAGGAGGAGTGGGATCAGCAGGAGAATATTCCGTTTCAATCGGTCAGATGTCATGGGCCTCCAGGAACAATGCTTTGGATAGTTTCTCGAAGAAGGACTGGTACATCTTCGGGTCGTTCAAGGCCTCTATTTTCGTGATGCGGTGATCGGTATCAAACACGATCCGTTCAAAGACAACGCGGACGGCGACCTGCTGCCCGGCTGTGCCGACGGGCCGGGTCGTGATAAAGGCCTTCATGACCTGATCCTTGTCGGGCGGTATGGGTACGCCCAACAAAACGGACACGGTAAGATAAACGGCCCACTGCGCCGCATCCGTTGCGTCGCGCTCCTTGGACGCGGTCAGAATCCCGAGCCTCGTCTCGGATTCGTCGATGTTGAAACCCGTATCCTGCAGCAGCGCTGCGCAGGTCCTGAGGATTTTTTGCTCGTCCGTCGTGTCGAAGCGCCGCGTCTGTATCTGCCTCTGCGCGAACATCTCCGGCGTCAGGTTCAGGTCCTTGTCGAGCGTGACGGCTGCACATCCTGCCAGCAGAAGCACGCCCGCCAGCAGTGCGCTCCCGATGCGAAGAAACGAGCCCCTGTCCATCAGAACGTCGATGACCGATAGGCGAAGTCGCGGACTTTCTTCTGCTCATCGAACTTGACGATGACCGTGAGCGACTTCTGGGTCGAGGAGCTGGCGCCGGAGCTCTGCCCAGCCAGGCCCCCTCCCCCGCCGGAGCCGCCGGTGAGGATGCCGAGGATCAGGGCCGAGCTCGACGAGTAGACATTCTCCGTCGAGATCCGGTCGTAGACCCAGACCTCCCGTCCCTGTTCGTCCGTCGTGACGACATTCGGGGAGCCGAGGGCTTCCACCACCTGGGCGCCCGACATGCCCACGCGGATCTCGCGCTGCACCGTGCCGACGGTGAGCTTGTCGGCCTCGCGGGCCTTCTGGACGTCGGCCGCGTGCATGGAGGCGCAACCCGTCAGCAGGGCGCCAGACAGAATCATCAGCAGAAGCAGTTTCCCGTGTCGCATGCTTTCCTCTCCTCTTGCGATTTTGGCATCCCGTGGACAGGAAATCCCCGGTATTTGGCGCTATTTTGCCCCGGGGCGCCGATTTGTCAAGATCTTTTGACGCGGCCCCTCGAGTTTTCTGTGGATGATCGGCCCGTCTGCGGTTAGAGTACAGAAAGATGCACGACACGGAGGTGTCATGAAGGCCCCGCCCTGCCAGTTCAACGAGATCGTCGGAAAGATCAAGATGCTGAACATGGAAGTCCGCACAGCGCTTTCCGCGGAGGAGCTTGAAAAGCGGCTGAAAGAATTCTTCGGGGCAGGCGGTCTCGGGCTGGAGATGAAAGAGGAATGCCCCGGCCGGCTGACCTTCACGGGCGGCGGGGGTTATGTGATGGCCACCTACTGCTCGGAAGGGGAGAAATCCCTCCTGCGGGTCGTGAGCAGCGAGTGGGCTGTGCAGGTAAAGAAGTTTATCGACAAGCTGCCATGATGCTGCCCAGATATCAGGCTGCAGGCTCCAGGCCACAGAAACAAGAGGATCGGGGAGAAACTCTCCGATCCTCTTGTTGTCTTCACCCTGGACCCTGACCCCTGGACCCTGTCTTATGCCTTCACGCCCACAACCAGGCGCCCTTGAACCTTTCCGGCCAGGAGCTCCGACGCGTATTTCGAGACGTCACCCAGGGAAATGATCCCGGGGGTGATTTTCTCCAGGGACTCGGACGGCAGATCTCTCACCAGGCGTGACCAGGCCGCTTTGCGCCGGGGAATGGGGCACAGGACTGAGTCCACGCCGCGAAGGCTCACGGCCCGGAGGATGAAGGGCATGACCGTCGTCGGCAAATCCGTGCTTCCGGCCAGCCCGCAGTTCGCCACGCATCCCCCGTAGTTGACCTCGGCAAGCACCCTCGCCAGGACCTTGCCCCCCACCGTGTCGATCGCGCCTGCCCAACGCTGGGTCTCCAGCGGCCGCGGCTGCTCACTCCACTCCGGCCCCGACACGAAGTCCGTGGCGCCGAGACCCTGCAGGTACTCGTGGGTGTGTTCCTGGCCGGGGGCCGTGAGGGCGGCGACCCGGTAGCCCAGAGTCGACAGGACCGCCACGGCCACACTGCCCACGCCGCCGGCAGCCCCCGTGACGAGGATCGCACTGCCTCCGGGCTTGATCCCGGCCTCCTCGAGCGTCATGACGCAGAGCATGGCCGTGAATCCGGCCGTGCCGATGGCCATGGCGCGCCGCGTGTCGAGGCCCTCGGGAAGCGGGACAAGCCAGTTGGACTTCACGCGAGCGCGCTGGGTGTAGCCGCCCCAGTATCGCTCACCCACACTCCAGCCCGTGAGAACGACCTTGTCGCCCGATTTGTAGAAAGGGGATTTCGACTCCAGGACGGTGCCCGCCAGATCGATGCCGGGCACCATGGGGTACTCGCGAACGATCTTTCCGGTCCCCGTCACAGCCATGGCGTCTTTGTAGTTCAGGGAGGAATACTCGACGGCAACGAGCACATCGCCCTCTGGAAGGTCGTTGACGGTGATCTGCTCGATGGCATGCCTTACCTTCTCGCCCTCCTGCCTCAAGACCAGCGCCTTGAATGTCTCAGACATCTTCATCCCTCCTTCGTCGGAATTGAGGTCTATCCGGTCTGTCCCGTCTGTTCCGTCATTCCGCCTTCGGCGGCGGTAACTGGTAATTGGAAATTGGGTATTGGGATATCCTGAATCCGGAAGCCCTTCTTCCTCGTCCCTGCACCCTAGTCCCTGGTCCCTTCATCCTCTTCACTTAAACACTCAAGCACTCAGACACTTCCTTCTTCCACATGACACATGACACTTCTTCACTGTCCACTGGTCACTGCTTAGCCCGCCTCCTGGATTCTCACGGGGTGTCGTTCGAACTCGTCGCTGCGAATGAACCGGATCGCATTCTTGAAGATCGCCAGCCCTGTACCCTCCTCGGGCAGGTCCTCCCTCGTCCACCGGGGGTGGTTCGTGTAATGGGTGTAGGCCTCGGGGTGGGGCATCATGCCGTAGAGGCGCCCCGTCTCGTTGCAGATGCCGGCAATGGCATCGACGGCGCCGTTGGGGTTTGCCGGATACTCCAGGGTGGGCTTGTCGCTCGCTTCCGTGCAGTAGCGTGCTACGACCTGGTCCTGCCTGTGGAGACGCTTCAGGATCGGGGCGCTTTTGGCCATGAACTTGCCCTCGCCGTGGCGCACGGGCAGATAGATTTTTTTCAGCCCCTTTGTGAAGACGCAGGGCGACTTCTCATTGACTGCAAGCCAGACCCAGCGGTCCTCGAAACGGCCCGAGTCGTTGAAGGAGAGCGTCACGGTCTGTTTGAAGTACTCGTCGTCGAATGCCGGGAGGATGCCGAGCTTGACCATGAGTTGGAAGCCGTTGCAGACGCCGAGGATCAGTTTTCCATCGTTGATGAACCGGAGAAACTCGTCCCGGAGCGGCTCGCCGCTTCCCCTGACCCTCGCATGGACGATCCGGTTGGCGCCCGCCTTGGCCGAGCCCAGGTCGTCGCCGTCCAGAAATCCGCCCGGCAGGTTCAGGAAGTGGTAGTCGTCCAGGCGCTTCTCGCCGTTCAAAATCTCGTGGATGTAGACGATGTCCACCTCGTCCGACCCCGCCAGCCTGCAGGCATGGGCCATCTCCCGCTCACAGTTGGTCCCGTTCCCTGTCAACACAATGCTCTTCACTATTCTTGGCATTAAACAACCCCTGTATCATTCAGCTCAAATTAGTCGCAGGCGTCGTTTTAAGTTTTAGGTTTTACGTTTTAGGCGAGGATGAATTGATTTATTTTACGTAAAACTTAACACTTAAAACATAACACTAGAACCTTAAGGTTTTCTGCCACGCTTCCTTCAGTTCCCCGATCTTCTCATCGAGGATCACGTTGCCCCTGAGGCCCTTCACGCGGAAGAGGCCCTCGGCCGTCACCGTCCCGACACAGGCGAAGGGGCTGCCGGCAAGGGCCGCTTCGAAAGCCCTCTTGTTCTCCGGCCGCACGGTGATGACGAACCGGCTCTGGGACTCGGAGAAGAGCATCTCGTCGTCCCGGGTGATCCCGCCCATGGGAACGGCCGCCAGGTCGACACTCATGCCGAGCCCGCCGGAAAAAGCCGTCTCGGCCAGGGCCACGGCAAGGCCGCCGTCGGAGCAATCGTGGCAGGAGGCCACAAGCCCCTCGCGGATCGCCATGGAAAGGGCCGTATAGAGCGCCTTCGCGCGCTCCGCGTTCACCTTCGGCACGCCGTTGCCGACAGCACCGTGCATGGCATACCACTCGGAGCCGCCAAGTTCCCGGTGCGTTTCTCCCAGCACGTAGACGAGATCGCCCGCGCGCTTGGCGTCCATCGTCACGGCCTTTCGCACGTCCTCGATCCGGCCGATGACCGAGAAGAGCAGCGTCGGCGGGATGGAGATCTTCGTGTCCCCGATCTGGTAGTCGTTCTTCATGCTGTCCTTGCCGGAGATGCAGGGCACACCGTAGATGCGGGTATAGTCGTAGAGGGCGAGGTTTGCCCGGACGAGCTGCGCGAGCTTGTAGTGGCCATCCGGCGTCTTCTCCGACTGCACGGGGTCGCACCAGCAGAAGTTGTCAAGCCCCGCGAGCCGCTCCAGGGTGCCGCCCACGGCGACGGCGTTTCGCACCGCCTCGTCGATGGCGCAGGCCGCCATGTGATAGGCATCGATGTCGCTGTAACGCGGGCAGATCCCGTTGGCCACGACAACGCCCTCGTAGGAGTCGAGCACCGGCCGCACGACGGCGGCATCGCTCGGGCCGTCGTTGGCCGACCCCACAAGCGGCTTCACGACGCTTCCGCCCTGGACCTCGTGGTCGTACTGCCGCACGACGGACTCCTTGCTGCAGATGTTGAGCCGCGCAAACATCGCCTTCAGGGCCTCGCCGTAATCGGAGGGTTCGGAGATGTCCGGCTCCGGGTTCCGCGGGGGGACCCACTTCGCCGTAAGCCTCATCTGCGGCACGCCCTCGTGGAGGAATTCCATGTCGAGACAGGCCACGGTCTTTCCGCCGTAGCGGATGTGGAACTTCCCGGTATCCGTGAATTTCCCCAGGATGGTGGCCTCCACCTCCATCTTGCGGGCCAGCTCCATGAACTCGTCGATCTTCTCGGGCTGGATGGCGAGGCTCATCCGCTCCTGCGCCTCGGAGAGCAGGATCTCCCAGGGATTAAGGCCGGCATACTTGAGCGGGGCATTCTTCAGATCGAGTTCCGTGCCGCCGGACATGCGCGCCATCTCGCCCACGGAGGAAGAGAGGCCGCCCGCCCCGTTGTCGGTGATGGCCCGGTAGAGTCCGCGGTCCCTCGCGATGAGGAGAAAGTCCGTCATCTTCTTCTGCGTAATGGGGTCGCCGATCTGGACGGCCGAGACGGGCGATCCCTCGTGGAGCTCCTCGGAGGAAAATGTCGCCCCGTGGATGCCGTCCTTGCCGATGCGGCCCCCCGTCATGACGACGAGATCGCCGGGAAGGATCGATTTCGTGTAGCTCGGCTCGCCGCGGATCTCGGCGGGCATGATGCCGGCGGTGCCGCAGTACACGAGCGGCTTGCCGAGGAAGCGGTCGTCGAAGACAATACATCCGTTCACCGTGGGGATGCCGCTCTTGTTGCCGCCGTGCTCGACGCCCTCGCGCACGCCTTCATAGATGCGCCGCGGGTGCAGGATCCGCTTCGGCAGCGGCTTGTCGTAGAAGGGGTCGGCAAAGCAGAAAACATCCGTGTTGAAGATGAGACGGGCGCCCATGCCCGTGCCGAAGGGGTCGCGGTTGACGCCCACGATTCCCGTCAGCGCCCCGCCGTAAGGGTCGAGGGCCGAGGGCGAGTTGTGGGTTTCCACCTTGAAGACGAGGTTCCAGTCGTCGTTGAACCGGATCACGCCGGCGTTATCGACGAAGACGGAGAGGCACCAGTCGTCGGCGCCGAGCCGCTCGCGGATCTCCTTCGTGGAGCCCTTGATGCAGGTCGAAAAGAGCGAGTCGATCTCGAGCGTCCTGCCGCCCTCCTCCTCGTAGCGGATGAAGCTGTTGAAGATCTTGTGCTTGCAGTGCTCCGACCAGGTCTGGGCGAGCACTTCCAGCTCCACGTCGGTGATCAACTCCCCGAGGCCGGTTTTTTTCCGGGCCTCGATGACCAACCGGTCGTTCATGTAGGCCTGGATGGCCTTCATCTCCTCGAGCGAAAGGGCAAGGGTCCCCCGGCTGCTGATCTCCATGAGCGTGGAATCGGGCACGTTGAGATCGATCTCGTCGACTCGCGGGTCGTCCACACCCGTCACCTTCGGGACGTAGGGTTTCATTCCTTTCTTCGGGTCCCAGCCCTTTCCTTCGACGATTTCGCTGCGCTCGATGAGATCGTTGGCGAGCACGCCCGAGGCGATCCGTTCCGCCTCGTTGCGGCCGATATTCCCGTGGATCACGTACTGGCGCGACGTGTAGACCTTGAAGGGCTTTCGATTCTCGACGAGAAGCTCGATGGCTTCGGTGGCCGTCTTGCCCACGTTGTCCGTCACCCCGGGCAGAAACCCCACTTCGATAAGCCAGTCGAACCCGTCGGCAAGGGCGCTGTTGATGGCGTGCTTCTGGATCACGGGGTCCGACAGGGGGCCCGTGGCGGCTCTCTTGAGATCCGTCTTCGTGAGATCGCCCTCGATGGTGAATACGTCGATCGTGCTCACCCGCTCCACATGGATCTGCAGGTTCTCCACGATGCGCCGCTTCACCTTTTCGCCCAGGGCGTCGCGGATGTTCTTCCTGAAACCGATCTCGATTCGGTTGACCATGTTTTCCTCTTCCTTCCGCAATCAGCGCAGATTGTATTTTGCAAGCTTCAGATGGAGGCCCCTGCGGCTCAGCCCCAGCTCCCGGGCCGCCTTCGAAATGTTTCCCTCGCACTCCTCGAGGACCCGGACGATCATCTGTTTCTCGATGTCCCCCGTCTTTTCCCGGATGAGCTCCTTGATGGACTTCTTCTCGTCCGGCGCCGCCGTCTCACCTTTTGCCTCTACAACCTCGATCAGCTCGGCGGGGACGTCGCCCATGACGATCTCGCCGCCCTTCGCCATGAGGACGAGCCGTTCGATGAGGTTCTCCAGCTCTCGGATGTTTCCCGGCCAGTCGTGGTCCCGGAGAAGCTCCATGACCTCCGCATCCACCCCGGGGATCTGCCGGTCGAGCTTGCGGTTGAATTTATCGACAAAGTAACCAACGAGCACGGGAATGTCTTCCTTGCGCTCCCGCAGCGGCGGGACGTGGATCGGCATGACGTTGAGCCGATAAAAGAGGTCCTCCCGGAAGAGACCTTCCTTCACATCCTGCTGGAGGTTTCGGTTCGTGGCGGCCACGAGTCTCACGTCGACCTTGATCGTCTGAAGGCCGCCCACCCGTTCGAACTCGTGATCCTGGATCACCCGCAGGAGCTTTACCTGCATCTCCCGGGGAAGATCGCCGATCTCGTCCAGAAAAAGCGTCCCCTTGTGGGCCAGCTCGAAGCGCCCCGGCTTGCTCGACACGGCCCCCGTGAAGGCGCCCTTCTCATAACCGAACAGTTCGCTCTCGATGAGGTTTTCGGCGATCGCGGAGCAGTTGATCTTGATGAAGGGGTTGAGCTTGCGGGGGCTGTTGACGTGGATGGCGTTGGCCACGAGCTCCTTCCCCGTCCCTGTCTCGCCGGTGATGAGGATCGTCGTCGTCGTGGGAGCAACCTTTTTGATGATGTCGAAGATCCTCACCATGGACGGGCTCGAGCCCACGATCTCGCCGCGGTCGAGCTCGGCACCGGCAAACTGGACCTCCTCGTCGCTGAGCACGCGGGTCTTGACGGCCTTGCCGATGACGTTCTTCAGCTCTTCCTGGTCGAAGGGCTTCGTGATGTAGTCGAAGGCCCCCTTCTTGAGGGCGTCCACGGCGGTGGCGACGGTGCCGTGGGCCGTGATGATAATCACCGGGATCGACGGGTATTCCTCGACCATGCGGTTCAGAAGCCCCATGCCGTCGAGCTTCGGCATCCTGAGGTCCGTGACGCAGGCGGTCACGTCGTGGCGGCGAAGCAGGGCGAGGGCCTCCAGCCCGTCAGCCGCCGTCTCGACGTCGTAGCCCTCCTTTTTCAGCATGGCCTTGAGGACAAGACGCATGTTGACCTCGTCATCGACGATCAGGATCTTTTTGGGAGGAATTTTAGACACTTGCGTTACCATGGACGGGGCGGTTCAACGGTTGACTTTAGTTCACTTTGCCCCGGGCGTCAAGCCGACTTTACGCTTGCGGCAGATTGATCCGGATGTAGAAAATCGACCCCTGTCCCGGGATGGATTTCGCCCGGATGGACCCGTTGTTGTTCTTGGCGATCCGCTGGCAGATGGACAGCCCCAGGCCCACCCCCCGCTCCTTCGTCGTGAAGAAGGGCTTGAAGATGTTCTCGAGGTCCTCCTTCGACATCCCCTTGCCCGTGTCGCGGATGGAGATCCCGACGGCCTCCCCCTCCTCGCTCTCGATCCGGGTGGTGCGGATGGTGAGGGTTCCCCCGTCGGGCATGGCCTCGATGCCGTTGAAGGCGATGTTCAGGATGACCTGCTTCATCTGCTCGCCGTCGACGAAGACCTCGGGAAGATCCGGGTTGAGCTCGGTCTCGATGCGAATCCCCGCCGGCAGCTCGCTTGCCCCGATGACCGCAACGGCCTTCTCGATGATCCCGTTCACGTTGTACATCTTCGGGCTCACGGCGTAGGGTTTCGCGTAGTTCATGAACTGGGTCACCACGTTGTTGAGCCGGTCGGTCTCTTCAATGATGACGTCGAGGAGCTTCTGGTTTTCGGGGTTGTCCGTCTCGGAGCGCAGGTACTGGCCGGCGCCCTTGATCGATCCCAGGGGGTTGCGGATCTCGTGGGCGAGCGCCGTGGCCATTTCCTCGAGCAGCTGCGACTTCTCCTTCTCCAGCTCCTGGTCGAAGCCGTAGATGGACGAGAAGATGTCCTTCGCCTCGGGGAAGAAATAGTTGAAGACCTTCTTCATGATGACCCGGAAGGGGTCGTAGGAGATGACGATGATAAAGGAGGCCGTGAGCACGTGGGTGAAGTAGATGGGCGTGATCGTGCCGAAGAGCCCCAGGATGAAGAAGAAGGTTCCCGTGGCGAACAGCGTGACGACGGAAAGGACGAGCCCCCGGACCATGATCTCGTAGAGCTCGGGGAGCCGCGGGTGCATGATGATGGTGAGCACGAAGTACAGAAGCCCGGCCAGGGCCAGGTTCGAAACCGGCGGGAAACGGAATCCCATGTAAAAGAAAATGTCGAGGAGGCTGACGGCGGCCGTGATGGCGCAGGCCATGGTGACGTAGACCATCCGGGTACGTTCCACTCCGGGCGCGCGCCCGCGGATGAACAGGAGAAGAGCCCCGAGGCAATAAAGGATCACCAGCCACAGGTACGCCAGGGTTGCCTCTTCGAACCAGGGCACGCCGGCCAGCGGCGTGAAGAAAGCAACAGCCCACAGGAGGCTCAACACCGCCGTGGCGACGACCTCTTTGCGGGACAGGAAGGTCTTGCCGCGGAGCATGTTGCGCGCAAACTCAACGAGAAGGGGCGGGAGAAAGAGAAGCCCCGCAAGGCTCATGACGCGCCAGATGGGGTCCTCGAAGAGGCCGTTAAAGAAGCTGCCGCCCTTCTGGAGGAAAAGGGCCAGGCACACGAGCGCAAAGGAGAGCTGGACGGTGTCCTTTTCCTTCTTGAGGAGCAGGGAGACGGCGATGGTGAGGCTCACCGCCGCCAGGATGAAGAGTTCCATAGGGGATCCCGATCCGGGTCAAAGAAAAAAGACCATCGCCGCGCGCACTGAGATCAGCTCGCGGCATGGCCCCTGGACAACAACCCCGGTTCACGTATGATTCCGGGGGCTTGCTTTTTCAGTGATCATACCGGGAACCGCAGGGCAAGTCAAGCTTGCTGCAGGAAAGGTAGTAGCTCTGTTCGAATAAATGCACAAGAATATGGAGTGAGCTTACATTAATGATTGATGGAAGAACGAACGTAATAAAGTTTTCGGATTAATTAACGATATAACAATTACACTTGACTTAGTACCAAAATAGGTACATAGAAAACCATGCTCCACGAGCCTCCGCTCACTGTAAAGTTTTATAGAACGGATAGCGGGAATGAACCCGTCAGGGAATGGTTAAAGGAGTTAAGCGTTGAAGACAAAAAGACAATCGGGAGAGATATAAAAACTGTTCAAATGACCTTTCCGGAATCCCCTTCCATATTAAGTCCTTTGGGAGATGGTTTATGGGAAATAAAATCAGGATTGGGATCAAATAGAATTTCAAGAGTTATCTTTACAGTGCACAATAATCAGGTAGTAATCTTGCACGGGTTTATCAAAAAAACGCAGAAAATACCCAAAAGATACCTGGATTTGGCGAAAAAACGAAAAACTGTATTTAAGAAAGGGTGATAATCACCATGAAACATAAAAATATTGGAAGCAACTTTGACGATTTTCTCAAAGAAGAAGGTATAATTGCCGATGTTGAGGCAATGGCCGTAAAAGAAGTAATTGCTTTTCAAATTCATAAACTTATGACTGAACAAAGAATTTCTAAGGTTGCCATGTCTAAAAGAATGGGAACCAGCAGGTCTGCCCTCGATCGGTTACTTGATCCAACTAACCAATCCGTATCTGTGAGAACGCTTGAAAAGGCCGCTGCTTCACTTGGCAAGAGACTGTCGGTGCAATTAATCGGTTAATCTACTCATTCATAGTAGCCGGCAGGCGCGGCGGCTTGCTACATTTTGCCTTTATATTCCCTGAATCCATCGATCAACTGCAGAAACGTCTTCGGTTTGTATTTCTCAAAGCTCTCTTCGTCCACGTAAACAAAGTCATACGCCACATCCGACTGGACCCTATTGATATCTTCACACCATTGCCGCAGCCGTTCCATCTTGAGCGGCACGTCCAGGTCTTCCTGGCCTTTGGTCTCTACAATGACTATTTTATTGTCGGGTAGCTTGACCATGAAATCCGGGTAGTAGTTGGAAATATCGCCGTCTGCATTGACGTAATCAAGCTTGAAATGCACCGCCATATAGTTCTTGGCGTAGGAAACCACATCGTCGCAGTCTTCCAAGAAGCGGGCGAACAGCAGTTCAAAATGACTATCCCCAATGATCTTGTTAAAGACGCTCTTTTTCGGAATGAGATAGCCCTGATCTTTTGCCACGAAGGGGCGAGTCTGCCGGAGTTTGATGGTGTCGCGGATTTCGGCGTCTCCTTTGTCCTGCACTGTGAGAGCGTTGATCGCTTTTTTGAACGTCTCGATCAGGGTTTTTGTAGCGGCCGGTTCTGAAAGGTTTCGCAGGGTGTTTGGGCTCTCCAGTTCCACCGCGCGGTCAAACAACGCAGCCTGCACGAAGGCTTTGACTTTGCCATATAGTACATCGTAGCCGCTGACCAGGCGTAAATCCTTCATAATGGTTTGTGCAAAGAAGCCGATCACGCTGCGGTAATCTGCCACGCCGGCCGTGTCGAGGATGGTGGTATGGGTCACCTCACCGGTGGTGATGTCCTTGAAGACGATCTCTCGTTGTTCTTCCTCGCTGAATTGCCGGTAGGCTACGCGTGAATACCCGATAGCGCCTATGTCCAGATCGCCAAGGTTCTTGTATTCTCGGTAAATACGGGGCGTCAGCACCGGAATTTCAATATCCAGCGAGTCGATGTCTTTCTTCTCGTTCTCCTTGTCAACTTCCACCACCAGCGGAGTCTTCGGCCCCGTCCCTTCCCCCATCGCCTTGCGCTCCAGCACCACGCCTTCGGCTTGGATAGATTCGACGAACTCCATGAAGGCGTTCGTGCCGACCACGCTGACGTACTCTTCCACATCGCCGGGATACATCTTGCGCAAACCCCGGCCCAGCGTCTGCTCGGGAAGGATGTTGCTCGTTGCGGAATAGGCGCGCAGACCGACGATGGTGGTAACATTCTTCACGTCCCAC
>Ga0209705_10001453_pt1 | contig 12477 bp, 13 predicted proteins | sample PPLLaktember2015_5_FD_187262 | JGI IMG/M metagenome (GOLD analysis project Ga0209705, IMG submission 187262) | Freshwater sediment microbial communities from Prairie Pothole Lake near Jamestown, North Dakota, USA - PPLs Lake P8 Core (1) Depth... | ecosystem: Environmental > Aquatic > Freshwater... | reverse complement strand
ACCTCGGCCGTCGAGGCGACGGAGATGGAGGGGAGTTCGGCTTGCATGTTCATTGACCCGGATGCTCGATCTAATGGCATGGCGTAAATGAATTTGTGGGAGCGGCGCCCTCGCCGCGATTACGGTCGGTGACTTTGGTGAGGGTGGTAATCGCCCCGGAGGCGGGGCTCCCACAACAACCCGTCAGGCTCCCTCCCCCTGGAGGGGGGAGGGTTGGGGTGGGGGTGAAGCGAAGCCCAATCCGGCGACATTGCCCGATCTGACACTGAATCGCGGCGAGGGCGACGGAGCATGGTTGTTGAGGCTTCAGCGTCTTTACAACCATGGCCTGCCCCTTGCGGGTGCTCCCACAACAACGTCCACGAATAGTCCGATGCTTTTCCATCTTCATTTCCCGCCCAGGAACACGCGGTCGACGCGGTCCCATTCGAAATCCTTCAGCAGCCTGCGAAGTCTGCCTTGCATGTGTTTCAGATTGACGTAATGGCGGAAGCGGGTCTTGGCCGACAGGCCTTGCAGGCGCGGCTGTTCGTGGTCGACTTCCCAGGGGTGGAAATAGAACATGCACGGCGCGTTGTCCTGGGCGTTCACGCGGTTCAGCATCCAGCGCGAGACTTCGTAGGGCAGCAGGCGGAACCAGCCGCCGCCGGCAGCGGGAAGGTTGCGGCCGAACAGCGGGACGGTGGTCGGTGGCAGTTCGAGGATGCCGGTTTCGCCGTTGGGGCGGTGGGCGAAGCGCGGCGCGTCGGGCATGCCGTAATGGTCGTGGCGCACGGGATAGATGCTGGAGCTGTATTCGTAGCCGGCGTTGCCGAGTTCCTCCACCGCCCACCAGTTCTCGTGGTTGATCGAAAAGCTGGGCGCGCGGTAGCCGCGGATGGTGACGCCGCCGAGGTCTTCGAGGAGCTTCTTGGCGCGTGAAATATCGTCGCGGAACTGCTCGGGTGTGAGGTCGGACGCGCGCTGATGACCGTAGCCGTGGCTGGCGAGCTCGTGCCCCGCGTCGACGATGCGGCGAACGACTTGCGGATAGCGCTCGGCGATCCAGCCGAGGGTGAAGAAGGTGGCTTTGGAATTTGATTCGTCGAGCAGGCCGAGGATGACGTCCATGTTGCGCTCGACCCGGCACGGCATCGCGTCCCACTCGTCGCGGCGGATGTGCGGGGCGAAGGCCGAGACCTGGAAGTAGTCTTCGACGTCGATCGACATGGCGTTGCGCATCCGCTCATTCATCATGCCGCCCGCGTGCCTTTCTGCATCGGCAGCCAGCCTTTCAGCGTTTGCGCGATGCGCACCGCGGCGCGGCCGTCCCAGTATTCGGGAATGCGTCCGGCCTTGCCGCCGCTGCTCATGACCTCCGCGAAAGCCGCACGGATCGCTGCCGGATCGGGGCCGACCAGGGTGTTGGTGCCTTCCGTCAGGGTGATCGGGCGCTCGGTGTTCTCGCGCAGCGTCAGGCACGGCACGCCGAGCGCGGTGGTTTCTTCCTGGATGCCGCCGGAATCGGTCAACACCAGCTTGGCGTCACGCATCAGGCCGAGCATTTCCAGATAGCCGACCGGCGGCAGGATGCGCAGACCGTCGAGCTTGGCGGTGAAACCGAATTTTTCGATATTGGCGCGAGTACGCGGATGCAGCGGCAGCACCACCGGCAGGCTGTTGTTGATCTCGCCCACCACGTCGAGCAATGCAGCAAGGGTGTCGGGGTCGTCGACGTTGGAAGGCCTATGCAGGGTCAGCACTGCATAGGCCGGCAGCGCCGCGCCGAGGGTCTGTGCGGCCGGCACGGCCTGCGCCAGGTTGCGGTGCAGGGTGTCGATCATGACGTTGCCGACGAAGTGCACGCGCTGCGGGTCGATGCCTTCGCGCTCGAGGTTGGCGAGCGCGCTCTTTTCGGTAATGAACAACAGGTCGGAAATCTGGTCGGTGAGCACACGGTTGATTTCTTCGGGCATGCCGCGGTCATAGCTGCGTAGTCCAGCCTCGACGTGGATCACCTGCACCCCGCGCTTGGCCGCGACCAGGGCGCAGGCGATGGTGGAATTGACGTCGCCGACCACCAGCACCGACTGCGGCTGCACCTTGTCGAGCACCGGCTCGAAGCGCTTCATCACCTCGGCGGTCTGCACCGCATGGCTGCCGGAGCCGACTTCGAGGTGATGGTCAGGGCGGGGAATGCCGAGGTCGGCGAAGAAGCTGTCGCTCATCGCGGCGTCGTAATGCTGGCCGGTGTGCAGCAGTTGGGCGGTGATGCCGGCATCACTCAGCGCCGCCATGACCGGCGCGATTTTCATGAAATTGGGGCGGGCGCCTGCGACGCACAAAACCTGGGTCATTTGCCTGCCTTCAGGACGGTGGATTGGATTGATCGTTGTGCGGGGCGGCTTCGTCCGCGGGATGGCGCTCACTGACGGTGTAGAGGATCTTGCGCACGATCGGCAGGATGCGGTTGACCGAGCGCTCCATCTGCTCGACCCGCTGTGCCAGCTGATTGTGCTCGGCGTTGTGCAGCACACCACCGTTGTTCGCAGCGCCGTTGATGCCGGTCGAGCCATGGAAATCCTGGTGCGCAACCTCGTTCTTCAGATCGGCGATGACCTCGTTGACCTCGGCCTCGCCGAAATGGCTCTTCTCCTCGAGAAAGCCGAACAAGAGCAGGCGGTCACAGAACGTATTGATGCGGCGCGGGATGCCGCCGGTAAAGCGGTGCAGTGCGGCGAAGGCATCGGCATCGAAGCTCGGCACGCCCTGCCAGCCGACGGTGCGCAGGCGGTGCTCGATGTAGCCGCGGGTCTCGTCGCTATCGAGCGGTCCGAGGTGATACGAGGCGACGACGCGCTGCCGCAGCTGCTGCATGTCGGGGCTTTGCAGGATGCCGCGGAATTCCGGCTGGCCGAGCAGGAAAGTCTGGATCAGCGAGCGATCGTTGTTCTGGAAATTCGACAGCATGCGCAGCTCTTCGACCGCGCGCGGCGTCAGGTTCTGCGCCTCGTCGACCACCAGCAGGGCGCGTTTGCCCTGGCGCGTGGCCATGGCGAGAAAATCCTCGAGGTTCTTCAGCAGCGCGGATTTGGTCAGGCCTTCGTGCTGCAGGCCGAACGAGGCGGCGACGCTGCGCAGGGTGTCTTCGGCATCGAGCTGGGTCGACACCAGCTGCGCCGCGACCAGGTTCTGCGAGTCGAGCTGGCGGAACAGGTTGCGCACCAGGGTGGTCTTGCCGGCCCCGACCTCGCCGGTGATGACGATGAAGCCCTCGCCCAGCGAAAGGCCGTAGTCCAGATACGCCATCGCCCGCTTGTGTCCCTTGGACCCGAAGAAAAAGCGCGGGTCGGGGTTGAGCTGGAAGGGCTTGGCGCTGAAGCGGTAATAGTCTTCGTACATGAACGGTCCGTAATCAGTGGGAGCCTGGTCAACTTGCCTGATCGAGTTTGCCTAATCGATAGATCAGCAAAGGCCATGCCATGGCGGCAGATCGATCAGAAGCTCATGTTGGCCGAGGCTGTGATGTTGTTCTCCGTGTACTCGGCGGTTGGGTCGTTCGAATCCCGCTGGAAGTGGCGGAAGGTCAACGCCCCCGTCAGATCGGCAGCGAATCGATGGTTGAGGCCGAGGGTGAAGGAGAACAATTCATCCTCGCGGTCGAAACCGAGGCCGGACAAGGTGCCGGCATCCTCGGTCCAGCTCAGCCCGAGGTTGCCGAACATGCTGGTAAGGGGGGTCATGCGATAGTTCACCGTCGCGCTGATGTTCTGGCTGCGGTCCTCGGCCTCGTCTTGAAGCAGGTAGATGCGGCGGACGTCGGAGGCATCGATCGAATAGGTGACTTTCTTGACACCCCAGTTCACCCCGGCACGGAAGGTCTTGGACACGTACAGGCCTTCGGCGATGCTGGGGATCAGCGAAGGCTGGACCCCGAGGAACTGGCAGCCTGGCGCCGGCAAGACAGGAAACTGCGAAAAGACGAATTGTGCCGGATCGGTCGGAGCAGCGCCGGGGCAGAGGAAAAGGTAAAGATTGGTCTGCGTCAGCTGCGTGCGTGAAATGTCGCTGATGTCTTCGACGTAACTGGCAGTCCAGGCCGACGTGCGGGTACGGTAGCGACCCAAGAGGCTGTAGGTGTCGCCGTAGAAGCGCTGGCCCGCCGTCGCCTCGATGCTGGTCCGGCGCGACGGCGCCCATGAAAAGCCTGCACTCCAGACCGTATCGTCGAAATCGTTCTCGTTGAGGACCTCGAAATCGAGCCGCTCCTGGCCGAGACTGCCGATCAGTCGGAATTTTCTTGTCAGGGCATAACCCAGCGTCAGGTCGGCGCGCTGGTAAACATAGCTGTCGGAAAGGGTATTGGTATCCCGCGCCGAAACATCACGATAGGTGTAGCCCAGCCCCCAGTTGAGATCGTTGAAGCGGGTGCCGCTGTCGAGCGTCACATCGAACTGATTGGTCAACAGGTCGGTCGCCACATCTTCATCGAACAGGGAACCGTAAAGGGTGTAGCGCGCCTCCAGATCGGCAAAGGTGCTGAAGCGCTGCTTGATATAGGGACTGATGTCGAAGCTGCCGGTCGTGGTGCGGTTGCTGGTGTTGACCACCGCGTCCGCCTGCGAGCCCAGCACGGAAATGAGTTCCTGGGAAACCCGTGCACCGGCATCGATGAAGAAAAAGTCCTCGGCCAGTTCGGCGGTGCCGGCGGCGTTCAGATTATGAAAGAGATCGCTGTCATCGTCGCCGGCTGAGCGGACCACGCCCGTCAGGCTATAGTCGATGGTCGCTTCCACCCGCCGCGATCCCTTGGTACGCAGGGTAAAACCCGGGCTTGCGCCGAGGATGAAAGCGCTTTCCTCGTTGACCGAACTTTGATTGACGTTGTCCGTGTAAGTCGTGAAAGCACCGACCCTCGGCTCGAACAGCCAGTCGACCGCATGTGCCGACGAGACGAGCGTCAGGGCCGCCAGAACGGAAAAAGCGCCAGCCAGTGGCGCCCGGGAATTGCGCTGCAGTCTTGTGCCTGGTGCGCGATTCCTGGGGAAGCCGTGAATTGGTACTTCGGCTTTGCGCGGGAGATGGTTCGACAAGCTCAGCGCGAACGAAACCAACACGTTGCCGTTCGTCCCGAGCTTATCAAAGGACCTTTTCAAGCCTTCCCTAGCGTCCATAACTGCCATAGTAGCTATAGTAGTAGTCCGTACCCGGCGTCGGGGTCGTCTTGTTGAGCAGCATGCCTACCACCTCGCACGACTGGATGTGGCTCAGGGCTTCGCGCACCGCTTCCTGCGAGGTCTTTTCGGCTTCGACGACCATCACGATCTGGCCCATGTGGGTGGCGAGCACGCTGGCTTCGCTGGTCGCTAGCAGTGGCGGCGAATCGAACAGGATGATGCGGTCGGGATAGCGGTTGCCGATGTCCTCGACCAGCCGGTTCATCGCCTCGCTGGCCAGCAGTTCGGTGGCGCGCTTGTAGGTACGGCCGGCCGGCAGGATGGTTAGCTTGGCAATGTCGGTCTTGATCAGCACATCGGACAGTTTGAGGTTCGGATCCTGCAGCACGTCGAGCAGACCCTTGTCGGCGTGGATGCCGAGGTACTCGGGCACGCGCGGCTTGGCGACGTCGGCGTCGACCAGCAGCACGGTGCGATCCATTTCCATCGCCATCGAGATCGCCAGGTTGATCGCGCAGAAACTCTTGCCCTCGCCCGGCAGCGAACTCGTGATCATGATCATGTTGCCGTTCTTCACCCGCGCGGTGCCCTGGCCGAAGGCGTTGGCGATCAGCGGCCGCTTGATGATGCGGAATTCCTCGGCGATCTGGCTCTTTTCTGCGTCTGGCGCGACCACACCCATGCGGTGCAGGCGCGCCAGGTTGATCGACTGCACCTGGCTTCCACCGTCCATCGCCGGCGCGTCAGGCACGTTGAAAATGGGCTCGACCGGCGTCGCTACGAAGGGATCGGCATGCGACGAACTGCGCTGCTTGTTGAGCGCCTCTTCGATCAGGCTGTCGCCACGTTGCTGCGGCTTGTCGACTGGCGCCTGCTGGGGCCGGGTCGCGGCTGTAGCGGCACTGATCTTCCCGGCTGCTTTTTCGATAATGCTCATTGTCTCTCCTAGCCTGCGCGTGAAACGACCATCTGCAGGACCATCATTCCGCCGTAGGCGGCGAGCAGGCTGCCGAGCGTGGCCAGGTAAGCCAGCCGACCCTTGCGTGTGCGGCGGCGCGTCTCATCGTTCTCCACTTTTGACACAGCGCCGAGCAGCGGCAGACCGGTCAGCTCGCGCAGGGCGCGGCGATCGGTGACGGTGCGGCGAAGCTGGCTCAGCAAAAACGCTACAGCGATGCCGGCGCCGATACCGGCAAGGGTTACCAGCGACAGGAACAGCGGACGATTGGGCCAGGCAGGCTCGCTCGGCACGAAGGGGGGATCGATGACGCGGAAGTCGACAGTGTCGGTCTTGCTCTCGACCTCGCCCGACATGGTCACCGACTCGCGGCGTTTCAGCAGGTCATCATAATTCTGCCGGTAGACGTCGTAGTCGCGCATCAACTGGGTGAACTCCTGCTCGACCTGCGGAATCTGGTTGGAGGCACCGCGCAATTCGTTGAAACGGCGCTGGTATTCGCCCACCCGCGCCTGCAGCGACGATACGGTGGCGTCGGCTTCGGCGATGGCGATGGTCAACTGCTGGTACACCGGGTTCTGGATCCGTGCGCCGGTCGGGTCACTCTTGCGATCGCTGAGTTCAGCCTTTTTCTGATCCTCGAGCTTCTTGATCAGGCGCAGGTTCGACTGGATGTCGGGGTGCAGGTCGGTATATTGCAGGCGCAACTGGTCGAGCTGAGTCTGCAGGGCCTGGATACGGGCGTCGATCTCGGGATTGGTGGACATCGCTGCCGCGGCTGCGCTCAGTTCGGGCTCTTCGTCCTCGAGCTGGCGCTTGAGCTGATTGCGGCGGTTGACCGCCTCCTGCTGGTCGAGCTGGGCCTGGCGCAGCAGTGCCGATGTTTCAGCCAGCTTGGCGTAGTAGTCGCCTCCCTGGCCCGGCATCATGCCGATGTTCTTGCGTTTGAACTCGGTCAGGGCAGTCTCGGCTTCATCGAGCTTTTGTTTGTACTGCTGCAGCTGTTCCTCGATAAAGCGCTGCGAACTGGAAATATCCTGGCGGGTCTTGCCCAGACTGCCCTCGACGAAAATGGTCAGCAGCGACTGCACCACTTTTTTGGCGAGGTCGGCGTTGGGATCCTGATACGAAATGGTGTAGAGGTTTTCGCGGCCAGCATCGGCGATGGCAATCTTGCTTGCCAGATTATCCAGCATGGCCTCGGTGTCTTCCGGGGTCTTGGCCTTGATGTCGAGGTCAGTCATGCGCGCCACCTTTTCCAGGGTGGGTCGGCTGACCAGCTGCCGCGTCATCAGCCTGATCTGCTGGTCGACGTTGGGCTGCACCGCCAAGCCCGACAGCAGCGGCCTGAGCAGGGACTGGGTATCGACATACACCCGCGCCGACGCCTCGTAGCGGCTGGGCATCGTCATCACCCATGTCCAGCCGACGATGCAGACCAGCCAGGCCACGGCCACGCCCCACCACCGACGGTGCCAGGCCGCCTTGGCGTAGCCGAGTATTTGCTGCAACAGTTGATCCATGCGGATTCCCTAGCTTAAAAACGCCGCCCGAGGGCGGCGCAAACAGATCACCAAAGGCTCTCGGGGATGACCACCACGTCGCCCGGACGGATTTCCACTGCGGCTGTGCTGTCACCGCCACGGATCAGATCCTCGAGCCGCACCCCGAACTGCTCGCGCGTGCCGTCTTCCTTGACGATGCGCGAGATGTAGGCCTTGTTGCCATCGGCGAAGTCGGTCAGTCCGCCTGCGGCGATCATGACGTCGACCAGGCTCATGCCTTCGCGATAGGCCATTGCCTGCGGCGTGGTGGCCTCACCCAGCACCCTGACCTGCTGGTTGAAGGGTCCGATGCCGCCGGCCATGATGACGGTGACGATCGGCTCCTGGATATATTTGGACAGCGCCTTCTCGATATCACGCGCCAGCTGGCTCGGCGTCTTGCCGGAGGCCTGGAGATCCTCGATCAGGTTCATGGTCATCTTGCCGTCGGGGCGGACTGGGAAAGTTCCGGACACCTCGGGGTTGCGCCAGACGAAGACGTTTACTGAATCACCCGGGCCGATCAGATAGGTCCAGCCGCTGACCCGCGCATCGACGGACACGGGAGAAGGCGCAAGCATCGGCGCCGGGGGGTAGGTCGGCGTATTCGAGCAACCAGTGAGGGCCGCCGCCGCGAGAACTGCCCCGGTAAGAACAAAGTGTCTGTTGAACGTGAACATCGCCATCTCCCTATTGAACGGATAACCCGCAGGCATTATGCCAGAGCAAGTTTTAACTGATTAGATCACCGGATTTATCCAAGCAAGGTACAGGCCAGAGGCCATTCGCGACAAGTCCAAAGTTTTCAATACCTCTAAACGGACTCGCGGGCTTGATCTTGATGAACTTCCGACACCCCTGTCGTAAGTCCATCGCCGGCACGTTATCATGCGCCCATGACCGCTTCGACCATCGACAGCCTAAACACCCTGCGCCTGCGTGTCCGCGAATTCGCCGCCGCGCGCGCCTGGGACCGCTACCACACGCCGAAGAACCTGGCGATGGCGCTGAGCGTCGAGGCCGCCGAACTGGTCGAGCCCTTCCAGTGGCTGACGCCGGAGGAAAGCGGCTCGCTCGATCCGGACAAACTCGAGGCCGTACGCCAGGAAATCGCTGACGTGCTGATCTACCTGACCCGCCTGGCCGACGTGCTGGAGATCGACCCGCTGCAGGCGGCCGCCGACAAGCTCGAACTCAACGCACGCCGCTACCCGGTGGAAAAAGCCCACGGCAACGCCCTCAAATACGACGAATTTACCGAATGAGCACAGCCAAACCCCACTTCAAGTACCACGTCTTCTTCTGCGTCAACGAGCGCGAGGACGGCGCCCAATGCTGCGGCGCCGCCGGCGGCCAGAAAATGCGCGACTATCTAAAACGCAAGGTCAAGATGGCCGACCTCAACGGCGAAGGCAAGTGCCGCATCAACAGCGCCGGCTGCATGGACCGCTGCGACGAGGGGCCGGTGCTGGTGGTCTATCCCGAGGGCGTCTGGTACACCTACGTTGACGAGCACGACATCGACGAGATCTTCGACCAGCACCTCAAGAAGGGCCACATCGTCGAACGCCTGCAGCTGAAGTGAAACGCTACAAACTGAGGATCCCGACCTCGGCAGGCAAGGTCGAGACCGTCATCGACGATCCCGAGAACGACCGCCATGGCCTGCTGCTGGTGGCGCACCCGCATCCGCTGCACGGCGGCAGCATGGACAACAAGGTCGTCACCACCCTGGCCAAGACCGCCAACGAGGCCGGCTGGGTGACGGTGCGGCCGAACTTTCGCGGCGTCGGCATGAGCGAGGGCAGCTTCGACGCCGGCATGGGCGAAACCGAGGACCTGCTGACGATCGCCCGCTTCGTCGAAAAAAGCTACCCCGACCTGCCCTGGGTGCTGGCCGGGTTTTCCTTCGGCGCCTACGTCCAGCACCGCCTGCGCCAGCATCTCGACGCCAGGCGCCTGATCCTGGTCGCGCCCGCCGTCACCATGTACGAATTTGATCCGGTACCGCAAGACACAGTGGTCATCGTCGGCGAGGAGGACGAACTCATCCCGCCTGCAGCCATTCGTCTGTGGGCATCGGAACATGGCCTGACGGTGAAGGGCATCCCCGGCGCCGGCCACTTCTTCCACGGCAAGCTCAAGGAACTGAAGCAGGCCTTTCTGGAAGCCTGCCCGTGCTGACGGTACGCAATCTGACCAAGCGCTACGGCAGCACCGAAGTCGTGCGCGGCGTCGACCTCGACGTGCGCCAGGGCGAGTGCTTCGGCCTGCTCGGCCCCAACGGCGCCGGCAAGACCACCACCCTGCGCCTGCTGCTGGGGTTGATCGAGCCCGACGGCGGCAGCATCGATCTCGCCGGCATCCCGGTGCCCGCCCGTGCCCGCGAGGCACGGATGAAAGTCGGCGTGGTGCCGCAGATGGACAACCTCGACCCCGATTTCACCGTCGCCGAAAACCTGCAGGCCTACGGCCGCTATTTCGGCATGGATCGGAAAAGCGTTGCGGCGCGGGTACCGCAACTGCTCGAATTCGCCGGGCTGGCGAACAAAGCCGACGCCAAAATCAGCCAGTTGTCGGGTGGCATGAAGCGGCGCCTTACCTTGGCCCGCGCGCTGGTGCACGACCCCGACATCCTGTTCCTCGACGAGCCCACCACCGGCCTCGACCCGCAGGCGCGCCACCTCATCTGGCAGGGCCTGCGGCGCCTGATCAACGCAGGCAAGACCATCGTGCTGACCACCCACTTCATGGACGAGGCCGAGCGCCTGACCGATCGCCTGGCGATCCTCGACCATGGCCGCATTGTCGCCGAAGGTGCGCCGCGGGCGCTGATCGAGACCCACATCGAGCCGGCGGTGGTCGAGGTCTACGGCGAAGGGCTGGAGGCGTGGACGGAACTGCACGGGGCGAGCCTGTGCCAGCGCCTTGAGCGCGTCGGCGAAACACTGTTCTGCTACACCACCGCGCCCGACAACGTCATCGAGGCACTGAAACACGCCCCCGCGCTGCGCTACCTGCACCGCCCGTCGAACCTCGAGGACGTGTTCCTCAAGCTGACCGGCCGGGATCTGCGGGATTGAAAACATGCTTAACCGCGAAGGGCGCGAAGGAACGCTAAGGAAACCCTGGATCCCAGTCATCCCGGAGGACGACAGGGTCCAGAAGCATGAGCCAATGGGACGCCGGCCTCCTGCGTCCGCGATCGACACCGCAATGAATGACCAGAAAATGACTTTCCTTGTTTTCCCTTCGCGTTCCTTCGCGTCCTTGGCGGTTAATCGTTTCTCTTTGTCGCTCTTCGCGCTCTTCGCGGTTAAAGCTCTTCTCCGTGTTTCTTCGTGCCCTTCGTGGATGAAATAGATGTCTTCGTTTCTGGCCTTACCCCGACTGTCGTGGCGCTTCATCCCGGTGTGGCAGCGCAACTACCTGGTGTGGAAGAAGCTCGCCATTCCGTCGATCCTCGGCAACCTCGCCGACCCCATGCTCTACATGCTCGGTCTCGGCTACGGCCTCGGCAGCCTGCTGCCCGATGTCGCCGGCATGCCCTACCTGACCTTCCTCGCCGCCGGCACGGTGGCCTACAGCACCATGAACGCCGCGACCTTCGAGGTGCTGTATTCGAGCTTTTCGCGCATGCACGTGCAGCGCACCTGGGACGCCATCCTCAATGCGCCGATGACGCTCGATGACGTCATGCTCGGTGAGCTGACCTGGGCGATGGCGAAGAGCCTGTTGTCCGGGCTGGCGATCCTGGCGGTGATCTGGGGGCTGGGCCTGTTCGGCAGCTTCTGGATGTCGCTGTGGATCGTGCCGGTAGTGGTGCTGGTGGGTTTCTGCTTCGGCGGTATGGGCCTGGTGATGAACGCGGTGTCGCCGAGCTACGACTTCTTCCTCTATTACTTCACCCTGGTGATCACCCCCATGGTGCTGCTGTGCGGCGTGTTCTTCCCGGTGACCCAGCTGCCCGAACTTCTGCAAAGCGTGTCGGCCTGGCTGCCGCTGACCCACGCCGTCGACTTGGCGCGGCCGCTGGTGTTGGGAAGGATTCCCGACGACATCGCCCTGCACGTCGGCGCCCTGATCGTCTACGGCGCGATCGGCTACGTCCTTGCCTTGGCGCTCACCCGGCGGCGTTTGCTGAAATAGGAACCCTCATGGAAAAAACCCTGGATGTACGCATCGACGAACTCGAAGCCAAACTCGCCTTCGCCGAAGACATGATCGAGAGCCTCAACCTCACCGTGTTTCGCCAGCAGGAACAGTTCGACCTGATGCAGCAGCAGATCCGCCTGCTGCATGAACAACTGAAAGCCGTGACCCCCAAAGAGGAGCGCGACCTGCGCGACGAGATCCCGCCGCACTACTAGCTGTTCAGGGCGGTCCTTTCAACGAATCCCCTCGAGGGAGGGGGAACTCGACAATCAGGTAAGCCCGCCAAGCACTGCGAGTCAGGCTGCCTGAGTCGCCAGCGGCATCCTTACGTCGATCTCGTCCCAAGGCACGAATATCTTGCCCGAATCGTCCTTGGCGATCACCAGCCAGTCGGACAGGACGGCGACGTCCTTGTACACGTTGCGGTAATGCCGATTCGAATGCTTAGCCAGGGCATAGATGCTGACCGGGCCGAGTGCCTTGAGCGTCTCCACCACCTCCCAGCGCTTGGGCGTAAACACCTCGCCGAATTGCGCCATGTTTTCAAAACCGATTCCGGAATAAGGCCGTGGCGTGCGCCCCTCCATCACGGTTTGCAATGCATTGCCAAATCGCGTCAGCGCAGCCTGTGCAGGTTGAACTTCGATATGTAGTTTGTTCATTG
>Ga0209705_10001452_pt1 | contig 12487 bp, 12 predicted proteins | sample PPLLaktember2015_5_FD_187262 | JGI IMG/M metagenome (GOLD analysis project Ga0209705, IMG submission 187262) | Freshwater sediment microbial communities from Prairie Pothole Lake near Jamestown, North Dakota, USA - PPLs Lake P8 Core (1) Depth... | ecosystem: Environmental > Aquatic > Freshwater... | reverse complement strand
CCCTCGGGTAATAGATCAACCAGCAATACATCTTTCATTATTTCTTTATCATCCAGGTAAACTGTCGCCTGACACATGTAACTTCTCCTTTCCAATGAGCATTGGCATTCATTCTATCGGGTGAGGCTGGATCATCTGCTGGACACGCTCTGGGGTGTAGGGTAGTTCGTGCATCCACACACCTATGGCATCGTGAATCGCGCTGGCGACTGCAGGAGCTACACCGTCTGTGGAAATTTCAGCCACCGATTTAGCGCCAAAGGGACCACTCGGCTCATCCGTCTGGACGAAAATAACGTCCATGAGCGGCATCTCCTGGGCGCGAGGTATATGGTAAGTGCCAAAATTCGGATTGAGCTGGTGGCCTTCTTTATCGAAGCACATCTCTTCCGTGAGTGTAAATCCCAGGGCTTGCGCCATGCCGCCTTCCACCTGCCCGGCAGCGGTAAGTGGATTAATCACCCGGCCGCAATCCACCACCATCAACAATCGTTCGACAGTGATTTCCCCGTTTTGGGTATCCACGACCACCTCGGCGAACTGGGCGGCAGTTGGCGGTGGGCTGACCTGGCTGGTATGGGAAGCCGTTGCCATGATCTGGTGTTGATCCATCTGGTGCAGGCTGCTTAGCGCCACCTCCGCCAGGGTTACTAAACGACCGTCAGGGGCGATCACTTTGCGATCTTCCAGCCTCAGGCTGTCCGGTTCCGAAATGCTCAGTATGAGTGCGGCATGTTCCAAGATCTGTTCTTTGACCTGTAAGGCGGCCTTGCGCACTGCGCCGCCGCTGATGTAGGTGGTGCTGCTGGCATAAGCTCCTTTGTCGAAGGGTGTGAAATCGGTATCCGAGGAATAAACAATCACATCCTCCAACGGAACGCCCAGCACCTCGGCGGCCATCTGCGCCAGGATGGTGTCGGAGCCGGTGCCCAGATCGGTTGCGCCAATCAGCAAGTTGAAGGAGCCGTCATCGTTCATTTTCAGGGTTGCGGCGGCCATATCCAGACCGGCAATGCCGCTGCCGTGGATCATCACCGACATGCCAATGCCGTGTCGCATGCGCCCGGTTTGTTGGCGATGAGACTGGCGCTTGGTATAGAAATCGGTGGCACGCAAGCCTATCTCTACACATGCTTCTAATGCACTGCTTTGCAAGGTTTGTTCGGTGCCTTCACGACCTTCACCGAGCGCTTTCGAAAGGTACATTTCTTCACCGAGTCTGATCCAATTTTTTCTTTTGAATTCAACTTCGTCCCATCCCAATTTTTCAGCGATTTCAGCCATCAGGACTTCGATCCCAAACTGGCACTGCATCGCCCCGTAGCCGCGAAAAGCGCCAGCAGGCGGTGTGTTGGTGTAGACTACATCACAAACGAAATGTGCATTAGGCGGGTTATAAAGGGTCAGCCCCTTGAACCCTCCAACCATGTTGACTGTCAGCCCGTGGCAACCGTAAGCACCTGTATCGCCGATCAGGTACAATTCCGCTGCAGTGACTTTTCCATCCTTTACGCCGACTTTGTAACGCATGATCATTGGGTGACGGCTGCGTGAACTGGTAAATTCCTGAGTGCGGGTATATTCCATCCTCACTGGGCGACCTGTCACTTGCGTGAGATGGGCACACAGGTCCTCTAAAATCATTTCTTGTTTGTTGCCAAAACCGCCGCCAATGCGCGGCTTGATGACGCGAATGCGCTTGATCGGCAGCCCGATCAGCGGTGCAACCATGCGCCGGATGTGGAATGGAACCTGGGTGCTGGTTCGGATGACCAGGCGGCTGTCTTCGTCCCAGTAGGTGATGCATACGTGGGGTTCGAGGTGGGCGTGCTGCTGCTTGGGAGTATGGTATTCGCCCGTAAAGATGTGCTCGGCTTCTGCAAAGGCAGCTTCCACATCCCCAGCCGCAGCTTCGATGTGGTGGACAATATTGCGCTCCGCCTGGTGAATCCCCACGGTGTCTGTTTCGTCGTGGATCACCGGAGCGCCTTTTTTCATCGCTTCCAGCGGGTCCACAACGGCTGGCAGGATTTCATACTCGACATCGATCAACTTCAGGGCCTCTTCGGCCAGTTGCGGGGTTTCAGCGGCAACTACTGCCACGCGATCGCCCTCGTGACGGACTTTATTATCCAGGCACACCTGGTCATAAGGCAGCGGCTGGGGATGGCTTTGCCCACCGGAAGCATGTTTGACGCGCGAAATATCCTGGTGGGTCAAGACCGCATGCACCCCTTTTAAGGCACGCGCCCGGCTGGTGTCAATTCGTTTGATGCGGGCATGGGTGTGCGGGCTGGTGAGTAGCGCGCCGTAGAGCATACCCTCCAGACGAAAATCATCGGTGAAAACAGGTTTGCCCTGCGCCAGCTTGACAGCATCCACCTTGATTTCCGCTTTGCCAACCACATGAGCTACAGGGTAGTTCGCCGGCGTGAAGACCAGCGGCGGCAGCGGGTCGCGCGACCCATCCCGCCGATAGTAGGCTTCAGGCAGCGTGACATTGTGGATATCGGCCGGCAGCAGTTGTTCTAAATGTTTGATTGGGGTTACCGATTCGCCACGTAACCGTGCTGCGGCGCGCTGCACAGCTTCCACCGGGCGTACGTAACCGGTGCAGCGACAAAGGACAGGATCCAAGGCCTGGCGGATTTGGGCTTCGCTTGGGGCAGGATTCTTATCCAGGAGCGCCTTTGCCACAAGGATTTGAGCCGGCGTGCAATAACCGCATTGGATGGCACCCGTCTCGATAAAGGCTTTTTGGATCGGGTGCAATTCCTCATTTTGGCTCAGCGCTTCCAGTGTGGTGATCTCTGCCCCATCTATGTCAGCAGCATTGATTTTGCAACTGCGAACCGGTTTCCCGTTCAAGAGCACCGTGCAGACCCCACAAGTGCCATCATCGCAACCAGATTTTACGCTGAAGTAAGAAGCACGACGAAGCGCATCTATAAGGCTTTCGCCTGGGCCGACCGAAAGTGTCCGATTCACGTTGTTGATGGTGAGAGTGATCTCAATTATCTGAGTTATCATGAAATATCCTTATTGATTAAGAGCAACCACCGTGCCCACTCCAGCCTGGATGAACGCCTCCCCATATTCAGCAGCAGTCAAAGCGATTGCACGCTCCCCAGTGCAATGACAGGGAGCGATTTTCTGCACCCCCAACCTCCGGAAATCGGCGAGGATGGCAGAAATCCCGAATTCACTCGTACTGCCGAGATGGAACCCTCCCAACACCATAAAAACCGGATCGCCAGTAAGTTCAATGGTGCGCTCGATAATTCGCACGATCCCCGGATAGGCGCAACCGGTAATGACCACTAAACCCTCCCCGCTGCGGATCACTAACGCCTGTTCGGGTGTATTTACAGCGATCTCCCCGGTGGTCAAAATGCTGTCTCCGATGGACTGCCCGGGTGTTACTTCGATGACCTGCGTCAACTGTCCAACTTGTTGTTTGTAGGTGTCTGAAAAGGAAGGTAACAGGTAAACAAGCGGCTGAACACCGCCATTCAATAGGGTGGTCAACCCGCCAGTGTGATCCTCATGCCCATGGGAGAGGACAATGGACTGGAAGCGCTCCACATCAATATCAAGCGTCTGCATGTTTTCCAATACGATCTGCCCATCTCCACCGGTGTCAAAGAGCACGACCTGGCCGCGGTACTCGATCAAAGCCGAGAACCCCCAAGCGGTCTTCAAGCGTGGGTCGAACGGGTTATTGTCGTAAACAATCATTATCCTCAATATATCAATTGAGGGGGGCATGGTTGGTGTTTTCCTTTCCCCTGGGGTCGGGGATGGAATAATGAGTGGCGTGGTGGTTTGGGTCGCTAGTGATGGGATCTCCTGGGGCAATGAGGGTAATGGAGTGGGAAAAACCTGCGTGGTATCCTGGAATGATGAGGGTAATAAAGTGGGTAAAACCTGCGTACGCTTCGTGGTTATAGCTCCACCGCAAGCGCAGAGTGTAACTCCAATGATTAATAACTGGAAAGAGCGAAATATAGTCGTTGCAACGTACGCGAGCCTATGTAAGCCTATCATTGAGCAGAACCTCGGACTCATTCAGTATCTAACCTTCGCTACAATTGTTTCCTTGTAGCCGCTACTTTTTTGTTCACTTGGATGGCTCAAATTCATCTTTTATTTCATCTATGGGTCTGGTAAGTACTCGGAGAGTACAAATCGGTTTTGGTATGAGCATAGGCACCAGTTGCCTATAGGCTTTGTATTCCGCTCCAAACTTTTTCACCAATTCTGGCTCTTCTACGATAAATAAGAACCCAAGGACCCATGACCACTGGATGACGGTGATGATCAGGAAAGACCACGGATGCCCAATAAGCAGGCCAAGGGAGGTCATAAAAATGCCCACACTTAAGTGGTGAGGGTGCCTTACGCATTGATAGAGGTCTATCGTGACTAATCGGCTTGTGCAGCCCCATTGTTTAGAATCTCCCAATAGTTTGAGCAGCTTTCCTGTTCTCTTCAGTGGAAAGTGAGCCAGCACCATACCAGCGAGTCCTAAGAAACGCACGAGTATGGGAAAAGGTTCAGTCCGAAGGATAAAGTCGGCGGCAATCCCTCCGGCGATGGAGACACTAACCAGAATTAGCCAAAGAATTAGACGGACCCGACATACAGACATATTTCTCTCCAATTATTAATTCCTAGGGTACAAAGCCATTGATTAGTTATTGTGAATGGTCGCAATCCTAGTATTATTTTGGTTTAGACCGGGTGGCTTATCTACAGGTGTTAACAGAGCGTCTGTCAGCAACCCCTTGAAACGGTCAAGGGTGATCGGGTGAAATTCAACCTCTAAGCCTGTCCAATCAAATAATTCCAGAATCTCCTCAGCGTGTAGCGTCATATACTTTTCCGAGAGATCAAGGCTATCCAAGACGATGATCTTATCGTAATATCCTGGAAAGTTAGCATTGGCGTCAGCTGGGTCCCAATGAAAATACCTTTGGAAGACAGTCTTCCAACTCTTGAGCCAGCCTGGAGTGAACCAAAGTATTTTATCTTGCCTACCTCCACTGATGCGTTGTCGATCCTCCAAACCAGCCAGCATATCGAAACCATAGTCTCCCTTAACTCTGACAATCCCCTGGCCGGCTGCTTGCAATATCGAATCCACTCGCTTTAGCGGCTCATCAGTGCTAACATGGCATTTTTTCCCATATACGACGATCATTTCCTTGTCGGAGCACCATTTCCTGGCAGTTGCCAGTCTCTTGAGCAGATTCTCCTCCAGCCTTTCTGGGATGGCATGCAGACCTGGTGGTGTGAAAAGAACCTGACGCGGATTTAGAAAACCGGTTTCACGCAAATAGGTCAATTCGGGGTACAACATCCCGCAGGAAATAATGCATCGGTCTTCAAATGTGGGCTGGCTCATTAGGTTAATCCTCCTTTCACAGAATGCGGCCTTGATTTCAGTGTTTCTGGTATTGTGGTTAATACTGGAATCCTAATGAATAGATCTACCACCAGGGGTAGAAGAAATACGTAGATTGGTCCTAGCTCTTTCCATATAAAACCACCAAGAATGGGTGCGGGGATAGTGATCAATCCCTGGAATAGACCAAGCACTCCACTCCACCGACCAATTCGCTCTAATGAAACTAACTCAAGGGTCATGGCCGCGGTAATTCCTGAGGAGATAAGGTAGAAAGTCTGTAGAGCACCAGCCAAGATCAAGGTAGCCGAGTTTAATGAGAATACCAGCAGCAAACTCGAGGCATACCAAAGCGGTGTTAAAAAGTAGATGACCTTCTTTCGTCCGATCCTGTCCGCCAACCGACCTAATGGGATCCCAAACAGAAGGCGAGTAAGGACTGCAGCTGAGGTCATACCCCCCAGCAAATACTGATCCGCCCCCTTGATTTCGTAGGCAAAGAGTAGAAAGAAGGGAAGGGTCATAGCTACAGGAAGCCCGGTGAGAGATGTGACGACAATCCACCTTTTGAGAGGTCCACGTTCCTCAAAAAGCCACTTAAAATCGTCGACAAAGGAGGTGGTAATTCTCTCTTCAACCACCTTTTCTCGCTTTGGTTCTCTCAGTTTAGCGGAAACCAAAATGAATATAAGGACATAGCCAATAAAAGCAAGATAGTAAAGCGGTCGAATGCCCTGAGTATTTAATCCCCCAAAGAAGGTGACCAGGCTAGCAGCGACCAAAGGAGCGACCATCGAGACCAGAGAGGCAAGGGTCACGCATAGATTCTGCGATGTGGCTCGGTCTTTGTTCTTCACCGAGTCAGCGCAAATTACACTGCATCCTGTATTTGTTAATCGAATCGAGATGGAAAACAGGATGATACCGATAATAATTATCTGCCAGGTAAAAGATAGGGCGTAGATTAACACCCCACCAGCTGCCAAGGCTATCGCCAGGATGTATAACCGTCTGATTCCGTAGCGATCCATCAGCCATCCCACCGGGGTAGAGATGAGGGCACTGATAGCGTTCCCAATACTGTTGATCATTCCCAACCCAACGGGATTGACTCCAAACGACACGATATATATAGAATCGTACTGGGCAGTGAGGTTCATCAAGAAACCGCTTGCTGCAGAACGCGTTATCGCTACCCAGTAATTGTGTTTTTGGCGACGGACGAACCCCATTATTCTAATGGTCGCAGCAACCATCATCCCTGTCACATGATCTCCTCGTTAGTTTCTCCCTATCATGTTATTCCTCACGCCGGTTTCAGATCTAAAACAGGTGTACCATCGATGGCATCCAGGCCACGAACTCGCAGAACATTTCCTTCGATTCCAATTAGATCGACGTTGGTCACCCCGATTGGATTAGGACGGTTAGGGCTGCGCAGACTAAAAACACCGCATTCAGGTCGGCTCTGATCGCCGCGAGGGTGTTGAAGCAAGTTGTAGCCCTCTGAACGATGAAAATAGAAGATAACCATGATCTGCTGGCATGCTTCGATACCACTTAACCCTTCGACCAGATAAGGATCAAGGATAATGCGCGACTCGACCGAGCGGATATCTTCCGGTGCGGTGGGTTCATCAAACTCGTTTTCCACGTAACCAATTGGATAAAAGGTAACCGAATGGATCTTCATACCCGATTCCCGACATCGAAACCCTCTTGAATCGCCTCAAGTGCCTTACGCGGCTCCACGGCGTCACCAATCACATAAATTTCCAGATCACTTCCGGCCAACGCATTTGGTAAAGTGCCGTTCGACCGAACACCCACCGCAATGACAATCGTTTCAATGGGAAACGTAATTTCCTGCCCCTCCTTTTCGGCTACAGCAGTTGTTTTCGTTAAGCGCAGGATCTTCGTGCTGGTGTGGATACTCACATGGTGTTCTCGCAACCGTGCGGAGAGCATCGCTTTGGCTAGCAGATCCATGTCCCCACCAACTTCGTGTAGCATTTCAACCAGCGTTACCTGCACTCCCTTGGCGGCGAGGAAATCAGCGGTCTCCAGGCCAACCAATCCACCTCCGATCACCAAGGCGCTTGGTGTCTTCACCTGTGCTTCGTTGTCCAGGAGGTCGGAAGCCAATATCCAGGGAGCACTTTCAAGTCCGGGGAAAGGAATGGTTAGTGGGATGCCACCGGTCGCCAGAATAACCGCGTCGGGCTGGTTAGCAGTTATCATTTCAGGAATAACCTTAGTATTCAGGTGGATATTTACAATAGCACGGCTAGTCATCAACGTCTGGTAACGAATTACATCTAAAAATTCTTCTTTATGCGGAGCCATGGCAGCCAGATTGAACTGACCTCCCAGGCGGTTTCCCTGCTCATACAGGGTGACATGATGGCCACGCTGTGCTGCCATCATTGCCGCTTCCAATCCTGCCGGACCACCACCAACTACCATTACATGCCGCGGCTTTTCAGCAAGTGCAATCTTTACCTCAGCCTCTCGCCCGGTGAGAGGATTAAACATACAGGATGTTCCCTGCCCCTTACGTAATTGAGCCAGGCAGCCCTGGTGACAGGCTGAACACAACAAGATCGCTTGCTCATCTCCAGCCTCTGTCTTGTGCACCCAATCGGGATCAGCCAGGAGAGGACGTCCTAACCCAATCAGGTCAGTTTGCCTGGTGTCCAGTGCTTCCCGCGCCACCGAAGGGGAGCGGATACGCCCGGCTACAATCACCGGCAACCGTATGGCTTCACGTATGCGAGCTGCCATTGGGAGCAGATGGGCCTTAGGTGTGCCGTTGGGGTATAGGCAGAAGGGCACTGATTCGCACATGGTACCGGAGGTGACGCTGATGGCATTAACTCCAAACTGTTCCAGGTCATGGGCAATTTCGATTGCATCCTCAATGTTCAAGCCACCCTCGACATAATCGTGAGCATTCATCCGTACTATGACAGGGAAGTTGCTCCCGACCTGCTCCTGCACAGAAGCAATCACCTGCCTGCCAAAACGGAGACGGTTTTTGAATGTGCCGCCGTAATTATCCTCGCGGTGATTGGTGCGCGGGGATAGGAATTGGTGGATGAGATAGCCATGGCTAAAAGGGACCTCAATAGCGTCAAAACCTGCCTTCTTGACGCGGCGGGCGGCAGCGCTGAAAGCAGCAAGTATCTCAGCGATTTCGCCTTGGGTCAGTGGGTGAGGCCTGACCTGATTGGCTGGGCAGAGTATATCGGAGGCGGAGATTAATTCTCCGGCTGGTACTAATAGGGGATTGGCTGCGCGACCGGCATGATTAATGTGCGCCATCATCAGTCCACCCGCAGCATGGACCGCCTCCGTTAAACGCCGTAGACCCGGCACCATAGCTTCGGTGTAGATTCCCAATTGGGTGGGTAGTTCCCGACCGCTAGGTTGCACATACAGAGATTCGCTTGTGATCAGCCCAACACCCCCTTGGGCACGACGAACGTAAAAAGCAATGTGTCGATCTGTGACTTCTCCTTTTTCATTGCTATAACCCAGCTTAATGGTTGTCATCACTATCCGGTTAGGCAGTGTCAGACTTCCTAATTGAAACGGCTGAAGCATTTTATGGCTCACAAGGCCACCTCTCTTCTCATGGATTTCTCTTACTTTATATGTCAGCCGCGGGCACCGGGCAGGCATTGGAAAAGGTCACTACCATTACCACCCGCCCTTGCCCCGCAGCACGCTGAAAAGCCGCCTGTAGCCCAGCGAAGAGGTTCTTATCATCGCCAGAGATCAAAGTGCTCATTGGACCAGGACTCACGACCAGGCTATGCTCTCGGAAGGTGTTTAGGACTTCATTGATTGCCAGTGATAGATCCTCTTGCCCTAACGGATACAGACTGACTTGAGCTGAAATATCGATCATGTTGCCTCCAATAATTTCCCTATATTTTCACCGCCATTCCAATAAAACCGCCCCAAGGTAGCGGTAACGCACACGGTGAGAGTGGCCATAGTGTGGTGCGCCAGACAACCGTAGCCTTTTCTCCGCTGATTTCCAAGATCATTCCCTTCAGCTCATCAGGTGTATAGAATCGGGCAGCCTCCCAGATCTGTCCGTCTTCGCGTTTGTACTGGCGCCCCAAACGACTGTGTGCATTCAAAACACCCAAGATTGTTCCAAGTCGAGCGACGCGCAGCGCTTCGCACAAAGCCTGCCGTGGCTCGAGAAGAAACTCCAAAGTCGTAATCAAGGTGGTCATATGGAACGAATGAGAAGGAAAGGGGAGCTTCAGCGCATCCCCTTGCACGTAAAACGTTTCTCCCAGTCCGTTTGCCTCGTCCAGCATCGGTTGTGACTGATCTAAGCCAACTGTCTGAAGTCCCATCGTTCCAAACCACCGTGTGAAATGCCCCGTTCCGCAGCCTATATCCAGGAGGGTGTGCGCCGTTGGGAAGATGCACAATAACTGCTTTAAAAGGACCTTCTCTTGACGGTCAGCACTGCAGCCATTGGTCAAGTACCAGTTTTCATAGCTGGTTGTAATCCCGGAATCAGCAAAGGGATTGCTATGTTCCATACGACCTTTAATAAACCTCCTTACTCACTTTAGTCCCTGCTGTTATGAGACTTGCTGCCAAACCCGGTATCTACTCCGTCGATTGTAGCTAATTCGGATCTAAAGCCATACGGTAGGAGATGTTCTATTCAATGGCTAGCCTTCCAGACGGAAATTTGTGATCCGATCCAACAACATCCTCATGATCTGCTGTTGTATCGAAAAGCCTAGAGAACAATCCTCCTTCATCAACTTTCGCAAATCATTTGCGTCTAATGCAAGTACCTCGATCTCTGAGAGGCTGCGCACAGTAGCCGTATTTACATAGGGAGGTACCAGGGCAGCACAACCGACGACCTCCTCGCCCGAAACTATATCGACACGCACAGGACCTTCATCGCCGATTTTATACAAAACTTCCACGTCGCCTTTGGCAAGCAGGTATAGGTGTTCAGCTGGTTTTCCTTCTTCGAACAGGAGATGTCCTAGAGGGAAACATATCGCAGTAGTTAATTGGGCTACGGCCTCCGATTGGTCTTCGGAAAGGTCTTGAAAACATGAGAATTTCCGCAGGTAAGATGGGTCTGTAGGCATACAACACCTCCTATAGTTTTAATAGAGAAGCATGTTCCAAATATGACTCTATTTAATAGCTTTATCGCGTAATCTGACATAAATCATGATTCTCATTGGTTTTTTTTTATCTATCATATTATTTTCTCAACGCCCGATTGAACGAAATTCTCTCCATACACGATTGAGAACATGGAAATGGCGTAGTCCCGGGTGCAATGGCATGGGCGCACCTGTTTCCCATTCAGGAGTACCATGCAAACTCCACAGGTGCCATCGTCGCAGCCGTATTTAACGCTGAAGTAGGAAGCATGCCGTAGCGCAGTTAACAGACTTTCGCCCGATCTAACGGAAAGGGTTCAACGAATGTTGTTAATGGTGACGGTGATTTCAACGCTGGAAGTGTCCAAAAGTTTCTCCTTTCGGCCTGTATGCATGATTACAGGTCATTTCGAGGATAGAGCTCCCACATCCGGGCTAATTCATCTGCTTCACAATGGATCTCCTGGTAATGCAAGACCTGTCCCTGTTGAGTAATATCTACACCCTGGCCATCAATCACCTGGCCGACATCGGCGAAGTGAATGCCTTCTTCCACCAGACTCCGGCTGGCAGATTCAACGTATTCGGATGGGATTGTGGCGACCAGGGTCCCTGATGAAATCATCTTGAGCGGATCGAATTGGAAAGCCTCGGCAAAACGAGAGACAATCCGTTGGATAGGAATGTGTTGGGCGTCCACTTGCATACCAACTTCTGATAGCGCGGCAATCTCCAGCAGCGTTTCTAACAGTCCCCCGCGCGTCACATCGTGCATTGCTGTGGCACCATGTTCAGCCAATGCCAACGCCTCGGGGATGATGCTCACCCCCGTCATCAATTGGCGTGCTTTCATAAGCTCGCCCTCGCTTAGCCCCAATCGCCAGGCAACCCGCGCGAAATCATAGGCAAGGATGGCCGTGCCCTCCAGGGCAATCCCCTTCGTAACGAAGATATGATCTCCAACGCGGGCGCCTTTGGTACACACGGGCGTGCGGCCGGACATGATTCCCAATGCGGTGACCGCAACCAAAGGTCTGGATAAGTTGGCAGAATACCCGGTGTGACCACCAATGATGGAAACCCCCGTTTCACGTGCGGCGCGGCTGATATCGCACATGATTTCATCCAGAAGCTGTTCATCCTCTTTCTTGGGCACCAGAACCAGTAGCAAGACCCAACGCGGCGCAGCGCCGCTGGTGGCGATGTCGTTACAGGCCACATGCATGGCGAGCCAACCGATGTTATTCACCGCCCCAACGATCGGGTCCAGGTGTGAGACCAAAATGCTGTCACCTATCCGCGTAAGCGCCACATCCTCCCCAAAAACTGCACCCATAATTACATCCGGGTCGTGGAACATCAGGTAAGGGTGTACACATCTGTTCAGAACATCGAATGAAAACTTTGACATTTATACACCTTTGGTTTTTGGCTTCAATTCAGGATAGCGAGCCGGGGATGCGCTCCAAAAACGAGTTCCATAACGCTCCACAATCTGCGCTCTACCGCTCATCTCTAACTCCGTCAGCGTCTCATTCACTTCCCCTGGTGAAAAGTGTTCCAGCGTTTCAACCAGTTCTTCTTCTCGCATAGGGTGGCGGGTGATGATCCCAACGACTGCATCTACCAACGATTTGGCGCAGCTAAGGTCGAAAGACCCGCTGGCAGGGTGAACAACCCTGGCAATATTGCCAAGAATGGCGCGGGCGCGTAACAACCCTTCTTCATCTGGGGGTTGCACCCAGGTCTCGACCGGGGGACGATCTGGTTGAAGAATATGGACTTCATCGGGCTGGATTTCTTTTAGTGCCGCGGCAATTTCAATCAGGGCAGGACCGCTATCATTTAGCCCCCGCACCAACATGACCTCGACCCATAGCTTACCTTGATACTCTTTTCGGATTGCAGCTAACGCGCC
>Ga0209705_10001448_pt1 | contig 12494 bp, 15 predicted proteins | sample PPLLaktember2015_5_FD_187262 | JGI IMG/M metagenome (GOLD analysis project Ga0209705, IMG submission 187262) | Freshwater sediment microbial communities from Prairie Pothole Lake near Jamestown, North Dakota, USA - PPLs Lake P8 Core (1) Depth... | ecosystem: Environmental > Aquatic > Freshwater... | reverse complement strand
GTGAGTACCTGGATCGCCTGGGTTACGAACGATAGCACGCCAGCATGGTATTAAGCGTTATAATAATAATGCTGCCTGGATGACCTGAACCGGGACAGCGATCTCAAAAAATAAATCCATTCCACAATGGACTCTACCGCACAAAGGAGGGTACCATGTCCACTCAACCTGTTCTTTCCAACACCTCGCCTCCCAACCGGAAAAAAATCACCTTACATACCCTGCGCCAGAAAAAAGCGCGCCGGGAAATGATCAGCATGCTGACTGCTTACGATTTCTTCACCGCCCAGGCAGTTGATCAGGCTGGTATTGATATCATCCTGGTGGGCGATTCGCTCGGCATGGTGGTTTTGGGCTATCCCAACACTTTATCGGTAACCATGGAAGATATGCTGCACCACTGCAAAGCGGTGGCGCGCGGGGCGCAATACGCCCTGCTGGTGGGCGATATGCCGTTTATGTCTTACCAGGTCACCCCCCAGGAGGCCTTGCGTAACGCCGGGCGCTTTTTACAAGAAGCCGGCATGGATGCCGTCAAGCTGGAGGGCGGCAGCCAGCGCCTGGAAGCCATCTCGGCGATCATCTCGGCTGGCATCCCGGTGATGGGTCACCTGGGCCTCACCCCGCAGAGCATTCACCAGCTAGGCGGCTACCGCCCGCAAGCGCGCAATGGCAACGCCGCCCAACGCCTGCTGGAAGAGGCCCTGATGCTCCAGGAGGCTGGTTGTTTCAGCCTGGTGTTGGAATCGATCCCCTCCCGCCTGGCAGAATATATCTCCAAACGGTTGGAAATCCCTACCATCGGCATCGGCGCCGGGCCGGGCTGCGACGGGCAGGTATTGGTCACCCACGACCTGCTCGGACTGTTCGAGCGCTTCACGCCCAGGTTTGTCAAGAAGTACGCCCACCTGCATACCGAGATGGCGCGCGCTTTCTCGACCTACATCGCCGAAGTGGAAGCGCACGCTTTCCCCGCCCAAGAGCACACGGTCGATATGCCAGACAATGAATGGCAAACGTTCCTGGAAAAGATAAGGGATAAGGGGTAAGGGATAGGGGAAACATCCCCTCCCCCTTCTCCACTATCCCCTCTACCCCTATCCCTTGATCTTCCTTGAACTTCCATGCCCCCTGATCCTCCCCTCTCCCCTGTTTTGATCGTCGGCACGGGCGCCATGGCGTGCCTGTTTGCCGCGCGCCTGGCTGCCTTAGGTGCACCAGTCACGATGCTGGGCAGCTGGCCCGAGGGCTTGCAAGCCCTGCGCCAGAACGGCGTGATCCTGGTCGATGCCAACGACGCAGAACAGGCCTACCCGGTGCGCGCGACGGACAATGCCGCAGACTGCGCTGGGGCTCGATTTGCTTTGGTGCTGGTCAAATCGTGGCAGAGCGGGCGCGCTGCTGCTCAACTGGCAACCTGCCTGACGACCGACGGGGTAGCTCTCACCCTGCAAAACGGCATGGGCAATCGCGAAAAACTGATCCAATCCCTGGGAGCGCGGCGTGTGGCCCTGGGCGTGACTACCCTGGGCGCCAACCTGCTGGAGCCTGGCAAGGTGCGCCTGGCAGGGGATGGGGTCATTTCGCTGGGCATGCACAGCCACCTGGGCCCGCTGGCGGAGATGCTGCGCGCGGCGCGCTTCATCGTCGAAAACGCTCCTGATCCCGATGCTTTACTGTGGGGCAAGCTGGTGATCAACGCCGCCATCAACCCCCTGACTGCCCTGCTGAATGTCCCCAACGGCGAGCTCTTGGAGCGCCCAACCGCACGCGCCTTGCTGGTATCGGCTGCCCGCGAAACCGCCGCGGTGGCAGTGGCTTTGGGGATCCCACTGCCCTATCCTGACCCGGTCCTGGCGGCTGAGACCATCGCCCGGCGCACAGCAGCCAATCGTTCTTCCATGCTGCAAGATGTGCAGCGCGGCTTCCACACCGAGATCGACGCCATTTGCGGCGCCATCGTCAGCGCTGGGGAGCAGACCGGCGTGCCGACCCCCGTAAACCGCACGCTTTGGCAGCTGGTGAAAGCCCTGGAAGGCAAGCCAAAGAACGATCGGATGATGCCTTGATTACGCCAATCATTTAAGCCATGCATACTGTGACAACCCTGGAAGATTTACGCGCCGCCCGCGCCGGGCTGTCCGCGCCGCTGGGTCTGGTGCCCACCATGGGCTATCTGCACGCCGGGCACCTGTCGCTGGTGAGCGCCGCCCGCGCCGAGTGCGCCAGCGTAGCGGTGAGCATCTTCGTCAACCCCACCCAATTCGGCCCCAACGAGGACCTGGAGGCCTATCCGCGCGATCTGGAACGCGACCTCCAGCTGCTGGACGCTGAAGGCGTTGACCTGGTATGGACCCCCACACCCCAGGTGATGTACCCCCCGGGCTACCAGACCTGGGTCAGCGTTGAAGAAGTGACCAAACCGCTGGAAGGCACCATGCGCCCAGGGCACTTTCGCGGCGTGGCTACCGTGGTCGCCAAGCTTTTCAATGCCGTCCAGCCGCACAAAGCCTATTTCGGCCAAAAAGACGCCCAACAGGCAGCGGTCATCCGCCAGATGGCGCGCGATATGGATTTCCCACTGGAGATTGTGGTGTGTCCCACCCTGCGCGAGCCTGACGGATTGGCAATGTCCAGCCGCAATGTCTATCTCAACCCGGCAGAGCGCCGCGCGGCCGTGGTGCTGTACCAGGCTCTTGCTGCCGCCCGGGCTGCCTTCGAGCGAGGCGAGCGCAACGCCGAAAGCCTGCGCCAGGTGATGACGGATACTCTCAACACAGAGCCGCTTGCCCGCCTGCAGTACGTCTCCTGCGCACACCCCGACACCCTGCAAGAGCTGGAAGGCCCGGTGGATCACGCCTTGCTCTCGATGGCGGTCTATATGGGCAAAACGCGCCTTATCGATAATATCATCCTGGGTTATCTGTCTCCCACAGATGAAAAAGAACACAGGTAAACGCTTATCTTGAAACCCCTTATTTGAATCATAGTTTAACAAGGGAGGATTACCCTGGTGTCAGATAATTCGCTGGGAAGGTTACGATACGAAGAGCAAACCCGCATTCTCCATGGACTAATCTTCGATGTCCATAATTCTCTGCGTATAGGTTGGAGTGAAGAAGCCTACCATCAGGCGGTTGTGACACTGGCTAAAGAAAGAAACTTACCGATTGTTAGTAAACCTCGATTCACACTAATGCACCAAAATATTGAAGTACATATCTTCGAATGCGATATGATCGTATGGGACCAGATCATCCTGGAATTGAAAGTCCTACCATACTCTACTTTTCCCGATTCCCACCTCGCACAAATTATCAGCTACCTCAAATGCTGGGGAAAAAGCCTTGGGTTGTTGGTAAACTTTGGTCCATTGCGCGCGCAAACGAAACGGGTAATTTGGGATGAACCCCCATTGACAACGATCGTAAATTTCGAAGCGTTATTTCTCAATAGCCCTATAGAGCAAGAGACTACACATCTGATTCAATAAATAATAAAACAAATAGCTTTTCAATATGGCCTTGGCTTTCCAGAGAGCGTCTATAAAAATATCATGGCAATTGAGCTAAACTGCCAAGGAGTTACTTTTGAGCAAGCGATAAAAATCCCAACCATTCTTAACGGTCAAACAATTCGCTACGAAACCACAGGCTACTTGATGATCTCGGACTCGATCTTACTCAATATACGTTCCCTGCTTGATTTTCCTTCAAAGTATGATTTCGCACAAATGAAAACCTACCTCAATGGACTCGGTATTCGAGCGGGTATTATTGCTAATTTCGGCAAAAAACAACTCCAGCTTTATGGCGTTACAGCCACATAATTTCATCCGTGTTCCTTTTCATCCGTGGGAAAATAAGATGCTCCTGACCATCGATATCGGCAACACCAACCTGACCCTGGGGCTGTACCAGGGCGAAACACTCGGGCCGCGCTGGCGACTCGCCACCGACCACGAGCGCATGCCGGATGAATACGGCTTACAGATCCTGGGCCTGCTGGATCACGCCGGGAAAACCCCAGCAGACCTGACTGGCGTCTGCCTGGCTTCGGTCGTCCCCCCACTCACCGGCAGGGTGATCGAGGCCTCGCGCGCCTACCTGAAACAAGACCCGCTGGTGCTGGATGCAGGGGTCAAGACCGGGGTGCGCATCCGCTATGAAGATCCGCGCGCGGTGGGGGCCGACCGCATCGCCGATGCGGCTGCCGTGCAGCGCCTTTACGGTGGGCCGGCTTGCGTGGTCGATTTCGGCACCGCCACCACCTTCGACGCCATCAACAGTGAAGGCGATTACCTGGGGGGTGCCATCGCTCCGGGTATCGGCATTGCCGCCGAAGCTCTGGTGCAGCGCACAGCCAAGCTGCCGCGCGTCGAGCTGCAGCGCCCGCCCGCAGCCATCGGTCGCAATACCCCGCACGCCATGCAATCCGGGCTGTTGTTTGGCTATGTCTCCCTGGTGGAGGGTATGGTGGCGCGCTTTCGCAAAGAATTAGGCCCCAACATGAAGGTGATCGGCACTGGAGGTCTGACTGAGATCATCGCCCGCGAGACCCGTGTTATTGAGATTATTGCTCCCTGGCTGACGTTGGATGGGTTGAGGATCATCTGGGAGCTCAACCAGCCCCGCTGACCCATGATGAGCGCTACCCCATTCGCCCCCGAACTTCAAACCAACACCGGCTGGAAGCGCACTTTGGAAGCCTTTGCAGCCTGGTGTGCGCCCCAGCCGGGAAGCTTGGTCCTGGATATCGGCTGTGGACCCGGGCTGCTACCGGCTCTGCTGGCGCGCGCCGGGTGCCGCGCCTACGGCGCCGATTTAGACGGGCGCATGCTGCGCACGCCGCGCCTGCACCCCGATCTGGTTCAGGCGGATATCCTGCGCCTGCCTTTCCCTGGCGGCGTTTTTCACCTGCTGACCGCCAGCAACCTGCTTTTCCTGCTGCCCGACCCTGAGGCTGCCCTGGGGGAGATGGGGCGCCTGCTGCGCCCTGGCGGGCAGGTGTGTGTGCTCAACCCGTCCGAGCATATGAGCGTAGCAGCCGCCGCCGAACTGGCTGAGCAGCGCGATCTGAAAGACCTGGCGCGCGACTCCCTCCTCAACTGGGCAGCCCTCGCTGAAAAGCATGCCCGTTGGGACGCATCCGCACTGGCAAGCTTATTCTCCGCAACCGGTCTGCGCCTGGTCGAATCAACACTGCGAACGGGTGCCGGCTTGGCGCGCTTTGGGCGTGGTATTAAAAATGTCGGCTTACAACCAAAACAAATTTGACATCCGGTTTGAATGGGGCATTGATGGGCTGCGCGCCCTGCTGCCCGAGTGCGATTGCATCCTGCTGGTGGATGTGTTGTCATTCTCTTCAGCGGTTGACATCGCGGTCGGTAGGGGAGCCATCGTCTACCCCTACTTCAGCCAATCTCCCGCCGCCGACTTTGCAAAGGAGATCGGCGCCCTGGTGGCAGGGGATAATCCCTACGGATATTCGCTGCGACCGGCTTCGCTCACTTCCATCACCCCCGGTACCCGCCTCGTCCTACCGTCACTGAATGGCGCTGCTCTCAGCTTACAAACCGGGCAGGTCCCGACCTTTGCCGGCTGCCTGCGCAACGCCAGGGCAGTCGCACAAGCCGCTGCTCGAGCCGGGCAACGGATTGGGGTGATCGCAGCGGGTGAGCGCTGGGATTATGTCAACCTGCGACCGGGATTAGAGGACATGCTTGGCGCCGGGGCGATCATCAACCACCTGCGCGGCAGCCGCTCCCCCGAGGCAGAGGCGGCCCAGGCCGTCTTTGAGCACTTCAGGAGCGACCTGGAAGCTGCTTTGCTGGCTTGTGCATCGGGTCAGGAGCTGCTTGACAGGGGCCGGGGCAACGATGTGCAATTGGCGGCAGCCTTGAATGCCAGTACCACCGCGCCGCGCCTGCTGGACGGCGCTTATCATCCGACATAGAACTCCGAAGATGCTGACTCGCCTCATCTCCGCTGAAGATCCGGGATCAATCCCCCAGGCTTTGCAAGCCTTGCAGAAGGGCCAGGTGGCAGCTTTTCCTACCGATACCGTCTACGGCATCGGGACACTGGCTCACAGCCAGGAGGGGATCGACCAGTTATTTGCCATCAAAGGCCGCGAGGCGGATAAAGCCATCCCAGTCTTGCTGGGGGATCTCCAGGCGCTCTCCCAGGTGACGCAAGGCCTCAGCGCCATGGCCCTGCGCCTGGCCGAACGTTTTTGGCCCGGCCCGCTCACCCTGGTGGTGCCCAGGCATCCATCCTTGCCAGCCAATCTCTCCATCGAGGCCACCATTGGGGTGCGCATGCCCGACCACCCAATTGCCCTGGCCCTGCTGCGCGCTGCCGGCCCGCTGGCGGTCACTTCTGCTAATCTTTCAGGCGGCGTAAACTGTGTCACAGCACAGGAAGTGCTGGCGCAGCTGGGCGGGCGCATCGCTCTGCTGCTGGATGGAGGGCGCACGCCAGGCGGCGTCCCGTCTACTGTGGTGGATTGCACTGGTCCGCAGCCGCGCATCCTGCGCGTTGGACCACTATCCTTACAAGAATTGCTCGCAGTATTGGACTGACCCCCTCCGTTTTCTAAGGGAACCTTTAACTTCCCTTCATGCTCTCTTCAGGTAAATGCATATAATGATAGTTGCATTCTCCTCACTCAAAACTGCGCTTCGGAGCTTGGTTGCCAGGCCTACTCCCGGGCGCAGTTTGTGTTTAAGGATTGGGGGCGCGAAACAGCACCAGGCTGGCAGTTTGACCATGTAAGAAATTGGTATTGCCAATCGGACCAATCTCACCGGCGCAGAAGAAACCAGCCAGGTGAGGGCTTCCCAGGCTGTGCGAGATCACCGAGATATCCCCATTGGGGAAATTGTACAACCGCCTGCCGCGCCCGTTGCAAGAAAACAATAAAGCTCCACTGGCGGGTTGGCGAAATGCCTGGGGGATGAGCATCATCTCCAGGTCTTCCTGCGCGGCAAAGGCATCTCGCAGGTGGAATTGGATGATCTCTCCCTCCATAATCGAATCGCCGATAGCCATAGCCCCATTTTGCTGGTCCACGCCGATGACCCCGCGGATCAGGAAATCACCCCGCCCCAAGATCTCTTGCCCGGGCTTGATCGCCCGCCCGACATATAAACCGTTCTCCAGCAAGGCGCGGTCCTCGTCGGGCAGCTCCGGGATCAAATCTTCAATCCAGGCCAGGGGCGGGCGCCCTTCCAAATTAAAAATAACGTTGCGATGGGCGGACAACACCCGCAAGGGTCGCCAGATCGGACGACAACCCTGGGAAACGACGATATCCACATCCAGCGCGCCCGCTAACGCCATGCCCACGATCCCTTCCTGCACCACGTGGTCATTCATGCACAGCGTGTTGCCATACGGTCGTAATGCCCCGCTTGCCATGCCGCCCACTGCCGGGATACCCGGATAGGCGCTGTTGAAGGCCTCCAGCACATCATCCATCGGTGTGGAGAAAGGATCGCCCAACAAGATGAACAGGCGTGTATCTTGCGGAACGTCCACCACGCGCCGGAATTCTTCCTGGTTGAACAGCAGAGGATGCCAGTCGGTATCAGGCGATTGCATGACGAACGGGGAGATCACCACGCCCGGCAAATGGGCCGCCACGATGCTGATGGCAGCTTCATCTTCGATCTCCTGTGCGCGCCCAATAACCCCTTCTGCAGAGCAGCCCAATACCGTCCGCGGCTTCAGGTCCGCGCGCAGGGTCTCAACCAGCTTGCGCGCCGAGTGGATGTAATCTGGGGAGAAAAATACGAGTAACAGATCTGCCCAACCTGCTGGTTGTTCATTCCCTGCGATCTCTTGCGTCTGCTGGTGCACCTGGGTGAGCAGATCTTGCAGGGCGGCGTCCAGACCGGATTGGGTGGTTGCGGCAGATACAAAAAACATATCAGGACGCATGCTTAGCTTTCAAGCCAGCATTTTACTGGCTGCCAACGCTGCACCAATGATCCCGGCCTCATTGAGCGCTGCTGCCGGGACGATCTCTGCATTCAGCTTGAGATAATGGAGGAACTCATCGTGCTGCTTGACCACGCCGCCGCCCAAGATGATCAGGTCTGGCGAGAATAATTTTTCCAGGGTACCCAGGTAGCGGTTGAAGCGCTGGCCCCATTTCTTCCAGGAGAGCTTTTCACGCTTGCGGGCTGCATCCGAGGCCCTCCATTCGGCGTCTTCCCCGCCGATCTCGATATGCCCCAATTCTGTGTTTGGCACCAGGCGTCCATCCGTAAAGAGCGCCGTGCCCAGACCGGTGCCGATCGTGACCATCAGGACCACTCCCATGCGCTCCCGACCGGCGCCATAGGTCATCTCCGCCAGTCCGGCGGCGTCAGCGTCGTTGATCACCATCACCGGGCAGCCTGTCGCTTCAGCAAAAAGCTCTTGAGCGTTCGCACCGATCCATTTTTTATGGATATTGGCAGCGCTGCGTGTCACGCCCCCCTGGACTACAGCCGGGAAACCGACGCCCACCGGGCCATGCCAATCGAAGGATTTGACCACTTCTGCCACCACGGCAGCCACCGGCTCTGGACGGGCTGGCGATGGTGTGGGCAGACGGTAGCGTTCCGCTGCCAGGCTCCCGCTTGCCAGGTCCACCGGCGCGCCTTTTATCCCCGAACCGCCAATATCGATACCCAGAATCTGCATCCTGCCACTCCTATTCCGGAAAACCGGATCCGATAAACCAGTAGAACCCGCTCATCGGACCATTTCCCTGATGATGTTGGGATCATGCTAGAGCAGCCTGATTATCTCACAAAGTCGGCGGCTTCACCCGACGATTTCACCGCATACTGCCTCAACTTCAATTTCGACCAGCATCTCGGGGTCGATCAGGGCCTTGACCTCGATCATGGCGGTGACCGGAGGGTGGTCAGCGAATAGCTCGCCGTGGGCGCGCCCGTATTCTTGCCAACGAGAAATGTCGGTGACGTACATACGCGTGCGCACCACGTTGCCCAGGTCTGCACCCAGCTCCAGCAAAGCGCGCTGGATGATCTCGAAGCAGCGCCGGGTTTGAGCATAGGCATCCCCCGGGGCATACGTGCGCCCATCTTCACCCACCGGGGCAGTGCCAGAGATGTAAATGGTGCTGCCAGCCTTCAGGGCGCGGCAATAGCCCACCCGCGCCTCCCAGGGCGCGCCGGAAAATACCCGTTGAAATGGCATTTAAACCTCCAGATTGGAATCGTATTGAGCAGTCTCAGGATTTCAGGCATCGTCACCCATGAGGTTGGCTTGCAACTGGTGTAGAGTGGCAATGAGACGCTGTTGGTCAGCTTCGCTCAAAGCCTCCAGCCACACCTTTTGATTCAGGTGCACAATCGGGCGAAACGCATTGGCGACATGCCTTCCCGTGTCCGTCAGTTCTACCAAAAGCATGCGTCGATCCGACCGGTGAGGGATCCTGCGTGCATACCCGCGCCGCTCGAGAGAGTCAATCAAGCCCGTTACGGTGGCACGGCTGATGATCAGCCGGTCAGCGATCTCGTGAGGAGGCAAGGACGTCTCGGAGTCCGCCAGGATGCTTAAGACCAGCCCGGAGGCGGGACTCAGGTCAAAAGGTTGGAGCAATGCGGAGATGCGTTTGACGAGTAAGTCAGCCGTGAAGACCAGATTCATGGCACATTCGGTGGCTCTGGCGCTTGCATTAGGGTAGCGCTGCTCGAAGTCTGGGGAGATTTGAACTGGTGATTGATTAGCCATCTGATAATTAGCCTATTGACAAATATAGTTAGGATGCTTATAATAAGGAGTATAATATAAAACCGCTTAGTTTACAAGTGAGGAGGTTATGATGACAACGAATCCATCCAAGGTTCTGGCTCCAGGGGAAGGTTTGAGACTGCAATCTGGCCCAGGCAGGGATCTCATTTTTAAGGTCACCGGCGAGGATACCGGTGGGGCGTTCGACTATTTTATCGTCGAAGTGGCGCCAAAAGGTGGTCCTCCTCTGCACGTGCACTACAAGCAGGAGGAAACCATCCACGTCTTGAAAGGACGGTACAAAATCAGGATTGGCGATGAATTTTTCTACTGTCAGGAAGGAGGTTTCGCATATCTACCCTCCAAAGTCCCCCACGCGTTCCTCAACCTAACAGATGAGCCGGGCGAGATCATTGTGGTTTACACCCCGGGCGGCGGGCACAAGTTTTATGAAGAATTTGGACCGATTTCTCGAAATGGTCCACCAGATCCAAAAGTCATCGCTCCAATATTTGCCAAGTATGACATGGCCCTGCTTGGGCCGCCGTTAACCCCTGATTAAGCGTAAGTGCTGGGTTTACTAAGCATCTATCCGAAAAATAAAGGGGTTGGGGTGTGTGGCGGCGCAAAGCGCCGCCACACACCCCACTCTCCCGAATTTCCGGATAGGTTCTAAAACAAGCGCGCCAGGCTGGCAGTGATGAACGTCACCAGAAACGCCAGGCCCAAGGGCATGAGGGCGCCGAATGTCGCCCACTTGCGGCTGCCGGTCTCTTTGTAAATGGTCACGATCGTGGTGGCGCAGGGATTGTGCAACAGCGAGAACAGCATCAGGTTGACCGCTGTCAGCAAGGTCCAACCGTGCTGCCCAACCAGCAAGTCATGCAGCCCTGCCAACGAGGGGATATCGGTCATCATGCCGGTGCCCATATACACCATCATCATGGTAGGGACGACGATCTCGTTGGCAGGGATAGCGATCACATAAGCCAGCAGGATGACCCCATCCAGGCCCACCAGCACTCCCAGCGGGTTGAGGAAATTCGCTACGTGCTGCGCCAGGCTGGCGCCTCCAGCGTTAATGTTACCCAGTATCCAGATCACTGCGCCAGCCGGAGCCGCGGTCAGGATCGCACGCCACAACACAAAGATCGTGCGGTCGATAATCGAGGTGTACAGAATGCGCCCGAAATTTGGGCGGCGGTAGGGCGGCAGCTCCAGCGTGAAAGCTGAGGCTTCTCCCTTCAGCACAGTGCGGGAGAGCGCCCAGGAGACCAGCAAAGTGAACGCAATCCCGATCAACACCACGCCCACCACCGCGCCAGCCGCCGCAATCGAAGCAAATGCCGCTGGGAAGGCGGCGGCTACGAAGACGTTCGCCAGCATGATCAAGGTGGGGAAGCGCCCGTTGCAGGGCACAAAATTATTGGTGAGGATGGCAATCAACCGCTCGCGAGGCGAGTCGATCACACGCGTGGCGATCACCCCGGCGGCATTGCAACCAAAACCCATGGTCATCGACAGCGCCTGTTTCCCATGCGCTCCAGCGCGTTTGAAAAGGAAATCCAGGTTGAATGCCACGCGCGGCAGATATCCCAAATCCTCAAAGATCGTAAAGAGCGGGAAGAAGATCGCCATTGGCGGCAGCATCACGCTCACCACCCAGGCCAGGCCGCGATAGACGCCATGCCAGATAAAGCCAGTGATCCACCAGGGGATGCCCACCAGAGTGAACAGGTTACTGGCCTGGTCCTCCACCCAGAACAAAGCCCGGGCAAGCATCTGAGAAGGCACATTGGCAGCCACAATGGTGAGCCAGAAAACCACCGCCAGGATCAGGACCATGATAGGCAATCCAAGGTAGGGCGAGGTGATCAGGCGGTCGATGCGTTGGTCCAGATCATAACCCTGGCCTTCGCGGGTGTGCACCGCGCGCCTGGCGATGTGCTCGGCTTCGGTGTAAATAGAGCGCACAGTCTCATCCCGAAATCCGGCGCTCAGACTGCGGCGCAGGGTTTCGGCGCGGGCTAAGATATCGGTTGGTTGAACGTTATCCATAAGAACTCCAATAAAAAATAATCAATGATGCGTGAGACGTGATGCGTGATGAGTGATACTGGAACACCTGACACGGGAACATTTCCTGCGCACATCGCACTTCGCACACTATTGCATCCCCTCCAGTGCGATCTTGCGGCTGAAGCGCGTATCGGCCTGGCGTTGGTGAGCCACCAGCTCTGCCAGCTCGCCGTTGATGAGGGCTTGCTGCACGCGCGCATCGCCATCCAGCAAGCGAATCGCCAGCCAGCGCGCATTGGGAATACCCGGGGCTGCCGCCTCGATCATGGGCGCCAGCTCTGCCACGGCGCGCTGGAATTCCTGCGTGCCTTCGATGTGGCGCGGGCGGGTGACGGTCTCGCCGCTGATCACGCCTTCCACGGCGCTCAACAGCGCCTGCATGCCCTCTCCGGTGCGCGCCACGACCGGGAGGGCCGGGACCCCCAGGTCGCGCGCCAAGCTGCGCGTGTCCACCTCCAGGCCTTTGCGGCGGGCTTCATCCATCAGGTTGACCGCTACCACCACGCGGTTGGTGATCTCCAGCACCTGCAACACCAGGTTCAGGTTGCGCTCCAGGGCGGTGGCATCTGTAACCACAATGGTGCAGTCTGGTTGACCAAAAAGGATGAAATCGCGCGCCACCTCTTCATCTTGCGAAGCAGAGAGCAGCGAGTATGTGCCAGG
>Ga0209705_10001447_pt1 | contig 12497 bp, 7 predicted proteins | sample PPLLaktember2015_5_FD_187262 | JGI IMG/M metagenome (GOLD analysis project Ga0209705, IMG submission 187262) | Freshwater sediment microbial communities from Prairie Pothole Lake near Jamestown, North Dakota, USA - PPLs Lake P8 Core (1) Depth... | ecosystem: Environmental > Aquatic > Freshwater... | reverse complement strand
ATTGACACCAATGCGATAAATCCAAGGGTTGCTTCCGAATGTCGCGACAAATGACGTATCTCCTTGCAGGTCAATAGGATACAGCAGTTCTTAGCCTCGTGTTCTGTACAGATTCTTATGAGGAACCATAAAGATAATGGAAAAAGAATTTTATGATTCCATGCAATGGTCTCAATTAGTCATTCAATCTTCGCAACAATATATTATAGCCTTATACGGCTAATGAAAAATGCCGATAGGTAGGATGGCGTAATGGGGCTTTGCATTGCTGAATAGGGTCCGGATAATGGTTGTTTAATAACTGCAAAATATGACAAAGCAAAGGGTTGAAACAAATGCCAATCGTAGTTCCAGTTAGTCAGCATCTCAGAAAGTCAGCTAAATCGTACGGTCGGGAGTAGCGTTAACGGCCGATAACCTGGTTGCGTTTAATTCCCAAATAAAAGGGGTAATTATTATGACTTGGAATAAATGTATAGCGAGTCGCACTTATGATATTTTGCAATACTTTCCTGTAGGGGTGTTCGTTCTGCGTAGGGATTATACAGTTATCTTCTGGAATAACTGCCTAGAAGAGTGGACAGGCATTACGTCGGATGAAATCAGTGGAACAAACTTATTTGAGCGTTTTTCCCATTTAGATACGCCTATGTATAAAGGCCGCCTGCAAGATATATTTGATGGCGGGCCCCCGATAGTTTTTTCGTCCCAATTGCACAAAAACATAATTCCCTGCCAATTGCCCGATGGGCAACCACGAATTCAACATTCCACAGTGATTTCGATATCTCCTGCCGGCGAAGATGAACTTGTGGCTCTTTTTGTGTTAGAAGATGTAACTGAGATAGTAAAACAGATTCAGGATTATCGTTCTTTGCGTGATAAGTTTACGGAAGAGATCAAAATGCGCGAATGGGCGGAAAAAGCATTATGTGAAGCTCAAGCGGAATTGGAAGAACAAGTTGAGCAGCGTACAAAAGAGTTGAGCAGACTGCACAAGGAAAACAAGCGATTATTGGAGACGATAACATCCATTTTGATTAGTATTGACAATGAAAATCGAGTTACACAATGGAATAAAATAGCGGAATCGACATTTAATATTTCGAGAGCTAACGTAATGGGGCAATCGCTTCATGAATGTGGCATTCAATGGCAATGGGATAAAATAGATGCAGGAATCAAAGAATGCAGGTCGCAAAGACAATCGGTGAGGCTGGATGATATACGGTTTACCAGGCCGAACGGTTCCGATGGTTTTGTGGGGCTTACGGTTACTCCAATTGAAAATGATATGGAACAAGATGGCGTTCTTTTATTTGGAGCGGACATTACCGGGCGTAAAACTCTTGAGATGCACTTAAGCCAGGCACAAAAATTGGAAGCGATCGGTCAACTCGCCTCCGGTATTGCCCATGAAATCAATACGCCAATTCAATATGTCAGAGATAACACCAGGTTCCTGGAAGACAGTACCGGCGATATTCTGAACATACTGGGAGAGTATGACAAAATACTTAAGGATGTTGGAAAAGGAATTATTGATAAAGATCAGATATTAAAAACAAAACAGGCTATTGAAGAAATAGATATTGATTATTTGACAGAAGAAATCCCTAATGCTATTCATCAGTCTTTAGAGGGCATTGAGCGTATAGCGGGTATTGTAGGTGCAATGAAGAATTTCACACATCCTGAGACCAGGGAAAAAATACCTGTTGACATTAACAAGGCTATAGAAAGCACCGTCACTGTGACGCGCAATGAATGGAAATATGTTGCGGTTTTGGATACGGATTTTGATCCTGATCTGCCTTTAGTTTTTTGTTTTCCAAATAAATTTAACCAGGTTATCCTGAACCTGATTATTAATGCCGCTCACGCTATCGAAGATGTTGTGAAGAAAGAGCCGGGAAGCAAAGGAACTATCACTATAGCCACCAGGAAAAACAATGGCTGGGTGGAAATACGAATAAGTGACACTGGCACAGGAATACCGGAAGAAATCAGACCAAAGATTTTTGATCTTTTCTTTACCACCAAGGAAATAGGCAAGGGAAGTGGCCAGGGTCTGGCTATATCTCGCACAATTATAGTGGACAAGCATGGCGGCGAATTAAATTTTGAGACTGAAACAGGCAAGGGGAGCACCTTCATTATACGCCTGCCTGTCAATCCTTTCTCGAAAAATGAAAAAACAGAGGCAATTAAGAAATAAGTGCTTTATCGAAAACTGCCAGGTCAATCCACAGGTAATTTTCGGGTGAAGTTACAGGCACCAGGATAATGGAAACACGATAATGAAAATAATTCATAAACTGATTCTTGGGTTTTTAGTTGTTGCATCGTTAGTTGGACTTGTTGGGTACATATCCATTAAGGCCAGTCAAAAAACGCTGCAAAAAACTATTGGCGAAGATTCCACATTATTGGCCGTCGAAATGCTAGGGCATATCGATAGAAGCATTTACAATAGAATTGAGACCGTACAGGAATATTGCAGGGATTTAATAATACAAAAGGTTGTCGCCGGGTCGAATAAAAATAAAGAGCTTGAAAAACTGGACGATGTACAAGCCTACATCGATCAAAAAGATCGCGAATGGACTTCAGTGCCAAAAGAGGAAATCACTCCATTTATGCAGGAGCTAATAAACAATGAATTATCTGAAAAATTAAAAGAGAAGCTGAAGTTCTATGAAGAAAAATATGGCTATAAGGTATTCGGCGAGGTTTTCGTGACAAACAAATATGGAGCAAATGTGGCCCAAACGGGGAAAACCTCAGATTATTACCAGGCGGATGAGGAATGGTGGCAGGAGGCAAAGAGAAACGGCTTGTATGTAGGGGATGTTGAATATGACGAAAGTGCCGATGTTTATTCCACGAATATTTGCGTAAGAATCGACGATGGGGCAGGAAAATTCATGGGCGTTATTAAGGCTGTTTTGAATATCGAAGCGACTATCAATACAATAAAAGAAAAAGAAGAAGAACTCGTCGAATATAAATTGATTAGTAAAGACAGAAAAATCATTTATTCAACAGAGAAATATGAACGCCTTAAACCTTTTCCTAAAGAATTAGTATTTTACCTGGAAGAAGATGCACAGAACCATCAGCCTTATTTTGTGGCAGAATGTGATGGGGCAGGCGAAGGGGAACAACTCTTTGCCCACGCCCATTCAAAAGGCTATAAAGACTATAAGGGCTTGGGCTGGATATTAGTGGTAGAGTGTAAAACAAAAGAGATATTTGCATCGGTTGCCAAATTGGAAAAACACATATTTGTCATGTCATTGTCAATTGCTATTTTAGCAATTCTCATCGGCTTTTTCATTTCCAGGTCCATTTCCAATCCTGTCAGCAAACTGACTATCGCGGCAGCCAAAATCGGCGGAGGCAACCTTGATACACGGGTCGAAATCAAGGCAAATGATGAACTTGGCCAATTAGCCGCTTCTTTTAATAAAATGGCCGGAGATTTGCAGAGGACAACTACATCTATAGATAATCTTAATCAAGAGATCTCCGAGCGCAAACGGGCCGAGGAGGAGTTTCGCACCTTTTTGCTTGCAGTGGATACATCTTCCGATGCGATCGGGATGTCAACAGCCGAAGGTAAGCACTACTATCAGAATAAGGCTTTTGATGACCTGTTTGGGAATATAGGAGAAAATGCGAAGGCCAGTGTGTACATTGATGAGCAAGTTGGGTGCGAGGTCTTTGACACCATCATGGCAGGAAATAAGTGGAGCGGTGAAGTCAAGATGAGGGGGAGAGCTGGGGAAGTGTTGGATATCCTCTTGCGCGCCTATCCAATCAAAGATAAAGCCGGAAAAATACTTAGCCTCGTTGGCGTGCACTCCAACATCACAGAGCTCAAGCAGGCGGAGAAGGAACTCAAACATATTAATAAACAACTCGAAGCTTCAATCGAACGTGCAAATGTCTTGGCCCAGGAAGTCACGATTTCCAATTCCATCCTGAATGAGAGAGTCAAAGAGTTAAACTGCCTTTATTCGATATCGAATATTACAGAAAATTCGGAAAATTCCCTGGAAGAGATATTACAAGGCATAGTCGATCTTATTCCAACTGGACTGCAATATCCCGAGATCGTCGGGGCCAGGATAAATTTCGAAGGATGCGAATATAAAACAAAGTCATACCGGGATACTTTATGGAAAATGTCAAGTGACATTACCTTCCAGGGTAAGAAAATCGGTGTTGTAGAAGTCGTTTATCTTGAAGAAAGACCACCGATTGATGAAGGTCCTTTCCCGAAGGAAGAGAAAAGATTACTCAATGAAATTGCGGATCGCCTGTCGCTTATTATCACTCGCAAACAAACCGATAAAATGGTTCAGGCAACAAATGATTTCCTGGAAAGTATCATGGAAAGTATTACCAATGCTATCTTCGTAATCGATATGGGGGGAATTTCCACCCTGGTCAGTCAGGCAGGGTCAAAAATCACAGGTTATGAAATTAATGAGATGATTGACAAGCCTTTTAGTATGCTCTTTGACCCAGTGATAAATGAAGAGTTGAATAAGGAATTTGTAAAAGTAAAGGTTGTTGGTGATCAAATATCTCAGTACGAAGCTGAAATGATCCGCAAGGACGGCAAAAAAATATTTGTTATGCTGAATTTTGCTCCTCTTTACGAGAAGGATAAGATTGTCAGCATAGTCGGAACGGTCGAAGATATTACAAATCGTAAGGAACTGGAACAACAACTATTGCAGTCGCAGAAACTGGAATCTATAGGTCAGTTGGCATCCGGAATTGCCCATGAGATTAATACACCTGCCCAGTATGTGTGTGATAACACCCGTTTTCTCCAGGAATCCTTCAATGATATTACCAGTCTTATGAAAAAACATAATGGTTTATTAGAGGCCGCTAAGTCGGGAAATATACCTCGAAAAATGTTGGAAGATATGGAGAAAGCCTCTAAGGAGCTTGATATCGAGTATTTATTGGATGAAATTCCACAGGCATTTAAGCAAACAATAGAAGGTATCGAACGGGTTTCGGAACTTGTTCGAGCTATGAAGGAATTCTCTCGTCCGTGTGTCGAAGGTAAAATCGCAATCGATATTAACAAGGCTATTCAGAACACAATAACGGTAGCGCATAACGAGTGGAAGTATGTAGCCGAAATAAAGACCGAGTTTGACCCCGAACTTCCAATGGTGCTATGTCTGCCGAGAGAGTTCAATCAGGTAATATTAAACATAATAGTCAATGCGGCACAGGCTATTGCCGTTGACGGAAAGGAAAATACAGGAACCATAGCTGTCAAAACCCTGGTCAATGACAAGTGGGTGGAGATTCGCGTTTCTGACACCGGAACAGGAATTCCCGAAGATATTCAGGATAAGATATATGATCCATTCTTTACCACTAAAGGTGTGGGTAACGGAACCGGCCAGGGGCTGGCCATCGCCCGTTCCATAATAGTGGATAAACACGATGGCACGATTACATTTGAGACCGAAAAAGGAAAGGGAACTACGTTTATAATTCGGTTGCCGATCGATTCAGTATCAAATTAAGTCAGCATGGAGACGACAGGATGAGCGATAAAAAGAAAATATTATTTGTGGATGATGAGCGAAACATATTGGAAGCTCTTCACCGTATGTTGCGATCTATGCGTCAGGAATGGGATATGACCTTTGCCGGCTCAGGACAGGAAGCATTGGATATCTTAGCGAAGAAACCCTTTGACCTGATCGTTTCTGACATACGTATGCCGGGAATTGATGGAGTTCAACTGCTTGAAGAGGCCAAGACCCAATATCCCAACATGGCGCGTATCGCACTTTCAGGACAAACCTCGAAAGAATTGATTCTACGCTCCGTCGGCCCTATCCATCAATACTTGTCCAAACCATGTGATATGGAAACTCTCAAAACAACCATCACGCGAGTTTGCGCTTTACGAAATCTACTTTCAAATAAAAAACTTCAGAGTTTGATATCTCAATTGGAATCTCTGCCCTGTATGTCCTCCCTTTATACCAAATTGATCGAGGAGCTCAAATCCGAAGACGCGTCAATCAAGAGAGTAGGAGAAATAATTTCGCAGGATGTGGGGATGAGCGTCAAGATACTGCAATTGGTAAATTCAGCTTTTTTCGGAATAAGACAACACGTCTCAAGTATTCCCCAGACCGTTTCACTTCTCGGATTGGACACCATTAAAGCCCTGGTACTATCAACAAAGATTTTTTCACAATTTACCAACATGCCATTGGAAAAGTTTTCATATAATACCTTTATGGAACATAGTTTTGCGGTGAGTGAATGGGCGCGGTTGATTGCCAGGGCTGAGAATATGGATGAAAAACTTATTGATTATACCATGGTTGCGGGAATGTTGCATGATGTGGGCAAACTTATACTGGCTGCAAAAATCCCCCTGGAATATGCAAAAGTATTGTCGCTGACTGAAAGTAAAGAGATTACCCTGTTCGAAGCGGAAAAAGAAGTGATTGGTTCGACCCATGCCCAAGTCGGCGCTTATCTGCTGGGATTATGGGGATTCTCGAACCCCATTATGGAGGCCCTGGCTTTCCATCACCAACCGGCAGAGGTGATTAAAAAGGAATTTTCCGTATTAACAGCGGTTTACGCTGCAAATATCCTGATACATGAAATACACCCGGTCGCATACAACAAAAAAGAAAATCTTCAAATAGATGAAAATTATTTGGAAGAGCTGGGCCTGTCGGATCGGCTTCCTGTCTGGAAGAAAGCCTGCCCGGAAAGATTGAAGGCTACATGTCCAATCTGAGGAGGTACACAAAATGTCAGCTAAAATACTACTGGTTGATGATGAACCCAATTTAACCAGCGCATTGAAGCATACGCTTTATAAAGAAAAACATGAGATATTTACCGCAAACTCCGCAAATGAAGCACTGGCAATACTTAGCAGGGAGAATATCGATGTTTTAGTAACGGACGAGCAAATGCCCGGAATGACCGGTTCGGAACTGATTACCATTGTACGCCGGAAATATCCGGAAACTATCAGAATCATCCTGACCGGCCAGGTAAGTTCCGACGGAGCGCTTCGAGCTATAAATGAAGGTCATGCTTATCGCTTTCTTGTCAAGCCGTGTAATGGACTTGATCTGGTAATTACTATTCGTCGAGCTCTTCAGTATAAGGAACTCGTTACTAAAACCCGTCAAATGTTGAATTGGATTAAACGGCAATCATCCATGCTGCAACTTTTGGAAAACACGCATCCGGAAATTGCCAAGACCATAGGCACTTCCCGCAGGGCAATTATATCAGACAAAGCGTATGAAAGTTATGACGAACTAATTAAAATGATTGATGTAGAAATGAAACAGTCAGAATCATTCCTGAAAAATTGCGAAGAAGGAATCACTTCAGCTCCCCCGCCCGATAACACGACTGATTTACATTCAGAAAATCACCCTGACAGCATCGATAATTCAATGGAGCAGCCTGCGATTGCAGGTTCGCAAGAGATCTGTGATCACAGCTCACCAGCAACCATAACCTCCGCCGAGCCAAATCCAAAAACCAGGCCGAGTGAAATCCCGAAAACACTATCTGCCAACGATTATGGTGAAGAAATAGAGGATATCAAAGATCTCAAACCAATAATGACCCGCTCCGAAATCCAGGAATTGCTGGACCAGTGCGATGAACTTAAAGGAATGTCCCCCACAGTCACCCAGATACTTAAATCGACGCAGTCTGAGCGATGCTCGATCGATGAGGTGGTTAAGGTAATAAAACAGGACCACGCCATCTCTCTTAAGGTCCTGAAAATGGCTAACTCCGTTGTATATACACGGGGTGAACCTGTAGATATAGATACGGTTCAGAAAGCGGTTATGCGGATCGGACTATCTCAGATACGTCAGTTGGCGCTTAACATCGGCGTCATAGATCAGTTCGCAAACAATGATCAAACCGACAGCCTCAGCACACCTCTGTTCTGGGAACACTCGATAGCTACCGGGATGATCGCCGCCGAGATCACACGCAGCCTCGGTGGTAAGGCCCCTCAGATCGACGCCGCCTTCACTATGGGACTGCTCCATGATATTGGACGGATAGTCTATCTGGAAATGCTCGGGGAAAAATACATCAGTATATTGAAAATAGCAAAGGAATTACGTCTGCCTCTGGAACGCGTGGAATCACGCATGTTACTCATAAACCATGCCGACGCCATGGATCGAATCCTCCATAAATGGAAATTCTGCAAGGAAATGATTAACCCTATTGCCTTTCATCATCTCTCACTGGGGAATATCCGCCGCATGGCTCCTCGGTCGTTAAACGAAGTGGCTACTTTAGCCCTGTCCAACCGCCTTGCTCATGCCCTCCTGTTAGGAACCAGCGGCAATCTTACCCTCTACCCCACCGAAGAATTCGCCAACACTCTCAGGCTAAAGTCGGCCCTGTTCAGGAGCATAGAGGAAAACATCCCCCCACAAACCGATGACGTCAAATATTCGCTGCTTTCCCACTCCAATCAGCAAAGTTGGCCGCGACTTCGCGATGAGTTGGCCAAACAGTTTCACAAACCATTCAGGCCTTTGTATGCGAGTGCAGAACCGGATTTTGACAGCGTTCGTATCTTTTGTGATCGATTGCGCGACACCTCCGAAGAGCCTCCCAACATCGGTATCATTCACATCAAAAACGGCGGCCAACGTGTCCTCCTAACAACCAAATACAAAGAAGCCGAGACCAAAGCGGGTGACCTGCGCCTGCCCCTGATTATCCTTTCACCAAAAGGTGATATCAAGCTCGAAGACAGCTTCATGGAGGATCGTCAAGTTGAACTGCTCCCGCTTCCTGTTTCAATATCACGTTTTATTGACGCATCAAATAAATTACTAACATTATCTTACATGGAAACCGCCATCTGACCGCAAAATTGACAGTGTAATTGTAAACCCCAGAGTGAAAGTGCGGCAGTGCTTGTGATACATCTGGAAAAACAAATTACCAGCGATAGACCGGCTTGGGGTCAGCCAATGGTGGATGGTATTATGTTAACTCTATGAGAAAACAGGAGTTAAGAATAAACACAGTCCCTATTATTAAATTTATAGTTGTTTTCTATGACATACTGGGATATAATATACTACATAGGGGAACTTGGATCATGAGGAGGATCAGATATGGGTATAAAAATACTACTTGCCGATGACTATACTATGATTTGTGAGGGGCTTTGTGCTCTGTTCAAAAATCAACCGGATATAGAGGTTATTGGCCAAGCCAGAGATGGTCGCAAGGCGGTCGAACTTGCTGATGAATTACAGCCGGATTTGGTTGTCATGGAAGTTAAATTGCCTGTTATGGACGGCGTTGAGGCTACCAAAGAGATTACCAGCAAATTCCCTTATATCAAAGTGCTCGCTTTGTCCATACATTTCAACCGATCTACCGTGATGGCCATGTTCAAAGCCGGTGCATCCGGATATGTCCTCAAAAACTGCTCCTTTGACAATTTGGTTTACGCAATCAAAACCGTCATAGAGGATGAGTTTCCTTACCTGAGCCCACAGATAGTCGGCCTCATAGTCGATTCTTATGTGGATAGGCGTAAGCTGAAAAATAATAAATTGGCTTATCCTGTTCTTTCCGAACGAGAATCACAAGTGCTCCGATTCCTTGCCGAAGGGAAATCACTAAAAGAAATCGCTTTGGAAATCCGAATGAGCACCAAGACAGTCGATGCCTGTCGCCGACAACTAATGAACAAGCTGAAGATCGACAATTTGGCGGGATTAGTCAAATACGCAATTCGAGAGGGATTGGCTTCCCTCTGATTCCCTCATCCTCTTTAATGATCTGCTCGCGGTTCGGCGAGGTGTCGTCCGGATTCATAACAGTCCAGGGGGACTGAACGCGGAAAGACGCCTGAAAATAGGTTCCCGGACTGGATGAATTACGCAACATCGACGCTTGCGCCAAAAGTATTTCGCCACTAAAAAACATCACAACTTATTGTAAATTCAGCTATTTACATTTGAAGGGGTCGCGGTCTTTACGGCTGATTTTAACGGTCAGTGGTTTGCAGTTTTGGCGGAGGGTTTTTGCCAGTTTCGGTAATATGATTCTCTCTGATATCGAATGGCCGAGGCAGACGGTATTAACCCCGGCGGCTTGCAGTTCCATCGCATGGTGGTGTTTTAGCTCGCCGGTCAGATAGAAATCGCAATTGTGGGCGATGACGCTTCTCAGGATCGAACCGCAGGAGCCGGCACAAACAGCAGCGGTTTTGACTTTACCGCGTTGTGAGCCAATGAGGCCAACGGTATCTGTCTTGAAAGTTTTTTTTATTTTTGTAATCAATTCGGGGATGGCGGCGGGGGTTTTGAGACGGCCGAATCGGCCCAGGCCGGTCTCGGTCTGGCTATCGAGCAGCGGGATAACATCGTAAGCAACTTCTTCGTAAGGGTGAGCGGCGAGCATGGCGATGGTTACGGCGGCAAGATTTTTTGTCGGGACGATGCTTTCCAGGCGATATTCATCGACCTGTTCGAAGCTACCGGGTTTGCCGATAGCAGGTTTGCTGCCAGGGCCGCACTGAAAGGTGCCGGTACCGCGGGTGCGGAAACTGCATTTGCTGTATTTGCCTTGCGGGCCAATGTTGCCGGCGCCGGCAATGAAGATAGCTTCGCTGACCTTTGCCAGGTCCGATTCCGGTACGAACACCACCAGTTTGCACATACTGCCGCTGGCCGGGGTTGGTTGCCGGAGCGGCCGGGGCGATTCGATACCGATGATCTCGGCGAGCACATCATTGACCCCACCAGCGGCGGAATCGAGAGCGGTGTGCAGGGCGTAGATGGCTATGTTGGAACGGATGGCCTGATATAACAAAGGCGATGCGCCGTGGCCGGCGACAACTTTTTTGAGCGGCTCCCATATAGGCGGATGATAGGCGACGATCAGGTCGATTTTATTGGTCTGGGCCTCGGCGAGCACCTGGTCGGTCAGGTCGATGGTAAGCATAACGTTTTTTATCGACTGTTCATAATCACCGGCCAGCAGACCAACGTTATCCCATTCCTCGGCCAGCTCAAGCGGAGCGATTTGTTCGAGCGTTTTTGTTATGTCAGTTAATTTCATGGTTCTTCGATTCCCTCGCCGCCGGTTATGCAGTCAAGTCAATCATATTGATTTTGATACCCCTGCTCAACGGTCCTGTGATACAAGCCATGCAATTACAAAGTGTCCAGGTACGCCTTGGCAAACCGATTGCCCAATTCGAGGATGCCGGCGGTGTCGAAATGGGTGTTATCCTCGAGCGTTGGAAGATCATCTGTATTGATCATAAACACATTGGGAACATCATCGGATACTTTTTTCATGGCCTGGCGAACCTTGTCAACCTCCGGGAAGTCCCAGGGGGTTTCTTTCTTTAGCGAAGTGGAGATACGGCCGAAAATAAACGGCGTATCAGGTTTGCCGAATTTTTTTCGCATTTCGGCAATCAAGTCTTTCAGGTTGGATTCATAATGGATTGCGAAGTCTTCACGTCCAGCATCAGATTCACCCTGCATCCAGAATATACCGGCAATTTCATAGTTCTCATTATTTTGGGACATTTTATCCAGAACCATCTGCACCTTGCGTACAAAACCGGCGTATAGCGGGCCGGGTTCAGGCAGAGGGCGCCACTGTTCGTGCAGGTTCGTGCCGCCGGCGGCATGCTTGATAAATACGATTTTCGCCCCAGGCATTGCTTTTTTCAGGGCGTGAGCCAAAGCCACCTCAACGCCAAAATAGTCGGTCCGATAGATTACCGGTTCCCAGCCTTTGGAATTATTGTTCCACAGCCGAACATCGGATGAGATATCCTTCTGGGCCGGGGTGAGCTGCGAAACAGATCCTACCCCTTCCATGTTAGACTGGCCTGTCAGGAAGAACACCTGAACAGCCTTGGGCTGCGTGGCACAACCGGAAACGAGTACTATCACAGTCAGGGGTAACAATAGAACAGTCATAGAGAGTCTTGATTTTCGCACTGTCATTTTGTGTCCTTTCTTTGAAAGGAATTATAGACCCTATAAGGCCACACATCCACTTAAAAAACAGAGAACCCCCGTCTAAACAGGAGTTCTCCACAATAAATTCTTACAATAAGCTATGTTTATATGCTAACTTAGTTGTATCCATCCGGGCAATTGTCATTGATAATTAGACAATTAAGCCAGTCATAAGCCAGCAGGGCAAAATCGTCGAGATCGACTATGCAATCGTCTGTGAGGTCACCGGCCAGAGGGCCGCACTCAAGCTGCGGATCAACTGTGAAGCTCCAGACGTCGCCCTCGACCAATCCGATGGCGCCACCATAGTCTTCGTCAACAACCCAGTAGTACGTAACGCCCCATTCGAGATCAGGATTGTATGTTACGGTTGCTTGTGGCAACGTAACACATACATCTACGAGTCCGCAATTACGCTCGGTTACA
>Ga0209705_10001445_pt1 | contig 12500 bp, 15 predicted proteins | sample PPLLaktember2015_5_FD_187262 | JGI IMG/M metagenome (GOLD analysis project Ga0209705, IMG submission 187262) | Freshwater sediment microbial communities from Prairie Pothole Lake near Jamestown, North Dakota, USA - PPLs Lake P8 Core (1) Depth... | ecosystem: Environmental > Aquatic > Freshwater... | reverse complement strand
TCGGCGCTCACTTCCTCGACGCGTTCCTGTTCCTGAAAGCCGCCTACTACCCGATCGGCGTCGGCGCGTGGCTCGGCACGATCATGCTGTTCAACGTGTGGGTCCTCATCTGGCCGAACCAGCAGAAAATCCTCGGCATGAAGCCGGCGACCGATGCGGAGAAGGCCAAGGCCCGGCGCATTGCGTTTCTCGCCTCGCGCACCAACACCATGCTCTCGATACCGATGATTTTCTTCATGGTCGCGAGCGGCGGCGTGTTCAGGACGGCGATGTTCGGCTAGTCCCGCAGGGCGCGTCACCGACGCACCCTACGATACAAAAAGCCCACGGCATGCGTGGGCTTTTTGTTTTATGAGCGGTGCGTCATCGACGCACCTGCGCGGTCGCGTCACTTCTTCAGCGGGCAGGCCCCGCCTTCTCCAGCCCTTCGATCCGGTCTCCCGGCTTCACGCCGCGCTTCGCGAACCAGCCTTTGTTCATTTCGAGCGCGTATTTCGCGGGCCGCGTCGCGCCGTGCGTCTTCTGCGTGTGGGGCTCCATGTCGGCGATGTTGATGATGACGCCGTCGCGGTCGACGAACGCCACCGAGAGCGGCAGGTAGGTGTTCATCATCCACATGCTGTGCAGCGCGACGCTCTGGAATACGAACAGCATGCCGCGGTTCTCCGGCATCATGCGCCGGTGCATGAGCCCCGTGGAGCGGCTCGAGTCGGTCGCCGCCACTTCGGCGGTGAGCTTGTGCGGCCCTATGCTCAGGGTGACCTCGGGAAGCGCCGCCGCGACGGACGCGGACGCGGTGAGGACGAGGGCGGCGAGCAGCGTCCGCAACCCGGCGCCGTAGCGATGCGATTCAGACATTGCGGGAAATCCAGCCGGCGATCGCATCGAGCACCGGCTCGGCTTCACCCGCAGGCGGCAGGAGCACGATCTCGAGGTTGGGATGGCTGTGGCGCGCTTCGGAGAGCATGCGGCCGAGATCGCGGGTGAGGTGCGCGCCTTTCGCCATGAAGAGCGGTGCGATGGTGACGCGCGTTTTCCCCGACGCCGCGAGCCGCTCGAGGCTCGCCGGCAGCGTCGGCTCCATGATCTCGAGAAAGGCGAGGTCGACTGCGAGCGCAGGGTTTTCTTCCGAGACCTTGCGCTGCACCTCGCGAAACGGGGCGGCCCACTGCGGATCGCGCGAACCGTGCGCGAAGAGAACCAGCGCCGAGGCGTCTGCGCTGCGCGGTGCGTCACCGACGGACGCTATATCGCTTTTCTCACTCGTCACTCGTCACCCGTCACCCGCGGTCAGCCTTTACCGGTGCTGCCGAAACCGCCGGCGCCGCGGCTGCTCGCTTCGAACTCTTCCACCACGTTGAAAGCGACCTGCACCACCGGAACGACGATGAGCTGCGCCAGCCGGTCCATCGGCTGGATCGTGAATGGCTCTTTTCCGCGGTTCCAGGTCGACACGAAGATCTGCCCCTGATAGTCGGAGTCGATGAGGCCCACGAGGTTCCCGAGCACGATGCCGTGCTTGTGCCCGAGACCCGAGCGCGGGAGGATCATCGCAGCGAGCGCGGGGTCGTCGAGATGAATCGCGATCCCCGACGGTATCAGGTGCGTGTCGCCGGGCTTGAGCGTGATCGCTTCCTCGAGGCACGCGCGCAAATCGAGGCCGGCGCTGCCGGGCGTCGCGTACTCGGGGAGCTGCTCGCGCAGGCGCGGATCGAGAATTTTGACTTCTATCGGTTTCATGAGCGGCGGGGCGGGTGGGAAAACGTTCTCGTCCGCGGAGGGCGGCCGGGCGATCAGGCGCTGGATTTTCTGTAGAGCTTCGCGATGTGTGCGACGAGGTTGCGCGCCACAGTCTCTTTGCTCGCGCGCGGCAGCGGGTGTGCGCCTTCGTCGTCGAAGAGGATGATTTCGTTGTCGTCGGCGCCGATCGCGTCCTGTGCGAGGTTGGCCGCGAGGAGCGGAAGCTTCTTGCGCTTTCTCTTGGCTTCGGCGTATTCCTCCAGTTTCTCGCTTTCGGCGGCGAATCCCACGCAGAAAGGCGGTTTCGGCAACCCCGACACGTACGCGAGGATGTCGGTGGTGGGGACGAGCTCGAGCGAGAGCTTCTCGTCCGTTTTCTTCATTTTCTGATCGCGCACTTTCGCCGGCCGGTAATCCGCAACCGCGGCCACGCTCACGAAAACGTCGGCTTTGGCGACGCGCTTCTTGACCGCATTCAGCATGTCTTCGGCCGAAGTCACGTCGATGCGCTCGACCGCTGCCGGCGGAGCGAGGGCGGTCGGTCCGGAGATCAGGGTCACGTGGGCGCCGGCATCCACTGCTGCGCGGGCGAGCGCGTAGCCCATCTTTCCGGAGCTCTTGTTGGTGAGGCCGCGGACAGTGTCTATCGCCTCGAAGGTCGGACCAGCGGTGACGAGCACGCGTAGACCTGCGAGCGGCTTGGGCGCGAGGCTCGAAGCCACCGCTTCGGCGATGTCGACCGCTTCGAGCATGCGTCCCATCCCGACTTCGCCGCACGCCTGGTCGCCGCTGGCGGGGCCGAGTATCTCGACCCCGTCGGCGCGCAGCTGCGCGAGGTTGCGTTGCGTGGCGGCGCGTTCCCACATTTCGCGGTTCATCGCGGGCGCGACGGCGAGCGGACAGTTGCGGGCGAGGCAGAGCGTCGAGAGCAGATCGTCGGCGAGCCCTGTCGCGAGCTTCGCCATGAAATCGGCGGTCGCGGGGGCGACGACGACGAGGTCCTTACCGCGGGTCAACTCGATGTGCGCCATGCTGTCGCGTATGCGCGCGTCCCACATGTCGGTGTAGACGGGATTGCCCGACAGCGCCTGCATCGTCGCCGGCGTGATGAAGCCGCAGGCGGCTTGCGTCATCACCACGTGCACTTCGATGCCGCGCTCGGCGAGGCGCCGAACGAGCTCGGCGGCTTTGTACGCCGCGATCCCGCCGGTCACTCCGAGAACGACCTTTTTCCCCGCAGTATCAGTCACGTAGCTCTCTTTTCGGGCGAGGTGTGCAGTGTAAACCATTCGGCCAAACGATGTGCCAAACGATGTAGGCGTCCTGGCGTAGGCGCGGGTTGTGCGCTTGCGCGTTGAGGTGGAGAACGGCGCAGGCAAAAAGGGGAGGAGCCGATGAAGATCGCCGACTGGCCCGTGGACGACCGCCCGCGAGAGAAGCTCCTCGCGAAAGGACCCGAAGCGCTTTCCGATGCCGAGCTCGTGGCGATCCTGCTGCGCACCGGCGTGAAGGGGGTGAACGCCGTCGATCTCGCGCGCACCGTGCTCGCGCGCCTCGGCTCGCTTTCGGCGCTGCTTGCCGCCGATCGCCGGCGCTTCGAAGGGATAGCCGGGCTGGGCGACGCCAAATTCGTCCAGTTGCACGCCGTCCTCGAAATGAGCCGCCGCGCGCTGCGCGAGACGCTCGACCGGGGGGCGGCCTTGAGCTCGCCGCAGTCGGTTCGCGATTACCTCCGGCTTAAGCTCCAGGGCAAGGCGCACGAAGTGTTCGTCGCGGTTTTCCTCGACGCCCAGAACCGCGTCCTCGAAGTCGAGGAGCTCTTTCGCGGGACGCTCACGCAGACGAGCGTTTTCCCCCGGGAAATCGTCAAGCGCGCGCTCCATTTCAACGCGGCCGCGGTGATCTTCGCCCACAATCACCCCTCCGGGGTCGCCGAGCCGAGCCGCGCGGACGAAGCGCTCACGCAGACGCTCAAACACACGCTCGCGCTGGTCGACGTGAAAGTGCTCGACCATTTCGTGGTCGGCGGCGATTCGGCGATGTCCTTCGCCGAGCGGGGCTTGCTGTGATGTAAAGTCATCGACCGCCAAGGCGCCGACAAGAGGCCTGCCGCGCCAAACAGGCCGGCGCAATATTGGACTTCTTCGGTTTTCTTGGCGTCCTGGCGGTTGATCAGAGCTTCCGCTGCGCCGCTTGAGCGGGTACGGAAATCACTGTAAAATCCGCGGTTTCCCGAATACCCCCTTTGGAGTCAAGCGTCATGGCACGCGTATGTCAGGTCACCGGCAAGAAGCCGATGAGCGGTAACAATGTTTCGCATGCGAACAACAAGACGCCTCGGCGATTCCTCCCCAACCTTCAGTACCGGCGTTTCTGGGTCGAGAGCGAAAAGCGGTGGGTGCGGCTGCGCGTATCGACCGCGGGCCTGCGCACGATCGACAAGAAAGGCATCGACGTCGTGCTGGCGGATCTTCGCGGCCGCGGCGAGATTTAAAGGAGCTTCGTAATGAGAGAGAAAATCAAGCTGGAATCGTCGGCCGGAACGGGCCACTTCTACACGACCACGAAGAACAAGCGCACCAAGCCGGAAAAGATCGAAATGAAGAAATTCGATCCGGTAGTCCGCAAGCACGTCATCTACAAAGAAACGAAGATCAAATAAAAAGCGGGGACAAGGTAGCTCCTCCCCCTACCCCTCCTCAACGCCGAGGAGGGGAGTAACCGACGCAATAAGCAGCGCCCTCTGAATTCCTGGGTCTGCAGACGTAAAAAAGCCCGCTCGAGAGCGGGCTTTTTGTTTGGTGCTACGCCATCCAGTGATTACTAGAGGCTGTGCTCGTTGCGTTGGTTACTCCCCTCCCTGCCCTTAGGGAGGGGTAGGGGGAGGGTGTAGTTTATTCCCCGGCGCAGACGTTCCGTCGTTTGCCCTACGCCGGTCAGGCGTAGGAGCGCAAACGACGAGAGAACGTTTGCAGCGCCTCGATGCCACTCGATTCGGCGCGGCGGCACCAGTCTTCGAGCTGGTGCACGAGCTGCTCTTTCGAGGCGGTCGATCGCTGCCAGAGCGCGGCGAGTTCGTCGCGCATCGTGTAGACGGTGGCGAGCTTGGTGCTCGCTTTCAGCACGCGCTCGCGGTCTTCGCGCTCGGTCGGCGGGAGCGCACTGGCGTCGATATGGAGCCAGCGCTTGAGCGCCGCCCAGTCGACGTTCACCGCGCTTGCGCGCAAAGCGCTCACTTCGCCCGCACAGGTCGTGCGCAGCGATTTCGCGTATTTGGCGAGGACTTCGTAGCGGTGCGTCACGACCGCCTGCAGCGTGGCGAGGTCGCAATGCGTCTTCGCCGTGTCGAGCTTCAACCGCGGCGCGACTTTCTTGACGTCCGCCAACCCGAGCATCTCCAGGATGCGGATGTAGAGCCAGCCGATGTCGAACTCGTACCAGCGGTTCGAAAGCCGGGCAGAGGTGCCGTAAGCGTGGTGATTGTTGTGCAGCTCTTCGCCGCCGATCAGGATGCCCCACGGCACGATGTTCCTGCTCGCGTCATTGGGCTGGAAGGTGCGGTAACCCCAGTAGTGGCCGATGCCGTTGATCACGCCGGCCGCGAAAAGCGGAATCCAGATCATCTGCACCGCCCAGATCGTGATGCCAATGAAGCCGAACAGCACGAAATTGAGGACGAGCATGATCACAATCCCCGACACTGCGTGGGGGCTGTAGAGCTTGCGCTCGATCCAGTCGTCGGGCGTGCCGTGTCCGTAACGCTCGAGCGTCTCGCGGTTCGCGGACTCCTTGCGGTAGAGCTCGGCGCCTTCCCAGAAGACTTTCCTGATACCGAAGATTTGGGGGCTGTGCGGGTCGTCGACGGTCTCGCACTTCGCGTGATGCTTGCGGTGTATGGCCGCCCATTCCTTGGTGACCATGCCCGTCGTGAGCCAAAGCCAGAAACGGAAGAAATGGCTGGGGAGCGGATGCAGATCCAGGGCCCGATGCGCCTGATGGCGGTGCAGAAAAATCGTGACCGCCGCGATTGTGATGTGAGTCACCGCCAGCGTATAGGCGACGTAACCCCACCACGGCAGATCGTAAACCCCTGTAAACATGCTACTCCTCGGTTTGTTGGAATGCCCCCGTTTGACGGGTGGAGTCTACCTAAGTTCAAGTAGTGCGGCAAAGCATTTACCGATACATCAAGAAACGTACCGAGCCTTGAATTTACTGGGGAAGCTTAGCCTGTAACCAGGATCGGTCGACGCTCGAAAATGGCGCCGAAAAAGCCGTCTGTTCCGTGCAGATGAGGCCACAGGCGCAGTTCCGGTCCGGTATCCAGGGCAATACCGTGAGTCTGGAGGTGCGCCGCGCACGAAATGCGGACGAATTGAGGACTTTCCGCCGCAAACGCATCGACGATGTCTTCGTTTTCCTCGCGCAGCAGGCTGCACGTCACGTAAACGAGCCGGCCACCCGGTTTGACGAGCGTCGCGGCCGCCCGCAGGATGGCTGCCTGCCGCACGCGCATTTCGGCGACGCTTGCGGGCGATTGCCGCCATTTCAGGTCCGGGTTGCGCCTGAGGGTGCCGAGCCCGCTACAGGGCGCGTCGACGAGGACACGGTCGATCTTGCCCGCGAGGCGCTTCACTTTGGTGTCGTGCTCGCTGCGCAGGAGATGCGGATGGAGATTGGAGAGCCCCGAGCGTTTCAGGCGCGGCTTCAGCCGCGAAAGGCGCGCCGGTGAGACGTCGAACGCGTAGAGGCGTCCCTGCGAGTTCATCATCGCGCCCAGCATGAGCGACTTGCCTCCGGCGCCGGCGCAGAAATCGACCACGAGCTCGTGCCGCCGCGGCGCCACCAGCAGGCCGGCGAGCTGACTGCCTTCGTCCTGCACCTCGATCGCGCCTTCGAGAAACAGCGGATGCCGGTTGAGAGCGGGGCGTCCGAGTATGCGCACGCCAAAAGGCGAGTAGGGCGTCGGGCTCGCTTCGAGCCCGCTTGCGCGCAGCGCGCGCAATACCGTGTCGCGGTCGCTGCGCAGCGTGTTCACGCGCAAGTCGAGCGGCGCAGGCTCCTGCAGGGCGAGGCCGAGCGCGAGTATTTCCGAGTCCGGACGCTCGCGCGTGAGGCGCTCCCAAACCCAGTCCGGCAACTCCGCGCGCACCGCCGGCGGAAGAACGTCGAGCGCCGCGGCGGCGACGCCTGAAAGCCATTCCCCTTCGCCCGGTTTCAGAACCGCTGCAATTTCACTCGGGCCAAGGCCGCCGAAGCGGCGGAGCCACGCGAGGATGAGGCGCCGCGGCCCGACGGCGCCCGCGACGTGGTCCAGCACGCGCTTGTGCCTCAACACGCCGAATACGGCTTCCGCGACAAATGCGCGCTCGTCCTGGCCGAGCGCGCGATGCTCACGGAAGTACTGGCTCAGCACCGAGTCCGCCGGATACTCGAAGCCGAGCACCCGGTGCAGCGCGTCGGCCGCGGCCGCGAGGGATTTAGGATGGATTCTCAAGGTTTACTCTTCGCTCAGCCGGATCTCGGTGACGACCTGCTCGCCTGCGAGCTCGCCGTCGCGGCCATAGAAGCGGATGCGCACCGGCAGGTGGCGGTATTCGGTGGCGAGCCACAGCTCGATCGTTTCCGTTCCCGCGGCTCGCACCTGGCGTATCGGCAACGCGCGCAGCACGCCGAGCGGCGTCTCGATTTTTTCTTCCGGTTCCACTTCGAGCTCGTAGCTTTCGAGCCGCGAGCCGTTCGTCACCGTCACGCGCGTTCGTCCGCGCGCCGGCGGATCGAGCGCGAGCTGATACATGAAGCTCACCAGATCCTGGCTGCCGCGCGGCAGCGCCTCCTCGCGCTGCGCCGCAGGCGGGCCCAGCAATACGCTCTCCTTCGCCCAGTCGAAGCGCGCGCGCGCTTCCTCGACGCCGCGCCCCCGATTGCGGCTCATGAGAAAAGTCTCGGGCTGCAACCCTTCGGGGGTGAGCGCGCCGCGGCTCAGGTAGGTGCGGTGCTGCGAGCGTATGACGTCGACGAGCCCGGTCGTTTCGGAATGGCTGGCGAGCTGGTAGCGGTTGCCCTCGATATGCCACGACTGCTCGGTGCGGCCGACCGGGAAACCGTCGCGTCCGTAGACGAGCGAGAACGAAATACGGCCGCGGCGCGGGAAAGCGGGCAGCGTTGCGGGCTCGGGCTGGAGGGTCGTTGCCGGTGCAGTGGCGACGACGACAGGTTGCGGCGGCTCGGTTGCCGGGAGCTCGGCTGCGGCTTGCTCCTGCGCGGGTGCCGTTTCTGCGCTGTCTGCCTGCGAGGCGGCGTCGCGTGAGGGCGCGGTGAACACTGGAACGTGGGAAACGGCCGGCCGCGAACGCCGCGGCTCGGCCTTGACCGTGCGTTTGACGCGCGGTGTTGCCGCAGGCCGCGGCGAGGGCGCGTTTTCGATACGCACTGCGAGCGGCGGCAGGTCCTGTGGCTCGCGGGGGAGATCGATGCGGCCGAGAGCGATCACTGCGGCGTGCGCAGCGCCCGAGAGCGACGCCGCGATCGCCAGCCGGCGCCAGGCGCGCGCGTCAGTCACGGAGCTCGAGCGCCTGGATCATCTGCTCGAAGCGCATGCCGTCTTTTTCCACGATCAGCAGTTTCACCGGGAAATGGCGGTGCGCGTCCGACAGCCACAGCTCGGTCACCGTGTCACCGGGGTCGCGCTGCTTGACGAGATGCAGCGTTTTGACGCGGCCGAGCGGCGTGTCGATTTCCACTTCCGGCGTGATGCGGTAACGATAGCGGTCGAGCTTGCGCCCGTTGGTCATCGAGAAATCGACGTAGCCCGATTCCGTGAGCGGCATGCGCATGAACTGGTACATGATCGACAGGCGGTCCTGGGTGCCGGGCGCCACGCTCATCGATTCGACCTTGCCGCCGTGTCTCAGCACGACCTGAGCGTGCTGCCAGTCGAATTCGGCGCTCACCTGCGGCGGATCGGCGGCGGCTCGCCGCGCTTCGAAGTGCAGCGGCCGCAGACCTTCGCGCGTGAGCTCCCCGCGGCTCTCGAACCTGAGCGGCTGACGCTGAATCAACACCGCGAGCCCGATCGGTTTCGTGTCGCTGACGATACGGTAAGCGCCGCGCTCGGCGACGAAATGCTCGCTGATGACGCCGATCGCCATGCCGTTCATGTAGCCGTTGTAGGTCGCCCTGATCTCCTTCGGCGCGGCCCACACTGGCCCCGCGAGCGCGGCGCAGGCGAGCAGCCCGGCGACGCGCATGCGCTGAAAAAGATCGCTTCTCACAGGATGAATGACCGCGGCGCGGGCTGCCGGTTCGCGGCCGCCCGGGTCCTCAGGAATCCGGCGCGGGAGACAGCAGCGCCCCGGCGCCCTCGCGCGCGCTCTCGACGTGAACGCGGCCGCCCGAGGCGAGCCGCAGGCGGCCTTCGCAGAACCATCCGACCGCGAGGGGATAGATCCGGTGTTCCTGCTCGAGCACGCGCGCGGCCAGCGTCTCTTCGGAATCCGAGGCGAGCACGGGAACCGCGGCCTGCGCGATGATAGGACCGTGATCGAGGTCCCGCGTCACGAAGTGCACGGTGCAGCCGTGGATGCGCACGCCGGCTTCGAGCGCGCGCCGATGCGTGTGCAGCCCGGGGAAAGCCGGCAGGAGCGACGGATGTATGTTGACGAGCCTCCCGTCGAAGCGCGCGATGAAGCTTTCGGTGAGGACACGCATGAATCCGGCAAGGACGACGAGATCGGGCGCGTAGCCTTCTATCGCCGCCGCGAGCGCGGCGTCGAAGGCCGCGCGGTCGGCGAACGCCCGATGATCGACCACGCACGTCGGGACCGCGTGCGCGCGGGCGATCGCGAGACCGCCCGCGCCGGGAACGTTGCTGACGACCGCGGCGATCGTCCCCGGCACGCGCGCTTCGATCAGCGCTGCCATGTTGCTCCCGCGCCCGGAGATCACGACGACGATGCGTTTCGTATTCACGCGCATCAGCGCCTGATATCTCCCCTCTCCCCACGGGAGAGGGGTCGGGGGTGAGGGAGGCAGTTAGCCACGCGCATCAGCGCCTGAAATCTCCCCTCTCCCCGCGGGAGAGGGGTCGGGGGTGAGGGAAGCGCGCTGGGCTCACGCGACGATCGTCTGCGGCTCGTCGCCGCGGCGCCGCTCTATCGCGCCGATGCGAAAGACCTTTTCCCCGGCCGCCGACAGGAGACGCGTCGCGGCCTCGGCGTCGGAAGGAGCGACCACGAGCACCATGCCGATCCCGCAGTTGAAGACGCGCGCCATTTCGTCCTCGGCGATGTTGCCGTGTTGCTGGAGCCATGCGAAAAGCGGCGGGAGCGCCCAAGCGCTGCGATCGATGCGGGCCGTCAGATCGTCGGCGAGCACGCGCGGCACGTTCTCGGTGAGACCGCCTCCCGTGATGTGCGCGAGGCCTTTGACTTTCACCGCCTCGAAAAGCGCGCGCACCGGTTTCACGTAGATGCGCGTCGGCGCGAGGATGAGATCGGCGAGCGACGCGCCGTGAAGTTTCGTGCCGAGATCGACGCCGCTTCTCTCGACGATCCGGCGGATGAGCGTATAGCCGTTCGAGTGCGCGCCGTCGCTGGCGAGCCCGAGCACGACGTCCCCCGGCGCGATCGTCGAGCCGTCGATGATGCGCGACTTTTCGACCACGCCCACCGCGAATCCCGCGAGGTCGTATTCGCCCGGCGCATACATGCCGGGCATCTCGGCGGTTTCGCCGCCGATCAACGCACAGCCCGCGCGCTCGCAGCCTTCGGCGATGCCTTTCACGACGCGGCTCGCCGTCGCGACGTCGAGCTTGCCGCATGCGTAATAATCGAGGAAGAAAAGCGGCTCCGCGCCGAGGGTGAGTATGTCGTTCACGCTCATCGCGACGAGATCGATCCCGATCGCATCGTGGCGATCGAGCTCGAAGGCGAGCTTCAGTTTCGTGCCGACGCCGTCGGTGCCCGAGACGAGCACGGGCTCGCTGTAGCCTTTGGGAATTTCGAACAGCGCGCCGAAGCCGCCGATGCCGGCGAGAACGCCGGGGCGCATCGTGCGCTTCGCGTAAGGCTTGATCTTTTCGACCAGCGCATCGCCCGCATCGATGTCGACGCCCGCATCGCGGTAGGTGAGCGGGCTCGAGGAGTGGGCTTCAGTCATTCGTTCGACCGTGAAGGACACGGCTCCCGCTCGGGACAGGATGCACGTTAAGATACGCGAGCCGGGTAATGCCGCTGGCAGCGATATTGCAGGCGCGACTTCACGCGAATTCTACCGTATTACCGCTATGGCCCGCGCCGTTTCGTCACCAGTCACCCGCAGCGAGTCACCCGTCAGCCGCCTCCAGTGAAACAGCTCGCGTTCGATTTCATCCCGCCCGCGCAACCCACGCTGGAAAATTTCATCCGCGGGCGCAACGCCGAGGCGGTGCAGCACCTGCGCGAGCTGGCGGCGCAGCGCGAAGGCGAGCGCTTCGTCTATCTGTGGGGAGCGCCTGCCAGCGGAAGGACGCACCTGCTGCGGGCGACGCTCCGCGCGCTGCGCGATTCCGGCTCGCGCGTCGCGTACTGCGCGGCCGATGCGGACCTGCTCGAGCTCGACCCGGATACAGTCGATGCGGCGGGCGTTGACGACGTCGAAGGTTATGGCGGCCTCGCGCAGGGCGCGCTTTTCAGGCTCTACAATGCGCTGCGGGAAAAAGGCGGCGTCCTGGTTGCCGCCGGCAGCACGGCGGCGGCGCGGCTGCCGCTGCGCTCCGATGTCGTCACCCGGCTCGCGTGGGGTCTCGTCTACGAGATCCATGCGCTCACCGATGGCGAGAAGGCGCAGGCGCTCGCGGAGCACGCGGCCGCGCGCGGTTTCACCCTGCAGCCGGAAGTCGTGCGCTATCTACTCACGCACGCGCGGCGCGACATGCGCACGCTGATGGCGATGGTGGAGTCGCTCGACCGTTATTCGCTCGAATCGAAGCGGCCGATCACGCTCTCGCTCCTGCGCGAGCTCCTCGCGTTCGACCGGCAATGAAGCAGGGACACTGAAACGATGAAGCTCGCTCTTTTCGACCTCGACAACACCTTGCTCGCCGGCGACAGCGATTTCGAATGGGCGCAGTTCCTGATCGAGCAGGGCGTGCTCGACCGCGAAGTGTACGAAGCCCGCAACCAGGCTTTCTACGACCAGTACAAGGCAGGAACGCTCGACATACACGAATTCCTCGACTTCCAGTTAAAGCCGCTCTCCCGCCATCCGCGAGACGTCCTGGACGCGTGGCACCGCGAGTTCATGCAGCGCAGGATCCTGCCCATCGTGCGCGATTCGGCGCGCGAGCTCGTCGAGCGCCATCGCGGCGACCTGTGCGCGGTCATCACCGCCACCAACAGCTTCGTCACCGCGCCGATCGCGCGCGAGTTCGGCGTCGAGCACCTGATCGCCACCGAGCCCGAAGAGCGCGACGGCGCTTTCACCGGGCAAGTGACGGACATTCCCTGCTTCCGGGAAGGCAAGGTCCGGCGCCTCGAATCGTGGCTCGAAAGCCAGGGACGCGACCTCGCTTCGTTCGAGGCGTCCTGGTTCTACAGCGATTCGCTCAACGACCTTCCGCTGCTCACGCGCGTCACGCACCCGGTGGCGGTCGACCCCGACGACACCTTGCGCGCTCACGCGCAGGCGCACGGCTGGCCGGTGATCTCCCTATCGTGACTTCCCGTTCCCGGGTGCTCGCGTTGTACGGCGTGCTCGGCTCCGCTTCGATCGCGAGTCTC
>Ga0209705_10001439_pt1 | contig 12534 bp, 5 predicted proteins | sample PPLLaktember2015_5_FD_187262 | JGI IMG/M metagenome (GOLD analysis project Ga0209705, IMG submission 187262) | Freshwater sediment microbial communities from Prairie Pothole Lake near Jamestown, North Dakota, USA - PPLs Lake P8 Core (1) Depth... | ecosystem: Environmental > Aquatic > Freshwater... | reverse complement strand
CCGGCGCCAGGCTTGCGCCCGGGTTCATGCCTATGGTGTTGCCGCCATTGACGCCGCCTGTCAGGGTGCCCGCGCTGGAGCCCGGCGTGCACGAGATAGCCGGGCTGGCCGGGCTGGCGTTCACCAGGCCCGCCGGGTAGGTGTCGCTGAAGGTCACCCCCGTCAAGGTGGCTGGATTGGCTGCCGGGTTGCTCACGACAATCCTGAGCTGGGACACGCTGTTCACGTCGATCGTCCCGGGGGTGAAGGATTTGCTGGTGTTGGGCGGGGCCAGCACCGTGGTCGACACCAGCGCGCTGGAGGTGGTGTAGCTGTTGGCTGCCAGGGTCTGGCCCTTGTAGGCGACCGAGGCCGAGTTGCTGATGCCCGTGCCCGCGGGCAGGTTGTTGTTGACGGTGACGTCGAAGGTCAGCGAGGTCTGCGCGGGTGGCGGGTTGTAAAACGGCAGCGTGCCGCCGCTGCTGGCATTGGCCCCGTTACCGAGGCGGAACACCACGCGCGGCGTTCCGCTGCTGATGTAATCGGCCTGGTCGTCGCCGGCCCCGTCGGTCTTGGCTCCGTTGTTGGGTCCGCTGAGTATGCTCAGGCTGTTGGGAACATAGGTGGTGCCGGCGGGGATGTTGTCCGTCAGCACCACATCGGTTGCGGTGTCCTGCCCGGTGTTGCTGAGCGAGATGGTGTAGCGCAGCACATCCCCCGCCACCAGCGACCCGCCGTTCAGGTCCTGCACGGTCTTGACGACGTTGGACGTGATGTTGGGTACGTACAGGTTGGTGACGAACCCGGCGGCATGGGCGCCGAAGTACTCGCCGTTGGTCGTGAAACGCAAATTGGCGCTGGTGGCGGCGTTGGAAATGATCCCGGCGGGCAGGTTGACCAGATCGATATCCACGCCCCTGAGGTTGGCGATGGAGGGATTGCGCGACGTGTTGGGAACGCCCAGATTGCAGACGGTGGAATTGAAAAAGTCGTTGGATATGGGATTGCAGGCGTCGTAGATGGAGGCGCCATTCACCTGGAACTGATCCCCCGTGTACAACCCGCCCGCCGCACCGTTGTCGCCGTCCCATCCGATCAGCGCAAGGCGGGTAAGCACCGGGCCGGTGTACGGCGTCAGGAAGCCACTGACGGGAATGGTGATGCCGGTGGCGTTGTTGACGACCTGGTAACCGTCGAAAACGGTGAGGTTGTTGAGCTGCTCGCTGGAATGGGCGTAAACGACCAGCAGCCCCCATCCGCCCCAGCGGCCGTCCGCCGTCCCGGGGGTGTCGGGGGTGGTCTGGATGTTGCCTACCCAATAGGTGCCGCTGCCGCCGGAGCGGACCTGCGCGGTGACATCGGCGAAGCCGCCGAATTCATTGCTGAATCCGGGCTGCACCGGGGTCACACCCGTATCCAGGTTGCTGGCGGTCACCACGGAATAGCCGGAGCCGCTGGGCGGCTTCAACAGTACCTGCCCCTTGGCGGCGCTGTCCGAACTCGAACTCCAGTAAAGGCCGGCGAACAGCACATCGGCGCCGCTGGGCATGGTCAGTACGGCATTGCTGGAGTTGAACGTGGTCGCATCGGCATCCAGGTCCAGGTTGCCCATGGTGCTGTTGTTGTTGATTTCGCACGCGTTGCCCGTGGTGGTGCAGCCGGTGCTTTGCATGACCGTGTTGCCGACGAGCGCGATGTTGCCGTTGGTGTTGGCGCTGAAGCGCAGGCCGAAGTTGCGGTTGGCCACGGCGTGAAACGATGCCAGGCACAACAGTCCTGCCAGCAGCATGCCGCCGATACGCCGGGCACTTGATGGCCTTGCATGCATGCAATTCTCCAGCGCGGTATCTGCAAGTGGAACGGGTTTCATTGCTTCTTTCCTAAAACGTCATTTGCCATCAGGCGATGCCTTGACCCACGCTGCCGGTTTCATTCGGGGCAATCATTTCATTCATCTACCCAGGCTTATTTCGCATCCTGCTTCTCGCCGCGCACAGTGATTTCCACGCGCCGGTTGGGCTGCAGACACTCGATCAGTGCGCGCCGGCTGCGCTGCACCTTGCACGGCACCACGGGATCGGCTTCGCCGCGGCCGCGAGCCTCGATCCTGTTCAAGTCGATGCCGCGACTGGCCAGATATTGCCGGATGTGTTCGGCGCGTGACGTGGACAGGGTATGGTTATAGACATCAGAGCCGAGCCGGTCGGTATGGCCGGTGAGTTCGATGCGCTCCAACTGCTTCCAGGTTTTTAGTTCATTGGCCAACTGGTCAAGCTTCTGGCGCCCGCCCTGCACCAGATATTCGACGCCGGCGCGATCGAAGGCGAACAGGGTGTCGGTGGTGAGGGTGCGCTTTTCGACGACGATGCGTTCGACCGGCGTCGGCGTGTCCGTGACGGCCTGGGGGGCATGCTTCAGGGCGCAGGCATCGAGCGCGTGCTGCGCCTCATACGCCAGGTTTTCGGCAATGCGGGCGTAGGGCTCGGCGTGCATCCAGCCGGATTCCCATTTTTCGTGACCGGTCCACACCAGTTGCACTTCCAGCTCGGCGATCTTGCGTCCGGCGCAGGAAAAATCCGGGTGGCGTTTCAAGGTGTCGACCTTTTCCCACAGGTCGGGACGCACCTTTTCGCTGGCGTAGGGGAGCGGAGTGGCGGCGGCGTCATAGGCCGGGTTGCGTGCCAGACCATCAAGAATAGACGTGGCCTCGGTGGTGGCGTCCTGCACGATGCCGGTGCGATCCTTCTCGTGGTATTCATCCAGCGCCAGATCAAGCCAGGCGCGGGCCTTGGACACAGCGTAGTGATTCGCGCCGAGCGTGCCGAAGCCGAGCGTGTCCACCTGCCGCTGCAGTTGTTCGATGGTTGCCAGATCGGCGGGTGTGGTCGGGCGATTGTCCGCATGAGCAAGGGGCATGAGACAGGCGCAGAGCAGCGACATCACGGTCTTGTTCATGGTGTTTCCGATCCTGGCTTGGTGCGGGTTAACAGGCTGTTACCCCGGTCGTTGAGTTTGAGCGTGTCCTGATCGACCTTCATGCGGATTGCGACGTAGGGCCCTTGAGCGCGGTATTCGGCGCCGGAGAAATCCTCATCGTCAAAGCCGACGAAATTGTAGCCGACGGCCAGCCACATGTTTTCCATCAGGTTGTAGCCGACTGACGCGCCGAGGCCGTAATCCTTCACGCTGGAATCCCAGGTATGCAGCATCGAGGCGTGGGCGCCGATGTCCCAGTCGCGGCCGAGGTCGCGCCGGATCTCGGCGCCGATCAGGTCGGTGTAGCCGCTGTAGGAGTTGCCGTCGAGGGTGTCGAACACATATTTGGCGCCGTACTGCAGGGCGACCTGGGAGTGCCGGTTGGGCATCCAGTTGGCATTGAAGTTGTTGATCAGCTTGCGCGCATGGCTGCGATCGGTGGGGCCGCTGACGAGTTCGTCGATGTACTCGAGCCGGTCCAGCCAGACCCATTCGCTGTCCCACGGGCGATGGGCATAGGACAGACGGGCTTCGAACAGACGCGACTGGTCGGTTGCGGATTGCGTGTCGGTATAGCTGAACCCGGCTGCGAGCACGCGGCCGGCATCAAGGTTGCGCTGGAAACCAATAAGGAAGTTGATCCTGTCGTTGTCGTCGCCTTCACGCCATTCGAGACGGCTGTTGGCACCCCAGACCGAGTCGTTGTAGTTTGCGCCCAGACTGACGGCGAGGTAATCGCCCGTCATCGAGACCGAGGCGAGTGGCACATTCGGATTGAGTGGCTGTGCGCCGGTGTTGCGCAGGGTCTGGGCGCGGTCGATGGCGAAGTCGGTCTGCCAGAATTCGTTGATCTGCCAGCGTTGCACCAGCCCGAGGTTGGCGAAGATGCGGCCGCTGTCGAGCGAGGCCTGGCTGCCCAGCGAGGCGGCCATTTCGCCACCGGTCCAGGGTTGAACGCGCAGACCGACTCGGGTCGTGTTGGAGGTGAATTTCTCGCCGTGGGCGAACTCCTGTTCGGCAAACAGCTTGCTCTGTTCGGTGAGCAGGTAATCCACGCCGAGCAGGACGCGGTCAGGAAAGTCGACGCTTTCGGCGTTGCCGAACGCAATTTCGGTGGCGGCACGCAGGATCAGTTTCTGGTCGGGCATTTCGTAGGACATCCCTGCCACACCCTGCTTGCTTTGGTGAGTCACGCCCTGCGCGTCGACGTCGCGCACGAAACGGCCGCCGTAATAAGTCGTCAGTTTGTCAAAGCGCTGGTTGGCGACCGCCTCCACCAGGTCGCGCTGGGAGCTTGTCACCGCCAGGTTGTTGTCCTGACGGTAGGCCTGGCCCTGAATCTGCAGCGTATCGGAAAGCTTCAACTGGAATTCGGCACCATACTTGCGGGTGCCGATTTCGTTGTTCGACTGCTGGCCGAACCCGAAGCCGGCTTCCTGTTCGCGTATGTAAGCGAGGGCGTTCAGCTTCTCGCCCTGATGCAGCGCTTCGACCTTCCATGCCTTGCCGTCCAGCTTGAGGTTGGACAGCTCACGATTGCTGCGCGCGACTTCCGCCTTGATTTGGGTCTGATCGCTCAACTGATAGGTGAAGTCCACACCGCCGAGCTTGCCGCTGGCGCCGACATTGCCTTCGCTCACGAAGGTGGCGCCGATTTCGGTTTGGGCATTGGGCATGAAGGCGGCGCGTCCGCCGGCGGTCAGTTTCTTGTCGGCGTCGCTCTCTGATTCATATTCGGCAATGATGTATACGGGGTTGAAGGCAGCATCACGCACCGGCACCGGCGACTTGAAGAACAGCGTGCCCTTGAGGTAGTCGATCTCGTAATCCAGATAGCGGGTCAGGGTCTGGCTGGACACGATCACCTGCGACTGGAAACGGTCGCGCGTCTCGATGCGGATCTTGTCGGAGTTCCCGATGAGGTTGCTGCGGGAGAGACGGTACAGGCCCGAGGTGCCGTTGCCGGGAATCTCGTCCTTGATGTAGGCCTGCGCGGTCTGGCTGGCAAAGGCGTTGTAGGCGAACTTGTCGCCGCGGTATTCGGATTTCAGGCCGGTCAGGGTGCGGCTGTAACGCGAGAACTCGGTGACGGTCAGGCCGGTGTCGTAATCGCCGAACATGGCGTAGAACTGGCGGCGTTCGATCTTCAGGTAGAGCTTGCTACCGCTGGCGGCGTCGAAGGCGGGCTGGGTGGCGTCGGCATACAGGGTGTAAAAGCGGTTCGGGTCGATCGCCTGTTTCAGATTGGCGAAAGAGCCGGCGTCGCCGCTCTTCTTCGCGGTGTCGTAGGCCATCGTCAGCAGGTAGTCGCCACGGATGCTGCCCTTGGCGTAGAAGGCAATGCGGTTGCCATCGAACAGGTTCTCATCGGCATCGGCGTCCTTCAGCGCCTGCATGTTGCCGGACAGTTTCTTGTGGCCTAGCGTGCCCTCGGCAAAACCGACCAGAATCCAGTCGCGCTGGCCGGCTTCCAGCCAGGTACGCAGTTCCTGGGGACCGCCTTCGTTGAAACTGAAATTGAGAATGGCCTCGCCAGACTGCGTGGTCGGCTCCAGTTCGATCAGGGCGATCCCGTCCTGGCCGACTTCATAGCGCGGCCGGTTGTTGATCTTGGCGGCCAGCGGGTCGCGCTGGATGGCTTCGATCTGGTTGGCCGAAGCGTAGGGGCTGTTGAGCTGGAATTCGCCGTTGACGCCGCGCCGCATCTTGTAACCGTCCTTGTCGTAAAAGCGCACTGCGATGACCGGGCGGGTCTTGCCGTCGGCGATCAGGCGCGAGTGGGCAGGCACCAGTTCGACCCGATGCGGGCTGACCGAAAAATGGATCAGGCGGCTCTGGCGCAGCACTTCGGCGCCGGATTCGTCAGTCACGACCAGTTCGAGCTGGTTGTTGCCGTCCTTGATGTGGATGCCGCGCCAGGTGGCCAGGGCGACCGTGTTGGTGGCGTTGGTCGCCGTGCCGTCGTACAGCAGGGGGCTGACTTCCTCGCCGTTCAGCTTCAGCACGGCGCGCTGCTTCGGCGCGAGTTTGACCGCCGCCTTGATCGCGGGCAGGGCGGGCAGGAAGTTTTCCTGCGGGTGCAGCCACTCGGTGCCGGGCGCAGCGCTCGCCAGCCAGTCGGCGTCATACGGCAGTTGCTCGACCAGGCGGGCGCGGTCGTCGGCGCCGACCGGCTGCGGCGTGGCATCGCTGTTGAGGGGAACCGTACGCTGGCCGCGATCCTGCGCGCCGGGCACATTCGGGGTTTCATGGTGGGGCTGCGGCTGCGGGATGAGGGCTGCATTCTCGACCTCGACCGCCTGGCCCTGCAGCACCATTTCAGCGCGCGGCAGGGAAATGCCCTGCTGCCCGGATGCGGCAAAGCGTGTCATCGCCACCAGCTTGAGGGCGTCCTGGTTTGCAGCACGCAGTTCGACGTCCAGCGTGCGCGACCAGGCGCCCTGCTGGGCGGGCAGCCGCAGCGTCAGGAAGCCGTCGCCGCCTTCCAGTGCATCGGTTGCCGCGCCGTCCAGACGGGCGCTGCCGGCAACCAGGCTGACGCCGGCCGGCAGCATGAGGGTGGTGGACGCCTGATTGATCGCGCCGTCGCCGCGCAGGATCAGTTTCAACTGCACCTGGTCGCCTGTGCGGCTGGCGGAAAGATGCTGGGTGAGATGCAGTTCCCGCGGTGCTTTCTTCTGCACATGGAAGTCGGCGCGCCACAGGCTGCCGCCGCGCACATTGACGAACTGCGAATAGCTGCGGCCGGCGAAGCGCGAGTTCTTCTCGCAGGCCACCACTTCGTAATCGGCAGGCAGCGAATCGAGGTCGAGCTGCACCACGTGGGTGCCGGGACGGATGTTGTCGGCATGCCAGCGCCCATCCTGGTCGGTGAGGATATAGGTGCCGTCCTCCAGCACGATGCGGGCGTTCTGCAGGCCATGCTCATCGTTGTCCACATGATCGTCGCAGGAGCCGATGATGACGCGGCCCATGAGAATGGCGCGCGAGCGCATCAGGTCCTCGCGCACCGTGACGGTGGCACGCGCCGTGTTCGAGGTGTGTGCGCCGGTGGCGTAGGCCAGGTTCTCGGCCTGGCCGGTTTTCGCGCCGGCGCTGACCACGGCGACATACTTCAGCGTGCTGGTGCCGCCGGCCGCGATGGTGCCCAAGCCAAATGTGAGGGTGCGGCCGTCGGCGGAAATGGCGGGATCGGGCTGCAGCGAGCCATTCAGCCGCCCCGATCCGGCCTGGTAGCGGAAGCCTGCTGGCAACTGGTCGGCGATCTGCACCGCAAGCGCCGGACTGCTGGTGTCGTTGTTGCGGATGGCCAGGGTGTAGGGCACGAACTCGCCTTCGCCGACCACCGACTTGCCCGCCGCCTTGGCGATCTGCAGGTCGCCGCTCGCCGCATCGACCGGGATGTCGATGTGAATCGCCGGGCCCGGATTGACGACGAAGGAGGTGCCGTAGGAGGCACCGTTGCCGGGCACGCCGACCACGGCAAAGCCGGGCGGCAGGCTGGCCGGCGGAATGGTGGAGGCAAAGCGGTAACCCGCTGGCGGTTCGACGCTTAATACATAGTTGCCGGGGTAGATCAGCGGGAAGCGGTACATGCCCGAGGGCAGCGCGACCGTGCTGCCGCAGGCGGCGAAGGTCGACCCGGTGATCACCGGGTTGGGTGCGTATTGCGTGCCGTCGTCGCAGAAAACCCTGGCCGGCTGGCCGCTGCCGGCATCGATTAGCGTGACCCGGGCGCCGTCGACCGGCAGGCCGTTGACCGAATCGAATACCACGCCATACGGATCGACCAGGGCGGAGGCAGCCACCGTTACGGAGGTGACGTCACGCTGATAGGTGGTGGTGAGCACGGTGTTGATGGCGACTGAAAGTGCACAGTTGTTGTCGGTCGGCGGCAGGGCGGTGGTGCGGATCGCGCCGACGAAAACGCCGGTATTGGCGCCGGTCTCGGTCAGCAGCAGGGTTTCATGGTCGGTGGGCGCGATGGCGCTGGTGATGGTCACCCCGACCGTTTCGGCCAGCGCCGGATTGAGATTTTTGGTTTGGTCGGTGACCTGCACGTAGATGTTCTGGTCGCTGCCATACAGCGTGGCCGGGCTGAGCGCCGCCGACCCGGCGGCGATGCCGCCGCTCAGGTCGAAGGGTCCGCTGGTGGAACCCGACGAGGCGCATTGCGAGGCCCCCACCGGCGTGGAAATGCCGCCGGGCGTGGCTGCCATGAACTGGATGCCCGCCTCGGTGACCACCGAAACCGAAGCGCTTGCGCTGTAAGCCGTGCCGGCAATGCGGTAGCTGGCCGCTGCCGAGTTGGTGAGGGTGGTGCCGGCCGGGGTGGCGGCCAAGGCGGTGGTACCGGCCAGCCCGAAAACCGAGCACAACAATATAAGAGACGCTTTGTTGTGGAGGCGACGACCCGGGGTCGATGCCTCCACAACAAAGCGGGCTGCCCCGGCAAGCCGGGACAGCACACGCGCAAAAACCCCTTCCGCCCGTTTTGCCGGGTGGAAGGGGTGAGCGAGCTTGGCTGGTGTGGCCATTCGCCCTTACTGGAGGGTGACGTTGAAGGTCACGGTGGCGCTTTCGCCCGCCTTCAGCTCGCCTGCCGCATAGCCATCGCCGGCATCGATCGGCAGCGCAGCCGCGAAGTCGATGGTGACGGCCTGACCAGCGATGGTGGCGCCGTCAGCGTTGGCCGTGCCGGTCATGTAGCCACCGGTGCCGCCGACTGCGCGCGCAGGAATGCTGTACTCGATCTGGAAGCCGCGTCCTGCCAGGCTTTCAGGCGTGCCAGTCGCAGAGGAGCAGGTTGCGGCATCGGTCGGGGCGACCAGGTTGGCGTCATGCGCCATGGCGGCGTTCAACGTGTCCGTGATCGTCGACAGGGTGGCCGAGGTCGAGCCGGTATTGCTGACCTGGATGGTCCAGCGCACCATCGCACCCGGGATGTTCTTCGGGTTGGTGATGCCGTTGAACGGGTCGCACAACAGGGTGTACGTTTTGGACACGGCGATGATAGCCGAGGTCACCCGGTAGCCGTCACGCGCCGAATGCGTGCCGCTGCGCGCGATGTCGTCGCTGCCGGCCGCATCCGCAAACACCACCTGCACCGCGCCTGGAACATCAACCCCGTTATCCTGGGCTGTCAGGCCACCCAATCCTGCGGCGCCCCCAGTGTGGGTCGTTGCTGTCAGGCTGACCAGGGAGACATCGTTGTTGACCTGGGTGTTGGGCACGTTACACACCACATATACCGTTGCGCTTCCATCGGCGGCCAGTTCGTCGATCGAGGTGGCGATGTCCTCGCCAGCCAGATAGCCCCCATTGGCACCGCTTTCCACGAACGCGCTACAGGCCGTGACGTCGAAGTTGTCGGTGCCGCCGAACAGGATCTGACCGCTGGCGATGGCGTTGTTGACCGTCAGGGCGTAATCCTGGACGGTGTTGCCGTTGTTGGTGACGGTGAAGGTCGTCACCACGCTGGTCGCGCCGGGTACCACGCCTGCAGTCGTCAGCGAGCCGCCGACTTCGGCCACGGTCAGGTTGACCTTGTTATCCACCAGGAAACTGGCCGAGGTGGTGGTGATTGGAGTCTGGCCGACGCTGCCTACCGCGTACGACAGGGTGGCCGTGTTGTCGATGGACGTGCCGGAGGCCGTGCCTGCCGCCATCGCGTTTTGGGCCGCGCCGAAAACCATGCCGGCGGCAATAAACGCCGCGAGCCGGGCTTTCGAAGGGGCGCTTCGATTGCTGTATTTCATTTTGATCTCCTTGAAAAACACAAATAAAAACTGCACTTCTAAAAATCATTCAGGGCGGGGCGTGGCCTAAGGGTGGCCCGCGTCCCGCCCGGGGACTTCGAATCCACGGCGGATCGGTCATTGGTTCGGGCAGCACAAAGCGGCGCCGCTGCGCCGGATTGCTGTTGCCGTGAATGAGGGGGTAAGCCATGGCTGCCTTGTGGGTGGGTGCGCTGATTACTTGATCACCGCGCGGAAGGACACTTCACCCGACTTGCCGACACCGAGTTCACCCTTGTAGGTCCAGCGGATGTGGGTGTAGTCGGATGCCAGGGCGGGGCGGGTCTTGCCTTCCGGGGTTTTGACGGTGAGTTTGTCGGCCGTGGCGTACTGCTTGCCGCCATCCACCGAGAAGGTGATTTCGGTGTTGGCGCCGCGGGCGCTGCCTCCCTTGTAAACCATGTCGTTCGGCACCGGGTTGGTAATGGCGATATTGCCGACCGGCTTGTCGATCTGGTTCTTGAAGGTGGTGGTGTAGAGGATTTCCGAACCCGGGACGGCCTTGTCGACGGGCACGCGCTTGATGACTTTCTTGCCGTTTTCGACCACCTCGACTTCCTGTTCGGCCACGCTTTTGACTTCCACGGCATCGGCCGCGAAGGCGTTCAGGTGCAGCGCGGAAGCGAGCAGTGCGGTGCAGAGGGCGGGAATCAGTCGGTGATTGAACATGTTGGATCTCCTGTCAGTTGATGAGGGCGCGAAAGCTGAACCAGGTCGATAGCGGTGCGCTGACGCTGCCTGGTGAAACGGTGACGGTGTTGGGCTGACTGATGCCGAAGTCGGCCAGGTCGGCGTCGGCGGCATCGGTTCGGGCTACGCCGTCGACGACGATGCTGCCCGCGACGTAGCTCATGTTTGCGGGAAGGGGGTCGCTGAGGACGAGGCCGTCGAGCGTGCTGCTGCCGCTGGCGACGACGTCGATGCGGTAGGTGAGCATGCTGCCGGGAACGATCCTGCAGCCGCTGGCGGCGCTGCACCCGAAAGGATCCTGGACGTTGATTACGCTTTTGCTCAGGCTGAGCAGGGCGCCCACGCGGTAAGCGTCGCGGGCAGAATGCCTGCCGTCGCGAGCGGCTTCTTCGCTGCCGGCGATATCTGCAAAAACCACCTGCACCGTCGCCGGGTCATTCGCTGAGTCCTGCATGACCACCGCGCCCTGGACGCCGGGCGCGGTGCCCGCCAGCGTGGTGGCGCTGAGGCTGACGATTGCTTGGTCGCTGGCGCTCAGGCCTGCTGGAATACTGCATGCGACATAGACGGTCCGGCTGGCGTCGGGCGCCAGTTCGTCGATGAAGCTTGTGGTATCGGTTGGGTCAAAGCCGGAAACAGCACCGCTTTCAACGCGGGCGAAGCAGGCGCTTGCGTCGAAATTGTCGATTCCGCTGAACAGGCTGGCTCCGCTGGCGACGTTGGCGACGGCGAGGGCATAGTCCTGGGCCGCATTGCCGTTATTGGTGACGGTGAAGCGGGTGACTGCGGAGGCCTGGCCGGCGATGACCGGCGTGGCGTCGCCGTCGCTTTCGGCAACGGTGACATTGACCTTGTTGTCGACCACGAAGGATGGGGTGTTCGATGTGGTGCCACCGGGCCCGCACAGATCACACTGCAGAAGCACCGTGTTGGTAATGACGATACCGGCCGGCGTGCCGGCCCCTTGGGCTGTCGCCGTCCAGGTCACAAAGAAAGCCAGCAACAGTGCTGGAAGGCGATTCAAGGTATTCCTCCGCTAATAATTATTGTCTTGGGCCGTTATCGGAAGCATTTCCGATTTTCTTAATAGAAATTATTAGCAAGGGTCATGCCATGCCTTATCTGCCCTTGGAATCCGGGGGATTTGAGCACCTTGATCACGTGCGCTGACCAGGCGTGACAAAAAGGGCAGGAATCCGATGCGTGCGGGAGTGAGGGGCGTGCTTGTACAAGCGGGGTGTCGATCTTCGTCACTTTTCTGATGGGGTCCCGTAACGGGATTGCCAGGCAGGGACAGGCGAAACGCATTCGGCCTGCAGATAGACGCCACAGGGGGGCGCGCAGCGGATCGCGCAGGCGCGGCCGGAGTGGATTCCATTGGGGAGGTTTGGCGGATATGAGGCAGGGCGCAATTTTAGCCGTTCTGCCGAAGAACTTCGCGCGGTTCCGGCGCGCGGGGCCCTGTTTTTCTGACTCAATCGCATTTGCAGTCGGTTGGGGTTTGCGCTCCGGCACCTGCTGAAAACAGGCTGATGACCGACATCAACTAGGCAATTTTTATGTGAGACGTTCCTTTAGCCTGCCGGAACACGTCCGATAACGTGTGGGTAGAGTGTTGCCGCCTTATTTCGCAACATTCATACCAGCATGGAAGACGAGGCAATTTTTCCCAGTTTGCGCAATTGACTTGATTCAGGAAAGCATTTGGATATCCCCGGGCAGTCCGAGAGTGTCATAACGTATGAAGACGTCGCGGGCTGTTGTCACGCGTGTTTCGGCGGCGTCCGGTCATGCCTTGAGCCCTTGCGTTCCTGCCCCGGTCTTCCAGTTGCCCGGTAGCGTCATGACGAGTTATCGACTGTTCGCTGGAAAACCTGCCTCATGGCAGTCGGTCGCTTTGCTGGTTTTCAGCGCGAGTCTGTCTTTTGCGGGCGTTGAACTGGACCGGATGCTGTCGCTGGCGGGCCAGCGTTACGGTGACAGCGGGGTGGCCTCGGTGGCAGCCTGGCGTGAATTGCTGAATCAGACTGCCAATCAGCCCGACGCTGTCAAGCTGCGGTGGGTCAATGATTTTTTCAACCGCAGAGTCCGG
>Ga0209705_10001438_pt1 | contig 12537 bp, 9 predicted proteins | sample PPLLaktember2015_5_FD_187262 | JGI IMG/M metagenome (GOLD analysis project Ga0209705, IMG submission 187262) | Freshwater sediment microbial communities from Prairie Pothole Lake near Jamestown, North Dakota, USA - PPLs Lake P8 Core (1) Depth... | ecosystem: Environmental > Aquatic > Freshwater... | reverse complement strand
GCAAGGGCGGCTGGGGCGTCGGCTCCGATCTCATCTGGATGGCGCTGGGGACGACCGTGCGCAACACCAACGTCGACTTCAATCAGGGCGCGTTTGCCTTCTACGGGCTGCGTGAGCTCGGTCCGGCCGCCGACGTCACCTTCGGCGCGCGCATCAACACCCTGCAGGGCACGCTGGGGTTCAAGGGGCCGGATATCGAAGTCAGCCAGGACAAGACCTGGGTGGATCCGATTGCCGGCCTCACGCTGCGAACCGCCGCGGGACGGCCGGTGCAACTGCGCGTCTATTCAGAGATCGGGGGCTTCGGCCTGGGCTCGGACTTCACGTGGCAGGTGTTTCCGACCGTCGGCATCCGGCTGACGCGCAGCGCGTCGCTGGAGCTCGGGTATCGCTGGCTCGATCTGGACTACGCATCGGGCGAAGGCAACGGCGCGTTCCGGTACGACGTGCTGACCCAGGGCCCTGTCCTCGGCTTCGGGTTCAGGTTCTGAGGGAGATGGGAAGAAGGAGGGTCTCCGTGACACGCCACCGCATCCTGATCCTGCTCGCGGCGCTGGGGCTCGCGGTCCCAGCGTGCCGCGGCGCGGCCCCGTCGTCTGCGGGCCCTACCGAGCCGCCCCCTCCCCTCATCGAGCCCGAGCTCGCGCCCGGATCGCGTCTCATCGATCCCCGTGCGGACGAGCTGGTGCGGCAGATGAGCGACCGGCTGGCCCGGGCCACCGCGTTCGCCCTCGAGGCCGAGGAGGTGTACGACGAGGTTCCCGAGCACAGCCCTCGGCGCCAGCTCACCAACCTGCGTCATGTGGCGATGCGGCGTCCCGATCGCCTGGTGGGCGACGCCGCCGGGGACGCGCTCAACCGCTCGTTCTGGTACGACGGGAAGACGTTCTCGGCCCTGGACAAGGAGCAGAACGTCTGGGCCGGTGGCGCCGTGCCCGCCACCGTGGACGAGGCACTCGACTGGGTGTTCGATCAGACCGGCACGGTCGTCCCCCTTGCGGATCTCATCTACGCCGACAGCTACGCGCGACTGATGGGCGACGTGCAGCGTGGTGTCTACCTGGGCATCCACGAGGCGGCGGGCGTGCCGTGTCACCACCTGTCGTTCGAGCAGGCGACCATCGACTGGCAGCTCTGGATTGACGCGGGCCCGGAGCCACTGCCCCGCAAGCTGGTGATCACCTACAAGACCGAGGACGAGGTTCCGCAGTACGCGGTGACGATTCGCAAGTGGAACCTCCAGGCGACATTGCCGGACGCCCTGTTCGCGTTCACGCCACCGGAGGGCGCCACGCGCATCGACGTGGTGGCATTTGGCGGGCCGCCCGGAGCGGCCGCGGGAGACGAGCGATGACACGACAACTCGTCGCGGTGATGACCGTCGCGGCCCTGGTGCTCGGCTCGACGGCGGACCTCTTCGCCCAGCGCGCCGCACGCGGTTCGGTGTCCGCCTCGTCGCGGACCACCAGGACCAGGTCGGGCAACACCACCACGGTCCAGGGGCAGCGGGCCACCGGGTCGCGCACGGTGTCGCAGACCGGCGAGGGCTACAACGTCAACAAGCAGGTGACCACCCAGAGCGGCGCCTCGAAGAGCGTCAGCAAGGACGTCAACGTCGAGGACCGGGAGGTCGAGAGGACGTCGACGGCGACCAACCAGTGGGGGCAGTCGGCCACTCGCGAGCGTACGGTGGAAGGCCAGGGCGGCTACGCGACCATCGAGGGAAGCGCCAGGACCAGCACGGGCCGCGAGGCCGACGCCGACCTGGTCGCCGGACGCACCTATTATGGTCAGCCGGCCGTGGGCGGGAGCGTCAACACGAAGTACAGCGGCAACTACAACGTCGCCGCCGGGCGGAACCCCTACGGCGGATGGAACACCGCGGTGGCCGGCCCCTACGGCGGTCGCGTGACCACGACGCTGCCATCGGGCTATCGCACCACCACCTATTACGGCCGGCCGTACTACTCGTACGGGGGCGCCTACTACCGGCCCTACATGTATCGCGGCGTGCCGTACTACTACCCGGTGCCGGTGCCCTACTACGCCTACTACAGCACCCCCCCGGTGGGCGCGATCATCGTCATGGTGGCCGGGGTCAGCTATCTGATGTCGCAGGACGGCAGCTACAGCAAGAAGACCACCAGCAGCGAAGGCAAGGAGGTCTATCAGTCCGTGCCGCCGCCGCAGGGCGCCAGCCTCAAGACCTTGCCCGCCACGCGCGTGCTCGTCACCGTCTCCGGCACGACCTACTACCTCAGCGCGAATGCGTTCTATCGCCGGGTGATGAACGGCACGCAGGAGACGTTCGTGACCGTGACGGCGCCCGCCGGCGTGGTGTTCGTCCAGGCCCTGCCGGCGGAGTTCGAGGTGGTGCAGCTCAACACGATGTACTTCAAGGCCGGCGGCCGCCACTACGTGCCCTACCTGTCCTCGGACGGGAAGGAGCTGTACGTGATGGTGGACCCACCGCCGACGCCCTCGTCCGCGCCGTCCGCGACGCCTTCTCCAGCCCGGGCATCTGCCTCCTCGCCGGCCCCAGCGGCGGCCCCCGTGCGGACCGTGGCCGAGAGCTTCACCGTGCCACAGGGGACCCTGGTAGTGGTGCGCCTGGCGACCGAGGTGAGCTCGGCGACGGCGCACGTCGGCGATCGCGTGCAGGGATTCCTGGATCAGGACCTGGCGGCCGACGGGCGCATGGTCGCGCCCAAGGGCGCGAGGGTGTACGGCGTCGTGAGTGCGGTCGATGACGGCGGCAAGATGAAGGGGCAGGCGAAGCTCAGCGTCACGCTCACCGACATGCAGGTCGGCGACCGGGTCCTGTCCGTGAAGACGCAGCCCGTGAGCGCGACGGGCGGGACCGGGACCGGGACGAAGAAGGTGGTGGGCGGCGCCGTGCTCGGCGCCGCGATTGGCGCCATCGCAGGTGGTGGCGAGGGCGCGGCGATTGGTGCCGCGGTCGGTGCTGGTGCCGGTGGCGTAGCCACGGCCGCGAGTTCGGTGAAGCCAGCGGTCATTGCCGCGCAGTCGCCGCAGGCGTTCACGCTCGCGGCGCCGCTCAATGTCGAGATCATGACGAACGTCGCCGTGCGCGCGAACTAGGAGACCGATCATGAGATCAATGACCGCAATCGCCGTGGCTGCATTCGCGCTGTTCCTGGCGGTGCCGGCCAGCGCCCAGGACCTGCAGCAGAAGCTCGCCGCCGCGAAAGAGTCGGCCGCGCGCAACCAGCAGGCGCTCCGCTCGTATTCGTGGCTGGAGAAGAGCGAGCTGAGCGTCAAGGGCGAGGTGAAGAACACCAAGGTGGACATGTGCCGCTACGGGCCGGACGGCAAGGTGCAGAAGACCCCGGTCGTCGAGCCGCCGCCGCCCGAGAAGAAGCGCGGGCTGCGGGGCAAGATCGTCGCGAAGAAGGTCGGCGAAATGAAGGAGGAGCTCGAGGCCGCGGTGGCCCTCGTCCACCAGTACCTGCCGCCATCGCCGGACATGATGCAGGTGGTGATGAACTCGGGCACCGCCTCGATTGCGCAGGCCGGCCCCGGCATGGCGGCGCTGAAGTTCCCGGGCTACGTGAAGAAGGATGACGCGCTCGTGCTGACGTTCGACTCCACCGTCAAGGCCCTGCGCCAGATCGACGTCACCACCTGGCTCGACGAGCCGGAGAACGCCGTCAATTTCAAGATCACCATGGAGGCGCTGCCCGACGGCACGAGCCATCCGGCGACGGTCGTGCTGAGCATCCCGGAGCGGCAGCTCGACGTGACGATCACGAAGTCGAACTACCAGAAGCTGGCGCAGTAGTCGAAAGGTGATGACGATGAAGGCAATCCGCATTCTGGGCGTCGCCCTCCTGGGCGCCGCCGTCGGTATGGCGACAACCCTTGGCGCGCAGCAGCCGCCGGCGGCCGCTGCCGGGCAACCGGATCCCGTGGCCGCGCTCAAGCAGTCGATTGGCGAGGGCACGAAGAAGCTCGCGCAGTACGAGTGGGTGGAAACGACCATCATCAAGCTGAAGGGTGAGGAGAAAGGCCGCAAGCTGAATCGCTGCTACTACGGCGCGGACGGCAAGGTGCAGAAGATTCCGATGGACCAGCCGGCCCCGCAGGCAACGGAGCAGAGCGGCGGTCGCCGCGGTCGTCGCGGTGGTGGCGCCGTGAAGGAGAAGATCGTCGAGAACAAGAAGGACGAGATGCAGGAGTACATGCAGCAGGCCGCCGCGCTCATTCACTCCTACGTCCCGCCCGCGCCGGCGCAGATTCAGGCCGTCAAGGACGGCGGTCGCCTCGCGGCGAGCCCGCAGCCCGGTGGCAAGCTGCGGCTCGAGATGAAGCAGTACCTGAAGCCTGGTGACTCGCTGACGATCGACCTCGATACCGCCGCCAACCGCCTGCTCGGCCTGGGCGTCAACAGCTACCTCGACAAGCCGGACGAGCCCGTCACGCTCGCGGTGCAGATGAACACGCTGCCCGACGGCGCGCTCTATTCGGCGCAGACGACGCTCGACGCCACGGCGAAGAACCTCCAGGTCGTGATCACCAACTCGGGCCACAAGCCGGTGGCGCGCTGAGACGCGTCGGTAGCAGTCATGAACGCCACGGGGGATTCGCGATGAGCCTCGGCCGGAACCGCACGCGTGCGGCACTCGTCCTGGCCGGGGTGACCGCCGTGGTCCTCGGCTGTTCGCCCACGGACACGGCGTCCACGTCCCAACGGACCGCCGCCGGCAGTCCCGGTGTCGAGGAGACGAAGGCCATCGCCGAAGAGGCCTTCATCTACGGCCTGCCGCTGGTGATGAACTACGCCGTGATGTACGACTTCGCGGTGAACCGGGACTCGGGCCAGTTCAAGGCGCCGTTCAACCAGATTGCCAACGAGGCGCGGGTCTTCACATACGAGGACACCGCCGTCATCGTGCCGAACAGCGACACGCCGTACTCGACGGTGTCGCTGGACCTCCGCGCGGAGCCGATGGTGGTGTCGGTACCAGCCGTCGAGAAGGCCCGCTACTACTCCGTGCAGCTCTGTGACGGCAACACGTTCAACTACGGCTACATCGGTAGTCGCGCCACGGGGAACGATCCGGGAGACTACCTGGTGGCCGGTCCGGACTGGACGGGCGAAACACCGCCCGGCATCCGGCAGGTGTTCCGGTCGTCGACGCAGTTCTCGCTGGCCATCTTCCGGACCCAGCTCTTCGGCCCCGGGGACATGCCGAACGTGCAGAAGGTGCAGTCCGGGTACCGCGTGCGGCCCCTCTCGGCCTACCTCGAGCGGCCTGCCCCGCCGGCCGCCCCCGAGATCGCCTTCCCGCCGATCGACAAGTCGCTCGTCATGAGCAACTTCCTGCAGTTCCTGGATTTCGCGCTGCAGTTCGCGCCCCCCGGTCCGGAGGAAGCCGGGATCCGGGCTCGCCTCGCACGAATCGGCGTCGGCGCGCCGGGGACCGTCAGCCTCGCCGACGTGTCACCGGAGCACAAGGCCGCGGTGGCCCTCGGCATGAAGGAGGGCGCGCGCAAGGTGAACGAAGCCGTCGACCAGATCAGCAGAAAGGTCAATGGGTGGAACGTCGGCTCGCCATTCGGCGATCGCGACTTCTACAACGGCGACTGGCTCAAGCGAGCCGCAGCTGCGCAATCGGGCATCTACGGCAACAGTGCGGCGGAGGCCGTCTACCCGATGGCGAGGGCCGACGCCGATGGCCAGCCTCTCGACGGCAGCCAGCACGCGTACACGCTGACGTTCCCTGCCGGGCAGCTTCCGCCGGTCAATGCCTTCTGGTCCGTCACGATGTACGACGGCAAGACCCAGTTGCTGATCCAGAACCCCATCGATCGCTATCTCATCAACTCGACCATGCTGCCGTCGATGAAGAAGGGCCCCGACGGCTCGCTGACCATCTACATCCAGAACAAGGCGCCGGAGAAGACCAGGGCATCGAACTGGCTCCCCGCGCCCAACGGGCCCATCTACGTCGTGATGCGGCTCTACTGGCCGAAGGCCGAGCCGCCGTCGATCCTGCCGCCGGGTGAAGGCACCTGGCAGCCGCCTGCGATCCGGCGGGCAGACGCACAGTGACAATGAAGGAGCCAGCCATGAAGTCCGTGTTCACCGAGCAGATGATGCGAGGGGCCTTGCCTGCTGTCTGCCTTCTGGGGGCCATGTCGTGGTCCTGCGCGCAAGAGCCGCCTGCGCAACAACCACCTGCGGAACAACCGTCTGCGCAAGCCGCGGCTGCGCAACCCGCGGTGCTTGGCGACGGCGCCGGTGCCCAGTACAAGCGCGTCGAGAACATGCACCAGACGCGTTTCATCGAGATCTTCCTTGCCGCTCGCGAGGCCAGCACGGGGAACATGGTCGCCGCCTGCTTCAACACCATGTTCACGTCCAACGGGATCCCCGGGTCGAAGGACACCGCCCCGCAGGCGCTGGTCGAGGGGCTCGATTTCGAGAAGATGAAGCAGGAGTACGGCGTCCTTGGCGCGTCGTTGAACGGCCCCAAGCTGTGGCTGTCCGACTGGACCGACATCGATGTCGGCAAGGAACGGGAGTTCAATGGCATTCCGGCCGCGTGGGTGGCCCAGCTGAACATGGGCAACAACACCAGCGTCGGTGACACCACACCCTACAAACCCATGATCATCGAACGGAAGAGCGCCGTGGGCTGGAACAAGGGCACAAGAGTCATCCTCCTCGACGATGCCGAAGGCAACACCTGGATCATGAAGGGATTCCAGTTGGGCCTCAAACCGCAGCACACGTACGACGAGTTCGTGGCCGCAGCGGCCAGCAAGTTCAAGGCGCTCCCGCAGGGCTGGAAGGTCCGCGTCAAGACCCTCGAGCAGGACTTGAACGAGAAGCCGGAAGGCGGTGTCGCCACGATCATGTCGGACGAGTTCTTCAACGTCTACGACAAGACCGGGCCCGGCATGTCCAACTACAAGCCGTAGGCCATGGAGACAGCGAGTACCTGCGCAATGAAGCCTGGCTGTTCGAGGGTGATCGCGAGGACCGCACTGGTGCTGGCGCTGATCGCGTACCCGTCGGTGGCCGGTGCGCAGACCGCCTCGCAGGCACCGCCGCCGGGCGACGCGCAGGCTCAGGCTGCGGAGTTGGCCAGGCAGACACAGAACCCCGTCTCCAGCCTGATCAGCTTCCCGCTGCAGGCCAACTGGGACTTCGGCCTCGGGGACCGCGAAGCGGTGGGCACGCTTTTCAACATCCAGCCGGTGGTGCCGTTCGGCATCACCCCGAGCACCAACGTCATCCTGCGGGTCATCATGCCGCTCGCCTCGCAGCCTGGGGCCGACGGCGTGCGCGTGAACGGCCTGGGTGACGTCGTGGCGACGGCCTTCTTCTCGCCGGCGAAGTCGGGGCGGATCATCTGGGGCGCGGGCCCGGTCTTCCTGCTGCCGGCCGCGACGAACACGGCCCTCGGTTCCGAGAAGTTCGGGATAGGGCCTTCGGTGGTCGCGCTGACGCAGCCTGGCCCCTGGACCGTGGGGCTGTTGTTCAACCACCTCTGGTCCACGAGCGGCGCCACCGATCGCGACGATGTCAACTCGACCTTTCTCCAGCCATTCGTCAACTACAACCTTGGGCACGGGTTGGCGGTGGGGGGCGTGATGGAAGCCACGGCCAACTGGGAGGCGGAAGAGACGTGGACGGCGCCGTTGCTCTTCACCGTCAGCAAGGTCGCACTCCTCGGCAAGCGGCCGGTGAACTTCATCGTGGGTGCGGGGCCGACGGTGGCCAGTCCCGAGGGCGGGGCGAACTGGCGGTTCCGCTTCGCGGGCATCTTCATGTTCCCGCGGTGACACGAGGACTTCTGCGTGAGACGCATGCTTCGTAGCCGCAGCGACGACAGGCCGTAGGCCATGGATGCACTCGCGCTGTGGATCGTCTCGGCGGCTACGCTCGTGGCCATCCTCGTGGGGATCGAGGGTGGCTATCGGCTCGGGCGCGCGACCCGAGCCCGTTCGGAAGACGAAAAGGAGTCGCCGGTCTCGGCCATCGCGGGGACGATCCTCGCGATGCTGGCCTTCATCATGGCGTTCACGTTCGGCATCGTGTCCGACCGCTACGACGCGCGGAAGGCGCTCGTCCTGGAAGAGGCCAATGCCATCCGCACGGCCTGGCTGCGGTCCGCGTTCCTGCCAGAGCCGGACCGCGGCGAAGCGGTGGCCCTCCTCCGGCAATACGTGGAGGGCCGACTCTCCTCGGTCCGGTCGGGCGATTTCGCCGCAGTGCAACGGGCCGTCGTGCAGTCAGGAGACATCCAGCGCCGTCTGTGGGACATGGCCGTCGTGAATGCGCGCAAGGACATGAACTCGGACGTGGCGGCGCTCTACGTTGACGCCTTGAACGCCTTGAACGCCTTGACCAACGTCCATGCCTCGCGCGTGTCCGTCGGGATCCACGGGCGGATGCCCGCCGGTATCTGGATCGCGCTGTACGCCCTGATCATGCTCAGCATGGTGGCGGTCGGGTACCATACGGCCATCGCGGGCTCCAGGCGCTCGTGGATGATGCTGATCCTGGGGCTGTCGTTCTCACTGGTCATCACCCTCATCGCCGCGCTCGACCGCCCACAAGGTGGGTATGTGCCGGTGTCCCAGCAACCGCTCGAAGAGCTGCGATCGGCGATCGACGCGGCCGTCGCAGGACAGAAGGTCGCCCACTGACATGGATCGACCGTTGGTCATTTCCCTGGCGGGTGCCAGGGCCGAGTCAAAGGAGTCACGTATGCGTTCGTATCAACCTGCGCGCCGCACGCGGTCGGCGATCTGGGTGGCGGCCACGGCCGGAGTCGCGCTCGGTGTGGCGGGCCTGGCCGGCTGCAGTCCGGCGGAACAGAGGCCGGCAGCGCCTGCCGCCACGGCTGGCGGAGTGATCGATCGGACCATTCTCCCGGTCGTCCCCCCCGCCGTGGCCCCCAGCGCCGAGATCGACGCCCGGAACGTGAAGCTGCCGGAGCGGTTCGAGGTGACGCCACCCGCAGGCGCGCCGAACGTCGTCGTGATCCTGATCGACGACCTCGGCTTCGGCGCCACCAGCCCCTTTGGGGGGCCGATCCCGACGCCGAGCCTGGACCGGCTGGCTCAGAACGGACTCCGCTACAACAACTTCCACACGACGGCCCTGTGTTCGCCCACCCGCGCCGCGCTGAAGTCCGGACGCAACCACCACACGGTCAACATGGGCTTCATCACGGAGATGGCCACCGGGATGCCGGGCTCCACCGGCCAGGTGCCGAGCACCACCGCCCCAGTGGCCGAGACGCTGCGCCTGAACGGCTACGCGACGGGCGCGTTTGGCAAGTGGCATGAAACCGCGGCCTGGGAAGCGAGCGTCGCCGGCCCGTTCGACCGCTGGCCGACGCGGCAGGGCTTCGACAAGTTCTACGGCTTCCTTGGTGGCGAGACGAATCAGTGGGCGCCGTTCCTCTACGACGGCACGGCTATCGTCGAACTGCCGAACGACCCGAACTACCACTTCATGACCGACATGACGGACAAGGCGCGGGCCTGGATCAAGTATCAGAAGGCGCTGACGCCGGAGACGCCCTCGTTCGTCTACTTCGCCCCGGGCGCGACGCACGCGCCGCACCACGTGCCGAAGGAATGGATCGCGAAGTGGGCGGGCAAGTTCGATCAGGGCTGGGACAAGATGCGCGAAGAAACGCTGGCCCGTCAGATCAAGATGGGCGTCGTGCCTGCCGGCACGAAGCTGGCGCCGAAGCCGCCTGAGATCAAGGACTGGGACACGCTGTCGGCCGACGAGAAGCGCCTGTTCACGCGGCAGGCCGAGGTGTACGCGGCATTCGTCGAGTTCACCGACCACGAGATCGGCCGGATGCTCGATGCCTTCGCCGAAGTCGGCCAGGCCGACAACACGCTGGTGTTCTATATCGCGGGCGACAACGGCACCAGCGGCGAGGGCGGCATGAACGGCATGTTCAACGAGTACACCTACTTCAACGGCGTGCAGGAGAAGACCGAGGACATGCTGAAGCTGCTCGACCAGTGGGGCGGGCCCGAGACCTACCCGCATATGGCGGCGGGCTGGTCGGTGGCCTTGGACGCGCCGTTCGGCTGGATGAAGCAGGTGCCCTCGGACTTCGGCGGCACCCGCAACGGCATGGTGGCGTCGTGGCCGAAGCGCATCACCGCGAAGAACGAGATGCGCACCCAGTTCGGCCACGTCATCGACGTCGCGCCGACCATCCTCGAGGCCATCGGCCTGCCCGAGCCGAAGAGCGTCAACGGGGTGCCGCAGATCCCGATGCAGGGCACCAGCCTCGTCTACACGTTCGACGACGCGAAGGCTGCGGAGCGCCACACCACGCAGTACTTCGAGATCGCCGGCAACCGCGCGATCTACCACGACGGCTGGTTCGCGCGCACCATCCACAAGGCGCCGTGGGAGCCCAAACCCCGCCGCACGCTGCAGGACGACTCGGCCTGGCAGCTCTACAACGTCACGTCGGACTTCAGCCTGGCCGACGACCTCGCCGCAAAGGAGCCGCAGAAGCTGGCGGAGTTGCAGGCGCTATTCCTCCAGGAGGCCGGCAAGGCCGGGGCGCTGCCGATGGACGACCGGGTCTTCGAACGACTGGACCCGGAGGCGGTCGGGCGTCCGGACCTGATGGGCAAGCGCACCTCGCTGTCGCTGGCCGACGGGATGACCGGGATGCTGGAGGGCGTCTTCATCAACGTGAAGAATCGCTCCAAGACGATCACGGCTGAGGTCGAGGTCCCGGCCACCGGCGGGAACGGCACCATCCTGGCCCAGGGTGGGCGCTTCGGCGGCTGGTCCCTGTATGTCAGGAACGGCGTGCCGGCCTACGACTACAACTTCCTCGGCCTCCAGCGCACGACGATTGCCGGCCGTCAGCGGCTGCCGGCGGGCAAGGCGACCGTCGTCTTCCAGTTCGCCTATGACGGCGGCGGGCCGGGCAAGGGGGGCATGGGAACCCTGCTCGTCAACGGTCAGAAGGTGGCCGAGGGACGCATCGAGCACACGCAGGGGGGCCTCTTCTCGGCGGACGAGACCGCCGATGTCGGCATCGACCTGGGTACTCCGGTGGTTGAGGCCATCGGCGCCGAGGCGAAGTCGCGGTTCACGGGGCGCATTCCCCGAGTAACCGTCGAAGTGAAATAGCACCGTGCACCGGGCGCCTGCTTCTTCGCAGGCGCCCTTGTCCAAGAGGCCTTCCCATGGCTCCCAGAAAGAACGTCAAACCCCAGGCGGCCCATCTCCGCACCAGGGCGGAGCAGTACGCCGCTGGCAAGGCGCTCCGCGACAAATGCCCGCGCGACTCGCACGCCGGCTGGAAGGCGCCGAAGGATCGCCGAGGGGCGGTCGAGACCGTGCTCGCGGCGGAGAAAGATCGCCATCCCGAGCTCCTGCCGCTGCGGCACGGACGCATGGCGCGCTCGCCGTTCACCTTCTACCGTGGCTCGGCGCTGGCGATGGCCGGGGACCTCGCGTCCACGCCGTCGAGCGGGATTCGCGTCCAGTGCTGCGGCGACGCGCACCTGTCGAACTTCGGCGGGTTCGCCACACCGGAGCGCAAGATCCTGTTCTCGATCAACGATCTCGACGAGACGCTGCCGGCGCCGTGGGAGTGGGACGTCAAGCGGCTCGCCGCGAGCTTCGTGGTGGCGTGTCGTGACAACGGGTTGAAGGACGCCGTCGCGAAGGATGTCGCGAGGACCTCGGTCCGCACCTACCGCGAGTCGATGGCCGAGTTCAGCCAGCTGAGGACGCTGGAGCTCTGGTACCAGGGGGTGTGGGCCGAGGACCTGATGGCGGGGCTGAAGGACCCGGCCCTCCGCGAGCGCGGTCTCAAGCGCATGCAGAAGGAGCGCGCCAAGAGCATCGCGGAGGACATCTTCCCGAAGCTCGTCGAGCACAAGGGTGAGCTGCCCATGATCAAGGATCAGCTCCCGACGATCTTTCATCACCAGGACGCGCCTCCGGGCGAGATCCACCAGGCGATGCGGGACGCCCTGGCCGTGTACCGATCGTCGCTGCCGACCGCCTACCAGTCGTTGCTGGACCGCTACGAGCTGCGGGACGGCGCCGTCAAGGTGGTGGGGATCGGCAGCGTCGGGACCTACTGCTTCGTCCTGCTCTTCATGGCCGGCGAAGGCGACCCCCTGTTCCTGCAGGTCAAGGAAGCACGCGCGTCCGTCCTCGAACCGTACGCGGGCAAGAGCGCGTTCGCGAACAACGGCCAGCGGGTGGTGCACGGCTACCGGATGATGCAGCCGGCAAGCGACTTGTTCCTCGGCTGGTCCCGGGGGCCGAAGCGCGACTTCTTCGTGCGCCAGTTGCGCGACATCAAGATCAGCATCCGGGTGGAGACGTTCGCCCGCACGGAGATGGAGATCTATGCCACCTGGTGCGGGCGCGCGCTGGCGCTGTCACACGCGCGCTCCGGATCCTCCGCGATGCTGAGCGGCTATATGGGCAAGAGCGGCGCCTTCGACAAGGCGATTGCCGGCTTCGCCATGGCGTACGCCGACCAGAAC
>Ga0209705_10001435_pt1 | contig 12551 bp, 9 predicted proteins | sample PPLLaktember2015_5_FD_187262 | JGI IMG/M metagenome (GOLD analysis project Ga0209705, IMG submission 187262) | Freshwater sediment microbial communities from Prairie Pothole Lake near Jamestown, North Dakota, USA - PPLs Lake P8 Core (1) Depth... | ecosystem: Environmental > Aquatic > Freshwater... | reverse complement strand
CCCTGAAAACCAGGCAGTCAGGGACTTTGGGTTCAGTCACCGGAATATTACCGGATCACAGTCGTTTCATAATTCAGGGGGGCTGATCCTGAGGGGTCCGTCGATTCAGGGAGGCGGAGCTGAAGCGTACAGCAGGACCGATGAAGCTGTCATCAATTCAATAGGTAAAAAAGGTGAGAAAATAATCCCCGGCTATAAGTTTATCACAATATGGAAAGATATGTACACGGTTTACGGTGGTGAGCTCGACTGGTGGTACGGTGCCATGGGAAGCTATGTTTTTTCAAATGAGCTATGGAACGAATTTTTGATGTTTAACGATACATCAAACGTCGATACGTATGAATTTGACAAGCTCCTTTTGTTCGGAGATGCTTTTATCCCCTGGCAGGAGATTGATCATCCTGTTTACGGCAAGGTGGAAATAGGAGGCTTCAACAAGAATTTCGGCAGAACTCATCCCGGGTTCCTTCTTGAATCGGATGCTCACCGGAATGCCGCTTTCTGTCTGTACAACGCATGGGTGACACCAAAGCTTGAAGTTAAGGATGTCAAAGTCAAAAGCCTGGGGGGCGGACTTAAAGAGGTAACTGCCACTGTTGAAAACAAACAGCTTATGCCCACCCACTCGGGCACCAATCTGAAATACAAAATTGATCCCCCCGATTATGTTTTTCTTGACGGAGGCAGGGTGATTGCCGGTATGATTGTCCTTGACAAGGACAGGAATCTGGCCCGTGAACAGAAGAAGGACCCTCACAGGCTTGAGATCCCAAATATTGAAGGCTACTCTCACGTTGACCTTAAATGGATAGTGAAGGAGGGAAGCAAATTCACGGTAAGGATTGAAAGCGTTAAGGGAGGCAGGGCTTCGGCACAGTCGGAATAAAAAACAAGAGGCCGGCAACCCCCTGCCGGCCTCTTTATCAAAGGAATGAAAAAACTAGTAAGCCTGAAGAGAAATCTTGAAGATACCTGATGCTTTATTAGCATCAACTTTAAATTTCCACTTCCCTACTTTATCTTTGTTTTCCTCTTCAGATACTGTGAATGACTTTCTCCAGTTGAGATTGCCGAATTCATCAATAACAATGTCAGAATAGGTTTTGCCGTTGGGCATAATTATTTTTATCCTGATCTCACCTGCTTTGCAATCGCCATTTACAGTCATAACCACTGTACTTGCAACTGGATCGACATCGAATATATATTCATTCGAAAATGACTTTTCTTTTATGGATTTTGTGAAATCCCATGAAGTTCTCTCATTATCACCGCTGTGAGTCGCCCAGTTGAATCCTTCCAGTCCAGGTGTAAAGAAGAATGGTTCTCCGTTAAAGTATGACCTGTCGCCGGTACCCCTGAAGACTTTTACCATATCCTTATACTTGCCCGCAGCCTCAATCTCCTGCTGGGCCTCCTTCAATGCCTCGTCGACCTCCATCTGACTATCCTCCAGCGCTTTCTGCACTTCCCACTGAGCTTTCTTCTGCTCAGTTATTGCTTTTTTCTGTGCGTCGATCTCCTCGGCCATCTGTAATTCCTTTTCTTTCTCCTCCCTGCTCTTTACCTGGGCCACTGCCGGTCCGGAAAGAGCGCAGAATGATAAAAGGCAAACTGCTGATAAAATAAATCTGATCGTTTTCATGACTACCCTGTTTTTTAGATTCTTATGTCAAAGATAATGCCTCTCTTCCTGTTTCATTGTTAATACAGGGTTAACACCGGGTTAATGTTTGGGGGTAAATCCCGACATATTGATAATTTAAATACTTTTGAGAAGGCAATTGGAAAAATATGAAAAAAAGAAACACGATTCTTCTTCTGGGTATATTTTCCATTATTATCCTGATAACAGCACAGATCATTATTATAAGAGGTGTCTGGAAGCAGAAGGATGAAATGTTCAACCTACGGTACAGGTTGTTCTCGCAGGATGCTCTTGATGTTATGACCAGGCAATGGGGAACCGATGGTTTTGATACTGCACGTATTCTGATTGGCGTGAAGTCTGAACAGGTACTGCTGGAGTTAGACAGCTTAAAAAAGGATTCGTTGAGTGTCAAAGAAAAACAGGACCTCATTAAATATGTGGACTTAGTATTAATAAAGGAGCAGGATCTGTCGCCATTTCTTTCGAGGTTTTTTGAAAGGCGCGGCATTGATAAGGACTTCAACAGCAAAATAGTAATCAACCGTTTCGAGCTTATCTATTTCGACAGGAGAATTCCCGTTTATTTAAGTGAAGAGTTTTCCAACAGACGGCCACCCCAGCAAAGGGACACGCTTCGCAGGGCAGGCCAGCTTCCCGGAGGGATGAGCCAGGCGAGACGAACTTCAGAAATCCTGGTAAAAAGATACGGGAATGAGGGTAATTTTTACAGGCTTGATTTTGAATACTTAATAGATTTCTCAGACAAACAGCAGATTATTCTCAGGGAGACTGCAGCTTCCCTTACCCTGAGCATTATCAGTATCCTGCTGGTTGTCTCGCTGTTCCTGTACACCTACAAAAACCTGATGGAGGAAAAACGACTGTCAAACCTGAAGACCGACTTCATCAACAACATGACACATGAACTTAAAACGCCGCTCTCAACAATTACTGTTGCAGGTAAAACACTTGAGCTCCCAATGATAAGATCCAATGAATCAAAGATTCTTGAAACGGCAAAGCTTATCGGGAAGCAGAGCATTCATCTCAACCAGCTTATAAATATGATCCTCGAAATAAGCATGTGGGAAAGAACCCAGTTTCAGCTTGACAAGAAAAAGGTAAAGATTGAGAATTTTATGAATGATATTGTGGAAAGCTTCAAGTCGGGAGGAGGAAACGGTGCTACAATTACACAGAAATATAATTTAAAGGATCTGGATGTTGATCTGGACATTGTATATTTCACTACTCTGATAAATAATCTTCTTTCAAATGCCGTAAAGTATTCCGACAAGGATCCTGTCATAGAAATTGAAGGTTCAAACGAAGATAATAATGTCTGTATTAAAGTCGCAGACAACGGAATAGGCATCAGCAAAAATGATCAGAAACATGTTTTCGACAAGTTTTACCGGGCATCGACAGGAAACATACATAAGTATAAGGGACTCGGCCTTGGACTGTATTATGTGAAAAAAATCGCCGAAGCGCATGGAGGAGACGTTTCTGTCAGCAGTAAACCGGGAAAAGGTAGTATATTTACTGTAACAATACCCATTTAATTTAATTTGTCAGGCTATGAAAGTCTTATTGGCAGAAGATGACAGGGATTTCGGTAATATTTTATCACAATATATTTCCATCAGCGGGTTTGACGTGATCCTTGCACGGGACGGGAAGGAAGCATGGGAACTTTTCAACCAGGATAAGCCAGATATGTGCGTTCTGGATGTTATGATGCCTGAGATGGATGGATTTACACTGGGGGAAAAGATAAAGGGAGCCCGTCCGGAGATCCCTATAATATTTCTTACGGCAAAAAGCCTTAAGGAAGATATCGTAAGAGGATTAAAGATCGGAGCGGATGACTATATAACAAAGCCTTTCGATCCGGAGGTTCTTATTCTCCGCATCAGCAACATCCTGAAAAGAGCCTATTCGTCAACAAACGATGAATTCAAAGTTTCAAATACGATTTTGAAGTTCAACACCCTTGAACTTATCAGCGGCAATACAAAAGAGAAGCTCACCCTTAAGGAGGCCCAGCTGCTGAAATACTTCATTGTCAACAGGAACAAGATCCTTGCGAGGGAAGATATCCTTACCGAGATATGGGGAGAAGACGACTATTTCCTGGGCCGGAGCATGGATGTATTTATTTCGAGACTCAGAAAATATATTTCCGAAGATAAGAATATCGATATCCGTACCGTCAGGGGAACCGGCTTTATCCTCGAAGAAGTAAAGCCCGGTGAGGAATTCAAGGGCGAGGAATAAATAAATAGGGACATGCCATGGCATGTCCCTATTTATCATTAATATTTTGTTTTTATTTTGCAACCAAAATCTCCTTCACCTTATTATACAAAGCTTCTTCCCTCAGATTCCTTCCGATTATAACACCATTCTCATCAAGAAGGAAATTGGCCGGAATTGCAGAGACCGCATAAATGCCAGCAGCTTCACTGTTCCAGTACTGAAGATCTGAAACGTGTGTCCAGGTAAGCTTATCATCGGCTATTGCCTTCACCCAGGCGTCTTTGGTACGGTCGAGTGATACTCCGAACACATCAAATCCTTTCTTATTGAATTCTTTATATACTTTTACGACATTCGGGTTCTCCTGGCGGCAGGGTCCGCACCATGCAGCCCAGAAATCAACAAGCAGAAGCTTTGCACCTACCTTGGAATAGAGGCTCACCGGGTTACCTTCAGGATCGTTCAGTGTAAAGTCAGGAGCTTTCTGGCCTATAGCAACTTTTTTCATCTTTTCAACCCTTACCTTCAGATCCTTTATGATCTCAGTATTCGCAACCGCAGTATCCATTGCATTAATGTACGACTCGATCTCGGTTCCTTCCATTTCATAAGTGAGTCCTGAGAGAATTTGCGGGGTTGTAAATGATGCCGGATTATTCTTTACAAAATCTTTCTGCAATTGTGTCATTTCAGCCTGGCCGGCTTCAATCTGTTTCACAAGCTGAGCTGATTTTGCAGTATCTCCGCTCTGTTCTGCAAGCTGATATTCATTGTATACTGTCATGACCTTTTCATTGACGCTGTCGAGGGACTTTACAAATCCATTGTATTCATCCTGTGTCTTCGACCCGGTTACATTTGCACCGTAAAGGGAATCAAGCTTACCTGTCACTGTTATCTCACTATTTTCAAGATAAAACTGAGTTCTCATTCTGGTGTCCTTTGCACTGAGCAGAACCATATCGGGATATCTTACCGGACCCCCCTTCATTTTAAAGGATCCTTTATAGGCAACAGCTGAGTCAAAGGATACGATCTTTCCGGCTTCCCTTTTCTGAAGGATGAACATTACGCTGTCGGCACCGTCAATTTTACCGTTTATGACATATTGCGGATCAGATGAGCATGCTGCCATTATAACTGAAATAACAGACAAGTAAAAAAGTTTTTTCATTTTTAGCGATTTTGAATATTAAGTTGCAATTATGATTTTCAATACTGAAAATTCGCCGCAAAGATATGAATTATTGTTAATTCCGCTTACTTTTTGAAATATTTATTGAGGAGGCTGAGGGCAGCCCTATAGGAAGTTATGGTTCCTTTATAGAGCTGGCTTTCAAGTTCAGGAATAAGGAATTTTATTTCATCATGATCATAGAAGGAAGCTTTAAGGTATTCTGTGATCATTTCGTGCATCAGAATAACTGCCTGCTGTTTTCTCAATTCTTCGAAATAACCGCTCTTTCTGGTGAAGCTGACATAATTCTCTATGGTTTTCCATAACTCACCAATACCGGTTTCCATCCTGGCTGAACATGTAAGGGCCAAAGGCTTCCATCCCGACTGGGTTCCTGGAAAAAGGGCGAGTGCATTCTGGAACATAACCCTTGCAGCCTCGGCAGATATCTTATTTGCTCCGTCAGCTTTTGTTATTGCTATTGCATCGGCCATTTCGATTATGCCTCTTTTGATTCCCTGGATCTCGTCCCCTGCTCCGGTCAGCATTAGCAGCAGGAAGAAATCCACCATTGTCCTGACAGCTGTCTCCGATTGTCCGACACCAACAGTTTCCACAAGTATTGTGTCATAGCCTGCCGCTTCACAGAGAATTATTGATTCCCTTGTTTTTCTGGCTACCCCTCCGAGGGTGCCTGCAGATGGTGAGGGCCTGACGAATGCTTCCGGATGTATACTAAGGTTTTCCATCCTTGTCTTGTCTCCAAGGATGCTTCCTTTTGAATTCTGGCTGCTCGGGTCAATGGCCAGAACGGCAAGCTTCCTGCCCAGGCCCGCTGCATGCAATCCAAACGATTCAATGAAAGTGCTCTTGCCCGCACCCGGCACACCGGTAATTCCGATCCGTATGGAACGGGAGCTATAAGGGAGGCATTTCTCAATAATTAACTGAGCTGTTTTGTTGTGTTCCGGGAGAGAGCTTTCAACCAGGGTTATGGCCTTGCTCAAAATGGTCCTGTTCCCCGATAGTATACCGGAGACAAATTCATTTACACTATATTTCTTTCTTCTCTTTCGTGCTTCCTGGGAGAGAACATCAGGATTGACATTGGGAGGCTGAGGGACACCTTCCTGTATCCTGAGGAAGGTTTTATTGCCATCTTTTTCCTCCATTATTCAATTACTTCTTCGCGATTTCCTGATCAACGTCTGCACTCAGCATCAGTAACACCTCAGAATTTTTGGGATCGTTCGTATAGACATATATTGCCTTTGTCTGCTTTCCCTTATAGCTTCCCGAATTGAAAACGGCCTTTATCGATCCTTTTTCTCCGGGCTTTATTCCCTTGCCCTGGATACCCTGCTGCACTGCCGTGCATCCGCAGGATGCCTTTATATACCTTATGACGAGATCGCTCTTTCCGCTGTTGGTGAATGAAAATTCAACATCTTTGGCAGTCGATCCGGGGATCTTTCCCAGGTCGACAGTTTTCGATTCAACATTGAAAACCGGTGCATTTGCAAGATCCTCCTTCGAAAGTCCTGAAAAATCCTCCACAAGGTTGGCGCTCACTGCATAGTAGACATTCTGATCGACAACACCGTTGATCTTTAACCTGACAATATCGGTAGTATATCCCCAGGCCTGGTTTTTTGTGGCGTCATAAGTTCCTTCGATAATCCCTTTCTGACCCGGCTTCAATGTCTCCGGATTAGCTTTTACAGTTAGATGAGGGGCCACATTTTCAAATTCTATTTTGGCAGGTTGTGCCGAAGTATTGATAACCGGCATGGTTCTTATCTTCTTTTCATTCTTCTTTATATTTGTGAATGCAAGATGATTGCTCTCGAACCGTACAGGCCCGACAGGGAATATAAAAAGTTCCTCGACTGTCTTTTCATGAGGAATTACCTCGCCTTTTATCACAAGGACAACTACTTCGGGTTTTGAATTTGTGTAGACCGACAATGTTTTGTTAAATGGCCCGGGCCTGTCCTTGGGATCATATATCGCTGAAATTTTCCCGGTGGCTTTCGGAGGGATCGGGTTTTTTGTCCATTCAGGCTGGGTGCATCCGCACGATGCTGTAATATTTTGAATAACAAGCGGCTGAGTCCCCGTATTCATGACAACAAAATCGTATTTCTGCCTGCCGGCTTCTTCCCTGAATTTTCCAAAATCATGCTCGGCTGATGAAATTTTCATCATCGGCTGGGCGAAGATTACTGCTCCGCTGAATGCCAGTATTGTGAACAAAAAAAACCTTTTCATACTATTATATATATTATTAATATTTTAACAAACTCTGTGACGATTTGTTTATATCATACATCTTAAAACGCTTTAACGATGAGCTTATTTTAAATATTGCATTAAACTCCCAAACAAAAGTCGGACCAAAATAAACAACCGGTCTCTCTGATGCAAAATTAATAAAGTTTGACCTGTATATAATAATTGTAAAAGAATATCTTTAGTTTTGCCGAAAGACCAGGTCTAATTGGAACAATATTTGAGGATATTAACTCCGTACTGGAAGTGAAAGTATTGAGGATGAGAAATATTTACAGGTTTTTTATTGTCATTATCACATGCATGATCTTTCTGAATGCTGAGGGTCAGTTTTATAACGGCCACCAGATGTCGTTCGGAAAGAACAGGGTCCAGTATTTCGACTACTACTGGTCGTACTACAGATTTGACGATTTCGACTGCTATTTCAATGAATACGGAAGGGATCTTGCCCAATTCACCGCAGATTATGCCACCAGGAAGATTGATGAGATCGAGGGTTACTTTGACTACACCCTTGAAAAGAGGATGATCTTCGTTATTTATAATAAAAATAACGAATACAGGCAATCAAATATCGGCCTGGTAACTTTTGACGAAGAATCATATAATACCGGGGGATTCAGCAGGATAATCAAGAACAAGGTCATGCTTTATTATGAAGGCGATCATGTTTCGTACCAGAAGCAGATAGCGGCAGCCATCACTGAATCGATAATCAATGAGATGCTTTACAATGCCGATTTCAAGGACAGGATCTCAAGCTCATCGGTTATCTATATGCCTGACTGGTACCTGAAGGGCCTTATAAACTATGTCTCTTACGGATGGGATTATGATGCCGAAAACAGGGTCAAGGATGGGATCAAGTCAGGCAAATACAAGAATATTAACCATCTCGAATTTGATGATGCAATTTTTGCCGGCCAGTCGTTCTGGATGTTCATTGGCAAAACATACGGCGAAGCCATTATCCCGAATATTATTTATCTCACAAAAGTCTATAAAAATGTTGATGACGGTTTTCTTTATGTAACGGGGGTGAAGCTTAAGGATCTATTGAAGGAATGGAAGGCATTTTACAATGAGGAGTATTCTGCCGACCGGGATCTTCCGCCTGACGACGGGAACACTCTGAAAAAATCACGCAGGGAGCAGATCTACCAGCAGGTTAAAGTGAGTCCTGATAAAAAATATATTGCTTATGTTACAAACGACTGGGGCAAAAAAAAGATATGGCTTTATGACCAGACAACCGCCAAAATAAATCCGATATTCAGTGCTGAGCCAAAATACGAACATAAGACCGATAATACATATCCGGTTATCGGTTGGCACCCCTCCGGCAGGATACTGACCTTTATAAATGAAGAAAAGGCAGGAATGGTGATCTATTTTTACAGACCCGACGAGAAGAAGAGTGAGCAGAGGAATTTCCTTTATTTCGACAAGGTTCTTGATTTTTCATATTCTCCCGAAGGCTCGAGGATTGTCATGTCAGCAGTAAAGGACGGAGTCACCGACATTTATTTACATACTGTAGCATCGGGTACCAACGAGCAGATCACCCGCGATGTTGCAGATGACCTGAATCCGGCATTCCTGGGCGGTAAGGACAGCGAAATTATTTTTTCCTCAAACAGGTTATCAGATACTCTGTCAAACAGCGGAGATCCTTTTGAGAAGCTCTCCTCCAGATTTGATCTTTTCACCTATGATATTAATAAAAGGGACAATTTGGTTGTAAGGCTGTCAGAAGGAAACTATTCGAGCAGGTACCAGCCCTCAGGTACGACCGGAGGAACTATTTCCTATATAGGTGACGAAACCGGTATCCTGAACAGGTATTCTGCTGTTTATGACAGCGCCATAAGCTATATTGACACTGTCACTCATTACCGTTACTTTATTAAATCAGTTCCGGTTACCAATTACGACAGGAATATTCTGAACCAGTCGGTCATTGGTGGTTCGGACCTCTATGGTGAAGTCTTGTTCAAGGATGGAAGGTACAGGGTCAGAAAAGGTGATCAGGCAGGTCCAGCAGGCATCTCCGCGAACGAAATGATCAAAAGCAATTTCCGGAAGGAACAGGATAAGCTTTTTCACAGGGCCGACAGCATTGAGGAGATAAGGAAATGGCTGATCGCTGAAGACAAGAGGAGAAGGGATACCCTGACAAAACCCTACTACGAATATTTCCTCAACAATGAACCCATAAATATCAACCATTATATTTTCGAAAAGGAAAAGCAGAATTATTTTGATCTCCAGTGGCGGAAAAAATATATGGATATTGACCTGGATACCGGGAAAATCGATATTCCTTCGATCAGGATTTATGAGACCTCCTTTTACAATAATTATATTGCAAATCAGATCGACTTTACTTTCCTTAACAATACGTATCAGGTATTTAATGGCGGGACCGGTTATTTCAATCCCGGGGTTAACATGCTCACCAGGTTCGGCATTCTGGATCTCTTCGAGGACTACAGGCTCACCGCCGGTTTCAGGTTCTCTGGTAATTTTGACAGTAATGAATATCTCCTCAGCTTCGAAAGTCTGAAGGGTACATTCGATAAGCAGTTCATTTTTCACCGGCAAGCTTATTTCGGACAGGATGAAGCCGCCTACCTTTACAAGACTCATACTCACAACATATATATTTCATATGCGAAGCCAATAACACCGGTTCTTGCCCTGAGGGGGACCCTCTCGTACAGAAACGACCGCCAGGTAATGCTCTCACAGGATTTGACATCACTGACCTCGGAAATAGTGACAAGACACTGGGGCGGACTCAAAGGTGAAGTGATTTATGACAATACCCGCAAGAGAAGTGTCAATATTTACTTTGGCACAAGGTTTAAAATATTCGGAGAGTATTACAGGCAGATCACAACCAATAAATCAGACATGTTTGTTATTGGAGGTGATTTCAGACATTACACTCGCATACACAGGGAACTTATCTGGGCAAACCGCTTTGCTGCCAGCACTTCATTCGGGCCTACGAAGCTTGTGTATTACCTTGGCGGCGTGGACAACTGGATGGGTTACCTCTTTAACAAATACGAGATGTTCGATGCATCTGTACCCGTCAGTCCGACACAAAACTATGGATTCCAGGCTATTGCTACAAACATGAGGGGATTTACCCAGAATGTCAGGAATGGTAATAATTTTGCGCTGATTAACAGTGAAATAAGATGGCCTTTCATCAGATATTTTGCCGGACATCCATTAAAATCGAACTTCCTTAACAGCCTTCAGTTAGTTGGTTTCGGTGACATAGGGACTGCATGGACTGGTTTAAACCCGTGGTCGGGCGAGAATGCCTATGATACTGAAATATTCAAGAATGGTCCTGTCACAGTCACCCTTGATTCAAACAGGAGTCCCATCGTGGCAGGATTCGGAGCCGGATTACGGGCGCAGCTGATGGGCTATTTTGTGAGGGCTGACTGGGCCTGGGGCATTGAGGACCATTATATTCTTCCAAGAATCTTCTACCTCTCCTTCAGCCTCGATTTCTAGAGTTTTAATGAGTTGCATTCCGGCACAATCTTTGTAATTCAACACGAAATAAATAACAAGGAAATAACAAAGATTCTTTTTCATTTGAAAAATTTAGAATATGTTTGCGGAACTGATGTTATAAATAACCAATAAAAAATAAAAATGGCTTACAAAATTAGTGAAGATTGTACTGCATGCGGAACCTGCATAGACGAATGTCCGGTTGAAGCAATATCAGAAGGTGATATCTATAAAATTGATCCTGACGTATGTACCGACTGTGGAACATGCGCTGATGTTTGCCCGGTTGAGGCAATTCATCCGGCTGAATAGTACTGCGATTCAAAAGATTTAAGGGGCTGAAAGAGCCCCTTTTTTATTGCGGATTGTATCTGGCACTTTCAAGTATATCCTGGACATTGATATTGCTCATCATAGCCTCCAGGCTTGTACCCCTGTTCTTATTCATATACGATTCAATTATCCTGAATCCAAGCCAGACAGCTGCCCTTCCGGGCGATTCATTCGTAAAATAGCTGGTAAATGGGGCATCGCCCACCAGCTTTCTTATAACAAACTGATCGGTCTTGAAAACCAGATCGTTCTCAACCAGATACTGCCACATCCGGCCCTCGTTGTTCCGGCAAAAATTCATCTGGTCAGGGGTAAATCCGAAAATAAGCTCATCTCCGGTATCAGGCAACATGCATCTTGCAAAATACCTGAGCTTGCCCTCATGGATCATTTCTGCAAGTAGATTATCGGCCGGATAATTCATCGAAGGGAAATCCCATTCCGAGGCAGCCCAGCCATACATGCAGTCGGTTACGATATAGTCGGGTGTCATTTTCGCCGCCATGTAATTGTATATTCCCAAGCCTGGATAGTACTCACAATCAGCACCAAGATACTTGTCTAGGCTTATACCGAGAAGAGGTTCGCCCGAAATGGTTAAAATGCTGGCATTGAATCCGGTGATACACGAAAAGACTTCCGGTACAAACTTATCGGGAAAATAATACTTATAATGCCTGAAACCCTCTTCAATATCCTTCTCAACGGCCTCAAGATCAGGATATTTTTGCATGGTCAGATTGTAAACATCATTATTCTGCCTGTCGGTGCAGAATCGTACCAGGAAATCACCAAAGGAAGGATCGCTTATATCACCTGTGTTGATTGCCAGGCTGAAAAGCTGAAGAATTGAACCATATCTCTCCTTAAGCTCCGGCAGCTTCCGGATTAATTCATCAGGATTGACGCTGAAAAGGTCCTTTTCGAGCCTTTTAATCTCAATATCGGCTTTTATTGATGAGATATTGATCTTATAAGGATCTTTCCTGCATGATGCTAAACAGAGCATGAACAGCAAAACTGCAGGGAAATATCTGGTTCTTATTTTCATTGGATTCAGTTAATATGGCTAAAATAGATACTTTTGATTTAATTACAACACATAAAACGTATCTGTTTTTTCTGTTATTATTTGCTAATTTTGAGCCTGTAACGATAAACTAATTTTTCAGGATTCAGATTTAAAAGCCATGTTACCTATAATTAAGTCAACTGAAAGGAGGAGAGTTATCCTTCTTTTGATCGCATTGATCCAGGCCGGAGTACTTTTGGCCCAGGATTACAGGTATG
>Ga0209705_10001434_pt1 | contig 12560 bp, 8 predicted proteins | sample PPLLaktember2015_5_FD_187262 | JGI IMG/M metagenome (GOLD analysis project Ga0209705, IMG submission 187262) | Freshwater sediment microbial communities from Prairie Pothole Lake near Jamestown, North Dakota, USA - PPLs Lake P8 Core (1) Depth... | ecosystem: Environmental > Aquatic > Freshwater... | reverse complement strand
ATGAAAGCAGATACCCGTTGGAAACTGATCGTGGGGATAGGACTGGTCACCTTGTCTATCGTCCTGTACACCGCCCATTACCTGGTCTTTCATGACGAGCATCACCTCTTTATTTTTTTTATCGGGGACCTCGCCTTTGTCCCGGTTGAAGTCCTCATCGTCACCCTCATCATCGACCAGATGCTTGAGTCCCGGGAAAGACAGCAGAGGATTGAGAAGCTGAATATGGTTATTGGTACATTCTTCTCGACAATCGGGACATCACTCCTTTCCCAGCTTTCCCGTGCTGATCCCGGCATAAGTACCATTGAAGAGCGACTTGTGATTGGACAAGACTGGAAAAACAACCAGTTTAACGAGGTCCTTGCCTGCCTTAACTCATATACGTGCACGGTCGGAATTGCCCGTATCGATAAGGAAGCTCTGCGGAATTTTCTTACCGGACACGAGGATTTCCTTATCAGGATTATGGAAAACCCGATGATCTTTGAGCATGAATCGTTCACGGATCTCATTCTTGCTCTCGATCATCTCACAAAAGAGATGAAAGCACGCGGTGATCTTGATGCACTTCCTTTAAGAGACCTGAATCACCTGGAAGGCGATATGCGGCGTGTGTATGAGCGGCTGGTTCCTGAATGGCTGAAATACATGGAATACCTCAAAACCCATTACCCTTACCTGTTCAGCCTTGCGATGCGCACAAACCCGTTTGATTCCAAGGCCTCAGTAGTAGTGCATTAAGACTCCTGTCACTTTTTACTACATTACAGAAGAGTGGACGATTTCTGCCTGCAGCGAATGATATTTTTGTGATTTCTGCATATAAAATAAGAAGGAATTTGCGTGGCTCTTGAATTACTTACCGATATCCTGATCATTTTTGCCATCGCACTCATCGTCGGGATAATTTTCAACAGGATTAAGGTGCCGCCGCTCGTGGCCTTTATCCTTACCGGTGTCATTGTCGGTCCTTTCGGATTGAGTATCATTCACGATCAGGACCAGGTCAGGAGCCTCGCAGAGATCGGGATCATCCTGCTGCTGTTCACCATTGGTCTGGAGTTTTCGTTCAAGGATCTCTGGAAAATTCGGCTTATTGCCATTATCGGGGGAGCACTCCAGGTCGGGCTGTCATTTGCCTTTTTCTTTGGGCTGGCACTCCTGAGTGGCCTGCCTGCAAATGAGGCAGTATTATTGGGTTTTCTCTTCTCTCTGTCCAGTACCGCAATAGTGCTCAAGATCCTGCACCAGACCGGAGAGATGGATTCCCCGCATGGAAGTATTGCGCTCGGCATCCTGATCTTCCAGGATCTCGCGGCAATTCCCATGATCATGGCAATCCCATTCCTTGCAAGCATCCCCCAGTTCAATCCAATGCCCTTGCTTTCGGGTGAGGCGCTCATTACCCTTGTTGTGCAGGATCTGGCAATCGTCCTTGTTCTTGTTGCATCTGCGAAATGGATTATCCCCCGCGTCATGTACGAGATTTCGAGGAGCCGGAACCAGGAGTTGTTCTTACTCTTTGTCATCCTGACCTGTTTCGGTGTTGCGTGGATGGTCTCTTTTACCGGGATTTCGATTGCTATTGGTGCCCTGCTTGCAGGTCTTATAATTTCCGGATCGGAATACAGTCACCAGGCTGCCAGCATTGTTCTTCCCTTCCGGGACATTTTCACCAGTTTCTTCTTCATTTCAGTAGGGATGCTGGTTAATATTCAATTCCTGCTCGCTAATTTCTGGTTTGTCGCCTTTTTGATAGTCACGGTGATTATCGTCAAAGCGCTGCTGGCAACAGCTGCACCTCTCGCCCTCGGGTACCCGCTGCGGACAGCTGTGATGACCGGGCTTGCGCTTGCTCAGATAGGAGAATTTTCATTTATTATTGCCCAGAGCGGGTTTATTACCGGTGTCCTGCCATTCGGTATCTACCAGACGTTTCTTGTTGTTGCCCTGATTACCATGGCTGTCACTCCGTTTGTAATCGGGTTGAGCCAGCCTATTACCTCAATACTTTGTGAAATTCCTGCCCTGTCAAAGGTTGCACGGGGCAGCTGCAGTACCGATGACACTTCAATCCGGCGGGTGAAAAAAGATCATCTGGTTATTATCGGGTACGGGGTGACGGGCAGAAACCTTGCGCTTACCGCAAGAAAGGCAGGGATCGCGTATACCATTATCGAGCTCAATCCGGATCTCGTAACTGAAGCACGGAAGCAGGGGGAACCGGTAGTATTTGGCGATGCGACCACCGAAGGGGTACTGGAACATGCAGGGATCCCGACCGCACGGATCGCGGTTGTGGCGATAAATGATCCTGTTGCGACCCGTAAGATTGTCAGCATCAGCCGCAGTCTCGCCCCCGGGGTTTCGATTATTGTGCGGACGCGGTACGTCAGCGAGGTAGAGGCCCTGAAGGAAGGAGGGGCAGATGAGGTTATTGCCGAGGAGTTTGAGACTTCCGTCGAGATCTTCACGGTTGTGCTCAATAAATATTTCGTCCCGCGGGACAGGATTGAAACCTTCATTGCCGATGTCCGGGCGAATGGTTACCGCATATTGCGAAGCCGGACACCGGTGCAGGGAACGCTATCGGATCTTTTGCAGAATATCCCCAATACCACGATAACCGCGTTCACCGTCGAACACACATCCCCGCTTGAGGGAAAGACTCTCGGGGAGTTCAACCTCAGGAAACGGCATAACATCCTCGTACTTGCAATCCGACGGGGCGAATCGGTTATAACCGGGTTAAGTGGCGAGTCTCGCCTCGAGGGCGGGGATATTGCTATTGTATATGCGACACCGGACGATATTGCAAAAGGTGCGGTGCTATTTAAGAAGGCGGAAAAACAGGCAGGCTCTTTCTGAAACGGACCGGGGTCTGTCATCTCCACTGAAAGTCTTATTATTTGTGAGAGTTACCTGCCTCAGGGCCTCTCCGAGGCACGGCAGGCAGGGAGGAGTTGAGAAGATTTTCAGGTATTGATCCGCCGCGGGTGCGTCCCTTTGGCGGCGGCGGCGTTCATCCTATCGGGAACGAAGACCATTCCTCTCATTAGCACCGATATGGGGATTCACTCCCTTCGAAATCGAGATCATGGCAGGGAAAAATTTCCCCGTTTTTCCTGTCCTGTGCTTTTTTTATCCTTTTTACCCTTTCACAAAGACAAGCACGGGGTTTCCTGACCTGTCGAAAAGTTTCAGGCCTGATTCGCTGATACGCAGTCCTGCTACTCCTGAAAGATCATTGAGATAATCGGACTCCTGCTGCATGATGTACTGACTGCTGCAGAGGATCTTTGTTGATACCGGTTCTGAGATGGAGATCGCGTAATCCCGGACAGTATACGCTGCACCGTACTGGTTGCACCCGGCAGATCCGGTAAGTCTGCCATCACTGCCAAACACGGCTGTTATTTTCGTTCCGGGTTGTACTGTCACGAGATTCCCGGTTGAATCCGCGTATGACTGCAGAGTCCAGTTCGCCCGGGTCATGCTGACGCCGGCAGACGCCCTGATACCCGGGATATTTATAAAGAGGATCAGGAGAACCAGCAGTCCGACCAGGGCAAGCGCAAGATAGAATTTCAGGCCCAGGGGCTGTGGAGGCAGGGGGACTGTGCTTTCGGTTTCTGCTGGTTCTTTGTCATGTGAAGCCTCCGGAGAAAGGTCATTCATTGCCAATAATCGGGCAGGAAAACCATTAAGGGTTATGGTAGGTGGAGGACGTGAAATGTAAATACCGGTACACCGCGGAATACTTTCGGGTAATCATTCTGAAGGGAGCCAGCCATATCTGAGATTTTTATAGATCCGGTGCCCAGTATATGCATGGATTCTGCAACCATCAAAAAATGGGCAACCTTTTTTATTGGCATTCTCTGTGCAATTGTGATCGCCGATGCCCTCTCAAATGTGATAGTATCAGCAGCCGGAATCACCGGCTGGATAAGTTTTCTGATAAATTTTATCCTGTATGCAGTTTTTTTCTTTGCTATCCTGTATGCGATAGAAAGAATTTTTCACATCGAATTTTTCGGGTTCTGGCGGGAATAACCTGGAAAATGACACACAATCCTTTTACACCAGATGGAATATTCAACTTCTGAAAATCCCGTTCGGTGTTGCGGGAACGGTGATTATAATCGCGACAAACCCCATGTCTTCACGGGATATTTCTTTCCCTGATGTCACGCTGGGACAACCTTGTTTCCTGATCACCGTTATCCGGGAATATCTTTTTTCCTGTCAAGGTAACGTTGGATGGCTGCACGCGTTGTGTTGTCCGTGAGCGCCGAAAAATCAATGTCAATGGTATACACGGGAAATAAACCCAGCAGTGTATGCTCCTGAACTGAATAGAGCCTTGATTCGAGAAGAAGGGCGGGTAATTCAAACCAGTCCTCACCTTTGGGTGATGTGCCTACATTCCCGGCACCGTATATTCCGGCCAGTTCTTTGAGGGACTCTTCCTGAAAATCGAGGATACGCACGGCCATTGCCCGGCTGGTGATACCATGGATATGCCTGATAAGGAAATACTGGCTGACAGCAAGAATCGTAATAAACAGGACAAGGTATCCCAGTTCATTAAGCCCGGACTGGCTCATGAATGCAGTTACTGTCAGACCTGGCAGGAGAATGATCGCTGTCAGGAATAAAAATACTGCAATCAGGATACCGGTCATGAAGATCGCAGACACCATCCATGGGGGGATATTTTCCCGTGAAAGTCTTTTCCTGACCTGCTCGACATTTCTCTTGAATTCTGTTGAGAATGGCTCTGTCTTCCAGACCAGGAGATAAAACAGGATAATGACACCACACTGGGAAATGACAATAATTGTCGTGCCCAGGGACAGACTCGTGTTAGTATACGAAAGGAGCGCAAAGACTATGTCAACTGAAAAGAGCAGGCCGATACCCAGGGATAATGCCCTGCTGTTTATGAAAAAAGAGTCGATAAACAGCCGGGTGAATCCGTATGTTCCTGAGGTGACACCCATTTCCCTGAGCCATGCATGAAAGCGGATGATCTCGATTTTCGAAAGCCCAGCCTTCTCAAAATTTGTCGGAATCAACAGGGTGATAAAGTAGAACATATTAAGGTAGAAACTGGCTGCAATGAACAGGGCAAAATAATCAGGCATCGTTAAAAAAAAGAGGCAATTAATAAGGATACCGAGAAAAAGGATGAAAAAATGAAGAACCCCTGTTTTTTCCGACGAGACCAGCCCACTACGTTTTTTTAGCACGGCCGACAATTCATCACTCAAAACTGTATCGACGGGACCATTGCCGGATTTTTCGAAAGCCTGGGAAGCGGACATAAAAATACCGTATCTGTTACCAATATTTTTTAACCCGGCAGGGGAGGTGGATGTTCACGATAAATTTTCATAGGTATATGCTCTACTACCTGAACAGTAGTGCGGGGAAATGAATAAACTGATAGGATGAATTTTGTAGTTGTGACGCTAAAAGGAGAAATGGATGCAGGAGTATTTCATTAATTGTATCCGGTGATACTGTCATGGACACAAGATTATCATGCCTCATCTGGGGTATTATCGGCGTGGTTTTCGGGCTCCTGGCCCTGCTGTTCCCGGAACTGCTGCTTGTAACGTTTTATGGAATATTCCTGCTTTTAGCCGGGCTGACAATGGCCATATTCCTTTTCCTTGCCATTACTTCACGGAGCGAGGACTCGATGTTCTGGTTCGGTCTTTTTGCAGTTTTGCTTGTTGTTCTAATCCTGTCATTCCTGGTACAGCTTGTCGTCCAGATTATATTCCTGCTCATCATCGCAGGGATCGCGTTTTATAATGGTTTTACTGATATTACGCTCGCACTTACCCATCCAAAAACCAAGTATATCCTTATCCCGGGAATGTTCATCGCAGGCGCGATCCTCTTAGCCGCCATCCTCTGGTACTACCCTGCCATGCTCGATAACCTCAATAAACTTGTCATCGTAATACTTGGCAATTTCGCATTTGTATTCGGTCTGGTTTCCATCCTGATGGGTCTTTACCAGAAAGAATCCCCAAAACCAGATCTCCACAACGGAAAATGGATTTCAAAAGATAAAACCTGCCAGATTCCGGAACCAGAAAGAAAGAAGTGACTATCCGCTTAACCGGGGAATATCCCGTGTTTGTGTTCTATGTACGACGTCATTGTGATTGGTGCAGGTCCGGCCGGAACCGCTGCGGCAGCTGCATGTGCCCATAGCGGCCTTAAAACCCTGTGCATCGAAGAACATGGGACCATTGGTTATCCCGTACAATGTGCGGGACTCCTGTCATGTGCTGCCTTTACTGAATGCCGTGTGTCGGAACGCCCGGTCCTCAACCGTGTATCCGGTGCCCGTGTCGTATCTCCTTCCGGAAATGAAATACTCATCGATGCCAAGACCCAAAAGGCTGTTGTTACCGACCGCGGAGCGCTTGATCGCGAGATGGCAGAACATGCAGCGGACGCTGGAGCTGAGTTTTGTATTAAGACCGCGGCATATGATGTACAGGGAACAACTCTCCTGACCCGGGGAGTTTCCGGGCATCGGGAGATCCCCTTCAGACTCCTTATTGCGGCAGACGGGCCGAGGAGCAGCATTGCCCGTATCTACAACATGCCCCGTGCCAGAACGTATCTTGCCGGCATCCAGGCAGACCTGATCCATGAATGCGATTCGCGGTTTGTGAAGATCTATCCAGGTGCATCCCCTGACTTTTTCGGATGGATGATCCCATCCGGTGACAGGCGTGTTCGCATCGGCCTGTGCAGTCGGACCGGGGTGCCGGAACTGTTCGCCGCCTTCCGGAAAAAATTCGGAGAATCATCAACCCATCTGGTAACCGGAACCCTTCCCCTTGGGGTTATGCCCAGAACCTACGGTCGCCGTACACTGTTTACCGGAGATGCAGCCGGGTTTGCGAAACCCACATCCGGAGGGGGGGTGTACACCGGGATCCGTTCAGCCCGGCATGCGGCAGCCGTCGCGATTGCCTGTTGTGAAGCTGACCTGTTCACCGATGAGGCACTGGCAGAATATGAACGAAAGTGGAAAGAAGATCTCGGGCGGGAACTTGACCTCGGGTTCCGGTTGTTTCATTTACGCCAGAAAATATCGGCCACCGAGATGGATGCCCTCATCCAGGCACTCAATGACCCTGATATCATCAGGACGATAACAGAATACGGCGATATGGACCGCCCGGGCACGCTCATCAAAAAACTCATGGTAAAACCCGGTATACTCCGCTGCGCACCCCCACTCCTCCGATCAGGACTCCGTTCCCTGTTCCGGTTGTGACAGGAAAAAGCCTGTCTGTGAGGCCCCATAGCGGAAACTATGGTTATTTATGAGTGGAGTTGGAAGATAGTCAGAACTGGCAGGGATGGATAGTGAGTTAACCTGTGTTTCAGAGCACCCCTGCTCCCTGATCCGGTTTTCTCGTTCACGCAAACCGGTACATATCTTTGGGGATGGTAATCTCAAACCGTGCTCCACTGCCAGGTTCCCCGCATTCATCGATGGTGATTTTAGTGATAGCAAGGATCTCCCGGATCAGGAACAACCCGTATCCATGGTTTTTTCCATATCCCCGTTCAAACAGGTGTTTTTTTATCTCGCTGTCGATGCCAACACCGTTATCCTCGCAGATTATGGTCAGCCGGGGGCCGGAAAGACAGGAAGAAAACTGGATTGTTGTGGTCTTTTCCCCGTGTCTCACTGCATTTTCTAAAAGATTATAAAATACCTTTCCGAGGAGGGGATCAGCATACATTTCGATATTGGTAAAGGCTATGTTGACGGAAACCGGACTCAGGTCAAGGAGATTTGCTGCGTTTACAATAACATCATGGACATTCTGCCACTGGGGAGTATGAACTCCGATATCCTGGTACTCTTTGGTGAAGGCGATCTGCTGGTTGATCCTTTCCGTTGCTATCTCCTCTTTTTTTATAAAACTGAGAAGTTTTTCATCGGTGGTGAATTCTTCTGATAATGCGAGATAGCCGGAAAGAACCGTGAGCTGGTTGAGAATGTCATGCCGGGTGATGCTTGAGAGGAGGTTCATCTTCTGGCAGGCAAGAGCAAGTGCTTCTTCCATCTGCCGGGTTTCCGTAATATCCCGCCCGACGGACTGATATTCCACAATTCTGCCGTTTTTATCAAATATTGCCCGATCAGACCAGCGCTGCCACCTCATGGATCCATCGGGCATAATGATGCGATGCGTGAGGGATGCAGACGGATGTTCTCTGGTCAGTGATGCAAAATGGTCCCGGATCAGGCGGTGCTCTTCCTGGGGGATTCTCGGAAAAAACTTCTTACCGATGATATCGTCACGGGATTTGTTAAAGTACCGGCAATATGCCTCATTGACAAATATATGCGTCCCATCAGGCAGGAAGCGTGAGATCAGCTCTGTCTCATTCTCAACAACATCCCGGTAAGTTTGTTCGCTGTTCCTGAGTTTTTCTTCGGCTTCTTTGCGTTTACTGATATCCCGTACGATTGCCTGGAGCAGCCTCTTTCCTTCAATTGTCAGCTGGCTGAGGGTGACATCCGTATAAAAGGGCGTGCCATCCTGACGCGTAAACAGCCACTCAAATGACTGGGGAATACCGCGTTGTGCTGCAGAAATTTTTTCCAGACCCCTCTTTTCTGAGCTGACCCTGCCGGGCTGCATGAGTGGGGAAAGGTCGATGAATGACCGTTCAAGGATCTCTTCTTTCGACAAACACCCGAATAGTTCAGTTGCCCTCGAGTTGCAGCTGATGAACATCGAATCTTCAAGGAGCAGGATTGCATCGGGGGCATGTTCAAACAGGGAGCGATAATGTTCTTCGCTTTCCTTAAGTTCCTGTTCTGCCCTCTTGTTCTCGCTGATATCCCGCAGGACCTGGATCGCACCGGTCCTTTTTCCACTCGTATCATACAACGGGGATGCGATGAACCAGAGACAGGCACCTTTGCGTCCGTGGAGAGTCGGGAAATACATTTCAGAAATGAGTTTATCGTCTTTATGCTGGATGAATGGATATTGTTTTTCGATCTCCTTGTTCTCATGAAGTATCAGATCGATTAGCATGGGTTGTTTTTTACCAAAAAACGGGAGAGCATAAATATAATCTGATTCTCCGATTATGGTGGATTTTTGCACTCCGGTCAGTGTTTCCATCGCTTTGTTCCATGCAGTCACCTTTCCTTCAAGGTCTATGGCAAATGTCGGGTCAGGGAGGAAATTTATGAGATCTGACAGCCGCCGTTCGGAGTTTTTAATCGCTTCACGTGCCTGCCTTCGCTTGACCACCCTTTTTATGTTCTGGGCGAGTTCATCAAACTGGGCCCGGGGATCTGTACCTTTATTGAGATAATAGTCGGCACCATTGTTCAGAGCCGCTATGACAACATCTTCCCTTCCTTTGCCGGTAAAAAGAATAAAGGGAATATCGCCGAATTCCGTATGGACATTCTTGAGAAAGGTAATGCCATCCATTCCCGGCATCTGGTAATCGGAGATAATGGCATCGTATGCTTTTATTTTGTCTGATTTCAGGATTTCATTGGCAGAAGTAGAAATGTCGATAGTGAACTCCTTGGATTTCTCCAGGAAAATCTTTGCGATTTCAAGAAGAACAGGTTCATCATCAACATACAATACTTTATACATGAGTCTTCCCCTGCCGGCAGGTCTATCGATAGTGACTGATGCAGTATTGCAGTCGTTTGCTTATAAATTGGTGCAAAGCACCGATGCAATGCAGTGCTTTTAATACTAACGAAGGTCTGTCCGGGCAAAGTCTTATCCGGCCACAGAACTCCTGAAACAAACTCTCCGGAACGTGCAAGGATTCCGGAATCCGGACAAACAATGTATTTCCTGAGCCTCGCATCGTATCCCGGCTCCCTTTCTTTCATGAGCCGGAATACTCTTAGAGAAGGTCACCGGCATACCGGATTACATTTTTTAATGTCTTGACCCGTGCATACCATTTTTCATCGGATTCAATGACAATCCAGGGAGCATGACGGGTGCTGGTGCGTGCAAGCATCTCGTTGACCGCCGGCTCATAGAGATTCCATTTTTCCCGGTTTTTCCAGTCATCTTCAGTAATCTTGTACTGCTTGAGAGGATCTGCCTCACGCTGTCTGAACCGTTTCAGCTGTTCATCTTTATCGATCTCAAGCCAGAACTTGATGATGCCCCCGCCGCTGCCGGCAACATAGTCCTGCTCCATCTCATTTATTTCCTGGTAAGCCCGCTGCCATTCCGGTTCCGAACAGAGTCCTTCGACCCGCTCGACAAGGACCCGCCCATACCAGGAGCGATCGAAAATCGCAACATGCCCGGCTTTCGGGAAATGCCGGATGAACCTCCAGAGGTAATGGTGATTTTTTTCATAGTCGTTCGGCGCCGAAACGGGTAATACGTGATATCCCAGAGGGTTCATGTGGCGTGCCAGACGCGTGATGTTTCCGCCTTTTCCGGCCGCGTCCCACCCTTCAAAAACGATGATGAACGGGATCTTCCGCTTAAAAAGGAGATAGTGGAGCTCGAGCATCTCGATCTGGAGACTGTCAAGGATCTTCTGGCATTCTTCTTTGGCATGGGACGAACCAGCCGAAGACTTTCTCTGGACGGTATTTTTCGGGGAACTGGCAATAGTCCTGGGTTTTCCTTTTCCCAATCGTTCTCCCGGTGTGGCAGCAGCTCTTTTTTCCAGCGTTTTTTCGAGGGTTTTCACCAGGTAAGAATACACCTTAAAAATGGTATACTTCCTGTCCGTTGCTTCAATAACATGCCAGGGGGCATAAGCGGTATCGGTGTGCTCAATAAACTCATCGATAATCGGGAGATAGGCCTCGTAATGATGATGGAAATCCCAGATCCGTGGGGTGACCAGCCATGCAGTAAGAGGGTTTCTCTCGCGCTCCAGGAGCCGCATCTTCTGTTCTTCCTTGCTGATATGCAAAAAGAACTTGATGATAATCGCACCACTGTCTGACAGCTGGCGTTCAAAATTATTGATTGAAATTATTTCATTCTTCAGCGATTTTTTCCAGCTGACGCGGGAGAGTTTTTCAGCAAGTGCCCGGCTGTACCAGCTTCGGGCAAAGATACCAATGCGACCCAGCGCCGGAGTTTTTATCCAGAATCTCCACATGAATGAATGCGCACGCTCTTCGTCAGTTGGTTTATCCGTTGCATGAAGGGTAAATCCCCGTGGATCAAGTGACTGGATTATTTCGTGGGTCGACATGGTGATGCCGGCTGCATTCCATCCTTCTATGATAATGATGGTCGGGATGTTCTGGTCGCGCAACGTGCGCTGGAGAATGCCCAGCCTTTCCTTTAACAAGGGCAGAGATGCATCAAATGCCTTATCATCGATGGTCTTTGTCAGATCTAATTTTTCAAACATCTTTTTACCCACAACCGAGGAATAGAAGCAATTCTGCTTAAACCGATCGAACGTAGGACATTGCAGGATAATAAATTATACCCGGTCCTGGTACCCGGTTTCCGGTGAGAATCAGAGTGTTCGGATACCGTGACGGAACGATATCTCTCCTGTTTCTTCTTCTTTGTGGTGAACTTCTTCGACTCACGTGTGGTACGCCAGGGGCAGATCGGTTCAAAAAATTCAATAAACTTCCTGCCCTGCCGTGCCCCGGAGAGGCCCTGAGGCGGGGAACTCTCTTTAGAATAATTTTCAAAAACGTATCTGGATAACGAATAGCATCCCGAATAGTGAAAGTCATATGGTGGGGAAATTTGGTGATGAATTCATACTTCCGAAATTACCTTCATGATGAACGCCGCCGCCCCCGAAGGGACGCCCCCGCGGCGGATCAGTTAACAAAGTTGGTAAATTTTAACAGATTCTAAAAAACCTCTGACTCGCCGTGCCTCGAAGAGGCCCTGAGGCGGGTAACCCTCATAAATTTTTATGACATTCACCGTTCAGGAATTGTTTTTGAAACTGAGGAGATGAACGCCGCTGCTTCCGGAGGGACGGTTCCCGCTGCGGATCATTCAACAAAATCGATAAGTTTCCGATACACTCTAAAAACCATCCTGCCCCGCCGTGCCTCGGAGAGGCCTGACGCGGGGAATCTCTTACGGCGTCAGAACTGTATTCATTCAAAATTCAGACAGTTTTAACAAAGAAATCTGAGATACTTCACATAAGGATATCGCGTGCGTAATTCTGGCTGGAAAAATCAAAAAAAAGGTTATGCAACGGGCAGACCATTTTCCCGGGCAATAGCAACAAAAGCGTCAGCGACGTGCTTTGCCTGTTTCGCTGTCATCCCGTAAGTGTTGAATTTCCAGATCTTTGTTGCTCCGGGGATCACGCCGGTAATTCCTTTATCTCCAAGGGCGCTCGAAAAGTAAAATCCCCGTTTTTTGTGGGATTCTGCTACCTTGTCAAAAGATGCGATAGTATCTACCCTTGTCAGGGTATGCCTGCGGGGGTATTCAGAAAGGATTTTTGTTCCTTCTACCGATAGCAAAGCCTCCATCACTATCCTGTTGTTA
>Ga0209705_10001432_pt1 | contig 12571 bp, 10 predicted proteins | sample PPLLaktember2015_5_FD_187262 | JGI IMG/M metagenome (GOLD analysis project Ga0209705, IMG submission 187262) | Freshwater sediment microbial communities from Prairie Pothole Lake near Jamestown, North Dakota, USA - PPLs Lake P8 Core (1) Depth... | ecosystem: Environmental > Aquatic > Freshwater... | reverse complement strand
CCCAGAAGCTCGACTTCCTGCCGTTCGCCCACACGGATTTCATCTTCGCCATCCTGGGCGAGGAGACGGGGCTCCTCGGGACCCTCTTCACCCTGGGCCTCTATCTCTTCTTCCTCTGGCGCGGCGTGAAGATCTCGCTCGCGGCCCCCGGTCCGACCTACAAGATGATCGCCGCCGGGATCACGCTGGCCATCATCGCCCAGGCTCTCCTGAATATCTCGATCGTTCTCGGCTTGGGACCGGCCAAAGGAACCCCCCTGCCCCTCCTCTCCTACGGCCGGTCCTCTCTCGTCTGCACGCTGGCCGCCGTGGGGATCCTCCTCCACATCAGCGAGAAGCGGGGCGATTCCTGGGGGACGGTGAAGATATGAAGCGGCCGGGCGTCGTCATCAGCGGCGGCGGCACGGGCGGCCACCTCTACCCCGCCCTCGTCGTCGGCCGGAAGCTCCTGGCCCTGGCGCCGGAGACCGTCCTGACCTACGTCGGGACCCGTCGCCAGGTCGAGGGGCGGATCATGGCCCAGCAGGGCGTGCGCTTCATCCCCATGCGCATCGAAGGCCTCAAGGGCCGCGGCCCCAAGGGCCTGCGGGGGCTCCTCCTTCTGCCGCTCGCCTTCGTCCACTCGTTTTGGATCCTCGGCCGGACCCGGCCCCGCCTGGTCATCGGCGTCGGCGGCTACAGCTCCGGCCCCCTGGTCCTTCTCGCCTCGTGGCTGCGCATCCCGACCGTCATCCTCGAGCAGAACGCCCGGCCGGGATTCACCAACCGCCTGCTGGCCCGCTCCGTCCGCCGGGCCGTCGTGGCCTTCCCCTCGACCCTGCCGGCCTTCAAGGGCAAAGGCGTCCTTCTCGGCAATCCCGTCCGCGAGGAGTTCTACCGGCTCCCGGCGAAAAAGCGGGAGGCCGGCCTCGACCTTCTCGTTTTCGGCGGCAGCCAGGGCTCGCACTTCCTCAACACCCGCGTCACCGAGGCCCTGCCGCTCCTGGCCGCCGTGAAAGACCGGCTGCGCATCGTCCATCAGACCGGCACGCACGATCTCGGCCGCGTCTCGGCCGCCTACAGGGCGGCCGGCTTCGACCGGGCCGAGGTGGCCGCCTATCTGCCGGACATGCCCGCCTGCTTCGGCCGGGCCGATCTCGTCGTCTGCCGGGCCGGCGCGACGACCTTGGCCGAGCTCATCGCCGCCCGCAAGGCTTCGATCCTTGTCCCCTTCGCCGGGGCCGCGGACGACCACCAGGCCGCCAACGCCCGCGAGCTCGGATCGGCCGGCGGAGCGGTGGTCGTCCCCGAAGCCGAGGCGACGCCGGCGGCGCTCGCCGCCCGCATCCTCGGCTTCCTCGACCGTCCCGAAGAGCTCGAGGCCCTGGCGCGGAACGCGGGCCGGCTCCAGGCCGAGGACCCGGCCGGCCGGATCGCCGCGCTCTGCCTGTCCCTGATGAAGCGCCCCGCCAAGGAGACCGTGTCGTGACCAAGAAAGGCTATCGCAAGCTCAACCACATCCACATGGTCGGCATCGGCGGCACGGGCATGAACGGCATCGCCGAGGTCCTGCTCAACCTGGGCTACAAGGTCTCCGGCTCGGACCTCAACGAGAACGAGGCCACCCGCCGCCTCGAGCGCCTCGGCGCCGAGATCGCCATAGGCCACCGGGCCGAGAACCTCAAGAACGCCGACGTCGTCGTGATCTCGTCGGCCATCCGCGAGGACAACGTCGAGGTCGAGAAGGCCCGGGCCGGCCTCATCCCGGTCATCCCCCGGGCCGAGATGCTGGCCGAGCTGATGCGCATGAAATACGGCGTCGCCGTGGCCGGGTCGCACGGCAAGACCACGACGACCTCGATGACGGCCCTCGTCCTCGAGGCCGGCGGCTTCGATCCGACGATCATCGTCGGCGGCCGGCTGAACACGATCGGGGCCAACGCCAAGCTCGGGGCCGGGGACTTCATCGTCGCCGAGGCCGACGAGAGCGACCGCTCGTTCCTCTACCTCTCCCCCTTCATCGCCGTCCTGACCAACATCGACAATGAGCACCTCGACCAATACCAGGGCGTCGACGACCTCAAGACGACCTTCGTCAACTTCGCCAACAAGGTCCCCTTCTACTGCCCGGTCATCCTCTGCCTCGACGACCCCAACCTTCAGAGCATCATCCCCCGGATCGAGCGGCGGGTCATCACCTACGGCTTCTCGGCCCAATCGGACCTGACCGCCCGGGATTTCCGTTTCGACGAATTCTGCAGCGCCTCGGCCCTCTTCGCCAAGGGAACGAAGCTCGGCGCCCTGAAGCTCAGGGTCCCGGGGATGCACAACATCCTCAACGCCATGGCCGCGGCCGCCGTCGGCCTCGACCTCGACATCGCGACGCAGACGATCCTCGACGCGCTCGAGAGCTACACCGGCACGGGCCGGCGCTTCGAGCTGCGCAAGGTCGTCGACGACATCATGGTCATCGAGGATTACGCCCATCACCCGACCGAGATCAGGGCCACGCTCGAGGCGGCGAAAAGAGGCTGGACGCGCCGCGTCGTCGCGGTCTTCCAACCCCACCGGTACACCCGGCTGTCGAAGCTCATGCGGGCGTTCGCCACCGCCTTCAACCAGGCCGACGTGCTCGTCCTGACGGAGATCTACCCGGCCGGCGAGGACCCCATCCCCGGCGTCACCGGGCGGGCCCTGTACGAGGAGGTCCGCCAGTTCGGCCACAAGCAGGTCCATTTCGAGCCCGACCTGAAGAGGATCGGCCCCCTTCTCAAGGCCATCCTCGTCCCCGGCGACATCGTCCTCGTGCTCGGCGCCGGGAACATCAACCGGACCATCCCGGACATCATCGCGGATCTGGAGGCGAAAGACTGACATGGCCACCGCTGCCGGCGACCTCGGGCGGGAGAGCAGGAAGCCCCTCTTCGCCCGCCGCCTGTTCCTCCGGCCCGGCGAGAAGGCCGTGGCCCTGCGGAGGGACCGGCGCCGGCGGGTCCTGCGGGTCCGCCACGTCGTCGTCCTGCTCGCGCTCCAGGCGGCCTTCTTCCTGGCCCTCCGCGAGGCCTACATCTTCCTCATCACCTGGGACGAGCTCGATATCCGCAAGGTCCAGATCGTCTGCGCCAAGGACGGCCTCCGGCAGACGCTCGAGACCTACTTCGCCGTGCCGCGCCTCGGCAACATCCTCCTCTGCGACATGGAGGCCGTGCGGGCCCAGGTCCGGCGGCTGGCCTGGGTCAAGGACGCCAGCGTCCAGAAGGTCTTCCCCTCGGGCCTGCGCATCTCGGTCGTCGAGCGGACGCCCTTCGCCCTGCTCGAGCGGGGCGGCCTGCGGCTGGCCGACGCCGAAGGCCACGCCCTCGAGGAAGTCTATGCGCTCGAGGAATACGCCCTGCCCGTCGTCTCCGACGAGACGGGCTTCGCCTCCGGCTTCGCCGACAAATGGGACGCGGCCCGCCGCTGTCTCGACGGCCTGCCTCAGGCCGAGAAGGACCGGCTCCTCATGATCCGGACGAGCGACTACGGGACGCTCGAGCTCGCCTTCAAGGACGACCCCGTGAGGATCATCGTGGGTACCGAAGCGCCGGTCGAAGACCTGGCCGTCTTCCGGGGCCGTCGGGCGCAATGGGAGGCCAGCTTCGGCCCGCTCGCCCTCGTCAACCTGAGCTTCGACGGCCGGACCTACCTGAGGCCGGCGGAGCCGGAGCCGCCCGCGGAGGACCTCCCCCAAACCGACAAAGGAGACTGAGCCATGCCCAAGAACAGCTACATCGTCGCCTTCGACATCGGGACCCGCAAAGTCGTGGCCATCATCGGCGAGGTCACCGAGGAGCGCAAGATCGAGATCATCGGCATCGGCACCGCCGACTCGCACGGCCTGCGCAAGGGCGTCGTCGTCGACCTCGAGGCCACGACGACGGCCATCAAGAAGGCCCAGGAGGAGGCCGAGCTCATGGCCGGGGTCGAGATCGGCTCGGCCTTCTTCGGCATCTCCGGGGCCCACATCAAGAGCTTCAACAGCCGCGGCGTCGTCGCCGTCTCGGGCAAGAACCGGGAGATCACCCGCGAGGACGTCCGCCGCGTCGTCGACCAGTCCAAGGCCATCCCCATCCCGCCCGACCGGGACATCATCCACATCATCCCCCAGGAGTTCATCGTCGACGACCAGGACGGCATCAAGGACCCGGTCGGCATGAGCGGCATCAAGCTCGAGGTCAACGTCCACATCATCACCGCCGCCCTGACCTCGCTCCAGAACCTCAAGAGTTGCGTCGAGCGGGCCGGCATCGGCATCGAGGAGGTCGTCCTCAACCAGATCGCCACGGCCCAGGCCGTCCTGACCCAGGACGAGCGCGAGCTCGGCGTCGGCCAGATCGACATCGGGGCCGGCACGACCGAGGTGGCCATCTACGAGCGCGGCAGCCTCTGGTACACCTCGACGATCCCCATCGGCGGCGACAACTTCACCAACGACATCGCCGTCGGCCTGCGGACGCCCATCCCCGAGGCCGAGCGGATCAAGAAGAAGTTCGGCTGCATCGCCGGCCCGCCCGTCGACGAGCAGGAGACGATCGAGGTGCCGTCGGTCGGCAAGGGCCGCAAGCCCCGGATCCTGTCGCGCCAGCTGCTGGCCGACATCATCCAGCCCCGGGCCGAGGAGATCTTCCGCCTCGTCGACTCCGACATCAAGCGCATGGGCTACGACAAGTCCCTGAACTCCGGCATCGTGCTCACCGGCGGCACGGCCCTCCTCGAAGGCCTCGAGGAGGTGGCCGAGGAGATCTTCGACCTGCCGGTGCGGCGCGGCGATCCGGGCGGCGCCGGCGGCCTCGTCGATCGCGTCTCGACCCCCGACTTTTCCACGGCCGTGGGGCTCGTCCTCTACGGCTTTCACATCTGGCAGGACCGCGGACTGTCCAAGGACAGGAAGAAAGGCGCCATCGCCAGGTTCAAAGACTGGTTCAAAGAAGGATAAGGAGGATCTCATGAGCGACGAATCCCGGCTGAAATTCCACCTCGTCGAAGACCAACTCGGGGCCAAGATCAAGGTCATCGGCCTCGGGGGCGGCGGCGGCAACGCCGTCAACCGGATGATCGAACACGGCGTCCAGGGCGTCGAGTTCATCGCCGTCAACACCGATCTCCAGGCCCTCAACAGCAACCGGGCCCGGACGAAGATCCAGATCGGCAACCTGCTGACCAAGGGGCTCGGCTCCGGCGGGCGCCCCGAGACCGGGCGCCAGGCGGCCATGGAGGACACCGAGAAGCTGCTCGAGATCCTCCAGGGCGCCGACATGGTCTTCCTGACGACGGGCCTCGGCGGAGGGACGGGCACCGGCTCGACGCCGATCATCGCCAACATCGCCGCCGAGCTCGACATCCTGGTCATCGCCATCGTCACCCTCCCCTTCGGCTTCGAAGGGCGGGTCCGGATGCGGCAGGCCGAAGAGGGGCTCAAGGAGCTCAAGACGGCCGTGGACACGGTCATCGCCATCCCCAACGAGCGGCTCCTGCAGACGGTCAACATCAACACCTCGATGCAGGACGCCTTCCGCCTGGCCGACGACATCCTGCGCCAGGCCGCCCAGGGCATCTCCGACCTCATCACCAAGCCCGGCCTCATCAATCTCGACTTCGCCGACGTCAAGTCGGTCATGAAGGGCATGGGCATGGCCTTCATGGGCACGGGCCTGGCCTCGGGCGAGAACCGGGCCCTCGAGGCCGCCGAGAAGGCGATCTCCTCGCCGCTGCTCATCGACACGTCGATCGAAGGCGCGCACGGCGTCCTCATCAACATCACCGGCGGCAAGACGATGACCCTCCACGAGGTCTCCAAGGCCTCCCAGCTCATCCACAGCATGGCCGACCCCGACGCCAACATCATCTTCGGCACGGTCATCGACGAGAGCATGAAGGACACGGTCAAGGTCACGGTCATCGCCACCGGGTTCGATCAGCCCGCGGAGAAGGCCGTCGCGGCGGCGGCGCCGGCCGCTGCCGCGGACCTCGGCCCCAAGCCCGTCCGCAAGACGCCGGCCCCCTTCCCCGTCCAGCCCCAGACCCCGCCCTATCTGTTCGAGGGCCGGGGCGCGACGGCGCCCGTCTGGGAACCGTCCTCGGTCAGCGACAAGCAATGGGAGCCCTTCGAGACTCCCGCGTTCATCCGCCGGACCAAGCACTCGACGATGAGGAAGGCGCCGCATGAGATCAGCTGATCTCGTCGTCGCCGGCTGCCGCGAGCTCGTGACCTGCGCCGGGCCCCTGCCCAAGCGCGGTCCGGCCCTGCGGCAGGTCGGCGTCGTCGAGAACGGCTGGGTAGCGTCGTCTGCGGGCGTCATCGTCTTCGCCGGGACCGAGGAGGAATTCGGCGCCCAGGTGACGCCCGCGCCGGCCGCCGTCACGATCGACGCTCGGGGCCTGGTCGCCCTGCCCGGCTTCATCGACGCCCACACCCACCTCCCCTTCGCCGGGGACAGGGCCAGGGAATTCGGTTTGCGCATCCAGGGCTGGACCTACCAGCAGCTGGCCGAGCGGGGCATGGGCATCCAGACGACGGTCAAGGCGACGCGCGCGGCCAGCCTCGACGACCTGGTCGGCCTCTCGCTCGGGCGCCTCGATCGCATGCTCCTCACCGGCACGACCACGGTCGAAGCCAAGAGCGGCTACGGGCTCAACCTCGAGGACGAGGCCAAGCAGCTCGAGGCCCTGCGGGACGCCGCCGCCCTTCATCCCGTCGACGTCGTCCCGACCTTCATGGGCGCCCACGAGGTCCCGCCCGAGTTTCGGGACAAGCGCGATGACTACGTCCGCCTCCTCATCGATACCATCATCCCCGAGGTCGCGAGCCGCGGCCTGGCCGAGTTTTTCGACGTCTTCTGCGAGCCCGGAGTCTTCTCGATCGAGGAGACGCGGCGGCTGGTCGAGGCGGCCAAGGCGGCCGGGTTCAAGATCAAGATCCACGCCGACGAGTTCGTCTCCCAGGGCGGGGCCGAGCTGGCCGCGGAGGTCGGGGCGGTCTCGGCCGAGCACCTCATCGCCATTTCCGACGAAGGCATCGCCAGGCTCGCGGCGAGCGACACGGCCGCCATCCTCCTGCCGGGCGTGCCGTTCTTTCTGATGATGACCAAACACGCCCCGGCCCGGCGCCTCGTCGACGCCGGAGCGGCAGTGGCCCTGGCCTCGGACTTCAATCCCGGAAGCTCCCACATCAGCTCGATGCCCTTCATCCTCCAGCTCGGGGTCTACACCCTGGGCCTGACGGTCGAAGAGGCCCTCAACGCCTGCACGGGGAACGCGGCCTATGCCATCCGGCGCCACGAAACGGTGGGCAGCCTCGAGGCCGGAAAGATGATGGACCTGCTGCTCTGCGAGATCCCCGGTTATGTGTCGCTGGCCTACGAAGCCGGACGGAACCCCGTCCGGACCGTGATCAAGAACGGGCGCGTCGTCGTCGAGGACGGCCGCAGGGTCGGTCCGCGCTGATGTCCCCGAGGATCAATCCCCGCTTCTATGTTCTCCGCCTCGCCTGGCTCGGCCGGCGGGCCGCCTTTGCGGCCGTCGCGCTCAATCTCCGTCCGGCTCGAGGGCGAGCTTCGAGGAGCCGGCCTTTCCCCATGCGGCATGAAACCGCTGGTCTCGGACTCAGGATCAAGCACCGGAACTGACCCCGTCCCCTTGACTCGAGCCGGCGAAAGGATGAGAATCGGTCTGCCCGGAAAGTGATGGGATCCAGGTCGGCACTTCGTAAGGGGGCAAGCCATGGATCGGAGAACCTTCTTCAGGACCGCCGCCGCGGGAACGGCCGCCGCCCTGCAGTCTCTCGGACTTCACGAGAGCTGCAGCAGCGACGGCCCGGATCCGGGGCCCGATGACGTGGTCTATTACGGCGCTCATCCGTTCGTCGAAGGCAACCCCGGCGCGGTATTCATCCTGCGCACGGCGGTCGAGGTGAAAACGGATGCCGCGGTGCTGAAGCAAGCGGGGCTGTCGTTCGGACGGTCGGTTTTCGTCAAGAGGGCCCAAGGCGCCGCCGGAGCCCACCCTCTCGATCGCTTGATCGCTCTCAAGCCGAACCTCGTCATCCGGATGAGCTGGGACCCGCGCTACACGGTCGAAGGCACGATGGGCATCGTCACCGACGCGTCGTTCGTCGAGGGGGTCATCGAGAGCATCAAGGGACTCGGCGTGACGGGGGACAAGTTCCATATCCTCGAGGTCCAGAGCTCCGACGATTTCGACGACAGCGGCTATTGGGCCATGGCCGAGCGGACGGGGGCCGTGCTGAAAGACCGGAGCGCCCCGATCGGGACCATCCCCGAAAGCGAGATCCAATGGGCGGACGTGCCGTCGGGGGTCTGGTTCTCCAGGATCCCGTTCCTCAAACCTTACAATGCGCCCAACTCCTGGCTCCTGAATATCTCCAAGTTCAAGACCCATGACATGGGCATGACCCTGTGCGCCAAGAACCTGCAGGGGGCGATCGCCCATCATTACCAGGAGCATTGCGCCGCCTTTGGCTCGGGGATGTCCATCGACCCGTCCCACATCGCGCCGGACGCCGAAAGCGTCATCATGGCCAACTACAACAGGCATGTAGCCGACGGCATCCCGCGCTGGGACAGGCCCAGTGGCGATACGGGCGGCCTGTGGATGGAGACCTGGGCCACTCGGTGCCTGGACAATCAATCGAAGGCCCCGGCCGGGCTCCATGTGATCGAGGGGATCTACGGGCGGGACGGATACTGGATCGATGGCCCTTCGCCGGAAGGCCTGGCCACCGATTACATGACCAATGTGATCATCTTCGGCAAGAACCAGTTCCACGTCGACCTCATCGGCTGCTGGCTGGCCGGGCACGAACCGGGGAACTTCGGCTTGTTCCACATGGCCCGGGAGAGGGGGTTCATTACCCAGTTCGATCCGCGGAACATCCCGCTGTACGAGTGGCACACGGACGGCAGCGCCTCCCTGAGGCCTCTGGCCGAATTCCCCCGGGCGCAGCTGAAGACGCGTTACCTCCGCAGGGACTACAACGGTCAGACCGAGCCGCTCTACCACCTGGTCGACGAGCCGTACGATTATCCTGCGGCGCCGCTTCAAGCCCGTCTGGAGCCGCGCCTGCGCGCCTGGCACTATGTTCGGGGCGACCGCCGCCGGACCACATCGGCCATCGAGATCACGCTGCCCGAAACGGACATGGTCCGACTGGAGATCTCGAACGGCCGCGGCGACGTCGTCGCGGTCCCCTTCGAAGGGCGTTTGACGCCGGGCCGGCATCTGGCTGTCTGGAACCATGCCGGCGAAGCGCCGGCCCGCTGCCGTTATGCGCTCCGGTCAGCTAAGTTCCCCGCGGGCGGCCGGGTCATGGCCGGGTGAGCTCTCGACATCCCCGCAAGGACAGACCAGCGTTTTAGAAACCCCGCTGGCGTCTGACGATGAAGGGTCAGCGCTCTCCTCGGCCGCCCTGAATCCCCCCCGTCGCCGGCTTGTTTCTCCATCTCGTTGCTGTTATCATAACCCCGTGAATATCAAAGACATCCTGACCAAGATCGAGGCTACGCAAGCCCCGCTGGCCCGCCAGCTTCTGATGACGGGGCTGATCACCCGCCGCCTCGCGGACCGAGGCAAGCCGGCCCCGATCCTCATCGGGGGGCTGGCCCTCTCTTATTACACGCGCGAAGTCTACTTCACCGCCGATATCGATCTGGCCTACGCCGACCGGGAAGCCATGGACGAGGTGCTCACGGAGCTGGGATTCGAAAAGCGGGGCCGCTATTGGGTCCATCCCGAGGCGGAAGTCGCCGTCGAAGTCCCCGCCTCGGCCTTGGCCGGTGAGGAAGCCCCTCGTGAAACGGTCGAGCTCGAATACGGGCTCTTTTGCATCGTCATCGGCCTCGAAGACCTGATCATCGACCGGTTGAACGCCTGCAAGCACTGGAAGTCGGATGTCGATTGTGAGATGACGGAGCTTTTGATCGCCCGCTACGGAGAAGACCTTGATCGGGCCTATCTCGAAAAGAGAGCGGCCCTGCCGGAAAACGATACTCTCGGCGAAATCCAAGGGCTCCTGAACAGGAAACGGGCGTGAGGACAGCCGCCGCCAAGCGACCCCCGGCGTCCCCGCTCGAGATGCTTCTCCTCCGCGACCGAATGGGATTTCGGAGATACCGGAAGACGGCTCGGCGAGATCCCGAGAAAAGGAAGCTCCTCCTGGAGCTCGCTATCAAGCGGATCGCGAAGGCCGAGCAGTCCGATTACATCCCCGTCGGATTCCGCAGACGCCGGGTCCTCTTCCCGGCAAAATAAGGAGCCTCCAGGCTGGTTTGGGGGCGGGCTTTACGGCCGATGCGCTCAATCCCTGCCCGGCTCGAGGGCGAGCTTCGAGAAGCCGGTGGCCTCGTCCTTCGTCCGGCCGATATCGTCCCTGAACCGGGTCAGGGTGACCTCGCAGGTCACCGACACGACGGCCTCCTTCAAGTGACCTCCCCTGACGGCGAACTCCTTATCGCCGAGGGCGATGTGGGCGTGGATGAAAGGCTTGGCGTCGACCTTCGTGATGTTGCCGTAGAGGGAAACGATCTCGAGAGGCCCAGAGAGCGCGATCCACGAGTAGGCCTTCGCGGCCGGGTCGAAATGGCCGATCTCGGCCTCGCTGACGGCGCCGAGGCCGTTGAAGAAGCCTCCGCCGATCGCGTCGCGTTCGCAGAGCGCCGCGAGCGTCTCGACGATCCTCTCCCCCGCGTCCAGCCGGACGACGTAAGTCGAGCCGAGCACGAAGTATTTCATCGGGCCGCAGACTTGGACGCCTTATCCAGCTTGGCCTTCCAGTAGAGATAGGCCGGGACGCCCAGGCAGATGATGCCCAAGCCGGCCAGGGCGTTCCAGAAGGCGCCGAGCAGCGAGCCCACCGCGACGTAGACGGCGGCCAGGACGAAGAGGATGGGGGTCACGGGGTAGCCCCAGGTCTTGTAGGGCCGCTCGAGGTCGGGCCTCTTCTTCCTCAGGACGATGACGGCCGCGACGGTCAGGCCGAAGAAGATCCATTCGCCGAAGATGACGTAGGTGAAGAGCTGCCGGAACGTCCCGGTCAAGGTCAGGAGGATGCTCCAAATGGTGATGGCCACGATGGAGACGTGCGGCGTGAGGAACTTGGGATGGCACTCGGCGATCCTCTTGAAGAACATGCCGTCGCGGGCCATGGCGAAGTAGACCCTCGGCGAGCAGAGCATGTTCTGGTTGGCGGCGCCGAGGATGGAGAAGAGGATGAGGAAGGTGATGAGCGAGGCCAGGAACGGCCCGCCGACGACCTGCATGACGTCCAGGGCGACCCGGCCTTCGGACGCGGCGATCTTCCCGGCGGGCATGATGTAGAGGTAGGCCAGATTGGCCAGGACGTAGAGGACGATGACGGCGGCGGTGCCGATGAGGATGCCGAGGGGCAGGTTCTTCTTCGGGTCCTTGACCTCGCCGGCGCTGTAGGTCGCCGACTCCCAGCCCTTGTAAGCCCAGAGCGAGGCGACCAGGCCGACGCCGAACGCGCCGAGGAGGCCGAAATTGAACGGTCCGGGGGACGGCTCGACGAAGTTCCTGACCTGGCCCTGGCCCTTGGTGAAGAAAAAGACTCCGATGACGATGATGCCGATGGCCGAGGTCTTGAGGTAGGTCGTCCAGTTCTGGAGGCGCGAACCCCAGCGGAGGCCCACATAGTTGACGGCCCCGAGGAAGGCGACGAAACCGGCCGCGATGAGCTTCTTCGTGAGCGGCGTCATGTCGACGAAGCGGGGCAGGATATTATGCGAGAAAGCGACCGCCAGCGTCGCGATCGAGCCCGAATCGATGACCAGGAACAGGGTCCAGCCGAAGAGGAAGGACAGGAGCGGGCCATAGGCCTCCCGGAGATAGATGTAGATGCCGCCGGCCTCGGGCATGGCCGCGCCGAGCTCGGCGAAGGCGACCGCCCCGAAGAAGCTGAACAGGCCGCCGACGACCCAGACGGCCAGCATCAGGAGCGGTGCCGGGACGGCCGCGGCGATCTCGGACGGCGAGAGGAAGATGCCCGAGCCGACGACGCCGCCGATGACGATCATGACGACGTCCCAGAGGCTGAGGATCCTCGGCAGCGCGATCTTGGTTTTATCGACGACGGGGCAGGCAGGGGTTTCTTGGGCCATGCGGTCATCTCCTCTCGGATGCGGCACTGTCGGCGGGGATTCTAGCAGGAGCGGGGGAAAAGGGCAATCGCCGGAGGGTCACCTGAGACGGTCCATCATCCGGTACTGGATCGCCTCCGAGACGTGGGGCGTCGCGATGGCCTCCGTCCCCTCGAGGTCGGCGATCGTCCGGGCGACCTTGAGAACCCGGTCGTAAGCCCTGGCGCTGAAGCCGAGCTTGGTCACGGCCATCTCCAGGAGCTTCTCGGCCTCGGGCGGCAGGCGGCAGAACTCCTTGACCTCTTTCGGGCCCATCTGGGAATTGGCGAAGAGGCGGCGCCCGGCGAAGCGCTCGGTCTGGCGCGAACGGGCCCGGGTCACGCGGGCCCGGATGGCCGCCGAGCTCTCGGCCGTGGTCCGCGAGACGATATCGCGGAATTTGA
>Ga0209705_10001431_pt1 | contig 12572 bp, 15 predicted proteins | sample PPLLaktember2015_5_FD_187262 | JGI IMG/M metagenome (GOLD analysis project Ga0209705, IMG submission 187262) | Freshwater sediment microbial communities from Prairie Pothole Lake near Jamestown, North Dakota, USA - PPLs Lake P8 Core (1) Depth... | ecosystem: Environmental > Aquatic > Freshwater... | reverse complement strand
GCGCTTGAGCTGCTCGAGGTCCTCGTAGTGCTCGGTCTTCACGCCAACCGAGATTCCCGCATTCGCGATCACGATGTCGGCGCCGCCGCAGGCGCTCTCGAAGTCGCGCGCAGCGGCGACCATCGCGTCCTTGTCGGTGATGTCGACCGCGTAGAAGTAATGGCGGCCGGGCAGCGTCGCGACCAGCGCCTCGAGCGCATCGCGCCGGCGCGCGGCGAGACCGAGGGTGGCTCCGCGCGCCGCGAACGCCTTCGCGAGCGCGGCGCCGATCCCGCTCGAGGCGCCGGTGATGAAGACGTTCACGGAATATCAGCGCTCATGCGCGCCAGGCGGTCAGGGTGGCGGCCGCGTCGAACTCGGGCGCGGCCGCCGCGCTTCCTACTTCTTGCTGGTTCGCTCGCTGCGCGCGCGCTGGATGAGATAGTCGAGCACCGTGAGGCTGCCCTCGCGCGAGCCGACCATCGACGGCGCGGTGACCCACTTGCCGTCGACCGCCATCGCCGGCGTGCCGTCGATCTTGTAGGCGCGCCACACCTGGCCCGCCCGGTTCGCGCGGGCTCCGACCGAGAACGAGTTGTAGGCATCGAGCCACTGCTTGCGGTCGATGCCGTTGGATGCCATGAAATCCGCGATCTCGTCGGGCTTCAGCATCGGCTGGCGCTGGAGTTGCACCGCCCGGAAGACCTTCGTATGCAGTTCGTTGACCTTGCCGAGCGCTTCCAGCGTGAAGTAGGTGCGCACATGGGGCAGATTCGTCTGGTCCCAGCTGATCGGAATGCGGCGGTACTCCACGTCGGCCGGCAGGCGTTTGCGCCAGCCCTCGAGCACCGGCTCGTACGACATGCAGTGCGGGCACGTGTACTGGAAAAACTCGAGCACTTCGATCTTGTTGCCGTTCTCGACCGGCTGCGGCGGCGACACCGGGCGGAAATCCTTCCCTTCCTTCGGCGCGCTGACCGCCTGCGCGAAGGCCAGGCAGGGGACGGTGCTCACGGCGAGCAGCAGGTGGCGGCGGGTCAGTGACATGCGTGATCTCTCCTTTCGTCGGTCAACGTTTCTGTGACCGGCGCCGATGACAGGGGTTCTCCCGCATCGACGAATGGTTCTGCTTCAGGGGCGGGCGTTACTTGAGTCGAATCAGTTGAACGTCGATGCCGTTTTCGGCCATCGTCTTGCGAATCCGGTTCACGTCGTCGAGGTTGCCATAGGGCCCGAGACGAACGCGGTACAGCGTCGATCCGTCCTGCTCGCGCGGGAAGACCCGCGCATCGAAGCCGAGCAGCGCCAGGCGCGCGCGCATCGAATCGGCGTCATCCGGCGTCCTGAACGCGCCGGCCTGCAGCAGGAAGCGCGAGCCGTCCTCCGCCGGCGGCTCGCTTTTCTCCTTCGGCGGTGCCGCCTTCGGGTCGGTGGCCGGATCGATCTTCGCGACTTCGGTGGCCGGCTTCGTCGCCGTCGTGCCATACAGCGGCTTGTTCGGATCGGGCAGCTGCCCGTTGGCACCCGGATTCACGTTTTCGCTCGCGGGCTTTACCTTGGACACGAACGGCACCGGCGCATTCGTGATGTAGAGCGCGATCGCGACCGCGATCCCGAGGCCGAGCACCAGTCCGACGATGAAGCCGACCAACGTGTTGCCGAGCTGGTGACGTGACAGGAGATGGGTCATCGTTGAGATTCAGCTACATCTTTTCCGGCGCCGAGACGCCGAGCAGCGCAAGTCCGTTGCGCAGCACCTGGCGCGCGGCCAGCAGCAGCGCGAGGCGGGCGTTGCGCAGGGTGTCTTCTTCGACCAGCACGCGCTCTGCATTGTAGTAGGCGTGGAAATCGGCCGCGAAGTCCTTCAGGTAGAACGCGACCTGATGCGGCGCGAGGTCGTCCGTGGCCGCAGACAACACGTCCGGATACTGCGCAATCCGGGCGAGCAGCGTCTGCTCGCGCGGCGACGCGAGCGGCGCGAGGTCGAAAGTCAGTGCATGCGCCTCGTCGGGCACGGCGTAGCCCTTTTCGGGGGCCTGTGCCAGCACCGAGCAGATCCGTGCATGCGCGTATTGCACGTAGTAAACGGGGTTGTCCTCGCTCTGCGACAGCGCCAGGTCGACGTCGAACGTGAACTCCGCATCGGCCTTGCGCGCCACCAGGAAGAAGCGCGTGGCGTCGCGGCCGACCCACTCGAGCAGGTCGCGCAGCGTCACGTAGGCGCCGGCGCGCTTGCTCATCTTCACTTCCTCGCCGCCCTTCGTCACGCGCAGCATCTTGTGCAGCAGGTAGTCCGGATATCCCTTCGGCACGGCGGCGCCGCGCGCGCGCGCAACGGCCTGCAGGCCGGCGCGAACCCGCGCGGCGGTGCCGTAGTGATCCGAGCCCTGGATGTTGATGACCTTTTCGTAGCCGCGCTCGAACTTGGTGACGTGATAGGCGACGTCGGGCACGAAGTAGGTGTAGCTGCCGTCCGACTTGCGCATCACGCGGTCCTTGTCGTCCGCGGGCGGGCCGCCGTGGCCGGCAATGTCGGTGATTTCGGTGGTCTTCAGCCAGAGCGCGCCGTCCGCTTCGTAGGTCAGGCCCGAACGCACGATCGCAGCGACGGTCGACTCGACCTTGCCGCCGGAATACAGCGAAGACTCGAGGAAGTAGCTGTCGAACGCGACGCCGAGCGCCGCGAGGTCGACATCCTGCTCGCGGCGCAGGTAGGTCACCGCGAAGTGGCGGATCGCTTCCAGATCGCTCACATCACCGCTCGCGGTCACCGGCGCACCGTCGCGCGCGGCGACGGTCTTGCGTTCGAGGTAGTCACGCGCGATCTCGACGATGTAATCGCCGCGGTATCCGGCTTCGGGAAACTCGACGGCTTCGCCCTGCAGCTCCCGCGCGCGTGCCTGCACCGACAGCGCAAGGTTCGCGATCTGCACGCCGGCATCGTTGTAGTAGAACTCGCGCGTCACCTGCCATCCCTGCGCTGCGAGCAGATTGGCGAGCGCATCGCCAAGCGCAGCCTGCCGCGCGTGGCCCAGGTGCAGCGGGCCGGTGGGGTTTGCCGAGACGAACTCGACCATGACCTTGTGGCCGGCATGCTCGGAAGTCGTGCCGAAGCAATCGCGTTCACGCAGCACCGCATGCACGGCCAATCGCTTGGCCGCGGGTGCAATACGCAGGTTGATGAAGCCCGGCCCCGCCACTTCCACCGACTCGATCAACCCATCGGCGGCGGGATTCACGCGCAGGGCTTCGGCGATGGCGGTCGCGACTTCGCGCGGGTTCTTCTTCAGCGACTTGGCCGTCTGCAGCGCGACGTTGGTGGCGACGTCGCCATGTGCTTCGACTTTCGGCCGTTCGAGAACGACTGCAACGCCGCCGGCGCCGACGCCGGCCAGTGCCTGTTCGATCAGGGCGGTGACCTGTTGCTTGTGTTGCGGCAGCATTGATTCCGCCCGCGGCGGGGAAACCGCGGATTCTACCGGCGCCGGGATGGCAATCCGGGCACCCGCAATGGGGCCGCTAGCGCGCGCCGGACTGTTTCTGATAGGTCCCGATCAGTTCGGCCTGGGCGATTACGTGGCCGGCCATCGCCTGTTCGAGTTGCGGCTTGGTCGGCTGGCGCAGATCGCCAAGCATGCTGTCGAGCGCATACAGCTTGAAGAAGTAACGATGGCGGCCGATCGGCGGACAGGGGCCGCCGTAACCGCTCCGGCGCCAGTCGTTCAGTCCGTCGCGCGCCTTGACGCCGGCCGAGGTCGCCCGCGGCGCCAGTTCGGCGGTCGCAGGCGGCATGTCGTACAAGACCCAGTGCACCCAGGTCATTCGCGGCGCGGCGGGATCCGGCGCATCGGGATCGTCGACGATCAGCACGAGGCTCTTGGCGCCAGGCGGCACCTCTGCGAACCGCAGCGGCGGAGATATGTCTTCACCTTCGCAGGTATGCAACCGCGGAATCTCCGCGCCGGGGGAAAACGCGCTCGATTCGATCTTCATCGTTTCAGCCTCCTGCGGTCTGCGGAATTTCACGCTGCGTCGGTGGGACCCACGGCAGGTCGAGCGCCTGGTAGATCGAGGCCTCGGTGTCGCCGGCAATCTGCTCGCTGCCCCTGAACAAACCATATTCGTTCAGCTTCAAGCCGCGTGCGATGGCGCGTTTGCGCAGTTCGATGTTGTATTGCTTCGATCCGGTGAAGTAGACCAGCGCGGCCCCATAGCTGCGTGGCGGCACGATCCGGAGGTCGACCTGGAGTCCGCTTTCCAGCACGACGCTGGCGCGGGTGCGTCCCTTCGCCAGCACGTCTCGCAAGCGCGGGTATTCGACGAACCGGCGCGTGACCGGCGTTCCGGCCTCGCTGACGACCAGCAGGTCGATATCGCCGACGGTGGCGCGCTCGCGCCGCAGGCTTCCGGCCGCGATCGCCTCGACGACGCCTGGCGTCGCGCGCAGGTGTGCGAGCAGCGATTCCGCCTCCGAGCGGGCGACCGCGAGCGGGAATCGCTGCGACTTGCTGCGGCCGGCGCCGAGCGCCTCGAGCAGCCGCTGCTCGGTGCGCGCACCGAATCCCGGCAGTTCGCGTACACGGCCTGACTTCACGGCCTTCAGGAGGTCGCGCTCTGTATGAACGCCGAGCTGCTCGACCAGCGCCTGCACGCGCTTTGGCCCGAGGCCGGGCACGTGCAGCAAGGCCGCGGTGCCGCGCGGGACTTCGCGCCGCAGCGTGCGCAGCAGCTCGCAGCTGCCTGTGCGCGCGATCTCGTGGATCTTCTGCTCGAGATCGGCGCCGATGCCGAACAGGTGGCTGATCGGTTCGCCGCGGGCTGCGGTCTCCGCGAACGCGGGGCCCTGCTGGCCTACGGTGCGTGCCGCGTTGCGATAGGCGCGGATGCGGAACGGATTCTCGCCCTGGACTTCGAGCAGGTCGGCGATTTCCTCGAAGACCGCCGCGATCTGCGCGTTGCCGATCGTCCGTTTCTCCATACTGGCGCGGAGCCGGACTTCAGGGCCGCGTCCGCAGTTCGCGCGTCCGCTGTGCCTTCATCACGCCGACCATCGCGTCGAGTTCCTCGCCCAGCGTCTCCAGCACGTTGTCGAGCGCGATGACACCGACCAGTGCGCCATCGGGTCGCGTGACCGGCAGGCGGCGTACCCCCCGTTCACGCATCCGGGCCAGCGCATCGAGCAGGTCATCGTCTTCCTCGACGACGGCGGGTTTCTCTGCCATCACGTCGCCCGCGGTCAACGCGTTCGGGTCGAGCCCGAAGGCAACCACTTCGATCGCGATGTCGCGGTCGGTCAGCATGCCTACCGGCAGTGCCATGCCGTCGGTTTCCTCGACGACGACGAGACAGCCGACATGCTCGGCGTGCATGCGTTTCGCGCAATCGGCGATCGATTCGTCCGCGAGGGCGGTCACCGGGGTGTGAACTGCAACATCCCGGACAAGCAGGCTGGGCGCTCTCATCGTGAATTCCTTCCGTTGCAAACGTATTTCAGCCTAGGAACCGACGCCGGCCTCCTCGTGACCCCGGTCAACAAGTCCGGAGTGACCGATGGTTCCTCAAACCCGTGCAGATTGGGCAGCGGGAGTGGAGAATTGGTTTCCGGCATCGGAGAGGAGAAAAAATGAAAAGGGGATTCTCGGAATCGGGATTTGCGATTGCAGCGGCGGTTGCGCTCGCGGCGGGACCCGCCTGGGCACAGGCTGGCAAGGCACCGGCTCAGGTCGTCAAGCCCCCGGTGTCGCAGGCGTGGATCGATGTCGCCACCTACGCCGGCATGGGAGTGCCCGGGATGGGCGGACCGGGCATGGGTCCAGGCGTGTCACCGATGTCGATGATGGGTGGCATGTTCGGCGGCAGCGCGGGAGAAAAAAACACCTTCGGCATGACGCAGACCGGATCGGCCGGCCGCTGGGTCGACGTGACCCTGTACACGAGCCGAAACCCATCGCTGGCCGAGGCGACGCAGGCGGTGCCGGCGGGAACCCAGCTTGCGCCGATGCTGAAGCTGGTGTCACCGAAGGTGGAGCGGGGAACACCCCCGCCGCCGGGCGACGAGTCCGTCGTGCCCCAGGAATACGAGCGGCCGAAGGGGAAGATGTATCTCTACTGGGGCTGCGGCGATGCCGTGCGCGCCGGGCAGCCGGTGGTGCTCGACATGGCCACCGCGCGGCCCGAGGACTACCAGAAGTTCTTCGTAGCGCGGCGCGCGACGCAGCGCGGCACGCACAGCGCTGCGGGGCGCCCGCTGTGGCCGAGCGAGGCCGATTCGCGCATGGTTCCGGCGAATGCGTCGCTGGTCGGTGAGCATGCGTTCAGCGGCCAGGGCGTCCCGGACGGATTCCGCTTCACGATCCCCGCCGCGCAGGACCTCATGCCGCCGATCGAACTGAAGCAGACCGCAAGCGGTGGTGCCACGCGGCTCGAATGGCAGGCACTGCCGACGGCGCGCGCCTACTTCGTCGCCGCAATGGGAGCAAAACCCGGCGGCGAGACCGAGGTGGTGTTCTGGTCTTCGAGCGAAGTGCCCGAGATCGGCATGGGGCTCGTCGACTACCAGACGAACCCGGCGGTCGATCGCTGGCTCAGGGAGAAGGTGCTGCTAGCGCCGTCGGTCACGCGTTGCGCGGTTCCAGCGGGCATCTTCGGCGAAGGCGGAGGAGCGATGCTGCGGATGATCGCCTACGGCAGCGAGCTCAATCTCGCGCATCCGCCGCGTCCGTCAGACCCCAAGGTTCCCTGGGAACCGCAGTGGGCGACCAAGATCCGCGTGAAGAGCGTCGCAAACGCGATGCTCGGCATGGACATGCCCGCGATGCAACGCGACACCGCCGGCGCGCCGGGCCGCCCGGCGGACCAGCCACCGGCGGCCGAGAAGAAAGAAGAGGAAAAACCGCTCGATCCGGTCAACATCCTGCGCGGCATCCTAGGCCGTTGAATCGTCGAACAGTCCACGCGGGCCGTAACCATGCGGCCCGCGACGGCGCTAGCCGAAACGGACGCTCGCGGGCTGCGACCCAAGCTTCGTAAGATTGGTGATGGCCCGCAGCGAACTCGACCATCTCGTCATCGGCTGCGCGAGCCTCGAGGCAGGCATCGACTGGGTCGGACAGAAACTGGGCGTCCGCCCGGTGCCCGGCGGGCAGCACGCCGCGATGGGCACGCACAACGCGCTGCTGAAACTTGGACCCCGGACCTATCTCGAAGTGATCGCGATCGATCCCGAGGCAGCAGCCCCGCCGCGGCCGCGCTGGTTCGCTCTTGACGAACCGGAGATGCGGGCGCGGCGCGCCCAGTCGCCGGCGCTGATCACCTGGGTGGTGCGCACCGAATCGCTCGCGACCGCCTGCGCGCGCGTGCCGGACCTCGGCGAGATCCTGTCGATGAGCCGCAATGACTTCCGCTGGAAGATCGCGGTGCCGGAAAGCGGCGCGTTGCCGTGGGGCGGGGTGCTGCCGGCGGCGATCGAGTGGCTGGCCGGTGACGACGGCGTCGCGCGGCATCCCTGCGACTCGCTGCCCGCGAGCGGCTGCGAACTGGCCGGACTGCAGCTGTCGCACCCGGCGGCCGTGCTCGGCACCAGCGGCATCGTCGCGCTGTTCCGTGAACTGAGGATCCTCGGGCCGGTGGACCTGAAGCCGGGGCCGCGGGAACTCGCCGCGACGATCCGCACGCCGAGCGGCGAGAAGGTCCTCAGTTGAGTCAGGCCAGAGGTCAACTCTCGCTGGTCGCCAGGTGCCAGCCTTCTGCCGAAGGTCTCCGGATCACGACTGCTAGCCTTCGCGCATGCGACAGGCGCAACACCGCTTGCAGGTCGAGACTCCGCGGCGCGGTCTCGTCGAAATCACACGGCCGGTCCGCGAGTGGGTGGCGTCGACCGGACTGCGCGACGGTCTGCTGACCCTGTTCATCCGGCACACGTCGGCGAGCCTGCTGATCCAGGAGAACGCGGACCCCGCGGTCCAGCGTGACCTGGAGCGCTTCCTCGCCCGCCTCGTGCCCGATGGCGATCCGCTGTTCGAGCACACGGCCGAGGGACGCGACGACATGCCCGCGCACGTGCGCAGCGCGCTGACGCAAACCCAGTTGTCGATCCCGCTGGAAAGCGGGGCGCTGCTGCTCGGGACCTGGCAGGGGATCTACGTGGTCGAACACCGGCTGCGCGGCCAACCGCGCGAGGTGGCGCTGCACCTGATCGGGGACTGAGGACCGCCGATCCGCAACGGGTGCGGTCAGGCGTGGCGATCGATCGGATTTCCCGGCTTCAACTTGCGCAATTTGTCCGGCAGCGGCGCGCGGGCGGCCAGCGTGCGTGGCCGCTCTTCCCGTTGTCGACTCACCTGGTTGCTCGGGTGCAGAAGGTAACGCCCTCCCAGGGTCTGCTTGGCCTGCTCCAGTCTCTGCTGGTTGCGAAGCGCGAGCTGCTCCTCGGTTTCCACGATCACCGACTGAACCATCGGCGGGTCCGACCTGGGAAGAAGCCAGCGCAGAACAGTTGTCGCAGCCATGATGACCTCACATCTCGCTCATCCGGGGTCCACCGTCGAACCGCGCGGACGTGTTTCAGAGTAAACGATCTGCGCGCAATGGCGATGCCAACTCTATGGGGGTCACCTGATCTCGTGGCCCCTCATCCGCGGGATGGACACGATGCTAACTGGCGCTCAGGCCCGGCGCAGCTTCAGCACCGGGACAACGGCGCCGACCTCGATGCCGCGATAGTTGCGGATCGGCGGGCAATCGTAGGCCGCGAGCGGCGTCCCGGAAGAGTCGTCCAGCAGCCCGAACTGTTCGAGCGCCGCGACCGTGGCGGCGTGCAGCGCGCGCGGGCTGCCGTCGGCGATGCGGATCGCGATGCCCAGGCCCTTGGAACGGATTCCGATCGCCTGGATGCCATCGGCGCCTGCCTTGCTGACCCAGTCGCCGCCGCCGGTTTGCATGATCGCGAAATCCGTGCGACCGGTGCCTGAGACGAGATCGGGATGGCGCGTCATCGCGAAGTAGAGCGCCCGCATCTCCGCGGTGTCCTCGGCCGCCAGGCGCGCGTACATCTGCGCCAGCCGCTTCAGCGGCATCGCGTAGTTCGGCGCGCTGCAGCCGTCGATGCCGGATGCGATGCCGTCGCCTTGCGCGAAGCGCGCCACCGTCGTGCGAATGCGTTGCTGCAGCGGATGACCGGACTCGAGGTAGGTCGACAACGGCTGATCGTTCATCACGCAATACGCGAGGAAGCCCGCGTGCTTGCCCGAACAGTTGTGATGCAGCGCGTTCCACTTCGCGCCGGGAGGGGGCGCCAGGCCGTTCGCGACGTAATAGCTCGGCGCGTGACAGCCGCATTGCAGCGCCGCTTCGTCAAGCCCCACGCGCGCGAGCATGCGCTGCACGATCGCGACGTGCACCGCCTCGCCGCTGTGGCTCGCACACATCAGCGCGAGTTCGTGCGACGTGAACCCGTAGCGCTCCATCCCGCCGTCTTCGATGAACGGCAGCGCCTGCAGCGGCTTCAGGGCGGAACGCGTGAAGTTGAGCGAGTCGGGGTCACCTGCCGCGGCGACCAACTGGCCGGAGGCATCAACGACGGCAATCGAGCCGTAGTGCACGCATTCGGGAGTACCGCCGCGCGTCGTTTCGACCAGCGGAACGTGCCGGGGAATCACTGCGCGGCTCCAGGCCGCGCCGTTGCTAGCTGGCCTGCGGCAATGCGCCGGCGGCCGCCTGCAACCGCGCCGCGATCTCCTTGCGGTAGCGGTTGAGGTCCTGCACCGACCCGAATGTGCGCTCGAACAGCAGCGACAGGTTGTGCAGGATCCGCTCGACGACTTTGGTCTCCCATTCCTTGTCGAATCTTATTTGCTCGTCGAGCCAGCGCTCGAGCCAGCCCGGATCCGGGAGGCGCGATTGTACGGTGTCGTTCGGGAATAGCGACTGGTTTACATGCAGATTGGTCGGGTGCAGCGCCTTGTCGGTCCGCTTGGCAGAGGCCATCAGCACGCCGATCCGGGCGAAGGCCGCGCGCGCACTGTCGCCCAGTTCCACCAGTGCCTTCTTCATGTAGCGCAGATAGGCCCCGCCATGGCGCGCCTCGTCCTGCGAAAGCAGCCGGTAGATCGCCTTGATCACCGGTTCGGTGTGCCACTCGGCGGCGCGCCGGTACCAGTGGTTCAGCCGGACTTCGCCGCAGAAATGCATCATCAACGTTTCGAGCCGCGGTGCGGGGTCGAACTCGAAGCGGACCGCGTGCAGTTCGTCCTCGTTGGGCACCAGGTCAGGACGGAAGCGCCGCAGGTACTCCATCAGCACGAGCGCGTGCTTCTGCTCCTCGAAAAACCACACGGACATGAAGGCTGAAAAGTCCGAGTCGCCGCGGTTGTCGCGCAGGAACATCTCGGTCGCCGGCAATGCCGACCACTCGGTGATCGCGTTCATCTTGATCGTGCGCGCCTGGTCTTCCGACAGCCGCTTCGGGTCGAACTCGTTCCAGGGAACATCGGTCTCCATGTTCCAGCGCACCGATTCCAGTGACTTGAACAGTTCCGGATACAGCATGGGTGTCATTGGCTTCTCCCTGCGCCGCCCCGCGTCTAGGACGCCTGTCGTTTGAGCCAGCGCATCAGGCTGCCCACGACGGGCAGCTTTTCGTACAGTTCCTCGGCGGCGTCCCAGTAGTCCCGATGCAAGGCGACGCGGCCATCTTGAGAGAACTGTATATGAGTCGCGCCCCGGATGGTCTGCTCGCCGTCACGCCATTTGCGCAGCCGGAACCGGAAATCCCAGGTCAGAAACGCCTGGTCGCCCTCGCAGACGGCCTCGGTGATCACGAAACGCGGTGCATCGACCTGTTCGTACATGCGCGCGAATACCTGTCGGATTGCGTCGATTCCGCGCACGTCGTTGAAGGGGTCTTTGAAGCGCGCGTCCGGCGCGTAGACGGCCTCGAGCCCGCGTTCGACGCTGGCGGGCGAGAGGGTCTCGAAGAACTGCTTCAGCCGCGTGACGCGCGGATCCATCGGTCAGGCCCCGGTGAAGCGGCGGACGGCGGCGAAATACGCGGGATACGGCAGCGTGCGCAGCAGCCTGAGCCAGCGTGTGAACCGCTTCGGATAATGGATCTCGAAGCGGCCGGCGGCAATGCCGGCGAGCGTCTGCCGCGCCGCTTCGTCGGCCGGCATCAACGCCGGCATCGTGAAGTCGTTCCGTTGCGTCAGCGGCGTGTCGACGAATCCCGGGTTCACCAGGTAGACGCCGATTCCGCGCGGCGCGAGGTCGAGATACAGCGATTCCGCCAGATTGATCAGCGCAGCCTTCGTCGCGCCATAGATCAGGGCCTTGGGCAGGCCGCGGTAGCCGGCGACAGATGCGACGATCGCGATGCCGCCGCGGCGTTGTTCGAGCAGCATCGGCAGCGCCGTGTCCAGGCAGTTCAGCACGCCGTTCACGTTGACATCGACGAGCTTCTTGGCGCGGCCGAGGTGGAAGTTGTGCGCGCGCATCTCGATGTGCGTTCCGGCGACGATCATGACCAGGTCGATTTCTCCCCACTCATCCAGCACGAAGCGTGCCGCACTCCTGACCGATCCGGCATCGGTGACATCGAGCGGCGCGACGATCGCGTCGGTCGCCTCGGCGATCGCGTCGAGCAGGTCGCGCGTGCGCGCGGACAGCGCTACCTTCGCGCCCTGGTTGATCAACTCGCGCGCTAGCGCGGCGCCGATTCCGTACGAGGCGCCGATCACCCAGACGCGCCTGCCGGCCCAGCTCGGGATCTTCCGGTTCAGGCTCACGACAGCTTTCGAAACGAGATCAGCACTTCGCCGACGCGGACGCCATAGAACGACATCACCGCACGGTTCAGCATCACGCGGTCATCGATCAGGAACATCCAGTCGTCGAAGTCGACGTGGACATTGCGGCCGCTTTCGGTCCTGAGGTCGAACGTGTAGGTCCAGTTCAGCGCATTGCCGGACACGACTCCCTTCGCTTCGCCGACGACGTCGGCGGCCGTTCCAGTCCAGCGGGCAGCCGGGCCGTTGCCGGCCCGTCGCAGCGTCCAGATGCGGCGTTCGCGCTTGCCGTCCGACCATGCGAACTCCTCGTCGAGCGTGGCGGTATCGCCCTGCCAGTCGGCCTGGATCGTGACGACGAAGCGGCGCTGGACCTGGCCGCTGCGGTCGAGCACCATGCCGTGACCTTCGAGCCTGCCGTTGAAGTAGCGCTGCAGATCGAGCGCCGGCGCTTCGCTGCGATAGGCCAGCGGATCGACCGACGAGCAGCCGGCCAGCAACAGGAATGCACAGGCGGCGAGGAAGCGGGACATCATCGAATCTCCTAGAAACGCTTGCTGCGCCAGGCGAAGAGAAGCAGCGCGGCGGCCGCCAGCTTCAGCGCGCAGGGCAGCAGCGCGTATGCGATCGAAAGAGCGTCGAGTGCGGCCGCATCACGCGATCCCTCGCGGTAGCCGAGCGACTCGAGCACCGGCAGCGCGATGCCTGCGGCCAGCGCCAGATTCAGCTTGTTGACGAGGTTCCACAGGCCGAAGTACGTGCCCTCGCGCGATCCACCATGACCATTCGCGTCGATTACGCGCGCCAGCAGGG
>Ga0209705_10001429_pt1 | contig 12573 bp, 7 predicted proteins | sample PPLLaktember2015_5_FD_187262 | JGI IMG/M metagenome (GOLD analysis project Ga0209705, IMG submission 187262) | Freshwater sediment microbial communities from Prairie Pothole Lake near Jamestown, North Dakota, USA - PPLs Lake P8 Core (1) Depth... | ecosystem: Environmental > Aquatic > Freshwater... | reverse complement strand
TTCCTGCACGACCGCGAGGCCCACGACGATATGCTGGCCCTGCTCAAGCAATACCGGGACCGCATCGCCGGCGCGGTGATCCATTGCTTCACCGGCGAGCGCCACGAGCTGCACGCTTACCTGGACCTCGATCTGCACATCGGCATCACCGGCTGGATCTGCGACGAGCGCCGCGGCCTGCATCTGCGCGAGCTGGTGCGGGACATTCCGGCGGAGCGGCTGATGCTCGAGACTGATGCACCCTATTTGCTCCCGCGCACTCTCAAGCCCGCCCCGGCCAACCGCCGCAACGAGCCGGCCTTTCTGCCGCTGGTGCTGCAAGCGGTAGCCGGATGCACCGGCCGACCGCCCGAGCAGGTCGCCCGCGAGACGACCCGGACGGCGCGCGCCTTCTTCGCGATTTGACCCTAATTCGATCATGACGACCACTGCCATCACCTTTCCCGGCGCCACGGGCGCCCAGCTGGCCGCACGCCTGGACCTGCCCGAGGGCAAGCCGCGCGCGCTGGCGCTGTTTGCACACTGCTTCACGTGCTCGAAGGACTCACTTGCCGCCTCGCGCATCGCCGCCGCGCTCACCGCGGAGGGCATCGCCGTGCTGCGCTTCGACTTCACCGGGCTTGGCGGGAGCGAGGGCGATTTCGCCAACACCAACTTCTCCTCGAATGTCGGCGATCTGGTCGCGGCGGCCGACTGGCTGCGCGACAACCACGGCGCCCCGCAACTGCTGGTCGGCCACAGTCTCGGCGGCGCTGCAATGCTGGCGGCGGCTGCGAAGATCCCCGAGTGCCTCGCCGTCGCAACCATCGCCGCACCATTCGACCCGGCACACGTCGGGAAGCTGCTGGCCCCCGCGCGCCGTGAAATCGAGTCGGCTGGCGAGGCGCAGGTGCAGCTCGCCGGGCGCACGTTCCGCATCCGCAAGCAGTTCCTCGACGACATCGCCGCCCAGCCCCAGCGCGCAGCCATCGCCGGCTTGCGGCGTGCGCTGCTCGTGTTCCACTCGCCGCTGGACACGGTGGTGGATATCGCCAATGCGGCGGAGATCTTCATGGCTGCGAAGCACCCCAAGAGCTTCGTGTCGCTTGACCGCGCCGACCATCTGCTCACTCGCAAGGAGGACGCGGTGTACACCGCCACCGTGCTGGCGGCGTGGGCCAGCCGCTATCTGCCGGAGCAGGATGCCGCTGCGCAACCGGCTGGCACGCCGGGCGTCGTGCGCGTAACCGAATCGGGGACAGGAAAGTACGTGCAGGACGTGCTGATCGGCCGCCACCGGCTGGTGGCAGACGAGCCCGAGTCGGCCGGCGGTAACGACCTCGGCCCGTCGCCCTACGATCTGCTGCTCGCCGGGCTGGGCGCGTGCACGGCCATCACGTTGCGCATGTATGCGGACCTCAAGAAGCTGCCGCTGGGCAGAGTCGGCGTAGAACTGCGCCACGCCAAGATCCACGCCGCCGACTGCGAGACCTGCGAGACGACAGAGGGAAAGATCGACCGCATCGAACGCGTGATCGACATCCAGGGATCGCTCACCGAGGCCCAGCGCGCCAAGCTCATGGAGATTGCGAACAAGTGTCCGGTCCACCGCACGCTGCATTCGGAGGTGGTGGTCTCGACCGCACTGCGCAGCGGCCCGGAAGCTTGATCCGCATCAAGGCCGGGCACGTATACGCCTGATAGGTTCAGCGCATGCGGGTCAGCCGCGCAACGCTTTGGCAGCTGAACCCGGTGCACCGCTGCCCTTCCTGTGGAGAGAGCCGCGGAGTCTGCGGTCGATCGTCAGGGTCCAGCCGCAGGGGCCCCTACGTCGCGGGCGTGGACGTCAAGCTGTACCAGCAGCGCGACGGCGCCTACCGCGAAGTCTATTCCGGCGGGCCCAACGGACCGTGGTTCTACGCCCGCGTGACGCCGGGCCGTTACCGTGTGGAGGCGACGTACGGCGGCGTGACTCGGACGCGCGAGTTGCAGGTCGGGGCATCGCAGAAGGCCGCGCAGATCGTAATGCAATGGGATGTGGCCGACGACGGCCGCTGACACAGCCACTCGCTCCATACCTCACGTCTCGCCCCCTCCCAGCCCTCCCCCGCGTCCTGCGGACGCAAGGGAGGGAGGCTCAACCTCAGCCGCGTCGCGGGGACCCAGTTCGGCGCTCAGGCCCGCGGCGTGCGGGCGTGGCCACACTGGCAACCCCTTTTCCGCGCTTGATGCTCTTGTTCTGACGCGTTAGCCTTGCCGCTGCTGCGAGCAGCGCGCTGCGGTGCTCGCTCTTCAGGCGCTTTCAGAGGAGGGGACCGATGAGCGCACAGAACGACTCGCCCGCACCGCGCGTCAAGTGGCGCTGGATCGACCGGCTGCTGGCAAGGCTGGCGCATCTGATCCAGCCGTTCATGAACGTGGTGCGCGTGTTATGGCTGACGGGCTGGTCCACGGTGCTGTTCGCGGTGGGCTTGATCTTCTTCCTGATCAACGACCAGGGCCTGGACATCCTGCGCAGGCTGGTGGAGACGCGCGGCTGGCGCGGGATCTTCGGCAATCTGTTCTTCCTGCTGGGCGTAGTCTCCTGGGGCCTGTCGACCTGGTACTGCGCACGCCTGCTGCTCACGCGCCGCTTCCCGCTCACCGACGGGGTGTTCTTCGAGCGCACCATCTGGCTGCGCACCTGGCTACCGCGCCTGGGAGGCAGTCTGGTGGCGGTCATTGTCGCCGCGGGCTTCGTGCGCGTGACGCGGTGGGGCGGCGGGACAGCCGCGTACCTGCTGATCGCGCTGTATGTCGTGCTCGGCGTGCTGCTCTTCCTGATGCTGTGGAAGCGCCGCGAAATGTTCAGCCGCGTGATGCAGGGACGCACACCCGAACAGGTAATGGACAGCCTGCCGCGTGGCTCGTGGAACGTGCTGCGTGTCTCCTTCGCGTTGTCATGGGGTCTGCTGATCCTGTTCCTCATCTTTCCGGTGAGTCTGCCGAATGCAATCGGAGCGCCCGCGATCCTGCTGTTCGGTACAGCATCCTGGATCCTGTTCGGCAGCATGGTGATCACGTACTGGCCGCTGGTGAACGGCTACCCGTCGCTGACTCTGCCGCTCATCCTGTTCGCGCTTGCAGTGAGCTGGTTCAACGACAACCACACCATCCGCAGCACGCAGCCGGCAGCATCCGCCGCTGCCCGTCAGACGCCTGCTTCGCACTTCGCGAGCTGGCTCGCCGCGCCCCCGGAGAAGCCGCACTCCGGAGAGCCGTATCCGGTGTTCGTCGTGGCGGCGGCAGGTGGCGGGATCCGCGCCTCCTACTGGACTGTGTCGGTGCTGGGACGAATCGCCGACGAGAGCAACGGCACCTGGCCCGACCACCTGTACGCCATGAGCGGGGTCTCCGGCGGCAGCGTCGGGGCCGCGCTGCACGCGGTCTTGATCGCCGAGGAGACCGCGGGAGAGACAGGGTACGTGCGGCGCGGCCAGCGCTCGCTGCGCAACGATCTGCTCTCGCCGATCCTGGCGTTCTTCGTGTTTCCCGATCTGGTGCAGCGCTTCGTGCCGTTTCCTGTTGCGTTCGCCGATCGCGCCCGCGCTATCGAGCTGTCCATCGAGTCATCGGCCGCCGACCCGGAGGGTGCAGCCAGCGATCGCTTCGCGCGGCGCTTCCTGGAGCTGTGGCCGCAGGAGGCTGCCTACCGCGTCCCGGCGCTGCTGCTCAACACCACGGTGGTGGAAACGGGCCAGCGCGCGATAGTGTCGAACCTGCAGATCGACAGCACGTTCTCCGATTCTGTGGACTTGCTGGACTCCGCTAAGCGGACGCAGGACATGCCGCTCAGCACCGCAGCGCATCTGAGCGCACGGTTCTCCTATGTGAGCCCGGCAGGGACGGTTCGCAAGCCGGACGGCAAAGTCTGGGGACACATCGTCGATGGCGGCTACTTCGAGAACTCCGGGGCCGCGACCGCGGGCGAGCTGATGCAGCGTATGCGCGAGGTCGTCCTGGCGGTGGAGAGGGAGAAGAAGCGGAAGGTAGCCCTGAACCTGATACTGATCCGCAACGACCCGGCGGCGAGTGGAGTATGCGCGAAAGGCGAAGTCGAGGCCGCACAGCCCACAGCGCACCCCGGACTCAACGACCTCCTCTCGCCGGTCCGTGCGCTCCTGAGCACGCGCGTGGCCCGCGGACGCCTGGCCGAGAAGGGAGCGGTCGACCTCGTGCGGCGCTTCCACGGGGGCATCACGAGCGCCCAGTCGCCCGGCTGCGAGAACGGCTGCGTGTTCGAGTTCGGGCTGGGACCCAGCGACATCGATCCGCCGCTGGGCTGGTCTCTGTCGGCCAAAAGCCGGGAGTCGATGGACCTGCAGCTCACGCTGCACGATGAGCAGTTCGCGTGCATCCGGGGGTTGCTGACGGGCAGCGGCTGTACCGACGTGCCGGTCTGCGAAGTCCGGCCGTGAATTCATGCCACTCAAGCACTTCTGGATCCCCGCCTGCGCGGAGATGACATTTCCTGACGTTCGCGACCGCGGACCCGTGCGTCTGAGAACCGCCACCGAGCAAGACGTGCCCGCGCTCGCGGAGCTGTACGCCGGCTCCGTTCTCGCACTGGGCCCAGAGCACTATGCCGACGCGCAGGTCGCGAGCTGGGCGTCGTTCGCGTCGGACACCGACGCCTTCCGCCGCTTCGTCATCGAGCCCACCACCCTCATCGCGGAGGACGATACCGGCGTCCTGGGGTTCTGCGCCATCTTCGACGACGGACACATCGCCTCGCTGTACGTGCGTCCGGACCGGGCCCGTCATGGCATCGGGACCCGGCTCCTCGAGGCTGCGCTCGACTACGCCACGCTGCACCACGTCGAGTTCGTCAATGCGCAGGCCACCCGCCTCAGCCAGCCGCTGTTTCTGAAGCTCGGCTTCAGGACGGTGCGCTCCGAGGTCGCCCAGCGAGACGGCGTAGGCTTGGAGCGCTATCTGGTGGAGCGGCGCGTCTGACTCGCCGCACCAGCTCTCGGATGAGCCCGCCCACCGAGCTGCGGCGCGTGTTGTCGCTGCCCGTCATTACGTTCTACGGTATGGGCACGATCATCGGTGCCGGGATCTACGTGCTGGCGGGCAAGATTGCGGGGGCAGCCGGCATGCGCTTGCCTTCGCCCTGGCGGGCGTGATTGCCGCGTTCACCGGCCGAGCAGTGCCAACGCGGCTAGAAAGGACTTCATCTCTCCTCCCGTATTCACAGCCCGAACCGCGGGCAGACTGCCGTTTTTCTTCTCAAAGAAGAATGGCGGCCTGGAGATTGCCTGCCAAGAATCGGTGTCGGCGAAAGTGTGATCTTTCTGTTAATTCGCGCGACTTGACCTGGACCCTATCGAGACTGTGACGAAGAGGAGTGCGCTCTCATGCCGCTCGCTAGTCGTCGTGGGCCAAATAGGTTCGCGCGCCGTGCTTCTCTCGATAGGGCGGAGCGTTTTCGCTAAGCTTGCACCAGACTCAAGGAGGGACCGAACGTGGCCGAGGTCATCTACACCTCTTTCGACGGCGACGAAGAGTCGCGCCGCAGGGCCCAGGGGCCCAAGCCGACAGAGTTGGAGCGGTTGCTGGCCTTCATCGAGTTCGCTCAAGAGTCCACCAAGCTGAAGGGCCCAGCACCGACTGCGAGCGTGCCGCATCAAGGGCTCTTTGCTGTCTTCGAGCACCAAGTCCAGTGTCTGGAGGGCGTCGAGCTCGACATCAGTCCAGAAGACAGTCGCGACGAGATCTGGCTCAGGGTACCACGCCGATCCGAGACCCCCGCCCCACGAATCGACGACGCAGCCCTCGAGCCGTGGGTGATTGTCAACCGGCACCCAGAAGTCGAGCCAGTGCTCCGCGACGCCATTCGGGGCCAAGACCTCATCGAGGCCGGTACGCACCGGTCCTCCCGCGAGGAGGTCGCCGACGGAGAGGAGGGTCTGCCCGAGGTGGACCCTGAGGCGATGGTTAACCTCGGGGAGTACCCGGATGCGGAAACCGTCAGGCGTGTCTTCAGAAGCTACGTCGACAACCGTTGGCGGCCTTGGTCCGAACTGGAAACGCGCACGCGCAAGACCATTGCGCTCTACAGCGAACTGTTCAAGCTGAAGCAGGCGGTGGAAGGCGGCCTCGTCGATACGGCACTGGAGTTGGTGTGGGGCATCGGCCTTGGCATCTGGAAGAATGATAGCGGCACGACGAATTACCCGCTCGTCTCCCGGCTCGTGGAGCTGTCTCTCAACGAGCAGAGCGGTGCGATCGAGATCCGACCCCGTGACGTCGAGGCTCGCATCGAGCTCGACTGGTTCGCTGCTCAGGACAATCCGGGAGTGGCGCCGGCTACGAAAGCCGCGCGCGAACTGTCGGCTGCTGCGCCAAATACCTTCTCCCCGTTTGATCGATCGACCTGGGAGCCGCTGCTGCGCGCCGCGGTGAACCACCTCGACCCGAAGGGGCGTTTTCTGGGAGAGCCAAGCTCTCCCGTAGATCGTGAGCCGCCGCTGCCCAGCCCCCAGCTTCAGGTGACGGATACCTGGGTCTTGTTCGCCCGTCCGCGAACGCAGAGCTTTCTGTTGGAAGACCTCGAACGGCTGCGGCAGGCAGCCGCCGAATTGCTCCAGACGCAGGAGATCCCTGAGGCGATCCGGGTAGTGGTAACCGACCCGAGGGACGAAGTCACCGAGAGAGAGCTTCAGCTGTTCCGCGGTGTTCACGGCAGCCCCGAATCAGGTAGTACGGCTCAGCCCCGGGATCTGTTCTTCCCGAAGCCTTATAACGAGGAGCAAGTCCGCATCGTCCAGCTGCTCGAAAGCTACGATGGGGTCGTGGTGCAAGGCCCTCCCGGTACCGGAAAGACACACACGATTGCCAACATCATCTGCCATTACCTGGCCGAGGGGAAGCGCGTCCTGGTGACCTCTCAGAAGGACCCGGCGCTGACGGTTCTGAAGGAGCAGCTGCCCGAAGAGATCCGCGCGCTCGCCGTCTCGCTGCTCACCAGCGAAGCCGAGGGGTTGAAGCAGTTCGAGGCGGCCATCGGCAAGATCGCCGCAGAGGTGCAGGGCCTCAGTCCGCATGCCGTGCGGGCCGAGATCCGGGAGCTGGAATCCAACATCGATAGCCTGCACGGCCGCCTGATACGGGTCGATCGCGAGATCGGGCGATGGGCGGAGGTCAACCTCAAACCGATCGAGATCGATGGCCAGCAGATCGAGCCGCAGCTGGCGGCTAAGGAGGTCGTGGAGAGCGAGGGGCGTCACGAGTTTCTGTCCGACCGCCTTGGCATCAGCGCCGAGTTCGAACCGCGCTTCGCAAACGGGGACATTCTAGAGTTGCGTTCTGCGCGCCGAGAGTTGGGCCCGGATATGGTCTACCTGGGCTGCAGCCTGCCCCAGCTGGCGGAATTCCCTGAGCTGCGTGAGTTGGTGCGAGTACACCAGGACTTGTCACAGTTCGCCCGGCTCTCCTCCCAGATCCAGAATGGGAATGTTCCTTCGCTTGCCGATTCAGGCGCGGAGGGCATCGCCGCGGCCCAAAACGTGCTCGACAAGCTGACAGCCCTCAAGAAAGGGCGCGCGGCGATGAACTCGGGTGAGAAAATCTGGGTTGCGCGAATGCGGGCGCTACTGCGGGCGGGACGTTCGGGCGATCTATTGAAGGTGCTCCACGAGCTTGGCGAGGAACTGCTCGCCGCGCACAAGGAGCGAACCGATTACATCCGAAAGCCGGTCACAGTGCCGACCGACGCGGACCTGGATGAGGCACTCATCAACGCGGTGGACAACCTGGCAAGCGGCAAGTCGCCGTTCGGTCTGTTCAGCTTTGGAAAAGGGACGCTGAAGGAGCGGGTCGAAGGCATCCGGGTGTTGAACAAGAAGCCCGTCGACCGGGATGACTGGAGACATGTCTACTGGTATCTGCGCCACAGAGGGAGCTTGCGCACCCTGGCGGTCCGGTGGAACGCGCTCGGAATTAACCTCCCGTTGGAGGCTGTGCCCGGGGAGCAGCCTGAGCATGGTCTGGCTGCGGCGGAGGAGTTCCTCCTTTATCAACAGCTGCGCGCGCTGGTGGCTGCCGAGCAGGAGTTGGCCGGTCTTGCGCTGGTTGTTTTTCCATCCTGGACCGCCTTGAGGCCGCTGGCCGACGATCCAACGTTATTCGCCGAGCTGGAGCGCGTCCTCGAGCATCACCTGGTCAAGAACCGGCTTTCCGCCGTGTGGGCTACGAAGGAGCGCCTGAACAGAACGCTCGAAGGCAAGAGTGGTCCGGTCGTAGTGCAGTTGCGCGAGTGCATGGACCAGGTGCTCGGTAATCCTGACATAGGCGACGGTGAGATGCAGGCTGAGTGGTCGCGCCTGACCGGAGAGCTTGCTCGCGTGCAGGGCGTCCGCGGGCACCTCGCCTCGGTAGCGCGGGTGACCGAGCTGGTGGAATCCTCTGGTGCTCCACAATACGCGGCAGCTCTCCGCCAGCCCTTGGTCTCACCGGTCGATCCGCTGCTGCCTGATGACTGGCGCGAGGCTTGGCGGTTGCGCCGATTGGCGACGCACCTCGAGGCTATCGACGCCTACGATGCACTGAAGCGACTTGGCAAAGAGCGCTCCACGATCGAGGGCGACTTGGCTGCCGCGTATCAGCACCTCGTGGAGAAGCGCACCTGGCTGAAGTTACACGAACGGGCAACCGATCGCGTGCGCGCAGCCTTACAGGCCTACCTGGAGGCGATCAAGCGCATTGGAAAAGGGACCGGCAAGCGTGCGGCGATCTATCGGCGCGACGCGCGACAGGCGTCCACTCAGGCGAGTGTTGCCGTGCCTTGCTGGATCATGCGGCACGATCGGGTGGCGGAGTCGCTGCCGCCGGAATTGGGATGCTTCGACCTCGTCATCATCGACGAGGCTTCCCAGTCCGACCTGCTGGCCTTGCCGGCGATCCTGCGGGCGCGCAAGGTCCTCATCGTCGGCGACGACAAGCAGGTTTCCCCAGAAGCCGTGGGGATTCAGGTGCAGCAGGTGCAGACCATGATGACGCGCTTTCTCGGGTCGCAGGTGCCGTTGTACCGGCCCCAAATGGCACCGGATCGCTCGATCTACGACTTGTTCAAAGTGGTATTTGCCCGGAGCGGGGTGATGCTGCGCGAGCATTTCCGCTGCGTGGCGCCCATCATTGAATACTCCAAGCGTGAGTTCTACAACCACGAGCTGAAGCCCCTGCGGATACCCAAAGCCTCTGAGCGGCTCGATCCGCCGCTGATCGACGTGTTCATCGAGGACGGCTATCGCCGCGGGAACGTCAACCGCCCCGAAGCCGAGTTCATCGTGAGGGAGATCGAGAAGCTGACCGACGATCCAGCAATGGCGCGGCGGAGTATCGGCGTTGTCTCATTACTCGCGGATGATCAAGCTGCGCACATCTTCGAGCGACTGACCCAGGAGATCGGACCAGAAATCATGGAGCGGCACCGGATCGCATGCGGGGACGCGCGGACCTTCCAGGGGAAGGAGCGGGACATCATGTTTTTGTCCATGGTGACTGCTCCGAACGAGCGCACCATCGCCCTGACGACCGCAACGTTCCAGCAGCGGTTCAATGTTGCCGCCAGCCGAGCCCGCGACCGGATGTACTTGGTGCGCTCCGTCGAGCTGGACGAGCTGAGCCCAGCAGACACGCTCAGGCGAGGGCTGTTGAGTCATTTCAAGACGCCCTTCATGCAGGACGAGGAGGAGGTCGTTGACCTCCGCAAGAAGTGCGAGTCCGACTTCGAGCGCGAAGTGTTCGACGAGCTCAGCCAGCGTGGCTACAGGCTCAGGCCACAAGTGCGAGCGGGCCAATATCGGATCGACCTTGTCGTCGATGGGCATGGGGACGCACGGCTCGCGATTGAGTGCGATGGCGACAGGTACCACGGGTCAGACAAGTGGGCGGATGACCAGCTTCGCCAGCGTGTGCTCGAAAGGGCTGGATGGGTGTTTTGGCGCTGCTTCGCCTCTACCTACACGCGGCGCAAGCAGGCCGTGCTCGCTGATCTCCTGAAGACCTTGACGGAGCGTGGAATAGAACCCACGGGCGGAGAGGGGGCGCCCAGAAGCGTGCATACGGAACTGCGGCCGTGGCGTGCTTCCGCAGTAGCGCCGCGGGATGAAGAGACGGCTTTGGAGGAGGAAGGGGCCGAGGTCAGAGCTGTGCCTGAGGCCATACCGCAGAGTGGGACGTTAGAAGCGGCGAGGCCGGCTGGCGCCGCCAACGAACCGGTGCGGCCGGTACCGAGGGAGCAAAGGCCACACGCGCCCCGAGGGCCGTCCCGTCCGGCTCCCCATGCCGGAGCGCTGGACTTCCTCGCTTCAGGTGCACAGGTGGCTGAGCTTCGGCGCCCCGTATCGAGCCCGGATACCCCTTTCAGCGATGAAGCGCTAGCTGCCTTCTGCCAGCAGCACGGGCTAAAGACACGGGACAAGCGGCGCGTCGGCGGTGCGCTCTGGGTCGAGCACCTCGGTCCGCGAGGAGCAATCGCGGCGCAGCTGCGTGAATGGGGTTTCAGGCTCGCGCCAGGGAAAGGGTACTGGCAGAAGTAACATCAGCTGCCGATAGACTGGCACGAACGGACGGGCATCGAGGGGCGTGGCGCTGGGCACCGAAGTCTAGCTCTCGCCCCGAGATACAGTCACGCGCCTGCTCGCGGGTGCCCTCCAGCTTCCCAGCGCCCGATATGGTCTAATCCAGAGTCCACCCGCTTCTTCACGGCCCAGATGGCAAGCGCACAGCAGATCAAGGCCTTACTCCAGTCGCACATTGAGGGTGACGAGGAGCATTTTTTCGCTGTAGCTATGCAAGTGGCTGCGCACGAGGCCAAGCTGGGTCATGGGAAACTGGCCGAGGAGCTCCGAGAGCTCATCGACCAGGCAAAGGCTCGGCAGAAGGTTCTGGGCGGCCGCAAGCCGACACCGATCGCGCAACCGAGAGGCGAGCTGGCCAGCCTGCTGGACGTCAGCTATCCTAAGAGCCAGCTCACCGATATGGTGCTTGCGGATGCGCTGCGGGATCGTCTGGTGCGCATAGTCAGGGAGCATCGGCAGCTGGGTAAGATCCGCGCGCACGGGCTGTCCCCGCGGCGCAAGCTGCTGCTCATCGGGCCGCCCGGCACCGGCAAGACGATGACGGCATCAGTTCTGGCTGGCGAGCTTGGCTTGCCTCTGTTCCGCGTGAAGCTCGACGCGCTGATCACGAAGTACCTTGGAGAGACTGCCGCCAAGCTGCGCCTGGTTTTCGATGCGGCTGCCGGCACTCGGGGGGTGTATTTCTTCGACGAGTTCGATGCTATCGCGTCACAGCGCGGCTTGGCCAACGACGTCGGTGAGATGCGTCGCACGCTGAACAGCTTTCTCCAGATGATCGAGCAGGACGAATCCAACAGTCTGATCCTCGCTGCTACAAATCATCCAGAGATCCTCGACTATGCCGTGTTCCGGCGCTTTGATGATGTCATCGAGTACGCGCTGCCCACCCCAGAACAGGCTATCGCGACATTGAGGGTGCGGCTCAGCAATTTCGCGGATCCGCGGATGGATTGGCCTTCCGTCGCCCGCGCCGCTGGCGCGCTGAGCTATGCGGATCTGACGCGTGCGGCAGACGAAGCAATCAAGGACGCCATCATCCACGATCGATCGAAGGTCTCCGAGGCCGACCTCCGTAAGCCTTTTGAGGATCGGCTTGCGATTCGGACCAGGTGAGTTGCCTCTGCGCCAGCTGAGTCCCCAGCCGTGAGCCAATGGCCGAGAACGACCGGCGTCCTCATCTACTGATAGTCGGCTCGGCGAGCACCGAGCGGTTCACCTCCCCGCGTCAGCAGGGCCCAGAGTCCCAGATTCCTCCTCGCGACCGGGCGCAACATGGGCAGCGCTTGCTGGGACAGCTGGTCCAGGCACGGCAGGAAGCGGATGCTGCACTTCAGCAGCAGCACGCAATCGGTATCGACGTGGGCAACGGCATCTTTCTCGAATTCGAAAGCGAACCGGGATTTCAGCTGCCGACCGAAAGCCTGGAGGATGTTCGAAAGCGCATCGAGCTGATGTCCGTCAAAGAGCGGGATAATCGGACCTTCGCGACCGTGTTCGTCCCTGAAGGCCGTCTTGACCACTTTGAGCGGCGAGTTTCCGAGTATCTGCATCAGGAGACCCCGACAGGCAAGCCGAAGAATGAGCGGCTGATCACGCAGCTCCAGAACATACGGCTGGCCGCAGTTGAGGCATTGTGGACGGACGAGCCCGCACTACTACCGGCCGAGAACGAAGCCGCTTGGTGGGAGGTCTGGTTGCGGGTCGACTCCGACCGTCAGGCCGTTCTCGGCTTCTTCCGCGAATACGCGACGCACCTCGGCCTCGAGGTTTCCGGGCGGCATGTGGCTTTTCCGGAGCGCACAGTAGTCAATGTGCGGGGCACCAAGGCGCAGCTGGCACAGTCCGTCCAACTCCTCAACAGCATCGCGGAACTTCGAAAGCCTAAGGACACAGCGGCTTTCTTCGCTGCTCTCGAGCCTTCGGAACAGCGCGACTGGATGAACGAACTGCTCGGGAGGATCCAACTGCC
>Ga0209705_10001425_pt1 | contig 12582 bp, 10 predicted proteins | sample PPLLaktember2015_5_FD_187262 | JGI IMG/M metagenome (GOLD analysis project Ga0209705, IMG submission 187262) | Freshwater sediment microbial communities from Prairie Pothole Lake near Jamestown, North Dakota, USA - PPLs Lake P8 Core (1) Depth... | ecosystem: Environmental > Aquatic > Freshwater... | reverse complement strand
GACATCGCCTTTTCTCTTGAGGACAAAGTCCGCATTGCACAAAAGTTGGATGAATTAGGCATCCATTATATTGAAGGGGGATGGCCCGGCTCCAACCCCAAGGATCTTCAGTTTTTTCAAGAGATCAAATCCACCCTTTTCTCTCAAGCCAAGGTCGTTGCCTTCGGGAGCACCTGCCGAGCAGGGACTTCACCTGAGAATGATTCGAACATCCAATCGTTGATCGAAGCGGGCACAAAGGTGATAACCATCTTTGGAAAATCCTGGGATATTCATCCTATTGAGGCCTTGAATATCACTCTCGATCAGAATCTCGAAATCATCCGCCAATCTGTCCGGTTTCTCAAGGACAGGGTTTCAGAAGTGATCTTTGATGCAGAACACTTTTTCGACGGATTCAAAAGCAATCCCCCGTATGCCTTCTCGACACTCGAGGCTGCCCAGGATGCCAAGGCTGATTGGATCGTCTTATGCGACACCAATGGAGGGACGTTGCCGGATGAGATCCAGTCCATTATCAAAGAAGTGAAGAAAAAAATTAAAACCCCTCTGGGCATCCATGTTCATAACGATACGGAAATGGCTGTGGCCAATACCCTCCTCGCCGTCAAAGAAGGCGTGAGGATGATCCATGGAACCATTAATGGTTATGGCGAAAGGTGTGGCAATGCCAATCTCTGTTCCATCATACCCAATCTCAAATTGAAGATGGGGATCGACTGCATCACGGATGAGCAGTTGAAGAAAATCAGGGAAGTCTCGCGGTTTGTCTCAGAATTAGCCAATCTCCCCCATTCTAAGTACCTACCTTATGTTGGGGATAGCGCCTTCGCCCACAAGGGTGGCATTCATGTAAGCGCCATTCGAAAAAGTGGGGCGACTTATGAGCATGTTCAACCGGAACGGGTTGGAAATCATCAAAGGGTTCTGATCTCTGACCTTTCAGGCGAATCGAATATTCTCTATAAGGCGGCTGAATTCAAAATTGATATCGAGAGCAAAGATCCAAAGATCCGGGAAATTCTCGATAATCTGAAGCAACTGGAAAATCAGGGCTTCCAGTTTGAGGGAGCAGAGGGGTCTTTTGAGATTCTCATTAAAAAGGCCCTTGGACAGCATAAGAAATTTTTCGAGTTAATGGGATTCCGTATCATTGTGGAAAAGAGCGAAGAGGAAAGCGCCCCTCTCTCAGAAGCTACCATCATGGTGAGGGTCGGGGATCGCGTTGAACACACTGCAGCGATTGGCAACGGTCCGGTCAATGCGCTCGACAATGCCATTCGGAAGGCACTGGAGAAATTTTATCCTGAATTGAAAGAGGTCAAACTCCTCGATTATAAAGTCCGAATTCTCTCCTCCAAGGATGGAACCGGAGCACAAACAAGGGTTCTTATTGAATCAGGAGACGGGAAATCAAAATGGGGAACCGTCGGAGTCTCCGAAAATATCATTCAAGCGAGCTGGCAAGCCCTCGTCGACTCCATTGACTACAAACTCTTGAAAGAAAAAGAAAATGAGAAAAATAAGGATATTACGATATCAGGACATCAGGAGTAAAAAAGGTAAGTGAATCTGGCAATTTAGAAATTTAAATGGAAAAATCTTAAAACCAACAGAAGTTATTAACAGGATTTGAGAGGCTATAGGTCTGGCAGAAAGCACATCTGGTACTCTGATAGCCTAACTAATGAGATACTTCTCTCTAAGCCAACAATGGGTCCTCCTGTTTTTAGCTCTTCTCATTCTCGGTATCCTCGCCTTTAAATTTTACTATCCCTCCCCTCTCCCTACAGAGGAGATTGTAAAAGAGATTGTTGTTGAGGTTTTAGGAGAAATTCAGAAACCTGGAATCTATATTTTTAAGAACCCTCCAACCATAAAAGAGGTCCTCGAAAAAGGAGGTGGGCTTGGGGAAGTTGCAAATTTTGATGAGAAACCCTCCTCAGAAGTTCTGGAGACGGGAACCCTGCTAGATGTTCGGAGGGAATCTTCTCAAGAGATCAAAATAAAAATCGAAAGAATGGAAGCCCATAAATTACTCGTCTTTTCAATCCCTCTCGATCTCAATCGTGTCTCCATCGAAGATATCTGTCTTGTCCCTGAGATCGGTGAATCTTTAGCCCGGGAGATTGTCGCTTATCGCCAAAAAAGGAGAGGATTTCGATCCGTTGAAGAATTGAAAAATATTAAAGGCATTGGTGAGAAGAAATACCAATCCTTAAAAAACTTCTTTATTGTGAGAACATAGCGGTGTTTCAAATACTTAACGTTATACTGTGTACCACGATTAGACCTTTCCCCAATTATTTTGCCAATTCTATCGTTTTCTTAAAAGCTTTCTCCATATCGGGCAAATGCGACATTTCGGGGACAACTTGGATATATCTCACGATCCCTTCCTTATCCACGATCACAACAGATCGAGCTAAAAGCATCAATCCTTCTGTCAAGAGCCCTGTTGAACGGGCAAACTCCCCTTGTTTATAATCAGATAGGTACTGAAGATTCGTCAGTTTTGCTTCGGTGGCAAAACGTTTTTGAGCAAAAGGGGTATCCCGACTGATGACAATTCTTTTAACTTCTTTAGGAAGCATATTCCCCTTTTCTCCCAGGTAATGCGTCTGCTCTTCACATACAGGTGTGTCGATTGAGGGTACGATACTGAGAAGAAGGACAACCCCCCTCTCCTTTGATAAATCAATAATATTCATCGTCATCGCTTCCACTAACTCAACCGATGGCAAGGGCATTCCTACAGAAATGGGTGATCCAAGAAGCTTGGTGGGTTTCCCTCTAATGTTTACATGCTCTCCGGGAGTGACCGATGCCCAATCTATAGGAATTTTGGACTGAGTGGTGGCACAACCAACGACTAAAAACATAAGAGAAAATAAAAAAGGTAAAAGTTTAATTGAGCCCATTTAAATTTCTCCTTTCACTTAATATTTAATCATTCCTGCCATCGAATTCAATTAAAAAATAAAAATGGGGAACACATACCATTTTTATTGACTCCTATCAGAAAACGGTATTAAATACGCCTTATGCCAAGAATCGCCCGGATCATTGGAGTGGGGTATCCCCATCATATCATTCAAAAGGGCAATAGCAGAGAGAAGGTCTTTCTGTTAGGGAAGCCCCTCGGTAATGGAGGATTCCTAAACACCCTTTCCGAAAAATTGGGTTGCAGTTTATCTTTTAGGCCAAAAGGGAGGCCTCGGGAAAAATAGAAAAATGGTATGTGTCCCTATTTTAAGAGGAGATAAGAGGTTCGATGACTATGAAAAGAAAAAGAATTGCAATTCTTACAGGTGGAGGGGATTGTCCGGGTATTAATGCGGTGATCAGGGCGGTGGCCAAGAAGGCGATGCTTGAGAAGGAGATGGAGGTCATCGGCATAGAAGATGGTTATCATGGGATTGTCAACAATCGATGGAGGCCCCTTGATTATGAAGCTGTTTCAGGGATTCTGACTTTAGGAGGTACCATTTTAGGGACTTCAAAAACGGTTAACCCATATCGGTATGTTGTCCAAAAGGGTAATCGATTAGAATTTAGAAACCTTTCGAAAATAACCATTAAAAATTTAAAGAATCTCGATATAGACTCCCTTGTGTGCATCGGAGGGGATGGAACACTTGGAATTGCCTATCGGCTTTTTAAAGACGGTCTCCCTATTGTTGGAGTACCAAAAACGATTGACAACGATCTGAAAGGAACAGACATCACTTTCGGTTTTGACTCTGCTGTCTCCATTGCAACAGAAGGGATCGACAGAATTCACACCATCGCTGAATCCCTTCATAGAATTATGATTGTAGAGGTCATGGGGCATACAGCAGGATGGATTGCTCTTTATTCCGGGGTCGCAGGGGGTGGAGATATTATTCTTATTCCTGAAATCCCATTCGACCTCCATCGCATCGTAGAAAAGGTCAAGGAGCGAAATAAGAAAGGAAAAAGATTTAGCATCGTGGTCATTGCCGAAGGAGCGAAACCCAAAGGCGGGGATATTGTTATACAAAGATTTGTGAAGGAGAGTTCCGACCCAATCCGCCTCGGAGGTATTGGTTTTTTACTTGGGAGACAGATAGAAGAGGCCACCCATCTCGAAACGCGTACGGTCGTGATGGGTCACCTTTTAAGAGGGGGGTCCCCTACTTCCTTCGACCGAATTTTAGCGACGAATTTAGGGATGAAAGCGGTGGATTTGGTTGAAGATAAAAAATTTGGATATATGGTAGGAGTAAAAGAAAATTCTTTGGTTGCGGTTCCCCTTAAAGAGGTGGCCAAGGGACCCAACCTCATCCCATTCAATCATCCTATGATAAAAGCTGCCCGTTCCTTAGGGACCTGCTTCGGAGACTGACGATCCAAATGCTTCTATTTATGACGACATAAATGACGTGCTCTGTTCAGACCTTTTCCTTCAACTCCATCGCTTCGGAGACCAAATGGATCACCTGTTCAAAGTTGAAAGGTTTGGAGAGGATGAGATCAATTCCGCTTTCGCCCATTTTTTCTCTATCTAATTCCACTCCCCACCCGGTGATCATGGCGATGGGGACTTTTGGATTGATTCCTTTGATCGTTTTTCCCACTTCCCACCCTGATAGTCTTGGCATTCCCAGATCGGTGAAAACGATATCAAAAGGTTCAGACTTGAACCGTTCAATCCCCTCTTCGCCATTGGAGGCAACGACCACCTGATGACCGTTGGTCTTCAACATCCGCGAAAGAATATCCCGGACAGAATCCTCATCGTCGATCACTAAGATACGTGCCGGTCTCGACTCCGTAATGGGAGCGACCTCCTTTACGACAACTTCTTCTTCCCCATACCCCGTCGGAAGATGAATGATAAAGGTTGACCCCCTCCCCCATTCACTCTCGATCAGGATCTCTCCTCCATGACGTTTGATAATGCCGTAGGAAACGCTCATCCCCAAACCAGAATTCTTCACACCTTTGGTGGAGAAAAAGGGGTCAAAAACCCGTTTCTTCACCTCTTCCGTCATTCCCATTCCCGTATCAACAATCCTCACTTCCACCCAATCTTCTGCTTGAGGTCGTGTGGCAATGGTCAGTTTCCCCCCCTCTGGCATGGCATCCACCGCATTAAAAATAATATTGGTTAGCACCTCCCTCAACTCAGAAGGGTTTCCCATGATCAAAGGGACGTCTCCTAATTGGGTCAACAATTCAACCTGTATCCCCTTCTTTTGTGTCTGACCCTTCCAGCGGGGTTGGGTGATGTTCGCGACTTCTGTGATGATCTCATTAAGAGAAAGGGAGATAAATTCCCTATCCTTTCTTACTCCCGTAAATTCCTGTATCCGGCGAACCGTCTCCGCTCCATCTTTTGAAGATCGCTCGATCACCTTCAACCCTTCCCGAATCTCTTCAGGGCTGAGACGGTCCATTTGATAGAGAAGGAGCTGAATATTTCCCAAAACAACCGCCAAAACATTATTAAAATCGTGCGCCACTCCACTAGCCATCTCTCCCATGGCTCTCAATTTCTCGGCCTGTACGATCTGGTCTTGTGCCTGTTTTAATTCTTGCAGCGTTTGTTTTAAATCAGAAAAGAGTTGAGCATTCTCAATGGAAATACTCATTTGGCTCGCAAAAGAGGAGAGAACTTTGAGATCCTCTTCGTCAAACCCATTGAGTTCGACGCTCTCAATATTTAAAACCCCGAATACCTGATTTCTCACCTTTAAGGGAAAAACGGCTTCTGATTTGATGGAGGGATCTCCAAGAATATACCGAGGATCTCTCGATACATCCGGGGCATAATAAAATTCACCGGTATTGGCCACCCATCCTACAATCCCATCGATTCCGACCCTAAACCTAAATTTCTTGGCCTCTTCGCCATCTCTGCCGATGATCTGCTTGATATAGAGTTCATTCTTTTTCCCGTCCAGAAGAAGAATTCCACAGGCCGCATAACCAAAATGGCCTTTGAGAAGTTCCAATGCCTTTTTGAACAGCTCATCAAGGTCCAAAGTGGAAGAAAGAGTTTTCCCGATCTCGTAAAGAGCGGTTAATTGTTTGATTTTAGCCAAAGAATCTTCATAAAGTTTGGCGTTTCCGATGGCAATGGCTGCCTGGTGAGCAAAGTTATAGAGGAGATCGATCTCTTTTTGCTGGAAATGGACTTCAGGATCAGAAGACCCTATCACCATGGTCCCGATGATCATTTCCCTGACGATCAACGGGACACCTAAAACCTCTTTAAAATGATAAGCATTTAATTCCTTCATCCGACTGGGATGGTGCTCGTAATCCTTGTAGAGCACGGGAGATTTCTTCGCAATCACTTCCCCGACCACGCCGCTCCACGGAGGGGAAAATTCTTTTCCGATTAATACCTCAGGCAAACGATGGACAATCGCAATGGCATAATTCTGTTTCCGATTATCCCAGAGGGCAATCGTCCCCGACTCCGCGCCCAAGAGTTCGACGGCGCTCTCCATGATCTTCTGAAGAATCACTTTTACTTCAAGTTTTAAAGCAATCTCTTGACTGATCGAATAGAGAGTCTTTAGTTCTTCGAGACGCTTGATGTTCTCTGTATAAAGAGAAGTTCTCTCCATCGCTCCACTGATGATCTGAGCAATCGAGTTGAAGAGATTCTTTTCAAATGGAGTGAATTTTGAAATTTCTTTCCGTGCGATATTTAACGTCCCATAGATCTTTTCTCTTGATTTGAGTGGGATGACGGCCAGAGATTTCAAACCTTCTTCAATCACTAAGGGGATGGCCTCTGGAGAGTTGGGATAATCTTCAATAAAAATGGGTTCTCCTGACAGGGCAACTTTTCCTGTGATCATATCCCCCAACTTCACCCGTCTCATCCCCTTTAAAAAAATCTCGGAAAACCCCCGGTGGGTAACGAAAAGTAAATCGTTTACCTTTTCATCGAGAAGATAGACGCCCGCGGATCGAACCCCTATCATCTCCATCATCTTGTCCAGGCTTTTATCTAAAATCTCATCAAGATCAACAGACTGATTGACGGCCTGGCTGATCGCGTTGAGTATGGAAAGCTCCTGATTGAGCCTCACCCTCTCCTCCCTTGATTTTTTTGTCTCAGCACTCATTCGACCCTCTTTCCCATGGCGTCGGGACTCCTCTCATTCCACTAAAACCAGTCCGAAGATATTTCTTTCTTTCCCATGGGTTTTTACCACGTCAATAGGAAACCCATTATCCCTTGCTGTCTTAAAGACATCGATGCCACAGGCCTCCATCGAAGGTCTTGCCTCATATCCATGTTGACACGAAGTCGTCAGATCGCACTCCTTACAAAGACGGCAAGGACCAGACCCCATGCTCCATGCCTTGTAATAGCCCTCTAAAAATATTTTAATCTCAAGGCGGACAAGGGCCTCGTTGAAATTCTTCCCCCTTTCTCCTTTCGCTAATCGTTGATGGAGTAAAATAGCCTTCTGGTAAGAATCAATGACCTTTCGAGTCATGTCAGGGGTGGGAGTATGGGGAGGACAGCAATGACTCAACCCGAACCCAGGGCATCCAAACTGACATTTCATCCTGACCCATTCGGCAGTGACAACAGAGTGGGGATCAATCATCCTGGCCTCATCCACCCCCATCTCTAAAGCCTCTTTACAATAGAACTCAACGGGTTCCATCTTATCTCCTTTTCCGAGAGTCTTCTCTCATGTTGATAAACCTTTCAGTTGAATTAAACAGGCTTGCCAGGAACACTTCCCTGCTTACCGCCACCCTGCCGGTAGGCAGGCAGAGCCTTGTCATGCGGGTTTGGTTGGAACGGTTCTACTTCGAAAAAACTAAGATTTCTTCGGCGTGTGCTCTTTGACCTCCCGTTGAGCCTCTTCCCACTCCGGGCTTCCCCTCTCCAACCATTCGATAGCCTTTCTGAAATGAAGGATGGCATTTTTCTCATCCCTTCTCAACTTGAAATATTTCCCAAAATAGAAATGGGACATCCCTTTTTGATCCATTCTACCGTAAATGGACCCCAGATTGAGATGGACATCTATGAAAAAAGAAGCCTCCTTTTTTACCTTTAAAAAAAGAGGGAGGGCTTTGGAAAGTTCCCCTTTCTCTTGATAGGTTCTCCCAAGATAATAAAGAGCGAACAAATCATTGTTTCGGCCCGCCCCGGTCGAAAGTTTCGATTGCACGGCCTCGAGGTCCTCCATGGCTTGACTCAGCTTTCCAAAAAGAAAATAGGCGACGCCTCGTTCTTTTAATATATCAAGATCGTCGGGGGCAAAGGAGGTGGCACTCTCAAGGGCCTCTATCGACTTATCGAGCCTCCCCATTTTTCGGTAAGCAAGACCTAATCCATAATATCCATCCAAATCTTTAGGGTTCGCATCGACAAATGACTGGAAATGAGTAACCGCAACATGGGGCTCCCTTTCTTCCACAAAGGCTTTGATTTGAATCCTCTTAAAGTTTGGGATTGTTCTGAAAAGGCCAGCGGGTCTCTGCTTGATCTGGAGAAGATTTTGGAGAAGAGAAAGCCGATCCTCCGCTGCCGGATGGGTAGAGAGGTAAGAGGGTATTTTGGGGGCTAAAGCTAAACTCATCCTCACTATTTTATTCAGAAAGGAAATGATCCCATTGGGATCATAGCCAGCCTTGATTAAATAATTTAGGCTGTTTTGATCTGCATCCACTTCCATCTCTCGAGTATATTTTAATGCAAGAGCTTCTGCTGTGGCCATCGCCATGGTCGCCGCCGCTTGAGAGCCTGCCCCCCCTCCGCCTGCCAACATGGCGGCGAGTACAGCCACCATGGAGGCAATATTAATCCGCTTCATCCTCTCGATCAATTGGGAAACATGCCTTGCTGTAACATGGGAGATCTCATGGCTGAGCACCCCTGCGATCTCCTGTTCGCTTTCGGCTAATACAATGAGCCCAGTGGTAACAAAAATATAACCGCCCGGGATAGCAAACGCATTGGGATCTGGTGCATTCACCACATAGAATTTAAACTCAAAAGGGGTGGGCTTCACCTGATCCACCAAAGAATATCCCACCTTCTCGATAAAATTCTGGAGGGTAAGATCTCTCACCATTTCCACCTTCCCCTCCAATTCAAGGAGGATCTGTTTCCCTAATTTCTTTTCCTCCTCCACGGTCATGGCATAGACCCCACTTGAGATACTTCCAAAGAGAAAAAGTAAAATGAGAAAAGAAATGAGTTTAAGCCAAAATTTCTTTCGAGATCCCATGAATCACCCCTAAATGCTTAAATACTAACACTTTGTTTTCATCTCTACAACATAAAGAAAGTGAGGAACAGGTGAAATCGTTTGTAAGCATGAGGAAATTCCAAGCCAATGAGGGAGAATCTAAATTTAAAAAAGCCCTATATATCCTCTCCATTTGGGTGGGGTTTGGATGGTGGGAGTCGAGGATATATAGGGCCTCAAGACAACGACGAATTGTGATCCCCTCTCTCTCCCCTCCTTTCAAAAAGGAGAGGAGGGGGAATCATTGTTCTAAACAGGGCTTATGAAATGAATAATCTCCTATCTGGATAACCTTCCACTTTAACCATTCGAAAGTTTGTTTTAGAAATTGCCCTTCTTTAGGCGAAACGGTTTTTCTCCCTTTCTTCTTTTGATAACCCGAATATCGTTCTCTAACCTTCTCAGACATAACCGGTTCTCCTCTCTTTACTCCGTTAGAAAACATCAGCTCCTGATTCCTGCCTGCCGGCAGGCAGGGAGGGCAGGGTCAAAGCCCCGCCCCTTCTAACAGGGTTTACGTTCCCTTCCAATTTTTAATGACTTCGTTGAAACGTTGAACGATACCATAGAAGCCACTGACGGATAAGGGTTCCCGTCCCTCCTTCTTTATTCTCTGATGTCGGAGGGCGTAAGCTTTTCTATCCACAATGACTGCTGTCTCGGGAAATTCCTTCAATTCCCCTCTCTCGCGAGCCTTGATCTTTTCCAGTTCCAGACCATGTTCTTCCTTCATTTCATGTTCGGTAAGGTTTCCCGTAATCCAGGCCCAGCTCATCGGATAGACGTCCGGATTGAAGATCACAGAATAGAAATGCCAAACGATAATGGTGAGTGTCGCTAAAATCGCCTCGTAAAAATGCACCGCCCTGGCAACATCCCATGTCCACATCGGAAAAAATTGAAGCCATTCTGTTTTAAACCACAGGATCAAGCCTGTCACCGTCATCACGATGGTTCCCCAGATCAGACCCAGGTATTCCAGTTTCTCACGAAAATTGAAGCGAGGCATTTTAAGATCTTTGGCCGGCCGGTTGATGAAGAAGTTGTTCTTCAAAGTTTCCCATAGGTCTACGGCATCTTTCAAACCTGGGATCATATCTTTGGCAATTCCCCTACCTCTCTTTGTGAAGGCTAAGTACAAAAGGTGATAGCCCCCCAGGAAAACCGTTGCGACCCCGCAAAGACGATGTAAAAAACCTCGAAAGGTCATTCCCATAGGAATATCCGTAATGGGAGAAACCCAGAAGGCGGTCGAATAGCTTAAGGCAAAACCTGTGATGACAAGAAGTGTAAAATTAACAGCAAGGTTGAGATGCTGCATTCTCTCATTCAATGTCATTCTGAGGTATTTCTTTGTCATGGCGATCTACTCCTTGCTTTTTAATGTGCCCGGTCAATTGTCTTTCTCAACCAATCCATAAAGTTAAAGAAAGTCAACCCTCCAATGACAGCAACGATCAGTAAAATGTAGATGATCCTCACCCATCCGACCACCTTTTCGCCGAATTCTTCTCCTTTAATCGATGGAACAGTGTGTATCTTTCCTATGGCAAAGTTTTCGGAAGCCCCGGGATGACAGTTACCGCAAGTCTTCTGCAAATTGTCTTTATGAATCATTGATTTGGGATCTGCCGAAGAAAGAATTTCATGGACTCCATGACAACTGGCACAGTTGGCTGAAAAGGTATCTCCCCCTCGATAGGAGAGGCCATGAAAACTATCATAATAGGATTTAACGGGGACTGTGGTGATCCGGTATTCTTTTGAGATCCGTTCTGCCGCATGGCATTGGGGACATGTGGTCATCGCAATCCTTCTCTCATGGACGGGGGAATCCGGGTCTATTTTTGCCTTGATCCCGTGGAAACCGTGACAAGTCGTACAGGTGGGAGAATCACTTCTTCCCCTTGCTGCAAGAATCCCATGGACGCTCTCTGTAAATTGTTTGGTAATATCTGGATGGCAAGAACCACAAGTTTGGGGAATATTCGATCGGAAGATTGTTGATTTTGGATCGATCAGGGACCGTAAGCTATGACCTCCATGACAATTCGTACAAGTTATTTCACCCGTTTTCCCATGCACACTTTCCTTAAATTCCTCTTTCGGAATGGCGGCCCCTAAAGCATGCTCCTTGACAAACACCGCATCCGCATGGCAACGATTACATGTTTTGTCAATGTTGGAAACGTAAATCATTGATTTCGGATTTTTACTTCCCAGGATATTATGTTTTCCATGGCAATCATAACAATTGGCTGCCCTCTCTGTTCCCTTCATGATCATTTTGGAATGAAGGCCCTGTAGATACTCCTTCTCCGCTTGTCTGTGGCAGGTGCCACAATTCACACTTTTATCAGCTGCTTTCTTCCCCCCCTCTGCATGGACATCGTCCTGGATACGGGTATGGCAGTCTGAACAGGAGATGATTCCATGGACCGAATTTTTAAACCCTGCCTCTGATACAAAAAGAGAAATACTTCTACCCCGCACATCTTGCTTTTTAAGCGACTCATCCTGGTGACAACCCAAACAGAGGGAATTGTCACTCCAAGCGACTCCTATCATCCACCCGAATATCAGGAAGATGGGAAGGACCCCCCAGAGGAACATCCAAGTTTTGTTTCTCTCTTCTCTCCATTTCATGCTGGAACCCTCCTTGGAATGAGGAAAGGGAAAAACCCTTCTTTTTTTAAATTCTCTCTGTCAATCTTTTCAAAAGCACACTCCACGGCCGACTCGATCTCTTCCAGGTCAACAGGCTTCATCGCTTGATAGAAGATCCCCGCCCCCCGGAGACGCTTTACCAACCCGAGAGAAACCTCTGAAGAGATGACGATGATCTGGATTTGGTCATCAATCTTTTTAAAGAGGGGGACTAAATCATAAGCCTTCACTCCTTCAATCTCATCATCTAAGAGGACGACATGGATGTTTCCTTTTCGAACCTTTCGAATCATCTCACTCACCATTTTTGCCATCTCGACCTTGTAGCCGATACTATGTAAAAAAGTGGAGAGTGATTTACCCCAAAGGTCATCCTGATACGCAATGAGGATTGTTTTCGATTTCATATGAAACTCTTCCTCAGTTTATGTCGCCCGGATAGGCATCTCTCCTTTTCTAAAGGAAGAAAACCCCGTTCCTATAAAAGAGGAGAGGAGGATTCCTGCTGGAATCAATTGGGCTAAGATTACGATCACCCCTCCGGTGAAGAAAAAACAGATTCCTAAGAGTCCAACTCCTCTGATCCCTCCCGCATAAGCAATTCCCAGAGAGAGGCATGAGATCACCAAGACCAGGATTAAACTTAAAAATATCA
>Ga0209705_10001421_pt1 | contig 12617 bp, 11 predicted proteins | sample PPLLaktember2015_5_FD_187262 | JGI IMG/M metagenome (GOLD analysis project Ga0209705, IMG submission 187262) | Freshwater sediment microbial communities from Prairie Pothole Lake near Jamestown, North Dakota, USA - PPLs Lake P8 Core (1) Depth... | ecosystem: Environmental > Aquatic > Freshwater... | reverse complement strand
TGGGTTATTCTTTGCGTCTTAGCGACTTTGCTTTAATTGAAATAATGATAAACGCAAAGGCGCGAAGAGGGCAAAGACGCAAAGAGAGCCAATCTGGTTGTTCTTTGCGTCTTAGCGACTTTGCTTTAATTGAAATAATGATAAACGCAAAGGCGCGAAGAGCGCAAAGGCGCAAAGAGAGCCAATCTGGTTGTTATTTGCGTCTTAGCGACTTTGCTTTAATTGAAATAATGATAAACGCAAAGGGGCGAAGAGGGCAAAGACGCAAAGGGAGCCAACTTGGTTTGTTCTTCGCGTCTTAGCGACTTTGCGTTCGATTGTTGAAACACAATTATCGCGAAGAGCGCAAAGAGAGCTGATTGATTGTTTTCATCGCGTCTTTGCGACTTTGCATTGATTGAAATAAAGATAAACGCGAAGGCGCAAAGAGAGCTAAACTGGTTATATCTTCGCGCCTTAGCGACTTTGCGTTCGATTGTTGAAAGACATTTATCGCAAAGGAGCGAAGGATGTTGATCATCCAATTCATCAGTATACCATTCATGAATGTCTTGGTCGGAAGAAAAATCCGATACGATTCTATTCTATTTTTCTCGAAACGAATCCCTATGGTGAGGTAAAATCAGGCTTATTGATTCCCCGGAGGGTATGAGTATGCCAAACAACAGTTTTTACGTCCCGGAGAGCGCCCTGGTGATCGTGGCGCACCCGGATGATATCGAGTTCTCCTGCGCCGGCACGATTGCGCGCTGGGTGCAGGCTGGATCCCGGATTTGCTATGTGCTGTGCACCAGCGGCGACGTGGGCATCGCTGAAACGGGCATGACCAAAGCGCGGGCGATTGAAATTCGCGAGGAGGAGCAGCGCGCGGCAGCCGAGGTTGTCGGTGTGAAGGATGTCGTTTTCCTGCGCGAGCCGGATGGTATGTTGCAAGCCACCCTGGAGCTGCGCAAGAAGATCGTGCGCGAGATCCGCCGCTTTCGTCCCGAGGTGGTGATCTGCGGCGACCCGACCATCGTGTGGGCTGGCAACGATTACATCAATCACCCGGACCATCGCGCCGCGGCTACTGCTGGGCTGGATGCAGTCTTTCCGGCTGCCGGGCAGCCCAACCTGTTCGAAGAACTGGAACAAGAAGGCATCTATGCTTTCAAACCGCGCAAGGTGTACGTCACCGGCTGGGTGCAAAATGAGCTGTACGTCAATATCAGCGATACGATCGACCTCAAGATCCAGGCGCTGCGCGCCCATAAGAGCCAGATGCGCGATTGGGATCCCGAGCCGCGCATCAAAGAATGGGCTGCCGAGCGCGCCAAAGGCAAAGAAATGGCTTACGCCGAGGCCTTCCGCGTGGTGACCTTGGTAGAAGACGAGGACTGGGAGAAGACCAAAGGCAAAGTTTTGGATTAATTTTGGTTTGGGAAAAGAATTATAAGGAAGCCAGGAGGTAAAGAAGCCAGGAATAGTTCATTTTATGTGAAAATTCCTGACTTCCTCGATTTCCTGGCTTCCTAAGATATCCCAGATTTTGGTTTTGCCAGTCCAAGGCGGAAAAAGACCAGCGGCGCCAGCCAGATGCCCCATAGACCGACCAGGGTATAACGAATGAAGCGCAGGCCGTAAGACAGCCAATTTTCGCCGTCCGGAAAGATCGCCCCGAGCCCCATCCAGATTGCCAGGACCACCATCACGCCGATCGCCAGGCAGGCCGCGCGCTGCCAGGCAGTTCCGTTTGGCTGGTAACCTCCGCGCCGTTGGATGAGCGCCAGACCGGCTGCTATGCCGAAGAAAGCGCCGGCGCTGGTAAAGGTGTTCGATAGCGCCAGCGGATGGATAGGCTCGCTCCCGGGAAGGGCCTTTTGGGCATTTTCAACCCATTCCACCGGCACCTGCCAATCTCCCAAGGCTGCCCGCGCCAGGAACGAAGCCAGCACCATCAAGATGGAGACCGCCAGGCTGGCGCTGATCTGCTGCCAGAGCGGCCGCCTCCGGACCCAATCCTCGGCGGGTTTCCACAACGCGCTGAGCAACCACAGCAGAGCGGCTCCGATCAACCAGCCGGCGATCACATCGGTGGGGAAGTGCACTGCCAGAACCATGCGCGAGAGGCCTATCAGGATGATCGCCAGCAGAGCCAGCGACCAGGCCCAGTTACGGCGCAGGTAAGCTGCCAGCGTTTCCCAGATCACTACCGCAGTTTGGGAATGCCCGGAGGGGATGCCAAACGTCGATTCGGCAACCAGAGCGCGCACCTGGGGATCGTACCAATAGGGACGTGGGGTATGTCCGAACAGTTTGAAGGTGAGATTTAGGCTGGAGCTGAGCAGAAGGAAGAAGCTGAGGCGCACCCCCAGGCGGGCGTCCAGGCACCAGTAGATCGCCGGAGCGATGATCAAGAAAAATTGCTCGCTGCCCAGGAAGGTGAAAAACTGCATGGGCGCGAACAGCCAATCGCCCCACCCCTGCAAGAACAGGATAAGTCGAATACCTGCATCGTAAAGATCCATCAGGTTAACCCTCCTCGAATGAGAAAATCCGTTGAGCTACGTCAGCCACCAGAGAAATCGCTCTGAGTTTTCGGGTAAGGTTGGGAGGTAACCACAATCGTATTCACCAGCAGGGCGAGGGCTACCAGGCTCACGCTGACGATATAGATCCATACAGGCTGCTGGTCGTAGAGATAGCCAGCCAGAAGGGGCGCCAAAACCAGGGCCAGGGCGCCGGTTGCTTCTGCCAGGCCATAGGCAATACCCATGTTGGCGGCTGAGACCAGCGAGCGGATATGAGCGGTAGCCATGGCCCGCGCCGGACGAAAGCCGCCCAACAGGAAGAAAGCCGCTCCGTAGAGCAGCATTCCCTGCCCTTGCCAGATCAACAGTGCAAATACCCCCACAGATGCCATGCCGATCAGATAGCCTCGCTGCGCCTCCAGGCGTCCCAGCAGCAGGCTGAGGGCGACGATGCCGATGCTGGCAACCGAATTCAAACGGCCAATCTGGGCCAGGCTGAGCTGGCGCTCATTTTGAAGGAAGTTAGACGCCAAAGACTGCGGTAAGATCATCGCAAACAGCGCCAGCAGGTACACCAATAAAAAGATCATATAGCGTTGGTTCGTAAGAATGGTCTTGCCATTTTGGGTATGAGTTTGGATGTCAACCGGCTGGCGCTCGATGAAGAATATGAAAAGGGTGGACACAACAAAGGTGCAGGCCGCGAACAAGAAAATAGGGCGATAGCCAAATCGCTCGCCGATGAGGCCGCCCAGCGCAGGCCCAAGGATGGCGCCGGTGTTATAGGTGGCGGAGATGAGGGTGATGGCGCGCGCCACCGACCAAGATCCACGCGCGGCGGTAATGTAGCTGTTCATGGGAGCCGAGACGAACATGGTGAAACCGTAGATCAGCATGCCGGTCACAAAACCCGGCAGCGAGCCGGCCAGGGCCATGATCCAGGTGGCTGCAGCCCCGATGATCCAGGCAGCCCACATGAGCGGGCGGCGCCCCAAGCGGTCCGACAGATAGCCGGCAGGCAGGTGAGCCACCATAGCTCCCAGGCCTAACCCCCCCAGGACAGCGCCTATCTGAATTGGATCTGCTCCTAACTGCTGCAAGTACAGCGGCTGGAAGGCGAGGAAGGCGCTCTCGCCAAGCCCCCAGGTAAAGAGTGAAATGGCGATGATAATCAGGCTGCGATTCATCGGCTCTCGTAAATGCTCAACAGGAATAAGCCGGTCTTCAGGAGGGTCCCAAAACACGCAGCTCGCGGGGCAAGTCGCTCAAGGTTTCGGCGCCGGTGGCTGTGATCACCACATTATCCTCGATGCGCACGCCATTCCGACCGGGAAGGTAGATGCCAGGCTCCACGGTGAAAGTCATGCCGGGAAGGAGAGGTTCTTCATTATCGCTGCGAATGTAGGGCTCTTCATGCCCTTCCAGGCCCAGCCCGTGCCCGGTGCGGTGCACGAAATAAGGCCCGTATCCAGCCGCCTCGATCACCTGGCGGGCTGCCAGATCCACCTCGCCAGCGGAGACCTGTGGACGGGCAGCTGCCCGCCCGGCTGCGTTGGCTTCGGCGACAACCTGGGCAATATACTGCATCTCTGGTTCCACCTGTCCGATGGCGAAAGTGCGCGTGAGGTCCGATACATACCCTCTATAGGTGGCCCCCCAATCGATCACTAACAGGTCGCCAGGTTGGATGCCCCGTTCAGATGGAGATGCATGCGGATTGGCGCTGTTAGGACCGGCAGAAACGATGGGCGCAAAGGGTAGCTCGGATTCGGAGCCATGCAACAGAAGCTGCATGGTTAGCTCGGAAGCCAGCTCCTTCTCGGTCATCCCCACACGGAAGTTATTAAGGGCTGCCAGCAGGGCATCCTGGGCCATGCGCACTGCCACCCGCATCGCCGCTACCTCATGGGCGTCTTTGATCGAGCGCAAGGAGGCCAATACTTCTTCGGCGGAAACAAAACTGGCTTGCGGAGCAGCGCCCTCCAGGAATCGCAGCTCCAAGACGCGCAAGCGGCGCGGTTCCACCCCAATGCGGGCTTGAGGCGCCAACCCTGCCCCCTGGAGGGCTTTTTCGAAGGCGTGATGCCAGGCACGCGGATCTTCAGGGTACGAAAAGGCGTGCAAAAGGTAAGGTAAATCTTGGGTTTTAGCGGCCTCTAACTCCGGTAAAATCAGGGCAGGTATGCCCCGCGAGGGGAAAATTGCCACCACCGGGCGTTCCATCAAGTGGAACTGCATTCCGGTAAAGTAGGTCAGGCTAGGTCCGGGGTTAAGCGCCAGAGCCTGGAGGCTGAAAGTCCGAAGACTCTGTGCCAGGCGCGCCTGGCGGGCTGTATAGGGGCTAGTAGATTCGGGGGTAATCATGGGTAATCATTTCCTCATTCGATCGAATTGAGAAATAATGACATAAAGTATAACATTGGCCCTGTGTTAAAATACGGGCATGTTTCAACTGCCGTTGTTTCCATTGAACACGGTGCTCTTTCCTGGGATGCCCTTACACCTGCATATCTTCGAACCGCGCTACCAGCGCATGGTGCAGACCTGCATGGCGGGCGACCAGACTTTTGGGGTGGTGCTCATCCGCCGCGGGCTTGAAGCATTAGGCCCTCTGGCAGAACCGCATACGATGGGCTGTACGGCGCGCATCGTGGAAACCCTGCCCCTGGGTGGAAATCGCATGAACCTGGTTGCAGTGGGACAGGAGCGCTTTCGCATCCATGAGCTGGATCACGAATCTGAGCCGTACCTGGTTGGGAAGGTGGCTTATAAGCCTCTCAAAGTGAGAAATGCGCCCTACCTGGAGCAGAGTGCGGAGGCTTTGCGCCCGTGGGTGGCGCGCTACCTGGAAATCCTGGCGCGCGCCAGCAACCCTCCCGGCGAATCTCAGGAACTTCCCCAGGAAGCTCTGCCTCTGGTGTACCTGGGGGCAATACTACTGCAAATGCCGCCGGGATCAAAGCAGGACTTCCTGGAAATGGAATACGCCGAGGACCTGGCGCAGGACCTACTCAAACACTACCGGCGTGAGTTGAGGCTGTTGCATGCCATGTTTGACACGGGCAAAGGCGAAAACGTCGGGCCTTTCTCGATGAGTTAGGATAGTATTGACATTCGTATCTGCCTCAGATACAATCATGCCACGCTGGCAAATGGGCCTGTAGCGCAGTTGGGAGCGCGCTTCAATCGCACTGAAGAGGTCGAGGGTTCGAATCCCTCCAGGTCCACTGGTTGACGAAACCGCATAAAAAGAGTAAAATTGCCTGTGATAATTTATGGGCCCATAGCGCAGTTGGGAGCGCGTCTCAATGGCATTGAGAAGGCCGTGGGTTCGAATCCCACTGGGTCCACAAGTTCGAAAATAACCCAGCCTGAATCGAGATTAGTTGGCGAGGCGGCGCCTCCAAAACTAATCTCGAATCTCAATAGGGGTATTTTCGACAAATGATCGAAACCCGACGATCGGTTGGATCGGGCTAATTAAATAGACCAAAGTTTAGCAGGAGTAGTAGGTCATCTGCCAGCGAGCCGGGAGAGTGAGGTGTGAGCCCGGCTGAGTGCCCGCAAGAGCACCGAGGATGGATGTCCTTTTGAGGCCGAACTCGCCTGCCGCCCCGAAAAGGGCAGACTCTGCCAGTGATGAACCGGAGACATCCGTCCTATTAGCTGGCTGCGGGATTCGCCCGTTAGCGCGAGCCTTAAGCGGCGTTGTTGCGATGTGACCTGGTTTGCATTGCCGCGACGCAAGCAGGGTGGTACCGCGGAGCAACCCTTCGTCCCTGAATCTGGACGAGGGGCTTTTTTATATTTTATTGAATTGTGGAGGTAATACGATGCCGCTGCCAAAATCTGATTGGATCTGGTTTGATGGTCAATTTGTGCCCTGGAATGAGGCTCGAGTGCATGTGACGACCCACGCTCTGCACTATGGCTCGAGCGTGTTTGAAGGCATCCGGGCTTACCCCACACCCGCCGGTCCAGCGGTGCTGGGGCTGGATGCCCATATTCAAAGGATGCTTGAATCTTGCCGGGTCATCCGCTTGGAAGTGCCCTACGTTGCTGAACAAATTAAGGAAAATATTTGCGCCACCGTGGCGCGCAACCAGCATATATCCTGCTATATCCGCCCGTTGATCTTTCGCGGTTCGGATACCTTCAGCCTGGATGCGCGCTCTTGCCCCACCCAGATGGTGATCATCACCTTCGAGTGGGGACGCTACCTGGGCGACGAAGCAGTTGAGCAAGGTGTGGATGTGATGGTCAGCTCGTGGCGGCGCATGGCGCCTGGGACTTTCCCGGCTATGGCAAAGGTAGGCGGCAATTACGTCAACTCACAATTAATCGCCATGGAAGCCAGCGATAATGGCTACATTGAAGGCATCGCGCTGGATGTCCAGGGATTTGTGAGCGAAGGCAGCGGTGAGAACGTCTTTATCGTTTATCGCGGAGAAATCTATACCCCTCCGATCGGTGCTTCGATCTTGCAGGGTGTCAACCGTGGTTTTGCCATCACGCTGGCGCGCGAATTCGGATACGAGGTGCGCGAACAAATGATCCCACGCGAAATGCTCTATCTTGCGGAGGAGATCTTTTTTACCGGTACTGCTGCTGAAATTACCCCGGTTCGATCGGTGGATCGATTGCCGATTGGAACCGGCAGCCGGGGTTCCATCACTCGGCGCTTACAGGAAGAATTCTTCTCTTTGGCAACCGGCAAAAAACCCGACCGTTATGGCTGGTTGACAATTATCTAGAACTCCTCTCAAAGATGGTAAATTGCGGTGTGTGCGGCGGAAACGCCGCCGCACACACCGCAATCCCCTCCTATTTTTGAGATAGCTTCTAGCAGGAAAAACGGAGGTGTGCAATGTACAGCCAAAAGTCCTTGCCCGCTTATAACCCCCAGGCAATCGAGCCGAAATGGCAGGCACAGTGGGAGGCGGATGGGCTGTACCTTGCGGGTCGAGCGGGCGATAGACCGAAATATTACTGCCTGGATTTCTTCCCCTATCCCTCGGGCGACGGCTTGCACGTTGGTCACTGCCGCAACTATGTGCCCACGGATGTCGTCAGCCGGTTTAAACGCATGCAGGGATATGACGTGCTGCATCCGATGGGCTGGGATGCCTTCGGCGAGCCTACAGAGCAGTACGCCCAACGGCACAATATCCACCCACGCCAGTCCACGGATCAGAACACTGCCAACTTCCGCCGGCAATTCAGAATCATCGGGGCAAGCTATGATTGGTCACGCGAGATCGATTCGTCCCAACCTGAGTTTTACCGATGGACCCAATGGTTTTTCGTGCGTATGTACCAGCGTGGATTGGCGTATCGGGATACAAACTTACAGTGGTGGTGTCCCACATGCCAGACCACGCTCTCCAGCCACGAGGCCGTTGGAGGGGTGTGCTGGCGGGGGCACACCGGGATCACCCGGCGCGAGATCCCCGCCTGGTATTTGAAAATCACTGCTTATGCGGATGAGCTCTTGAACAGTCTGGAAGAAATCAGTTGGCCCGAACACATCAAGTCGATGCAGCGCAATTGGATCGGGCGTTCAGAGGGCGTGAATATTCACTTCGGTGTGCCAGATAAACAGGGGATCGCCAGCCGGCAGATCACGGTGTTTACGACGCGCACCGATACGCTATATGGCGCCACTTTTTTAGTCCTGGCGCCCGAACATGAATGGGTGGAACAACTGACTCAGGAGGCCCACATAGCTGAAGTGCAAAGCTACAGGGATCAGGCAGCCCGCATGGGTGAGGTGGCTCGCATGGTGGAAAGCCGGGAAAAGACCGGCGTTTTCACCGGGGGCTATGCCATCCATCCATTGAGCGGTGAGCGCTTGCCTATCTGGGTTGCGGATTACGTCTTACCAGGCTATGGTACCGGGGCAGTGATGGGCGTACCGGCGCATGATATGCGGGATTTCGAGTTTGCAAAACGTTACCACCTGCCCGTACGCGTGGTGATCGTTGCCCCTGGCATTGGGACCGCGGACGAGCAACCACAGCAAGCCGACACGGGTGATGGATACCTGGTCAACTCCGGAGAGTTCAACGGCTTGTCCAACCAGGAGGCCGCATTACGCATTACGGAACGCCTGGTGAATTCAGGGCTGGGTGAACCTGCGGTGCAGTATCACATGCGCGATTGGTTGATCAGCCGGCAGCGCTACTGGGGGACGCCGATTCCGATCGTATACTGCTCACAGTGCGGCGAGGTGCCAGTGCCTGAAGAGCAGCTCCCCGTGTTGTTGCCGGAAATCGATGATTTCAGGCCAGATGGCAGCGGTCGCTCACCGTTGGCGCGTCTGGAATCCTTTGTGAATACTACCTGCCCACGCTGCAACGGTCCAGCGCAGCGAGAAACCGATACGATGGGAGGCTTTGCCTGTTCTTCGTGGTACTTCTTGCGTTTTACCAGCCCCTACTACCACGAAGGGCCTTACGAAGAACAGGCCATGCGATACTGGATGCCGGTAGACCTGTACGTGGGCGGGGCCGAGCACGCAGTGCTTCACCTCTTGTACGCCCGTTTTTGGACACAGGTGTTGGCCGATCTAGATCTGCTTCCTTTCCGCGAGCCATTTCCCCGCCTGCTGAACCAGGGACAGATGCTGGCGCCCGATGGGCAGCGCATGTCGAAGAGCCGCGGCAATGTGATCACCCCGGATCGCATCGTGGAGGCTTATGGCGCAGACGCGCTGCGCGTGTATGTCATGTTTATGGCGCCTTTCGAGCAGGATGCGGATTGGACCGCAGAAGGGATCAATGGGGCGCGCAGATTCTTAAATCGCACCTGGGCCTTGTACCGAGATACTTATTTCCAGGGGATCGAGAGCCAGGGTCGCGATGCCGAGCTGGAGCGATGGCTGCATCGCACGATTCGCCAGGTCACCGAACGCATCGAGAGCTTTCGATTGAATACGTTGATTTCTGCACTGATGGAATTTTCCAACGCGCTGGGAGAGCGGCACCGGGCAGGCGCGTGGCGGACCCAAACCTTCCACCAGGCTTTGGAAACCCTGTTATGCCTGTTGGCGCCGGCTGCGCCCCACCTGGCTGAGGAGTTATGGCAGCTCACGGGGCATGAAGGCAGTGTGCATACCCAGGTGTGGCCAGCGTGGGATCGTGAACTGGCGCGTGAGGCCCAAATGCGGGTGGCAGTGCAGGTGGATGGCAAGTTACGCGCGGTATTGGAGCTGGCTTTGGATGCCAGCGAGGAGAATATCCGTCAGACGGCCCTGGAACACCCGCGCGTGGCTCAACACCTGGCGGAACGGAAAATCATCCGCGCGGTATATATACCCGGGAAAGTGCTGAACCTGGTGACCGGAGACGCATGAGATGCCCTTGCGCTGTCCTTACTGTGCTGGACTCGGGTTGGAGATCATCGCTGGGATGGAGCTGCCAGCTGACAGCCGCTCCGATGATATCAGCCTGCAAGTGGTAGAATGTCTCGGTTGTGGCTTTTCGGCGCTAGCGGTTTACCAGGAATCGCGCCGTGGGGCTTTGGATAGCGAGGCCTGGGAACATACATGTTACCGGGTGCACGCCCAGGATTTGCAGAGGTTACTCGATGCGATCAAGAGCTGCCCAGAACCCAATAATCCTGCCTGTACCTGCTCGGCCCACCAGCAACTGGGCCGCCAGGACGCCCTAGGTGCCTGGAATGGTTTGGAAGATATCCAGATTTTGGAGGGAATTGATATCCGATGACGATTGCTTTAGGATCAACCTGGCACCCGCGCGGGGAGCTGCCTCGCCTGGAACGCCTGCTTCCCAAACTGGGAGAGGTTTATGCCTCCATAACGATCACTTTGCCTCCTTTTGCGGAATCTGGGGTTGTGCAAAGCCTGCAGGCAATCGCCGGTCGCCTAGGTTCCATCTTGCGAGCGCCGGTGTTGACGGAGGATTGGCGCACCGGGAGATATCTCGCTATCCGGGAAGCCCTGAAGAGTGATGCCACCCATGTACAGTACGCTGACCTGGATCGCCTGTTGCGATGGGTGGAGACACGTTCCCAGGAATGGCGGCAGGTGGTGTCCATCATCGAGAGCTGCGAATGCCTGGTGATTGGGCGCACATCTCAGGCATATCACACACACCCGCGCGCCTTGGTAGACACGGAAGCGATCAGCAATCTTGTCGCCTCCCATTTGCTGGGCCGAGCAATGGATTTCAGCGCGGGCTCCAAAGGTTTCAGCCGCCGCGCAGCGGAGTTCATCGCCCAACACGGGACACATCAGCGGGCGATGGGCACAGATGCCGAGTGGCCGATTATGCTGAAACGAGCAGGCTACGCAGTGGATTATCTTGAAGTGGAAGGGCTGGACTGGGAGATCGCCGACCATGAGCAGGAGACTGCCGCCAGCCCTGAGCGCCAACGCCAGTTAGCGGACCGCTATGACACCGATCCACGACATTGGGCGCGACGTGCAGCCATAGCTTTGGAAATCGTTCAATCAGCGCTGGATGCCAGCCAGAGGGCCATTTAGATCGCAAATCAGGCGAGATACCCCGGGAAAAGTGAATAGATGCCAACTGAAATTGAACCTCAAGAGAAGGCAAACCATGCAGAATTCAACTTCGACGCAGTCTTCGAAGTAGATGACTATATGTATTTCTATGGCGATATGCTCACAGATGAGCTCAGCGAGAATCAGGTGACGGCCCTGGTAGAGCTCCTGGAGCTGAGGACACCCATGCGAATTCTGGACCTGGCATGCGGATTCGGACGGCATGCGAACCGGCTGGCGGCATTGGGGCATGATGTCACCGGTGTAGATTATTCGGCGGGATTCCTGGAAATGGCGCGCGCCGATGCTTCTGCGCGCGGGGTGTCCGTACACTATATTCAGGACGACATGCGCCGGATTGTCTTTGAAAATGAGTTCGACCGGGTTTTACTGCTCTTCACAGCTTTTGGATACTTTGAGGATGACCAGAACCTGCAGGTGTTGGAAAATATCGCCCGGGCGTTGAAACGGGACGGGATGCTGGCGATGGACATCAATAACCGCGATGTGTTCTTGAAAGGATTTCGCCCGGATATCGTCACCGAGAAAGATGGAAATCTGATGATCGACCGCAATAGTCTTGACTTGCTATCAGGTCGGTTATATAACCGGCGCATCGTCATTCGCGATGGAGAGCGGCGTGATAAGCCCTTCTTTGTACGCCTGTACAACGCGAATGAAATGCGCGATCTGCTCCAGCGCGCCGGTTTGCAGGTGCAGGGCATTTATGGCGGCTGGGACCGCCAACCGCTTTCGATCGATACGCGCCGCATGGTAATCATTGCCAAAAAAATTGTTGGATAACCCGGAGAAGATGAATGACCAATCCACCTGTTTATAAGCACGCTGAGATCGAACCCAAATGGCAGACGCGCTGGGAATCGGATGGTTTGTACCACAGCGATATCGATCCCACACGTCCAAAACATTACGCCCTGACCATGCTGCCTTACCCTTCAGGCGATTTGCACATCGGGCATTGGTATGCCATGACGCCCTCGGATGCGCGCGCCCGTTATATACGCATGCGCGGCTACAATGTGCTTTTCCCGATGGGTTTCGATGCGTTTGGGCTGCCTGCAGAAAACGCTGCTATCAAACACAATATCCACCCAAAAGAGTGGACCTACGCCAACATCGAGCGTATGCGCGCACAGCTGCGCAGCATGGGAGCCATGTACGATTGGCGGCGAGAAGCTGTTTCCGCTGATCCCGAATATTACCGCTGGACGGAATGGTTTTTCTCGCAACTGCATCGAAACAACCTGGCCTACCGGAAGATGTCACCGGTGGACTGGTGCCCGAACTGCAATACGACTCTGGCGCGCGAGCAGGTGTGGGGTGATGACCGCCACTGCGAGCGCTGCGGCACACCGGTGATCAAGAAGGACCTGGAACAGTGGTTCTTCCGGACAACCCAGTATGCCGAAGAACTGCTGGATTTTTCCGGAGCCGATTGGCCTGAGCGCGTCAAATTGCTGCAGACCAATTGGATTGGGCGTTCTGTAGGCGCAGAGGTGGATTTTACCGTGGATGTTACGCGCCTTTCCCCAGAGGAAGCGCGCCTGACTGTTTTCACT
>Ga0209705_10001418_pt1 | contig 12627 bp, 9 predicted proteins | sample PPLLaktember2015_5_FD_187262 | JGI IMG/M metagenome (GOLD analysis project Ga0209705, IMG submission 187262) | Freshwater sediment microbial communities from Prairie Pothole Lake near Jamestown, North Dakota, USA - PPLs Lake P8 Core (1) Depth... | ecosystem: Environmental > Aquatic > Freshwater... | reverse complement strand
GGCTCGCCTACATGACGGGGTTGCCCGATCGCCCCTTGCGCGTGGGCTCCTCGGTCAACGACATCATGGGCGGCATGTTCGCCGCGATCGGCATCCTCGCCGCGTTGCGCGAGCGCGAGAAGACCGGCAAGGGCCAGCTGGTGCGCAGCGCGCTCTACGAGAACACCGCCTTCCTCGTCGCGCAGCACATGGCGCAGCTCGCGATCACCGGAGAAGAGCCGCCGCCGATGGCGGTGAAGAAGCCCGCCTGGGGCGTCTACGACATCTTCCCGACGAAGGACGGCGATCGCCTGTTCGTCGGCGTGGTCACCGACACGCAGTGGGAAGTCTTCTGCCGCGAGTTCGGCGCGGCGGAGCTCTCGGCCGACGCCCGCTTGAAGACCAACGCCAACCGCGTTCAGGCGCGCGAGTGGCTGCTGCCCAAGCTGGAGGCGATCCTGCGCAATTACGCCAAGGCGGAGCTCGCGTCGAAGCTGGAGGCGATCGGGCTGCCCTTTGCGCCGATCGCGCGCCCGCGCGACCTGTTCGACGACCCGCACCTCAATGCGGGCGGCATGGTGGAGACAAAGGATCCGCGCGGCTACGCCTTCAAGGTGCCCGGGCTGCCGCTCGAGCTGGGCGGGAAGCGCCTGCGTTTGCGCAGCCAGCCGCCCGCGGTATCGGAGAACGCGCGCGAGCTGCTGGCGGGGCTCGGCTACCCGGCGAAGGAGATCGAGGCGCTGTCGCGGCCGGCACGGTCGCCGCGCCCTAGCCCTTCACCACCGCGTCGATCCCGGCGCGGGCGATCTGCTCGTCCTCGTGCGATTGGACGCCCGACACGCCGACACCGCCGACGCAGGTCCCGTCCACCATGATCGGCACCCCGCCCTGCACCGGCAGGATGCCGGGCATTTTCATGAGTTCGCGCCGGGTCTGCACGCGTTCCTGCCAGCTCACGGAGGGGCGCCGCGACATCGCCGCGGTGCGCCCTTTCTCCACCGCGATCGCCGCGTTGGCCGGCGTCGCGCCGTCCACGCGCGAGAAATGCAGCAGGTGCCCGCCGTCGTCGAGGATCGCCACCGCCACCACCCAGTTGTTGCGCTTCGCCTCGGCGAACGCCGCGGCGGAAATCTTCTCGCAGTCGGCCTGCGTCAGCTCGGGCCTGGTCCTCATTTCAACGCCTCCCTGATCTGCTCGAGCGCGCCGGGATCCTCGATGGTGGTGAGATCCCCGGGGTCGCGCTTCTCCGCGAGCGCCTGGATCGAGCGCCGCAGCACCTTGCCCGAGCGCGTCTTGGGCAGCAGGGTGACGAAGAACACGCGCCCGGGGCGCCCGATGGCGCCGAGCTGCTTGTCCACGGCCTGCATCACCTCGCCTTCCATCCTCATGCGCGCCTCGCTCGTGGCGATGCTCGCCGGGTCCTTCACTACCGCGAAGGCCATGGGCAGCTGGCCTTTCAACTGATCCGCCACTCCCACGACTGCGCATTCGGCGATGCCCGGATGCATATTCACCGCCTCCTCGATCTCGCGCGTGCCCAGGCGGTGGCCGGCGACGTTGATCACGTCGTCGGTCCTGCCCAGGATGAAGTAGTAGCCGTCCTGGTCGCGGATGCCCCAGTCGAAAGTCGTGTAGACGAGCTTCTTCGTGAAGGTGGAGAAGTAGGTCTTCACGAAGCGCTCGTCGTCGCCCCAGATGGTGCTCATGCAGCCTGGGGGCAGCGGCGGCTCGATCACCACCACCGCCTTCTCGTCGGCGCCCGCTTCGCTGGCATCGGCCTCGCGCAGCAGCTTCAGGTCGTAGCCGTAGGCGGGGAACGACGGGCTGCCGAACTTGATCGGCGTCTCCTCGACACCTGGCACGGAAGTCAGCACCGGCCAACCGGTCTCGGTCTGCCAATAGTGGTCGATCACCGGCTTGCCCAGGCCGTGGGCGATCCACGCGTGCGTGGGCTCGTCCAGCGGCTCGCCGGCGAGGAACAGGTGCTTGAGGGAGGACAGGTCGTACTTCTTCAGCCACGCAGGATCGCTCTTCTTCAGCACGCGGATCGCCGTGGGCGCCGAGAACATTACCTTGACCTTGTGGTCCTGCACGATCTTCCACCACACCCCCGGGTCGGGGCGCACCGGCACGCCTTCGTAGAGGACGGTGGTCATCCCCGCGATCAGCGGCCCGTAGATGATGTAGGAATGCCCGACGGCCCAGCCGATGTCGGAGGTGGTGAAGATGGTCTCGCCGGGACCGCCGCAGTAGATGTACTCCATCGAGGCGGCCATCGCCACCGCGTGCCCGCCGACATCGCGCTGCACGCCCTTGGGCTTGCCCGTGGTGCCCGAGGTGTAAAGGATGTACGAGGGCTCGCTCGATTCGAGCCAGGTGCACGGGATCTGCGCACCCTCGTGCTTTGCGGCGAGTTCCTTCCAGTCCACGTCGCGCCCGGCGACGACCGGCATCGCCGGGTCGATGCCGCGCCGGTACACGAGGACGTGCCGCGGCGGCGACTTCGACAAGCGGATCGACTCGTCCACCAGCGGCTTGTACAGAATCGGCTTGCCCATCCGGCTGCCGCCGTCCGCGGTGATCATCAGCGCGGGCCGCGCGTCGTCGATGCGCGCGGCGAGGCTCGCCGCGGCGAAACCGCCGAACACCACCGAGTGCACCGCGCCGATCCGGGCGCACGCGAGAATCGCGAACACCGCCTCGGGCATGTTCGGCATGTAGATGATGACGCGATCGCCCCGGCCCACGCCAAGCTCGCGCATCATGACCGCGACGCGCTGTACCTCCGTGTGCAGCTGCCGGTAGGTAATGCTCTCCTCGCGACCCACTTCCGTTGAGATCCACACCAGCGCCTTCTGCTCGCCGCGCTCGGCGAGATGGCGGTCGACCGCGTTGTGGCACAGATTGGTCTCGCCGCCCACGAACCATTTCGCGAACGGCGGGCGCGAATAATCCAGCACCTGGCCGAAGGGTTTGTGCCAGTGGATGCGCTTTGCTTCCCGCGACCAGAAGGCGTCGCGGTCCCGGATCGATTGCCGGTGCAGTTCCTTGTACGTGGTCATGCGCTCATGTCCACGACCACGCGCCGGGACACCTTGGCGTTGATGAAGTCGTCGAACACGCCGGGCAGCTCGGAGAAAGGCACCGTGCGCGCCATGTCTTTCAGCATCGGCGGGCGCATGTCGGTGGCCAGGCGCCCCCACACTTCGTGCTCCAACTCGGGCGAGGGCGCGTCGGTGGAATTGATGCCGAGCAGGCTCACGCCGCGAAGTATCAGGGGGAGCACGGTGGTGGCGAGATTGGGGCTCGCCGCCAGGCCGATCGAAGCGACGACCCCGTTCACCTTCATCGTGCTCGACATCCAGGCGAGCACCTCGCCGCCCAGATTGTCCACCGCGCCGGCCCAGGTCGCCTTGTCCAGCGGGCGGATCTTGCTCAAGTCCAGGCTCTGGCGCAGCAGAATCTCCTTCGCCCCGAGTTGTTTCAGCCAGCCGGACTCGGCCTCCTTACCGGTCAGCGCGGTCACCTCGTAGCCGAGCTTCGCCAGCGCAGCGACCGCGATCGAGCCCACGCCCCCGGTGGCGCCGTCCACCACCACCGGACCGTTGGCGGGCTTCAGGCCGTTCAACTCCATCCTCGCGATGGCGAGACCCGCGGTGTAACCCGCGGTGCCGAAGGCCATCGCATCCCACAGCGTCATGCCCTTGGGCAGCTTCACCGCCCACGCAGCCGGGATGCGCGCGTACTCCGCGTAGCCGCCGTGGTGCTTGACGCCCAGCAGGTGGCCCACCGCGAGCACCGCGTCGCCCTTGGCGAACTGCGGCACGCTCGAGGACACCACGGTGCCGGCGAGGTCGATGCCGCCGATGCACGAGGGGCGCAGCAGGATCCGGCCCTTGCCCGTCGCGGCCAGCGCGTCCTTGTAGTTGACGTCGGAGTACGCGACGCGCACCACCAGCTCTCCCGGGTCGAGGTCCTCGAGCGTGCACTCGACGAACTCGGCGCGGATCTTCTTATCGGCTTCGGTCAGCCGGTAGGCCTTGAACTTCTCCACTCGCCCTCCTTCGCTCGCTTTGCAGGTACGCCGCCGACTGCATTTCGTGCAGCCGGCTCACGCTGCGCTGGAACTCCGCGCTGTGCTCGCCGTCGGTGAACAGCGCCTCGGGCGGCGCCTCGGCGCCGACCACCAGGTTCACCCGGTCATCGTAAAGCACATCCACCAGCCACGTGAAGCGCCGCGCGGCGTCCGCGTGCTTCGCCGACATGCGGGGCACGCCGGAGAGGATCACGGTGTGGAACCGTTTCGCCAGGTCGACGTAATCGGCGTAGGAGCGCGGCCCGCCGCACAGCACCGCGAAGTCGAACCATACCAGCCCCCCCGCGCGCTTGCGGTAGGCGATGCGCCGGCCCTCCACGTCCAGCGCCTGCGCCTCCTCCTCGACGTCTTTCAATTCGCCGAAGAAACGCTCCAGCGCAGCCTCGGCCCCCGGGCCGACGTGATAGACCCGCCGCTGCTCCATCTTCAAGCGCCGGTAGTCGGTGCCGTTGTCCACTTCGACCACGTCCAGCCGGTCCTTCAGCTGCGCGATCGCCGGCAGGAAGCGTTCGCGCTGCAGGCCGTTCGGGTAGAGCCGGTCGGGGTGGTAGTTGCTGGTCATCACGAACTGCACGCCGCGGGTCATCGCCTGCTCCAGGAAGCGGCCCAGGATCATGGCATCGGCGATGTCGGAGACGTGGAACTCGTCGAAGCACACGAGGCGCCAGCGCCCCGCGGTGCGTTCGGCCGCGGCGGCGATCGGATCCTCGGTGCCCTTCAGGCTTTGCAGCTCGCGATGGATCTCACGCATGAAGTGGTGGAAATGCACGCGGCGCTTCCGGGTCAGCGGCACGCACAGGTAGAACGCGTCCATCAGGAAACTCTTGCCGCGTCCCACCGCGCCCCACAGGTACACGCCCCGGGGCAGCGGCGGCTTGAGCAGCAGGCGCTTGAGCGAGTTGGAGCGCCGCGCCTTGTAGGCGCTCCACTCCTCATGGAGCCGCTGCAGGCGCTCGAGCGCGCGTCGCTGGGAGGGATCGGCGACGAAGCCGCGGCGCTCGAGGCTCGCCTGATACAGCGCGACGACGCCGCCCGCGGACACTACGGCAGCCTGGCGATCAGGTCCCGCGCCGTGCGCTCAAGTACCGTGCGCTGCATGATCGGCTCCTCGGTGACCGTATCGTGCGCCTGCCGCATTTCCTGCATGCCTTCCCAGGCGATCGTGCTGTCGCGACTATCCCATACCTGCAGGAAAAGGCGGATGTGGGCGTACTTGGTCTCGACGATGCGGATGCCGAGGACGCCGAACCGGTCGCGCGAACCCTGCTCGAACAGCTGCAGCTTGAGCTGCACCACATAGCGCGCCCCCGTGGCGCCCCCCACCTTGCGCAGCACCTCGCCCGAGAACAGCCCCGTGTCGCGGTAGTCGTTGTACATCTGCTTGTAGGCCTCGGCCAGCCCCGCCCGGTTGACCGCCCCCAGCGCTTCCGCCAGGGTGACCACGCGCAAGGCGGGGCGCTCGGCCTTGAGCACCTGCGCAAAAGTGAGCGCCACGCCCTGCGTCTCCTGTTCCTGGCCGGTGACAGTGGAGGGTGTGATGAAGGCGACGCCGCCCGCCTCCAGGTCGCCGGGCGACAGCGAAATACGCTGCTCCTGCAGCGTCGGGTAGATCTGCGTGCTGGCGCAGCCCGCCAGCGCGAGGCATAGCACCGCGAGCGCCCCCCTCATAGGTTCAGGGCACGCTTGTTGACGGCCAGGGCGGCTTCCTTCATTGCCTCAGACAACGTGGGGTGGGCATGGCAGATCATGCCGATATCTTCGCTCGAGCCGCGGAACTCCATCGCCACCACGGCTTCGGCGATCAACTCGCCGGCGAAGGGTCCCATCACGTGCACGCCGAGGATCTCGTCGGTGTGCGCGTGCGCGAGGAACTTCACCAGGCCCGCGGTTTCGCCAAGGGCGCGCGCGCGGCCGTTGGCGGAGAACGGGAAAGTGCCCGCCCGGTACTCGATGCCCTCGGCCTTCAATTGCTGCTCGGTCTTGCCGACCCAGGCAATCTCGGGCGCGGTGTAGATCACCCAGGGCACGGTATTGAAGTCCACGTGCGGCTTCCTGCCGGCGATGCGCTCGGCGACCGCGGCGCCCTCTTCCTCGGCCTTGTGCGCCAGCATCGGACCGCGCACCACGTCGCCGACAGCCCAGACGTTCGGCAGGTTCGTGCGGCAGTCCGCATCGACGACGATGAATCCCTTGTCGTCCAGCTTCAAGTCCGCCGCGGCGGCGTTTAGGCCTTGGGTGTTGGGGACCCGGCCGATGGACACGATGAGCCGGTCGCACTCCAAGGTTTTGGATGAACTATCTGATGCATTATATTGAACTGTCACACTTTTCTTTGAAGCTGATATCTTGGAGATCTTGACTCCGAGCTGGATGTCGAGGCCCTGCTTGGCGAACACCTTGGCGGCCTCGTGCGCGATCTGCTCGTCGGCCGCACCGAGCAAAGCAGGCAGCGCCTCGAGGATCGTGACCTGGGCGCCCAACCGCCGCCATACGCTGCCCAGCTCGAGCCCGATGACGCCCGCCCCGATGATCCCCAGCCGCTTCGGGACCTCGGTCATGGCCAGCGCCCCGTCGTTGCTCAGGATCTGCTTTTCGTCGAATTCCGCCCCGGGCAGGGCACGCGCACTCGAGCCGGTGGCGACGATGACGTGCTTCGCGTTCAGGGACTCCTTGCCCACCGCGATGTAGTGCCCGCCCCCGCCCGACGCGGCGAAGCTGCCGCGGCCGTGGAAGAAGGCGACCTTGTTCTTCTTGAAGAGGTAACTAATGCCGTCGTTGTTCTGCTTCACCACCTTGTCCTTGCGCTTTTGCATCTGCGCGAGGTCCAGCTCCAGGCCCTTCACCATCACGCCGTGCTCGGCGAAGCCGTGCCCGGCCTGCTCGAAATTCTCCGAGGACTGCAGCAGCGCCTTGGAGGGGATGCAGCCGATGTTGGTGCAGGTACCGCCGAGCGCCGGCTTGCCCTGGGCGCCCTTCCATTCGTCGATGCAGGCGACGCTCATGCCCAGTTGCGCCGCGCGGATCGCGGCGATGTAGCCGCCGGGGCCGCCCCCGATCACCACCACGTCGAACGACTGGGCCACCGGTCAGATCTCGAGCGCGAGGCGCGCCGGGTCTTCCAGCGCTTCCTTGATGGCGACGAGCGAGAGCACCGCCTCGCGGCCGTCGACGATGCGGTGGTCGTAGGACAGCGCCAGGTAGTTCATCGGCCGGATCACGATCTGGCCGTTCTCGACCACCGCGCGCTCCTTGGTCAGGTGGATGCCGAGAATCGCCGACTGCGGCGGGTTGATGATCGGCGTGGAGAGCATCGAGCCGTACACGCCGCCGTTCGAGATGGAGAAGGTGCCGCCGGTCAGGTCTTCCAGCGCAAGCTTGCCGTCCTGCGCCTTCTGGCCGAACTCGGCGATTTTCTTCTCGATGGCGGCGAAGCCGAGCTGGTCGGCATCGCGAAGGATCGGCACCACCAGGCCGCGCGGGCTGCCCACGGCGACGCCGATGTCGAAGTAGCCGTGGTAGACGATGTCGCTGCCGTCGATCGACGCGTTGACGATCGGATACTTCTTCAGCGCGTGCACCGCGGCCTTGACGAAGAAGGACATGAAGCCCAGGCGTACGCCGTGCTCTTTTTCGAAGCGCTCCTGGTACTTCTTGCGCAGCTCGATCACCGGCTGCATGTTCACTTCATTGAAGGTGGTGAGGATCGCAGCGGTCGCCTGCGACTGCACCAGGCGCTCGGCGATGCGCGCACGCAGGCGCGACATCGGCACGCGCTGCTCGGGGCGGCCGGAGAGCATCTGGTCCACGTTTACCGGGGCGGGGGGTTGCTGCAGGGCAGCCTTCGCTGCCGGCGCGGGTTGCGCCAGTACGTCGCCCTTGGTTACCCGCCCGTCTCTGCCTGTCCCCTGAATCGCAGCTGTGTCTAAGCCTTTTTCCGCAGCCAGCTTCTTCGCAGCTGGCATGACCGCGGGAGCGGCACTCTTCGCAGGTGCAGGGGCTGGTTTCGCGCCTTCCGCAGGAGCGGCGGAAGGCGCGATCGTGGAAGGGCGACCTTCCGTATCGATCTTCGCGATCACCTCGCCCGCCTTCACCGTGCCCTTTTCGCCCTTCAGGATGCTCACCAGCACGCCATCGGCGGGGCTGGGCAGTTCGAGCACCACCTTGTCGGTCTCGATGTCGATCAGGTTCTCGTCGCGCTTCACCGCTTCGCCCTGCTTCTTGTGCCAGGCGAGCAGCGTCGCCTCCGAGACCGACTCGGAGAGTTGCGGCACCTTCACCTCAATCAACATCCGAACCACCCCTTCTGGCGGTGCCCTGCACGGGGAGCACCAGGTTGTCGCCGATCGGCGCGAAGGCCGTGGCCACCAGCTCCTTTTGCTGTTCGATGTGCAACGACAGGTAGCCCACCGCGGGCGAGGCGGAGGACTTGCGCATGGCGAAGGCGAGCACCTGGTCCTGGCGCATGTGGCGCAGCAGGTAATGCTGGATACGATGCCACGCGCCCTGGTTGCCGGGCTCTTCCTGGCACCACACCACCTCGTTGGCCTTGGCGTAGCGGTCGATGGCGGCCTGGAAGTCGTCGTGCGGGAACGGGTAGAGCTGCGCGATGCGGATGACGGCCACGTCCTCGCGCGCGAGCTCCTTTCTCCTGGCGAGCAGGTCGAAGAACACCTTGCCGCTGCAGAACACGATACGCGTCACCTGCTCGGGCTTGAGGTCGTCGTTCCATTCCACGTTGATCGGCTTGAACTTGCCGTTGGCGAACTCTTCCAGCGGCGACACGGATTCCTTGTGCCGCAGCAGGCTCTTCGGCGTGAAGATGACGAGCGGCTTGCGGTAAGGCCGGATCATCTGCCGGCGCAGCAGGAAAAACAGCTGCACCGGCGTGGCCGGCATGCAGACCTGCAGGTTGTAGTCCGCGCACAGCTGCAGGAATCGCTCGATGCGGCCCGACGAATGCTCCGGGCCCTGCCCCTCATAGCCGTGCGGCAGCATCAGCACCATGCCGCAGATGCGGCCCCATTTCACTTCGCCGGAGGCGATGAACTGGTCGATCACCACCTGCGCGCCGTTCACGAAGTCGCCGAACTGCGCTTCCCACACCACCAGCTCGTTCGGCTCCGAGGTGGAATAGCCGTACTCGAAGCCGAGCACCGCCTCTTCCGAGAGCACCGAGTCGATGACCACGAAGTCGCCCTGGTTGGGCGCGATGTGCGCGAGCGGTACATAGGTTCCGGCATCGAACTTCTCGCGATTCTGGTCGTGCAGCACGGCGTGGCGGTGGAAAAACGTGCCGCGCCCGCTGTCCTGGCCCGAAATGCGCACCGCGTAGCCCTCCTTCAGCAGCGATGCGTAGGCGAGGTTCTCCGCCATGCCCCAATCCACCGGCATCTTGCCCTGGCCCATCAGGCGCCGGTCAGCGATGATCTTCTCCACGCGCGCGTGCAGCTTGAATCCCGGCGGGATGGCGGTGAGCCGCTCGGCGAGCGCCTGCAGGTCGGCGAGCGGCATCTGCGTGTCGTCGTTCTCGTTCCACTTGGTCTTGTTGTACTTGGACCAGTCGACGGCGAACGGCGGCTTGAAGTTGCTGAGGATCGTCTTGTTGGTGTGGTAGCCGCCCTCCATCGCCTGCCGGTAGCCGGCGACGAGCTGCTCGGCCTCCTCGGCCGTCAGCACGCCCTGCGCCACCAGGCGGTCGGCGTAGCGCTTGCGCGTGCCGGGATGGGCGTTGACGATCTTGTACATCAACGGCTGGGTGACCATGGGCTCGTCCTGCTCGTTATGGCCGAGCTTCCTGAAGCACACCAGGTCGACCACCACGTCCTTCTTGAAGGTGTTGCGGTAGTCGAGCGCGATCTCGATCGCCATCACCGCCGCCTCGGGATCGTCGGCGTTGACGTGGAAAATCGGCGCCTCGATCATCTTCATCACGTCGGTGCAGTACAGCGTGCTGCGGATGTCGCGCGTGTCCGAGGTGGTGAAGCCGATCTGGTTGTTGATCACGATGTGCACCGTGCCGCCGGTGCCATAGCCGCGCGTCTGCGACAGGTTCAGCGTCTCCATCACCACGCCCTGCCCGGCCACCGCGGCATCGCCGTGGATCAGCACGGGCAGCACCTGGGAGCCGTCGCGGTCCTTGCGCCGGTGCTGGCGCGCGCGTACCGAGCCCTCCACCACCGGGTTGACGATCTCCAGGTGCGAGGGATTGAAGGCGAGCGTCAGGTGCATCGGCCCGCCCGGCGTGTTGATGTCCGAGGAGAAGCCCTGGTGGTACTTGACGTCGCCGGCGAGCGCCGAATGGTCGTGCTCGCCCTCGAACTCCCGGAACAGGCCCTTGGGCATCTTGCCCAGCGTGTTCACGAGCACATTGAGCCGCCCGCGGTGCGCCATGCCGATCACCAGCTCCTGCACGCCGCCCGCTCCGGCCCGCTGCAGCAGGTGGTCGAGCATCGGAATCAGGGTCTCCCCGCCTTCCAGCGAGAAGCGTTTTTGCCCGACATAGCGCGTGTGCAAGAAGCGCTCCAGCCCCTCGGCCGCGGTGAGGCGCTCGAGGATGTGCTTCTTCTCGTCGGCCGAGAAGCTCGGCCGCGAGCGGATCGGTTCCAGCCGCTCCTGGATCCAGCGCTTCTCGGCGCGGCTCGACAGGTACATGTACTCCACGCCCAGCGTGCCGCAGTAGGTGTCGCGCAGGTGCTGGATGATCTCGCGCAACGTGGCCTGCTCGGCGCCCATGTAGGTGCCGGTGTTGAATGGCGTGTCGAGGTCGGCATCGCCGAGGTCGTAGTAGCCGGGCTCGAGCTCGACGATGTGCGGCTTGGGCAGGCGCTTCAGGGGGTCGAGATCGGCCAGCAGGCTGCCGCGAAAGCGATACTCCGCCACCAGCTGGATCACCGACACCTGCTTGCGGTCGGGCGCAGGGCCGGCCGACCCGCGCGGCACGCCCGCTTTCGCGCGCTGCGCGAAGGCCTCGACAATGGGCGCATGCGCCACATCGACGACCGCGGCACCGGTACCGGGCAGCCGCTGCAGCCGCTCGAAGTACTCGCGCCACTGTGCCGCCACCGACTGCGGATCCTCCAGCCACTGCTCGTAGAGCTGCTCGACGAAGGGCGCGTTGCCGCCGAACAGGTGCGAGTTGCCGAGGAATTCCTTCATCATGACGGCCTCACCTGCGCGACAGCGGCACCACCTCGCGCCGCGGCGCGCCCTTGTAGAGCTGGCGCGGGCGGCCGATCTTGTACTCGGGGTCGGCGATCATCTCCTGCCACTGCGCGATCCAGCCCACGGTGCGCGCGAGGGAGAAGATGCAGGTGAACATCGACACCGGGATGCCGAGCGCGCGCTGCACGATGCCCGAGTAGAAATCGACGTTCGGATACAGCTTGCGATCGACGAAATACGGGTCCTCGATCGCGATCTTCTCCAGGGCGATGGCGAGCTTGAACAGGCGGTCGTTGTGCAATCCAAGCTCGTTCAGCACCTCGTGGCAGGTCTCGCGCATCAGCTTGGCGCGCGGGTCGTGGTTCTTGTACACGCGGTGGCCGAACCCCATGAGACGCACGCCCGAGTGCTTGTCCTTCACCTTGGCGATGAACTCGCCGATCCTGGAGGCATCGCCGATCTCCTCCAGCATCTGCAGGCAGGCCTCGTTGGCGCCGCCGTGCGCGGGGCCCCACAGGCACGCGATGCCCGCCGCGATGCAGGCGAAAGGATTCGCCCCCGACGATCCCGCCAGGCGCACCGTCGAGGTGGAGGCGTTCTGCTCGTGGTCGGCGTGCAGGATGAAGATGCGATCGAGCGCGCGCACCAGGACGTCGTTGGGCTTGTACTCCTCGCACGGCGTGCCGAACATCATGCGCAGGAAGTTCGCCGTGTACGACAGGTCGTTCTTCGGATACATGAACGGCTGGCCGACGGTGTACTTGTAGGCCATCGCCGTGATGGTCGGCAGCTTGGCGATCAGGCGAAACGCCGAGATCTTGCGGTGCTCGGGGTCGGAGATGTCCAGCGAGTCGTGGTAGAACGCCGACAGCGCGCCGACCACGCCGACCAGCACCGCCATCGGATGCGCGTCGCGCCGGAACCCGGTGAATAAGCGCGTCAACTGGTCGTGCACCATGGTGTGGTGCGTGACGATGCCGTCGAACTCCGCTTTCTGCTTCGGCCCGGGCAGCTCGCCGTTCAGCAGCAGGTAGCACACTTCGAGGAAATCGCAGTGCTGCGCCAGCTGCTCGATGGGATAGCCGCGGTACAGCAGCACCCCCGCGTCGCCGTCGATGTAGGTGATGGTCGAGTTGCAGCTCGCCGTCGACAGGAAGCCCGGGTCGTAGGTGAACACCCCGGTCTTGCCGTACAGCGTGCGGATGTCGACCACGTCCGGGCCGATGCTGCCGGAGAGCACCGGAAAATCGATGTTGCGCCCGTCATGCAGGGTGAGCGTCGCTTTCTTTTCCATGTGCGGTCTCCTCGCTTAGCTGGCGCGCAATCGCGCGACGATGTCCCTGAATTTCCCATCGTAGCGCTCGCTGCGGCCGCTGACGATGTCCCACAGA
>Ga0209705_10001417_pt1 | contig 12628 bp, 12 predicted proteins | sample PPLLaktember2015_5_FD_187262 | JGI IMG/M metagenome (GOLD analysis project Ga0209705, IMG submission 187262) | Freshwater sediment microbial communities from Prairie Pothole Lake near Jamestown, North Dakota, USA - PPLs Lake P8 Core (1) Depth... | ecosystem: Environmental > Aquatic > Freshwater... | reverse complement strand
AGACCGAAGCCGAGCAACGATTGTGGTATCACCTGCGGGCACATCGTTTCCTGGGTTTGAAATTCAAGCGGCAAAAACCCATGGGCCGCTACATTGTGGATTTTGTGTGTCTGGAGCAGCGGCTGATCATCGAGATTAACGGTGGTCAGCATTCTGAACAAGTGGACTACGACCAGGATCGGGATGCGTGGTTGCGCAGCCAGGGTTATACCGTGCTGCGATTCTGGAACAACGATGTGATGCAGCAGTTGGAGGGTGTGTTGGAGCAAATACGTGGCGCCCTCGGCAGCCGCTCCCGGCGCTGCCCTACCTCCTGCATCCATACAGTCGTCTCCCCCGACCCCTCTCCCACGAGTGGGAGAGGGGAGTGAGCAAGGAATGAATCGGTTTCACCGATAGTTAAGAACGCCAGACCCTATGACGCATCGCCGCAACGACGACAAGAAAAAGCACAAGACTGTCCCGCCCCCAAAAGTTTCGACGGCCGGCAAAACCGACCCGATGTTGCGCAATCTCAAGAATTTCGTGGTTGAGGAAATCGAGCTTACCGATACGGCGCCTCCACAACCCCAGCGACAGCACAAGACGCCGTCACGCTGGTGGCCGGCGGTCCGGATCGGTGCCGGCGCTGTCGGGCTATGGCTGATCGTGGTGCTGGCGGCGATGGCCACGCGCAGCGTCTGGCCGAGCGACGAGACCCGCTGGTTGGCGATCGCCTGGGAGATGTGGGCGCGCGGCGACCTGCTCGTGCCGCGCCTGAATGGCGCGCCCGCCAGTGTGGCGCCGCTGTTCTTCTGGCTGGTGCATCTCGGCTGGCTCGCGTTCGGCGTGGTCGAATGGTGGGCACGGCTGGTGCCGGCCTTGTTCATGCTCGGCAGCCTGTTTCTCGCGGCGCGCATGGCGCGTTTTCTCTGGCCGGGGCAGGGTAACCCGGCGCGTTACCTGCCGCTCGCGCTGCTCGGCGGTTTCTACTGGGTGTTTGCCGCGACCCTGCTCAGTGCCGATCTACTCACCGTGTTCTTCACGCTGTTCGCACTCAGTACCGTGTTGTGGATGTGGCGCACGCGCGACCTGCGCGTGTGGCTGCTGCTCGGGCTGGCGTTCGGGTTCGGGCTGCTCGCCTCCGGCAGCCTGATATTTATCCATGTCCTGCCGGTGGCACTGCTCGCGCCGCTCTGGGCGCGCGGTACGCCGACCATGCCGTGGAAATACTGGTATGCCGATATCTTCAAGGCCGCGTTCGTCGGCCTCGCGATCTATGCCGCGTGGGCGGTGCCGGCAGCGGCGGGCGCCGGTGTGGCCGGCGTACTCGCCCCGCTGCTGGCGCCGCTGGACGCACACACGCTCGATCTGTTTGCCGGCGCGCGCCCGTGGTGGTGGTATCTGTTGCTGTTGCCGGCGCTGGCGTTCCCCTGGGCATTGTGGCCGCTGCCGTGGATGCGGTTGTGGCACATCCGGCGCGAGCCGATCAGCAATGGCCTGGCGTTCTGCATGCTGTGGGCGGTTTCGGTGATCGCGCTGCTTTCGTTCTTCGAGGTGAGGCAGCCGCAGTTTCTGCTGCCGGTGGTGCCGGCGTTTTTCCTGGTCGCCGCCTGGTTGTTGCTGGACGAAAAGCACGCTACCCACGATCACAGCCGGCTCGCCTCGACCATGATTTTTCCGCTGCTCCTGCTCGGCGGCCTGCTCGCCATTCTGCCGGGTCTGCCGCGCGTCGGGTACTTGCCGGAGTTCCTGTGGCAGCTGTCGCCGTTCGTGGGTGTCGGCATCATCGGCGTCGGCGTGGCGATCGGCTGGCTGCCGTTGCCGGCGATCGAAGCGCGTATCGCCAACATGGCGGTCACGGTGGTGGTGATTACGACGCTGGTGTTGCTGATCGGTGGCTGGCAGCTGAATGCCAATTTCGATATGAGCGGTGCGGCGCGCGTGTTGGCCACGGCCCAGCAGCAGGGTAGCGCGGTCGCGCATGTCGGTGCCTACCGCGGGCAATACCACTTCGCCGGGCGCTTGACCAAGCCGCTCGCGGTCGTCGAACCCGAGCAGGTTGCATTGTGGATTGCCGAGCACCCGGACGGGTTGATTGTCACTTATATGAATGTCTGGCAACCGCGCCCGTTGCCCGCCTCGCCATCGCTCTACGAGCAGCCATATGCCGACACGCAGCTGCACATCTGGCCGGCTGCTTCGCTGAAAGGCGGTTAGAGAGGCGCTGAACCGGTTCTTTTGCCGTCATGCCGGCGAAGCTTGTCCCCGCATGAATCTGGCGGGGAGCCGGCATCCAGAATCGGCCTGACGGCCGATGTTTTCTCAAAGCCTGGATTCCGGCTTTCGCCGGAATGACGACTTAATCAGAGGTAGTCCTTAGCGCGCAATTCCTGATAATGAAGCCCTACTGCGTTCGTCTTGCCTTATAATACGCGCAGCCATATCCCGCCGAGCCCTGTGCATGCCCCCCAAGCCCCTGCGACTCAAGAAGCACGAAGACCGCCGCCTGCACACCGGCCATACCTGGGTGTTCAGCAACGAGGTGGACACCAAGGCGACGCCGCTCGACGCCTTCGAACCGGGCGAGGTCTGCGTCATCGAAGAGGCCTCGGGCCGGGCGATCGGCAGCGGCTATGTGAACCCGGCCACGCTCATCAGCGCGCGCCTGGTGAGCCGCGACCCGACGATGCTGCTCGATCAGTCGCTCATTACCCATCGGCTCAACGTCGCCCTGTCCCTGCGCGAGCGCCTGTTCGACAAGCCGTACTATCGTTTGGTGTTCGGCGACAGCGACGGCCTGCCGGGTCTGGTGGTGGATCGCTTCGCCGAGGTGCTGGTGGCGCAGATCACCACCGCCGGCATGGAGCGCCTGAAGGCCGAAGTCATCGCCGCGCTCGACAAGGTGCTGAAGCCGCGCGCCATCCTGCTGCGCAACGATTCCTCGATGCGCGCCATGGAGAATCTGCCGAGCTACATCGAAACCGTGCACGGCGAAATTCCGGAGTGGCTGGCGCTGGAAGAGAATGGCCTGCACTTCGAGGCGCCGCTGGCGCGCGGCCAGAAGACCGGCTGGTTCTTCGATCACCGCATGAATCGTGCCCGCGCCGCGGCCTACGTGAAGGGCAAGCGCGTGCTGGATGTGTTCAGTTATCTCGGCGCCTGGGGCGTGCAGGCCGCGGCCGCTGGCGCCGAATCGGTACTGTGTGTGGACAGTTCGGCGCTCGCGCTCGAAGGTGTAACGCGCAATGCGCAGCTAAACCATGTCGAAGCGAGCGTGCAGACCCGCCAGGCCGACGCCTTCGAACTGCTCAAGGAACTGCGCGCCGCGCGCGAGAAGTTCGACGTCGTGATCCTCGACCCGCCGGCGCTCATCAAGCGCCGCAAAGACATCAAGGAAGGCACTATGGCCTATCAGCGCCTCAACCAGATGGCCATGCAGGTGCTGGCGAAAGACGGCATCCTCGTGTCCTGCTCGTGTTCGTATCATCTGGAGCGCGACACGCTGCGCGACCTGCTGCTCAAGAACAGCCGTCACCTCGATCGCTTCCTGCAGATCGTCGAGGAAGGCCATCAAGGGCCGGACCATCCCATGCACCCGGCGATCCCCGAGACTGCCTACCTCAAGGCGTTCTTCGCGCGAGTGCTGCCGAATTGAGAACTGACATCTGCCGCAAAGGCGCAAAGGACGCGAAGAAATCGATCGTGAAAATCACCACCACCTTCGTCATTCCGGCGCAAGCCGGAATCCAGTGGTTTCGGCAAGATCCCTGGATTCCGGCTTGCGCCGGAATGACGTCAAGAGAGCTGCGTCGATCTTTTCGTTCTGTGCGCCGGTCCTGATTTAAAAATGTTTTTGGAGGATTAACAATCATGCTCGCCCCGAACATAGACCCCGTCGCGATTTCCCTCGGCCCGATCAAGATTCACTGGTACGGGCTGATGTACGTCATCGGTTTTCTCGCACTCTGGTTCTTAGCCTCGCGGCGCGCGAAGCGGCCAGATTCCGGCTGGACGGTGGAACAGGTCAGCGACTTCGTATTCTATGGTGCGCTCGGCGTAATTCTCGGCGGGCGCCTCGGTTACATGCTGTTCTACAACCTGCCGCACTATCTCGCCCACCCGTTCGATGTGTTCAAGGTCTGGCAGGGCGGCATGTCGTTCCACGGTGGCCTTATCGGTGTACTACTGGCGATGCTGTATTTCGCGCGCAAGACCGGCAAGACATTTTTCACGGTGGCGGATTTCTTCGCGCCGTGGGTGCCGATTGGCCTCGGCCTCGGACGCCTTGGTAACTTCATCAACCACGAACTCTGGGGCCGCACCACCGATGGCCCGTGGGGCATGGTGTTCCGCGACGCCGGCCCGCTGCCGCGCCATCCGTCGCAGCTCTACCAGGCGGCGCTCGAAGGTCTCGCGCTGTTCGTGATCCTGTGGCTGTTTGCGCGCAAGCCGCGCCCGACCGCCAGCGTCTCCGGCCTGTTCCTCATCTGCTATGGCCTGTTCCGCATCCTGGTCGAGTTTGTGCGCGAGCCGGATCCGCAGCTCGGCTATCTCGCGTTCGGCTGGCTGACCATGGGCCAGGTGTTGAGCGTGCCGATGATCCTGTTCGGTGTCGGGTTGATGGTGTGGGCATATCGAAAGAAGAATGAGTAGTATCGGCTGTCTGGCAATTGCCGTGCAGAAACAATCTAACTAAGGGAAGTTTATGAAGATGAACAACCAGAAATCGTTTTTCGGATTTGCAGTGCTCGGGCTTACCATTATTGGGACAGCATCCTTGCCGACCTCTGCATTGGCCTCGGGATTTTATATCGGTGCGGACCTGGTCCAGCGCACAACCGATCTGGACTATTTTGAGGGTACCGAGTCTTACACGACGAGCCATGTGCGCATCAAGGGCGGCTACGAGATTCTGAAGTTCCTCGCAGTTGAGGCGCATGTAATGACTGCCGGGAATGACACCGACATCGATCCATTCGGAGACCTGTATGAGCTGGATACGGGCACGATCATTGGCGTCTATGCCAAGCCAAAGACTTCCTTTGCAACGGCCAATGTCTACGGATTGGTCGGCTTCTCGCTCTGGGACACCACTTACACGAATGTTGCTTTAGGTACTAGTTCTACCGATGCTGTTGTCACCTTTGGCGCAGGAGTAGGTGGGGAATTCAATATTACGCAGAACCTGCGGTTTAATATTGAGGGAATGGTTCAGGCTGGCTCCCCTGATTACAACGGGTTCAGCCCCGATCTGTATAGCTTGAGTTTGGCAGCTGGTATGAGTTACCGATTCTGAGATTGGAAACTCAGTATCATCGCTAATGTAGGGTGCGTTCCACGCACCGTTTTATTTCGATCGGTGCGTGAAACGCACCCTACGACGTCAAGAAGAACGCCACACTCAGTAAAGCAACATGCGCACGCCGAGCACGGCCAGAAACAGCGCGAAGAATTTGCGCAACGTGGCAACCGGCAGCGCATGCGCAAGCATGGCGCCGAGCGGCGCGAACAGCACGCTGGCCACGCCAATGCCGGCGAACGCCGGCCAGTAGATGTAACCGCTCGCCAAGGCCGGCAGTTGCGGCTCGTTCCAGCCCATGATCAGGAACCCGACCGCGCCGGCAACGGCAATCGGCAGGCCGCAGGCCGAAGACGTAGCCACCGCGGCGCGCAGCTGCACGTTGCACCACGCCAGAAACGGCACGGTCAGCGTGCCGCCGCCAATGCCGACGATCGACGACACCGCGCCGATCACGCCGCCCGCAACGCTCATGCCAACGGTACCCGGCAGGCCGCGATGCGCCGCCGGCTGGCGGTTCCACCAGAGCAGGGCAGCGACGGTCAACTCGAATACCGCAAAAAAGACGCGCAGCACCGGAGTCGGCATGGCATCGGCGATCACCGCGCCTACCAGCGCACCGACCACGATCCCAGGCGTCAGCCGCTGCACTGCATCCCAGCGTACCGCACCGCGCTTGTGGTGTGCGCGCACCGACGAGATCGCGGTAAACACAATGGTCGCGAGCGAAGTGCCGACTGCGAGGTGCATGATCACCGCCTCGCTGATGCCCTGACTCTTGAACACGAACACCAGCACCGGAACGATGACCAGCCCACCACCCACGCCGAACAACCCGGCAAGGGTACCGGCGAACGCACCAACGGCGAGATAGGTCAGCAGTGTTTCCATGAAGGAGGGTCGAAGTCTCGCTGGCATTGAAGCGTATCCACCGCCAGCCGGCAAGCCAGTTTTCCGGCCCGCCGTCCGGCACGCGTCTCGCCATCACCTGCCGGAGACTGTGTTGTGGCGCAACTTTGCGCTGTTCTGGTTACGAATGCTGTTGGAGTTGTTGCGGTAGTCGGGCGCGAACGGAAGCACGCCTGCTCTCGACCGGTAATGGATAGTCGTCATATCGAGGCGTGCCGCAGTCAGCCAAGCAAGCAACCTTCGACTGCGCAGGTCGGCATTCTGTATTTTACAGAAGACAAAACGCTGCACCCGGCGTAACTTATGGGCTTGAACAGGCCGGAATATCGTGGTTATGCCTGCTTCTCAACAGAAATGGGAGAACCGGAATAGACAGAATTCTGTATTACCGGAAAACACAGAACTCTGTCTAATACACTGTTCGCTTGTAAATGATGCACATACTCTACGCTGACGACACATACGCAAAGACCTCATCCGAGGATATCCCAAAAAGGGTCCACCTTTTCGGCGGTGTGGTCGTCAATAGAGAGTCAGAAGACGCAATAATCGAGAAGATCAGGGACGTAAAAAGACAGTACACGCATCCGAACATGCCCGTGAAATGGAACTTCAAAGACACGTCCATCAAGAAGAAATACGAAGAATTTGGCAGAAGCGCTGAGTACAGAAATATGCTCGACGCATCGCGGGAATGGCGGCTCGAGTTATTTCGACAGATAAACGAACTTGATTATCAGATCATTGTGTCGTGCATCGAGGCACATTCGGAAGACAAAGAAGTCATTCACCGGGTGAAGAATGAGTTGAATACGTATTGCTTCGAAAATGTGCTCATGAGGGCGGGGTTGGAGGCAAAGGACCTCGGTGGTAAATGGCAGTGCGTCCTAGATTGGCCGCCAGACAACGATTCAAAGCCGTTCGACCGAGGCTACTACCAGCTCTTTCATTTTGGGAAAGCATCTTCTCCTAAATCAGCTCTTTGCGGTGCGCTTGAGCCCCTAGGGTTCTCACATTCGTTACATTTCACCAGAGCCAATCACAGTCCATTAATGCAGCTTGCGGACTTGGTGTTAGGGGCAACGAGAGATCATATCGAATGTAAGATTCAAGGCCGAGAATCCAGTGTCGGAACCGAAGCCGTAGAGATATTCTACGATCACTACCGAAATAGTAACGGCACGGTTCCACGATATGGCGTAATCGCGTCTACCAGCAACCGCAATCTCGTTGACCATGTCAATACGATTTTCCAAAGAAAAGCGAACAAGGCGCTCCAGCCGACGCCAAAAAGCGGCGCGGCTGAGCGCTGACGTTGGCGGAGGTACGCATGGACACGGCTGTCGAAATACTTGCAGCAGATGCTGAAGCGGCGAGAGCCAGCCTTAACTCTGCCTCAACACAAACCAATCGCCGAACCTATGTCCGAGCGCTATTCGCTTGGTACGAGGCACTGGCGTTCACATACCGCTCTCATGCCGTCGAGATCAATGAGGTCAAGGCTAGGAGAGGTTTCCCGGTAGATGAGGATCTGAGTTTTCTTCTTAGGGACGAGCTGCCCAAGATCGGAACGAATGGAAGGGTCCATTCAGCTAAGCACAAGGTACAGTTCACAGATCACTTTGCTTTCTCGTTGCGGGTAATGTTTGACCTTGTCCCATTCAACGAGGAAATCTTCAAGGAAGAGGGCTGGTCTCACTTTAAGAACTCGGTGAAGCTCAGGGATCGCATCACACACCCTAAGGTGACGGCTGATGTCGAGATATCAGACCATGACCTTTCCGAGTGCGATATGGCATATTCGTGGCTCACCAATTTAGTTACGCAGCGCTTGCTGGCGGAACAACGTGACTTTATGGAACGCCACCGCTAACAATTTGTTGCAGGAGCGACGGACCTGACTGGCCGTGGCCTGAGCTCAAACATTATGCCTCAAGATTAGACTAGGACCATCGACGAATCATGTCCGCAATCCAAGCTTATGTAGCCACAGACATCGGTTCTCTGCTGAATGCCGTAATTGCGGCAACTCGACACTTTGATGACAGGACTCTCTGGTGGAGAGGACAAGCCTCTGGGAATTAATCCGGGTCAGAGAGTAGTTTTCGCTAATATTAGCAAAAATTTCTCTCTGACCTCCGAACGTCTAGGCCAATGAAATTATTCATCGCGCTAGTTACTTCTTTAATGATGGTCGGATGTTCCATATCCGATGATCCGCAAAGTCTCGTGAAGAAAGAGATAACGGCACACCTAGAATCAACAGGCTATAAATCGCTCGATTTTAAGGAAATTGCCGGCCGCCAATGGTCGAGGGTTTGCTTTTTCGGACCATACTCCGGCGGGTCGAGTGAAGTCCTGGGTTTTCCTTGGAAGATTGAAGATAAAACCGACGTGTTAACCTCGGATGGACATAACGTTATAGTGTTTGCCACTGACAAAGAGGTCGTTTCCTTCGTTGTCCTTTCTAGAAGTGATGCAGACTTTTGGAAATTAACTAAGCGATGTTTTCAAAGGAGTGATTCTCAGTTTGTCAAAGATCCCGAAAGTGGGGCCTGGAAAAATTATGTCCATCGGCCAAAAGCCTAACTCTGTGTGTGAGGCAGACTGAACCTATCCCGGAAAAGTATGACAGAGATCCGCGGTCAATGTTCATGTGGGGCGGTTGAATTTAAATTCTCGCCTGAGTCATTGCTGGCCTATCAATGCCATTGCTCAATTTGCCGCAAGGCCACTGGTTCATCATTTAGCACTACACTAATGGCGCCGGAGAGCACCTTCTCTTGGGCTCGTGGTGAAGACAGTGTTTCGTCATACTCGAAAGAAGGCGGATACAGGGTTAGTTTCTGTTCGCATTGCGGGAGCCCGGTTCCGAACAAATTCAGAAACTTCCCGCTATATAGCGTTCCTGTTGGAAGTATTGATGGCTCGCCAGACATAAACGTGATTGTTAAGTTGCATCTCGGTTCAAGAGCGCAATGGGATAAAGACAATTTCGAAGGAAAGCAGTTTGTTGAAATGCCAACACTCAATGAAATGTTGGAGTTGTTACACGGAAAGTAAAAAGCGGCGCGCCTTCGTCGCCCCGCTTTTCACTGTAGGCTATGGCGAACGATGCTGCACGAAGAGGTTCTCGTGGCCATTAAGTGCTCGGTATTTATTGCATCTAGCCTGGATGGCTTTATCGCCAGAAAGAACGGGAGTCTTGATTGGCTGCCGGGTAGTGATGGTGAGACAGGAGGCGAAGACTACGGCTTTAACGAATTCTTCATGTCGATAGACACGCTTGTTGTGGGCCGCAACACTTACGACTTGGCATTGACCTTCAAGGAATGGCCATATCGTGGCAAGAACGTTACTGTGTTGAGTAGCGGCTTCCCAAAGACACCGAAGAACCTTGCCGAGGGCGTGGAAGGTACGTCATCGTCGCCCAAAGAACTGATTCACCGATTGGCTTCATCCGGTTCTGTGCACGTCTATGTTGACGGTGGAAAAACAATTCAGAGTTTCCTGCAAGCCAATTTAATCCATGAAATGACTATTACTAGAATTCCCATTCTAATTGGCGATGGTATATCGCTCTTTGGCCCATTGGTTCATGATATTAAGCTCCAACATTTATCGACTAGAGCCTTTGAAAGCGGGTTTGTGCAAAGTAAGTACAAGGTAATAAATGCTGCATGACACGGCGCGCTGCCTGACTCGCTACGTTGGCGCCTCGTAGCTCGCACGCTGCGTTACGTGACATGAATCGGAAGCCATGAACACGACCGCCCTCATTCTCCCGGGAATCGGCAACTCGGGGCCGGCCCACTGGCAGAGCCTGTGGGAAGCGGCGAATTCCAATTTTGTGCGCGTGCAACAACGCAACTGGGATAGTCCGGTTTGTGAGGAATGGCTTGAGGTCCTGGAAATGTCCGTGGCACGGGTTGGCGTGGATGCCGTGCTGGTCGCGCACAGCCTTGCTTGCATTCTTGTGGCGCATTGGGCGGCGCGAACACATTCCAGGATAAAGGGGGCGCTGCTGGTGGCGCCGCCGAACCCCGACGGTCCCAATTTTCCGAAAGCAGCTGAGGGGTTCTCGCCTTTACCCATCGAGCCATTTGCATTCCCGAGTATCGTTGTGGCGAGTACCAACGATCCCTATGGGAGTCTTGAGTTTGCGAAGTCGTGTGCTGCGGCATGGGGAAGTCGTTTTGTATCTGCCGGGGCCGTCGGTCACATCAACTCGAATAGCGGTCTTGGAGAGTGGCGCGAAGGTTTTGCTTTGTTCCAACAACTTGCCGCATAACGCTTTGTGCGGGAGCCGTTTCTGCGGGCCCTTTTTTGCGTTATGCCTCTATTACAAGGAGCCCCCATGAAGTTTGGATACACCATCATCTATGTCCCTGACGTTTCCGCTTCTCTCAAGTTTTTTGAAACGGCGTTTGGTTTCTCGCGCCGCTTCCTGCATGAGTCCGGCACCTACGGCGAGCTCGACACCGGCGAAACAACGCTGGCGTTCGCTGCCCATGCACTTGGCGACATGAATTTTCCGTCCGGCCATATCGCCGCGCATGAATCGCCACGGCCTCTCGGCATGGAGGTGGCATTCGTAACCCCCGACGTTGAGAAGGCCCATGCAAACGCGCTTTCCGCGGGCGCCACAGAACTCTCCGCACCGAAGGCCAAGCCCTGGGGACAAGTTGTCTCCTATGTGCGCTGCCCGGACGGAACGCTTGTCGAGCTTTGCACGCCGGTCGGTGGCTAGGCGCTGGCATAAAAATCGGGACGGCTTGATTCTCAGATAAAAATTTCCCCCCGGTTTTTATCGTTAGTGCCGTGGCACTTGCATCGCTAGCCCATCACCGACATGCTTGATCCGGGCGTCACCGGCAGGAGGAGCGGGATGGTCTGGGTCAAGCGTGAATTGAGCACTCTGGTGCGGAACGTGCGGGCGGGCGCGCGCCTCGCACTGTTCCGCCGCGATGCCCTCAAGCACATCCGGGTCTCGGCGGATCAGGTGTTTTACCTGGCGGTCCTGGACGTGTTGATCGTGCTTGTTCTGGCTTGGGTGGATGCCTTGCCCAGGCCGGAATTCAATGTTTGGGGTTTCGCCAGTGCCGGGCTTGGTTTCGCCGCGCTGTTCGCTGTCGGTTATTTGTTCGCGCGACTGTTCCGGAAAAAGGCGCTCATCACCCGCTTCGTCGTCAGTGTCTACAGCATCGCCCCGTTGTTCTCGCTGGTCGGCTTTGCGCTGAAAAAAGGCTACGTGGTCTGGGCGCAAGTGCCGTGGGCCGTCGGCGTCTTGTGGTGGGCCTATCTCTTGTGGTTCTTCGCCGTTGTCGGCTGGATATTGACGCGCCAGGCCGGCAGCCGTGACTGGCGCGTGGGGGTAACGCTGGCCGGCTTTATTGCGTTCACCCTGACGACTTCGACGATGCATGTCGAATTCTTCTACGCCGGCGAGAACCCGGAAGAAAAGGCACGCTACAAACGCCTGAACGCGGAAGAGGTGTTCGACGCACAGCCCGAGCTATTGCAAGGCGCGACCCGCGCTTTGCATGCCGGTCGCCCGGGTGTAGCGGAACTTTATTTCCTCGGGTTTGCCAGCTACGCCAACCAGGATGTCTTCAAGAAAGAAGCGCTGTATGCCAGGGATCTGCTGGATCACCGCTTCGGTACGCGCGGGCGCTCGATGGTGATGATCAACCATGCCGACACGGTCAACAACATACCGCTGGCCAGCAGCACGAATTTGCGCCGCACGCTCAAACTGATCGGTCGCCGGATGAACGTCGAGGAAGACGTCCTGTTTGTCTACCTGACCAGCCATGGCAGCGAGAAGCGCGGACTTGCGGCGCAGCTCTGGCCGCTGTCGCTGAATGAACTGCCGGCGGAGAAGCTCAAGACCTATCTGGATGAGGCCGGCATCAAGTGGCGGGTGCTGCTGATCTCGGCCTGTTACTCGGGCAACTTCGTCGAGGTGCTCAAGGATGATTTCACTCTGGTCATGACGGCGGCCGCCACCGACAAGCAGTCTTTCGGTTGCTCCAACGCGCGCGACTTCACCTATTTCGGTGAGGCGGTGTTCAAGGACGCCTTGAATCGCGAACGCACATTCATCCCGGCATTTCAGGGCGCCATCGCGGCCATCAACCAGCGCGAAGCCAGCGAGAAGTTAAGTCCATCCTTCCCGCAACTCTCGATCGGCGCCAAGATCGCCGCAAAACTCGCTGCCATCGAGCGCGGCCTGGGTCCCGTTACCGCACGGTCCGCCACGGCATCCGCGCCTGCTCCCGGCAGGTCGCAGTCCGTGGCGAGTCATTAAAGCCACGAAGAAATACAAGGCGACGGAGGGATTAGGTCCTGTTCCGAATGGCACTTACTTAAGGGCGCCACCAAACCACAATTCACTGCGCCTACGCGGGAGTGACGAAATATCCGGATGATCGCCTT